>Ga0181601_10001645_pt1 | contig 19210 bp, 20 predicted proteins | sample 041ome_8_FD_133020 | JGI IMG/M metagenome (GOLD analysis project Ga0181601, IMG submission 133020) | Coastal salt marsh microbial communities from the Groves Creek Marsh, Skidaway Island, Georgia - 041407BS metaG (megahit assembly) | ecosystem: Environmental > Aquatic > Marine > Intertidal zone...
ATTTTACACTATGGGTTCGCGGACCTAGGGCTGATTGGGTCCAAGACTAAATGGGCACGGTTCAAAAAACGTCTTGGTGAAATGGGACACTCAGCGTTATCAATCGAAACAATCAACTGTCCGATCGGCGATCCTGCGTTTGGGAAACATCCATTTGAGATTGCTATTTCTGTATCACATTCCCTATTAAAGAGCCAAAGCACCAGCGGCATAAAAAAGGAGCGTTCTGCATGACGGACACGTTGTTGAAAATCCAAGGCTTGACCAAGGCTTACCCCGGTGTGGTCGCCAACGATGATGTGTCGTTCGACATTGGTCGAGGCGAAGTGCATGCCCTTTTGGGGGAAAATGGCGCGGGAAAATCAACGCTCGTAAAAATGATTTATGGTCTTGTAAAACCTGATCAGGGCCAGATGACCATGCACGACGTAAAATATGCCCCGACAGATCCGCGGCAAGCGCGTGCAACTGGTGTTGCGATGGTCTTTCAACATTTCTCGTTGTTTGATGCTCTGACAGTTGCCGAAAATATCGCCCTAGGGATGGAAAATCCGCCCAGCCAGCGCGACTTGTCCGATCAGATCTGCAAAGTATCACAAAACTATGGGTTGCCGCTTGACCCGCGCAGAACCGTGGGTGTTTTGTCCGCCGGCGAACGTCAACGCGTCGAAATCATCAGATGCCTGTTACAAAACCCAAAGCTTTTGATAATGGACGAGCCAACATCTGTTTTGACCCCGCAAGAGGTGCAAATTCTGTTTCAGACGCTGCGAAAGCTAAAATCAGAAGGAACGTCGATTTTATATATTTCGCATAAGCTGGACGAGATACGCGAAATCTGTGACACCGCAACAATTTTGCGACACGGGAAAAAGGTTGAGACGTGTACGCCAAGCGATAAATCAGCACGCGAATTGGCGGAAATGATGGTTGGGGCAAGTTTTGAGGCCCCCAAACGGTCAGACCGTCAACTTGGTGATGTGATCCTCGAGGTTTCCAATTTATCGCTTAATGCAGCTGACGCCTATGGTACGTCACTGCGTGGAGTTACATTTACTGTGCGCGCAGGTGAGGTTTTGGGGATTGGTGGCGTTGCAGGAAATGGTCAAGATGAGCTTTTGTCGGCGTTGTCTGGCGAGGCGATGACACCCGCAAGCATGGTTCGCCTAGATGGGCGTGATATTGGCCATTTAGGCCCAAATGATCGGCGCTTACTGGGTCTGCTGGCGGCACCAGAGGAACGTTTGGGGCATGCTGCTGCCCCGAACATGAGCCTTATTGAAAATGCGATGATGACGGCTGCAGATCGTAAAGGCATGGTCACCTCGGGGTTCTTGGCGTGGGGCAAAGCAAGGCAGTTTGCAGAAGATGTTATCCAAAAATTTGATGTGCGTACACCAAGCGCACAGAATGCGGCGCGATCTTTGTCGGGCGGAAATCTGCAAAAGTTTGTGATTGGGCGCGAAGTTTTGCAAGAGCCAAGTGTTTTGATCGTTAACCAACCCACGTGGGGCGTTGATGCAGCTGCGGCCGCGTCTATTCGACAAGCCCTGTTAGATCTTGCGACAGGCGGCGCTGCGATCATTGTGATTAGCCAAGATTTGGATGAGCTGATCGAAATTAGCGATAATTTTGCTGCATTGAACGAAGGTCGTTTGTCAGAAATACGCCCTATGCTGGGCCTTACAGTTGATCAAATCGGACTTATGATGGGTGGGGCGCATGACATCGAGGTCGAGCATGGATAATTTGCGTTTGCACCGTCGCCTGGCTTTTGGGTATTCATGCAAAGATGAAAAAGGGGATGCGCGATGATCCAGTTGGAAAAGCGTAAAGAGCCATCAACATTTTGGATCTATGCGACACCTTTATTGGCTGTTTTGTTGACAATGGTCCTTGGTGGTCTGTTGTTCGCGACGCTGGGTAAAGATCCGTTTATGGCCATAAAAACCATTTTCTGGGATCCTATCCTGGGGGAATTTGCGTTTTATTATCGCCCTGAAGTATTCAAAAAAGCAGCGCCCCTGATTTTGATTGCAATCGGGCTGTCCTATGGCTTCAAGGCTGGGATTTGGAATATTGGCGCCGAGGGACAGTATATCATAGGTGCGATTTGCGGTGCGAGTGTTGCGCTTGCGTTTTATCCCCTTGAGGCGCGTTGGATGATCTTTCCGCTTATGATCCAAGCAGGCGTCGCGGGCGGCGTGATTTGGGCGATGATCCCAGCGTTACTGAGAGTGTATTTCAAGACGAACGAGATTTTGGTTTCGCTGATGCTGGTCTATGTTGCAGAGGTGCTTATCAAAGCGTTTTCAATAGGTTTGCTGCGTAATCCTGATGGCCATGGTTTTCCAGGCAGCCGCAACTTGAATCAGTATTCGTCATCCGCAAACCTTGAACTATTTGCAGGAACGGGCGTGCATTGGGGGGTTGTGACTGCACTGTTTGCGGTTGTGGCAACCTATGTGATTTTAGCCAAACATCAGTTTGGATTTTTCGTGCGGCTTACTGGTGAAAGTTCACGCGCCGCTGGTTTTGCCGGCGTGAATGCCAATCGGCTGATTATCACCTGTTTTGTTATTTCTGGGGGCCTTGCAGGCGTCGCCGGCCTGTTCGAAGTCGCTGGGCCCGCAGGTCAAATCTTGGGCAGCTTTCCGGCTTTTTATGGGTTCACCGCAATTATTGTTGCTTTTTTAGGGCGCTTGCATCCCGTCGGAATTTTGTTCGCGGGCTTGTTGATGGCGTTGACATACGTTGGTGGCAATGCAGCAGAAGCAGCCATGAATATCCCATCCGCCACTATCCAGATTTTCCAAGGGATGCTTTTGTTTTCCCTTTTGTCTGTTGATGTATTAACAAATTATCGTGTGCGCTTTGTCGCGGCACGGGGGGCATGATCATGGATATCAATCCGATCCTTTTAGCAAGCGCTGTTATGGTGGCGTCAACGCCGATCTTGTTGGCGGCAATTGGTGAATTGGTGGTGGAACGTGCAGGGGTATTAAACCTCGGCGTCGAAGGCATGATGATTACTGGGGCTGTCGTTGGCTTTATCGCAGCCCATGAAACAGAATCAACAACGCTTGGCTTTTTCGGTGCTGCTGTGGGCGGGGCCGTCGTTTCAATGATTTTCGGTCTTTTGACGCAATATCTTTTGACGAATCAAGTGGCGACGGGTCTTGCCTTGACCTTGTTTGGCGTTGGGTTGTCGGCGTTGGTTGGCCAAGGGTATCAAGCCACGAACCAGGTTCCAGTGACGAAAATGCCAATCCCACTTTTGTCGGATATTCCTGTTGTAGGCCCAATCTTGTTTCGGCACGACGGTGTCGTTTATTTAAGCCTTGTCATTGTTACCGCTGTCTTTGTTTTCCTATCACGGTCCCGGGCTGGCATGATTTTGCGCGCGGTTGGCGAAAATCATGACGCTGCGCATGCGCTGGGGTACAACGTGCGTCGCGTGCGATTGATGGCGATTGCGTTTGGTGGCGCTTGTGCCGGTTTGGGGGGCGCTTACATTTCGTTGGCGCGTGTCCCGCAGTGGGTCGATAATATTACGGCAGGTACAGGATGGATTGCGCTTGCCATTGTGGTTTTTGCAAGTTGGAAACCATGGCGCTTGCTGATTGGCGCCTATCTTTTCGGTGGAGTTACCGCGCTTCAGATTAATATTCAAGCAATGGGGCTTGATATACCCGTCGAATATTTGTCTATGTCGCCGTATATCGCTACTATATTGGTATTGGTGTTTTTGTCTGGGGGACGGGCACCGGGATCACTTGGTCGAATTTTTCACGCCTCGTCGTAGGTTGCAAATCATGGGCTTGCCCATAAAAACAGGAGAGAGAACTATGAACCGCAGAGAACTATTGGCCGCAGGTGCATTTGCTGCATTTGCTGCTGGCATGGGCGCGCCTGTCCGTGCAAATGATAAAATCAAAGTTGGCTTTATCTATGTTGGCCCAATCAACGATGGTGGCTGGACGCAGCATCACCACCATTCGGCAAAAGAAATGGTGGAACATTTCGGTGGCGCCGTCGATTTCGTTTATCAAGAAAACGTTCCAGAAGGTCCTGATGCTGAACGCGCGATCACTCAGATGTGCCTGGGTGGTGCCAATATTATCTTTACAACATCATTCGGTTACATGGACCCAACGATCAATGTTGCGGCGAAATTCCCGAATGTAAAATTTGAACACGCGACAGGGTACAAACAATCTGACAACGTTTCGGTCTATTCTGCACGCTTCTACGAAGGACGTGCGATCCAAGGCACATTGGCAGGTCGCGTTACCAAAACCAACAAAATTGGCTATATCGCGTCTGTTCCAATTCCTGAAGTTGTTCGTGGCATTAACTCTGCCTTTATCCACGCACGCAAAGTGAACCCCAACGTCGAATTCAAAATCATCTGGATCTTTGAATGGTTGAATCCTGCGAAAGAGGCGGATGCAGCAAAAGCATTGATCGACCAAGGCTGTGACGTTGTTCTGCAACATACAGATTCGACTGCGCCTCATGCTGCAGCGAAAGAAGCAGGCAATGTTTATACATTCGGCCAAGCAGCTGATATGGCTGAATACGGCCCAATGCCACGTATTTCGTCGATCATCGACAACTGGGCGCCATATTACATTGCACGCGTTCAGGCAGCAATGGACGGCAGCTGGTCATCCGTAAATACATGGGATGGCATTGGCAAGGGCATGGTCGGTATTGGTGAAATTTCCGATGTCGTCCCGGCGGATGCCAAAGCCGAAGCCGAAGCAATGCGTGACGCAATCGCTGCAGGCGAATACCACCCGTTCACCGGCCCAATCAACAAACAGGACGGCTCTGTTTGGTTGGCCGAAGGCGAGATCGCCGATGATGGCGCCTTGGCAGGTTTGAACTTCTATGTGGAAGGTATCGAAGGGTCGATCCCATCCTAATTTACATAATAAATGCCCCCCATGTATGGGGGGCATTTTATTTTTGAACGGCGTATATCTAATGACGACACCCCCCGAGGGCACCCGCCAACTTGATCGCGACGAAACGGGCAAAATGTTTGCCCCCTCTGCAGAGAGGAATAAAGATGCGATCGCCAATATCCTAGATGATATACTGTTCCCAGGCGCGCGCGTTCTTGAGATTGCCAGTGGGACAGGGCAGCATGTTGTCCATTTCGCGCGTTGTTTTCCCGAAATTCAGTTTTTTCCAACGGATCTCGATCCTGCACGTTGTGCATCTGTTGATGCTTACCGGCTGACATCTGGGTTAAAGAATATTGCTCCCGCACAGGTGCTTGATGCGGCGTCGCCTGGATGGGCGCAGGCTGCGGGTCATGTTGATGCGATAATCATCATTAACTTGTTTCACCTTATCTCTGAGAAAGTCGTTAAATCCATTCTTAGCGAGGCTGCGCAGGCGCTTGGCGCAAATGGCAAATTGATCGTTTACGGTCCTTTCATGCGTGGTGGCGAATTAACAAGCGATGGTGATATTGCCTTTCACAACAGCCTTGTCGCGGAAAATCCTGATGTGGGATATAAAGACGATTTTGATGTCATCGAGTGGATAGAAAACAACTGGTTAGAGATGCGGCACGTCTTGGAAATGCCTGCAAACAATCTTTGTCTGATCGCGCAAAAGGCGGATGTTATCCTATAGTGGATCTAGCGGCGCAGCGCAGCCATTGTTTGTTTAACAGTTTGAATGCGCGATGCGTTTGGGGGGTGGGTTCCCAAGAATTTGTCACCGGGGTCCGGAATTCGGGTAAAAAACGCAGCCCCTCGAACAGGATCGTATCCCGCATCATATGCGATTAGGGTGCCCAACCTATCTGCCTCTAATTCATGTGATTTGGAATAGGCCCGCGCACCAACCCCCGCACCTAGTCGAGAGAGCGCATCAACCGTATCACTGGATCCCCCCATAAGTGCGGCAAGCCCACCGCCCAGCAGAGCGCCTATTTGTGTTGACGCCGCCTGCCTTGATAGGTGGCCCTCAAGATGATGTGCCAGCTCGTGGCCCAAGACAAAGGCAAGCTCATCCTCGTTTTTTGCGTTGTTTAATAAGCCAACCGAAAATACGATATAGGGTTTTCCAGATCTATCTTGCGTTTGATAGGCGTTCACAACGCTTGGATAACGGCTGTCAATTAAAACGGTAAAATCGCATCTCATGTTCGTGTTTGCGCGTTGGCAGACACGTTCTGCGCGTGGCACAACACGTGCTGCGATTGCTTTGAATTGTCGTTCAGGATTGGTCAAGGGCATGGCGCGTACACTGGGTGTGTAGTTAGCGTTACGCGTCGTATCGGCCTTTTGCGGCGCTGGGCTGCCACCCCCGCAGGCGGCGACAAAAGCTAAAACGACAAATAAAAATATCCGCATTATTTTCCGCATCCCGAATTAATGTGATCACTTTTTAAAAACCTGTGTTACGCTAAACTATAACACGGAAAAGAAGGTGAAAAGTTATGTTTACCATCGAGCATGAATTTGATTGCACTGTTATCACCGTTTTGGATGAAAATGTCGCGACGCCAAAGGAAGATATCGTTGTGACCAGTTTCGAGGATTGCGTCACCATCGAACAGTTCGACCCGCGGAATGACAACATCCAAAAGGTTACGTTATCGCTGCATCAGTTAAAAGAACTGGCTGCCGCGATCAATTTACCGGAAGGCGTCTACCATATCGAATAATCTTGGCGTTAGCCAATTTCGGTCGGGCTGACCGAGACTGATTTGATGACGGCATGACATTTTTTACCTATTGCCAACCCAAGATGTTGGACGGATCGCCGCGTAATCCGTGCTAAAAAGACATCATCGCCTGACCTCAGCGATACAATCGCTCCGGGCCCCTCTCCCATGTGGATATCGCCTACGACGCAAGGCAAAATATTAAGGGCCGAGATATCACCAGGTCGTGTCAAAGCAATCGTAACGTCTTGCGCCAAGATCCTAACGCGCACCTGTTGACCGACGGTTCCGCGAATTGTTGGCAAATACAGATTGCCAGATGACGTGGCAAGCCGTGTCAAACCATCATCATCATGAGCTTTGAGGGTTGTTAGAATGGATGATCCTGCACTGCGCACACCGAGATAGGGTACCAAAGCAGGGTCTGCTAATATTTGCCTTGCATCGCCGGATGCGATAACCTTGCCTGCGTCCAAGATAACAATATGGTTTGCCAAACGGGCGACTTCGCTCATGGAATGGCTTACATAAAGAATTGGAATCCGGATGTTGTCGCGAATGCGCTCTAAGAACGGTAAAATCTCTGCTTTGCGCTGCGCATCAAGGGCTGACAAAGGTTCATCCATCAATAATATTTTTGGATCTGACAGCAGAGCGCGTGCGATGGCGACCCGTTGTTGTTCTCCGCCAGACAGCGCTGCAGGACGGCGATCCAGAATATGTTCGATCCCCAAGAGATCGATGATTTCAGTGGGATCAAAACGGTGCGATTTTCTGCGCCCATATTTCGCCGAATACCTTAGGTTGTTCATGACGGACAAATGCGGAAACAAACGCGCATATTGAAAAATATAGCCAACACCGCGATTATGTATTGGGATGTTGATGCCCGCCTGCGTGTTCACAAGGTCAGTTTGATCTATTGATATTTTGGCATGATCGGGTGTAAAGATCCCTGATATCGCATTGATAATACTGGTTTTACCAGATCCAGATCGACCAAAAATTGCGGTTATGCCGCGTGGGCTTTCAAAGGCTGCATTTAATGAAAATCCGTCCCAGTGATGATGTATCTGCACCTTTATCGTCATTGGCCCGCGATCCTTTGACCAATGCGGCGTGACAGCCCTTCTGATACCAAAAGAGCGGTTATCGCAATAGCGGCTGATATGAGAACGAGGATCATGGCAGCCCGTTCTTGGCCAGGGGTTTGTAAAGCAGAATAGATCGCCGATGGAATTGTCTGAGTCCGTCCTGGGATGTTTGAAACGAATGTAATTGTCGCCCCAAATTCCCCAATCGCTTTTGCAAATGATAACACCATCCCTGCGAGGATGCCGGGTAAAATCAATGGCAATGTGATGGTTGCAAAAACTAAGCTGGGGCGTACCCCCAAGGTAAGTGCGGCTTGTTCGAGTTTCGGATCAACCGCCTCAATCGCAAGTCGAATAGCGCGCACCATCAATGGGAAAGCCATGATTGCTGCTGCAAGCACTGCACCTGTCCATTGGAACGCAATAACAATTCCAAAAATGGATTCTAATGCTTTGCCGACGGCGCCCGTGCGGCCAAATAAAATCAACAGAACGTATCCCGTCACAACGGGGGGCAGCACCAATGGCAAATGCACGACCGCGTTTAGAAAGCTATGCCCCCAAAATCGCTTGCGCGCTAACGCATAGGCAACCCAAATTGCTAAAGGCAAGCTAAGAACGGTCGCCCAAGTCGCTACCTTTAACGATAAGAATACCGCAGACCATTCTGCCGCGCCTAATTCCATAAATACCTGTGCTTTTCTCGTGGATTGGTTCCCAGCAAGAGATAACGCGAAATCCGGTTGAATTCCAATATAGAAATGCGACCCTTCAGGCAAATTCGAGGTTGCAATCAAAAATGGCTATGCCCATCTTTGAAATATGATCATGCGCGCTTTACTGTCTTTGTTTGGTTTGATTGTGACATCAGCTGCATTTGCCGCTGATATTTATATTTTGGGCGAAAGCCACGATAACCCTGCCCATCACAAAACCCAGGCTGCATGGATATCAGACATCAAACCCAAGGCAGTTGTTTTTGAAATGCTAGAGCCCGGTCAAGAACGGGCGATTGCCATGCTACGGGATCGCACGCCCCAAGCGATGCGGGATGTGACACGGTGGGACCAATCAGGTTGGCCTGAATTTGACTTGTATAAACCTATTTTTTTGGCATTGGGTGACGTCCCGATCTTGGGGGCTGGCGTGCCGCGCGAACAGGCGCGCGCGGCGTTTGATCGGGGTGTTGTTGACGCATTCGGCAAAGATGCAGACATTTATGGGCTGACGCAGCCCCTCTCGGATCAAGAACAGAGCGCACGCGAAGCGTTGCAGTTTGCATCACATTGTGGCGCGTTACCAAAAGAGATGTTACCCATGATGGTAGACGTGCAACGGCTGCGCGATGCGACCTTGGCGCGGCGCACATATCAAGCGTTTCAAACGTATGGTGCCCCGATTGTGGTGATCACAGGCAACGGACATGCCCGCCGTGATTGGGGGGTGGTGCAATATTTACCAAGCACCGATTTATCGGTTTTTGCATTGGGGCAGGGCGAAGGAACAGTGCCCCCCGACGGGGATTTTGACCAAATTCTTTATTCTGATCCTATTGTTCGGGATGATCCCTGTTCGGTTTTCAACAAGGGCTCATGAATTTCCGCCCTTGCACCACCACAAACAAACGCCATATTGTCGATGCAAACCAATTGAGGGGTCAGCATGCTAGTTGGCAAAAAGATATTGCTTATTATCGCTGGGGGCATCGCCGCGTATAAGTCATTAGAGTTGATCCGCAGGTTGCGTGATCAAGGGGCATCTGTCATTCCTGTTATGACCCAATCCGCCAAGGAGTTTGTTACCCCAATGAGCGTTTCTGCGCTTGCTGGTCATGCGGTTCATCAAGACCTTTTCGATCTGACAACCGAGGCAGAGATGGGGCATATTCAGTTGTCTCGTAGTGCTGATTTGATCGTTGTTGCGCCCGCGACGGCGGATTTGATGGCCAAGATGGCGACAGGACAGGCAAACGATTTGGCATCCACCTTGTTATTGGCAACAGATAAACCCGTTTTGATTGCACCTGCTATGAATGTACGCATGTGGAACCATTCTGCAACCCAACGCAACATTGCGACCTTGCAGACGGATGGCATTCGATTTGTTGGGCCAAACGATGGGGATATGGCCTGCGGTGAATTCGGCCCCGGTCGTATGGCTGAACCTGCTGAAATAATTGACTCAATACACAGACAATTTGCGCAAGGCCCATTAAAAGATATGCGGATTGTTGTAACCTCTGGGCCAACGCATGAACCAATAGATCCCGTGCGCTATATCGCGAACAGATCTTCGGGGGCGCAAGGAACGGCGATTGCAGCGGCTCTGCGTGATTTGGGGGCCTCGGTCACTTTTGTCACGGGCCCTGCGGATGTCCCGCCGCCAGCAGATGTGAAAGTGGTCCGTGTCCAAAGTGCACAACAGATGTTGGAGGCAACCCAAGCCGCTTTGCCCGCAGAGGTCGCAATTTTTGCGGCCGCGGTTGCCGATTGGCGCGTGACATCGGCATCAGGGTCGAAAATAAAAAAGATGGATGGGGCGTTGCCCACGCTTAGTTTGGCCGAAAATCCGGATATTTTGGCCACCGTTTCGCAACTGTCCAACGGGCGCCCGCGTCTTGTTGTTGGTTTTGCCGCTGAAACAGACAACGTTGTCGAAAACGCGGTTGCCAAACGTAAACGCAAGGGATGTGATTGGATCGTGGCAAATGATGTATCTCCTGAAACGGGGATCATGGGGGGGCAAGAAAACCAAGTCATCCTTGTGACCGATGACGGGACCGAGGCTTGGCCGCGGATGAGTAAAAATGAAACCGCGCGTGAATTGGCCAAACGCATCGCAGCAACATTGGTGTAGGTCCAGAAGATGGTTGAGATTGGATTTTTCTGGACTGACGAGGCGGATCAAACGATTGCCCTTCCCAACTACGAAACACCCGGCGCGGCAGGTGCCGACCTAAGGGCCAATTTTGCCCCCAAGGATCGTGATCGTAGCATTGCGATTGACCCAGGCGCGCGGGTTTTGATTCCGACTGGATTGCGGTTGGAAATACCAATTGGATACGAGGTGCAATTGCGACCACGATCAGGTCTGGCGCTAAAGCATGGTATCACGCTACCCAATTCACCTGGTACAATCGACAGTGATTATCGAGGACCTTTGGGGGTCATTTTGATGAACATGGGGCAGGATGTTTTTCATGTCGCCCATGGTGATCGCATAGTCCAGATAGTTGTTGCACCGGTTCTGCAGGCGTCGTTTTCCTTGCGTCGTGTGCTTGGGCCAACCAGCCGAGGCGAGGGTGGTTTTGGGTCAACCGGAACGTCCTGACCATGGCTTTATTCATTTCTCTTGCGGTGTCTTTGTCTTTCGCGTGGATTTTGAAAATTCCAAGGCGCATTGTTTTCGGTATCCTTGTTCTGGGATATTTTGTGACCTTGTTTGCCCATTTTATTTTGCCTGTTGATGCACCGTTGCTTCGGGCGACATCGGGCGGTGATGTTCGGGTTTGGGGTGTTTTAGGCGGCGCGATTGGATTGATCGCTTTATACGCCACGCTGCTGCGTCGGTTCAAAGCGCGGGCAAAAGCGGCACCCGAGCCCAGTCGCCCCACCTCTAATACATTTTCAGACACCGAATTGGAACGCTATGCCCGCCATATCGTTTTGCGCGAAATCGGCGGCGCGGGGCAAAAACAATTAAAAAATGCGCGCATTTTAGTGATTGGCGCTGGCGGCTTGGGCGCGCCTGCTTTGCAATATCTGGCTGCCGCAGGGGTTGGAACGATTGGGGTGATTGACGACGATGTGGTCGATAATAGCAACCTTCAACGCCAAGTCATTCACCAAGATGCAGCGATTGGAACGCCCAAGGTATTTTCAGCACAAAAAATGATGTTGGCACAAAACCCTTTCATTGCAGTGAAACCATATCACCGCCGCTTGGACGAGGCGGTCGCGATGAACTTATTTGCGGACTATGACATAATTGTTGAGGGCTCTGATAATTTTGAAACCCGATATCTGGCTAATCGAGTTGCAGCCAAATTAGGTAAACCGCTTGTTTCTGGTGCGCTTAGCCAATGGGAAGGGCAGCTAGCCGTTTATCATCCCACGGTATCAGGACCGTGTTATCAATGTATCTTCCCTCAAAAACCTGCCGAAGGAATGGCACCCACCTGCGCAGAGGCTGGCGTTTTTGCACCTTTGCCGGGGGTCATCGGGGCAATGATGTCGGGCGAAGTCATTAAATTTGTAATTAAATCAACTCAGCCTATGATAGGTGAAATGTTGATATACGATGCCCTTTATGGCGAAAGCCGGAAATTCACTATAAAACAGCGGCCCGATTGCCCAATCTGCGGCCAAGATCATCAGGACCAATCATGAGCTCTATTTTTTTAAATGAATGGAAGACACCATTCAATCTACCACCATTTGACCAAATCTCGGATGATGACTTTCTTGATGCATTTGAAGAAGGCGTAAAAGAAGAGCATACCCATGTTGATGCCATCGCATCAAATCCCGAACGGCCGACATTTGCCAATACAATCGAGGCAGGATTTGCAAAAGATACGATATTGGATCGCGTTTTGTCGGCGTTTTATGCTGTCAATGATGCAGACACAAATCCCAAGCGCGAAGAAATTGCGCGCATATTTTCCCCAAAACTGGCAGATCTGAGTTCAAAGATTTATTCCAATAAGGTTTTGTTCCAACGTATTGATACGCTTTATCAAACACGTGACACTTTGGGTTTGACCAAAGAACAGCATCGTGTGCTGACGCTGACGCATCAAAATTGGATCCGCGCAGGTGCATCGTTGACTGGCGACGCAGAAGTCAGAATGAAGGAAATCAAACAACGGCTCTCTATTTTGGGAACCGAGTTTGCGCAAAACGTTTTGGCGGACGAACGATCTTGGTACATGGAATTGACCGAGGATGACTTGGTTGGACTGCCCGAGTTTTTGATCCGCGCGGCAAGCGCTGCGGGCAAGGAAAAAGGGGTATCTGGTCCCATTATCACGACCTCGCGGTCGCTATACGTGCCGTTCATGCAATTTTCGCCACGTCGTGATTTGCGCAAACATGCGCAAGCGGCATGGGAAAAACGTGGCGCTGAAAAAAACTTGGATCTCGCTGCTGAAATGGTCAATCTGCGTCATGAAATGGCCTTGCTTTTGGGATATGAAAATTTTTCCGAATACAAATTGGAAACGGAAATGGCAAAGACGTCCGATAATGTGCGTAAGCTGTTAATGGATGTTTGGGAACCAGCAAAAGCACAGGCTTTGGCTGATGAAAAAATCTTGACCCAAATGATGCAGGAAGACGGCATCAATGGCCCATTAGAAGCATGGGATTGGCATTATTACGCCGAAAAACGTCGTCAGGCCGATCACGATTTAGACGAAGGCGAAATCAAATCATATTTCCAACTGGATCGTATGATTGAGGCTGCCTTTGATTGTGCAAATCGATTGTTCGGATTAGAGTTTACGCCCGTTGATGTGACCCTGTATCATCCTGACTGTCGGGCTTGGGATGTAACACGCGACGGCAAACATGTTGCTTTGTTCATTGGCGATTATTTCGCACGTGGATCAAAACGGTCAGGTGCGTGGTGTTCTGCGCTGCAGTCGCAGGCCAAATTTCCAAAAGAGTGTCGACCGATTGTGATCAATGTTTGCAACTTTGCCAAGGATGACCCTGCGCTTTTATCTGCAGATGATGCCCGGACGTTGTTTCATGAATTTGGTCACGCCCTGCACCAGATGCTGTCCGACGTCACCTATGAAATGGTGTCGGGGACAAGCGTTCCACGTGATTTTGTCGAATTGCCCAGCCAGCTATTTGAGCATTGGTTTATGGTGCCTGAAGTTTTGCAAAAATATGCAACCCATTATCAAACTGACCAATCGATCCCCACTGATTTAATGAACCGTTTGATTGACGCGTCAAACTTTGACATGGGCTTTCAAACCGTAGAATATGTGGCGAGCGCTTTGGTTGATTTATCCTATCATCAAGGTCCGTTATCCACAGCGATAAGCGATGCACAGACCCAAATCTTGGGTGAACTAGGTATGCCTCATGCGATAAAAATGCGTCATGCGACCCCACATTTTCAACATGTGTTTTCGGGTGGCTATTATGCAAGCGCTTACTATAGCTATATGTGGTCCGAAGTCATGGACGCGGATGCCTTTGCTGCATTCGAAGAGACAGGCGACCCGTTTAATGCAGATCGTGCAAAATCATTGGAAGCAAATATTTTGTCACGTGGCGGATCCGGTGATCCGGTCGAACTTTACACCCAATTTCGTGGTCGTTTGCCCGGCGTTGAAGCTTTGCTCAAGGGCCGCGGGTTGGCCGCCTAATTAGATAAAATGTTTAGTGAAAAAATTCTGGGCCCGGGTGTTGACTCGGGCCTTTGGCTTGCCTAATTATGCGGCATTAGCACTCATGCTTGGTGAGTGCTAACGGGTCTATCCCGTGACATTGAAACATATTTGTAAGGAGCCTCAGAGATGGCATTGAAACCGCTTCATGATCGTGTGCTTGTTCGCCGCGTTGAGAGCGACGAGAAAACCGCTGGTGGTCTGATCATTCCAGACAGCGCAAAAGAAAAACCAGCAGAAGGTGTTGTCGTAGCATGTGGTGACGGCGCGCGCAAAGACAGTGGCGAATTGATCGCCATGGCCGTTAAAGAAGGTGACAAAGTTCTGTTCGGCAAATGGTCCGGCACAGAGGTTACCGTCGATGGCCAAGAGCTGTTGATGATGAAAGAAAGCGATATCATGGGCATTCTGTCCTAATCGCCGTAAACGAAACTCTACTATTCGAGGTTAAGCACAATGGCTGCTAAAGACGTCAAATTTAATTCTGATGCACGTAACCGCATGTTGAAGGGTGTAAACATCCTTGCAGACGCGGTAAAAGTAACGCTGGGTCCAAAAGGCCGTAACGTTGTTTTGGACAAATCATTCGGTGCACCACGCATCACCAAAGACGGTGTATCTGTCGCGAAAGAGATCGAACTAGAAGATAAGTTCGAAAACATGGGCGCGCAGATGGTCAAAGAAGTCGCAAGCCGCACAAACGACGAAGCGGGCGACGGTACAACAACTGCGACGATCCTTGCGCAAGCAATCGTTAAAGAAGGAATGAAAGCTGTTGCAGCTGGCATGAACCCGATGGATCTAAAACGTGGTATCGACACAGCAACTGCAAAAGTTGTTGAAGCGATCCGTGCGATGTCACGTCCTGTTGCTGACAGTGACGAAGTTGCGCAAGTTGGTACAATCTCAGCCAACGGCGAAGCGGAAATCGGTCGCCAAATCGCAGACGCGATGCAAAAAGTCGGTAACGAAGGCGTTATTACTGTCGAAGAAAACAAAGGTCTGGAAACAGAAACAACCGTTGTTGAAGGTATGCAATTCGACCGTGGTTATCTGTCACCATATTTCGTGACCAACCCTGAGAAAATGACAGCGGAACTAGAAGACTGTTTGATCCTTCTTCATGAAAAGAAACTGTCATCGCTACAGCCGATGGTGCCATTGCTGGAGTCCGTAATCCAGTCACAAAAACCACTTTTGATCATCGCAGAAGATGTCGAAGGTGAAGCGCTGGCGACTTTGGTTGTCAACAAATTGCGCGGTGGTCTGAAAATCGCAGCGGTTAAAGCACCTGGTTTCGGCGATCGCCGCAAAGCCATGTTGCAAGACATCGCAATCCTGACCGGCGGCCAAGTCATCTCAGAAGATCTGGGCATGAAATTGGAAAACGTCACCATGGACATGTTGGGTTCGTCTAAGAAAATCCAAATCACCAAAGACGAAACAACAATCGTTGATGGCGCTGGTAACAAAGCTGAAATCGAAGCACGCGTTGCACAAATCCGTGGTCAAATCGAAGAAACATCTTCTGATTACGACCGTGAAAAACTGCAAGAGCGCGTTGCGAAATTGGCAGGCGGCGTTGCAGTCATCCGCGTCGGCGGCATGACCGAAGTCGAAGTGAAAGAGCGTAAAGACCGCGTTGATGACGCGCTGAACGCGACACGCGCAGCGGTCCAAGAAGGCGTTATCGTCGGTGGTGGCGTTGCCTTGGTTCAAGCTGGCAAAGCCTTGGAAGGTTTGACAGGCGCAAACGCTGACCAAAACGCAGGTATCGCAATCATCCGTCGTGCAATCGAAGCGCCTTTGCGTCAGATCGCGGAAAATGCTGGTGTTGACGGTGCAGTTGTTGCGGGCAAAGTTCGCGAAAGCTCTGACAAAAACTTTGGCTTTAACGCGCAAACAGAAGAATATGGTGACATGTTCAAATTCGGCGTGATCGACCCAGCGAAAGTGACACGTACAGCGTTGGAAGACGCGGCATCTGTTGCAGGTCTATTGATCACAACCGAAGCAATGGTTGCAGACAAGCCAGCCAAAGAAGGCGCCGGTGGCGGCATGCCTGACATGGGCGGCATGGGCGGCATGGGCGGCATGATGTAATCATCCGTCGCAATCCGCGAAGATCGAAACGGCTCGGAATTTTCCGAGCCGTTTTTCGTTTTAGGGGCAGCAGGGACCGCCACGTGCTCTCAACTGCCCTGATTTATTCATCTGTGTCGTTATTTTTCGTTAGTCGGATTTTTTGACAGGCGTTTTTGAAATTTGGATTGATATGGTGACAGGTGCCGATGTGCATCTTTTTCACGCCGCGACAGTTCTTTTCTTTGTTGCCGTTTTGTCCATGCATACACCACGGCAAAAAGCAGGGATAAAGACAACAACACGATCGATACCAGCAAGAGTTCTGTCAAGTTTTGTTGAACAAAAAATTTAACTTGATAACTGTTGGGAAGATAATCAAGCGGTGTTTCATCCGGTGTCATTTGACCCGAAGAAATGTTTAGTATCATGTAGATACAATACAGCGCCAAAACGCCCAAAAGTGCAATTAAGATGCCAATAGATCGCATCAGGGTACCTGTAAAAGTGGCTAAATTTATGGCCGCTTACCAATTAAATCATCCTAATTTATACTGGATGAAATGTAAATTTGTAAGCCCTCTTCAGGTATAACTGTTAGATTTTGTCCACATGGACCCATACGCCGCCCTTTGGTCGCAGTGTTAGGATCATAACCGGTTCGGGGTTTTTTCTGGCAACCGCTGTGAATGCGAAGCGTTTCAACAAAGTTGCCAGAATTATGACCGCCTCTTGCAGGGCAAAGGATGCTCCGATGCAAATGCGGGGGCCATCGCCAAAGGGCAAATATGTGAACCGTTCAATTTTATTGGGTTTCATAAATCGCTGCGGGCGGAAATTATCTGGGTCATCCCAGTACAAATGCGACCGATGCAGCGCATAAAATGGCAACATAACTGTATCACCCGCAGTGACGTTGCGGTCGCACAGGCGATCAGGTCCAAGTGCTGTGCGTGACACAAACGCCGCGGGCGGATATAACCGCAACGCTTCATCAATGACAGCCCTTACAAAGGGCAGTTTATCAAGATGCTCTGCCCCAATCGGTCCATCCCCGGTCGCAGCATTGATTTCGTCGCGGGCGCGGTTTTGTGCATCTTTATCGTGTGACAATAGATACAGCGCCCATGACAACGTCAGCGCCGTTGTTTCGTGGCCTGCCACGATAAAAGCAAGCAAATTATCCCGCAATTCTGGGCGCGTCATGCGGCGTTTGGTGTCGGGATCTTCGCCGGCCTCAAGGAGATCCAGCAGATCGGCCGCCTCGCCGTGTTTATTGGCTTTATGCGAGGCGATGGCACGGTCGGCAATTGATTTTATGCGGCGAATGTCTGAACCGATCATGGCGCGGCTTGGTCGTGGGACCCAACTTGGCGCGCCTAAAATATCCAAAATCGACACCTTTGCAGTTGAATCTATATAGGTATCTATCATTTTAAACAGTTCCTTGCGGTCAAAGCCGTCACTGTTTGAAAAAGTAACGTCAGAAATGACATCAAACGTTGTGTCCATCATTTCGGAATACAAATCGACTGCGCGGCCGGTGTGCTGCACAATCCGTTCAGTGGCTGCCGCTGCAGCGCGCGTCATGATTGGCGCAAGGTTGGAAATGTTTCGATGTGTAAATACAGGTGCTGCGGCTTGGCGTTGCCATTTCCAATGCGGCCCTTCGGCGATGAACAACGACTCTCCTATGGCGGGGCGCAATAGTTCCTTTGTTACAGTTGATTTCGGATAGTTCTGCAAATTATCACGCAATATGCGGCGCAGCGCTGTCGGGTCCATAACCATGTGCCATCTGACGCCCACCTTGCCCGAAACGATCGGTTGGCGTGTAGCTATTTCTGGAATAAGCGAAAGCACGTTGTTTCGCGCAGCCTGGAGTGACCCCCAAATGCCCAATGGTTTCTGGCCGAGTGCGATTTTTACCGGAACAAATCTGTCCATAATATTTACGGCATAACAATTAGATATGTTTGCGTCAATCTGACCCGATGAAAATAAATATTTCCTGAACTGACGAAAACAGGTAAGGAGCGTATAAAATGTGGGGATACGATGAAATTAGTAAAAACGATTTTGCTGCTGACTTTGCTGGCAAGCTGCGCGCCGCCGATCATCGAAACAGAATTAAAACCGATTGGTGATTTTTCGCTGGGTCATAATTTGGTCGTTGGGAATAAAATGGTCAAAGGCCCGTTGTCCCGCGATGGTGATCCGGACATCATCACAGCTGCGGTCAAAGATGCGATTGGCGCAAGGCTTTCCAAATATGATGGCGACAAGCGATATCATGTCATTACGCGGATAGATGCCTATACGCTTGGGCGTACAGGGATTCCTTTGATCTTTAGTCCGCAAACTGCATTGTTGATAAACGTATCGATCTGGGACGACCTTGCTCAAAAGCGATTGAACGAAGAACCGGTGCAATTGGTTATTTTAGAAAACACCAATAAACGAAATGTTTTGGGATCTGGAATTGGTCAAACAAAACAACAGCAAATAAAGAGTATTGCTGAAAGCGCGGCCTATCAAATCGAAGACTGGATGCGCAAGCAACATACCGAAAACGGATGGTTCAATCCAGCTGTTGATGTACCCCTATTCGATGTCATCTCTTTAAACAAAGATCGCGCGACCCCAAGTGACGACGTTGTATTACCTGTACCTCTTGTAGATGCCGAATAACCGATTGCTCAAAAATTGTACCTAACGTATCAGAGTGGGTTGATTTTTTTGATGTTTGGCAATAAATGCCCGCTTGGTATCAATTTGGGCAAATCCGCCCCCTAAATCAAGAGGCGTCTACGGATGGCAAAGGAAAAGTTTGATCGCAGCAAACCACACTGCAACATCGGCACAATTGGTCACGTTGACCATGGTAAAACGACGCTGACAGCGGCGATTACAAAATATTTTGGTGACTTCAAAGCG
>Ga0181601_10001651_pt1 | contig 19171 bp, 15 predicted proteins | sample 041ome_8_FD_133020 | JGI IMG/M metagenome (GOLD analysis project Ga0181601, IMG submission 133020) | Coastal salt marsh microbial communities from the Groves Creek Marsh, Skidaway Island, Georgia - 041407BS metaG (megahit assembly) | ecosystem: Environmental > Aquatic > Marine > Intertidal zone...
TCCGAGCCGGAAGCCGTCTCCGACGCGCGGTTCGCGCCGGCATCGCACTGAGAAAGGTGTGGTGTGTCGCATCAAGTGACGAAAAAGACGATAATGTTGTAAAAACAAACAACAATCCTGTAAGAAGCACTGATTTTATTACAAAACTTGCCTTCCATAGGCACGCTATTCCACATTTTGCTCGCACATGTTCATCATGATACTTGATAAAAAGTCACAGAGCTCGCCGCGTAGTCGCGCGCGTCGAGGGATCGCGGCAGGTACAAAACTAGGCACCCTATTCCGTAAAATCTAGGCACCTTGTCCCCCTCGGCGTCGCGTCGCGTCCCGTCGGGTCTCGTCTCCACTGCGCGCTCGCTGGACGGCGACGATGCCGACCGACGCCGACGGCGGCGCGGCGACGCCGCCGCGACCGCACCGACCGTCGACGTCGACGCAAACGGCGACGACCCCGTCGACGACGACGACGACGCCGTCGCGGCGAACGCCCGCGGGATGGAAACGAACGATGTGCGGGGTCGAGGTGCGATTTCCGTTGCCGACGCCGTACCGGTCACAGATCGCGGTCATGTCCAACGTCGTTCGAGCGGCGACGAAAGGGGCGCACGCGCTGATAGAGAGCCCGACGGGGAGCGGGAAGTCACTCGCGCTGTTGTGCGCCGGGTTGGCGTGGTTGGAGGCGGAGTTGATGGGTGGGGAGGGTGAGGGTGAGGCGGACGCGGACGCGAACGAGGCGGACGCGGAGGACGAGCGGGACGACGCGAGCGAAGAGGCTTCGGATGGATCGGACGGATTGAAAAAGCGGACGAAGAGACGAGGGCGTAAACCGAAACCCAAGGTTTTCTATTGCACGCGAACGCACTCGCAAATAGAGCAGGTGGTGAAAGAGTTGAAAAGGACGTCGTACAGACCGCAATCCGTCGTGTTGGGATCGAGAGAAAATTACTGCGTCAACGCAAAGGTGAAGAGGAGCGGTAACGTCAACGAGGAGTGTCGACGAATGATGGATGAGTCCGGGGAAGGAAAAAGCGGGTGTTATTACGCGGGCCAGAACGCGAGCAAGTTGGCGTCGTTGGCGAAGAGCTCGCCGGTGCCTTTGGATATCGAGGATTTAGTGGACATGGGAAAAAGTAAAAAGGGATGTCCGTACTTTGCGTCGAAAATTTTAGCCGCCGACAGCAACGCCGAGTTGATTTTCGCACCGTACAATTACATCATGGATCCGAGGACGCGCGCGGCGATGGACATTGACATAGAAGGATCTTTGATAATCTTTGACGAGGCGCACAACATTGAAGACGTGGCGCGAGAAGCTGCGGGCGGGGAGGTGGCGTTGGAGGATGTCGCCAACGCGTTGGATAGTCTCGACGAAATGCGCAAGCGGATCACCGCCAACTCTGACGAGTGCGAAATGGTTTTCCAATCCATCAAGGCTCTTTATTCATGGATGTTGAACATTTCAGATCCGTCAAAAGATGAATACAGCCTCGAGCAAGTTCCCCAGACGACGAACGCTTGGAGCGCGATGATTCGAGGAGAAAGGTTGATGCGATTGATAAATTGTGAGCACCTCACACAGGAAAACATCGCGAGCCTCATGCGCGCTCTCTCGACGATTACGAAATACAACCAGGATATCAAAGAGTCAAAGGAGAGATTTCCCGGTGGTGTTTTCGTGACGTGTGAGAAATTACTTCACCCGATCAAGTTCTTGTTGTCCAACGGCGAACATTCGGCTAGAGATTACCGAATCACACTCACCAAGACTATCGAGGGCGAGCGACCAGTGTCGACACAGCGCGCAAAGTCTTCTCTGGATCGGTTACCGAATGAACACATCGTCAAAATTGATTTCCGCGCGCTGAATCCAGCCTTGGCGTTCCGCGAGCTCACCGGAAGACGCGGCGCGAGATCTGTGGTCCTCACTTCCGGTACGCTCTCGCCGCTCAGCTCGTTCGCGAGCGAGCTCGGTGTTGAATTCCCCGTCAGCATGGAAGCGGAACACTGCGTGGATATGGACCGCCAGGTGTGGGGACGCATCGTAGCCATGGGCCCGACCGATAAACCACTCAAGGCGGATTACAAATCGCGAGGAAACCATGTGTTTCAAGACGAGCTCGCCGCCAGCCTGAAAGAGTGGGCGACAGTCACGCCACACGGAATGCTCGTCTTCTTTCCCTCGTACAGCATGATGGAAACAATCACACGTAGATGGAAGGAAACCGGGGCTTGGAAAGCGATTGAATCGCAGACTGGAAAGACGATTTTCCAAGAGCCGGGCAAAATGACGACGAACGGCAAAAAGCCAGTCACTCTCGACAACGTACTGAAAAAGTACTACGCGGCGGTTCGCCAGAGTGTTGCGGCAGCAAAGCATCCCTACGCGCCTGCACCTCCATCAGTCCGTACCCGCGGCGCGATCTTTCTCGCCGTGTGCAGAGGAAAGGTGAGCGAAGGCATCGATTTCGCCGACGCCAACGCGCGCGCCGTCATCTGCGTCGGCATTCCGTATCCAAACACGAAAGATCCGCTCGTCTTGCAAAAGAGAAGCTACAACGACGAGGGACGTAGTCGCGGACTTCTGAGTGGTGCGAGATGGTACGATCAGCAGGCATTTAGAGCGTTGAATCAAGCTGTCGGGCGCTGCCTGCGACATCGTTTTGATCACGGCGCCATCATGCTCGTCGACGAACGCTTCAATCGCCAGCACATTTCTTCACTTCCAAAGTGGTTGCAGCCGGCGATGAGTAAGCCAAAGTCTCATTTCGGTGAACAACTGGAGAGTCTGCGACAGTTTTTTGCGTGCCATGCGGAGAATCCGCCGGGAGAAGACGAACCAGCGAGTAAAGTGAACTCTGTTGAGGTGAAATCAAAGAGAAAGCGCGTCTCCATCGGCGCATCTCCCCGAAAGGTGGTGCGAAGCGTGCCGATTACGAACTTTTTCCAAAAGGTGCCATCGCCAATGAAAGTCGATTACGCCGCTCCCGAGCTGATGGATGACGATTTTGATACCGCCGACTTGGAGCAAATCGCCCAGCGGTACGAAGGAGGCATCGCTGCAAATGTGGAGAATTCTCCTAAAGAACCCAGCGAAGAGATTGCAATCGAGCAAATCATGGATGGCATAGAATGGGAAGACGAAGATGACGAAGAAGAATGGCTCAACCAAGCCATCCAAACGACTCAGAGAGCTCTGTCGCAGGGAAACACTGCGAGCAAACAGGAGAGCACGGGCGGCAAGGATGAGCGCAGCTCGCTTTCGGCAATCAAGCCGTGCGCTCCATTCGTAGAAGGTGTCTGCGCAAAGTGCGCAAAAGGTAAAATCGCCCAATTCGGAGCGGAACCCGATCAACGCGTGCAGTTGCGGTCGCGCTATTTAGATTCCTCGCGCCAAGGCGATGAGAGCGATTTCGTCGTCGTTCCGGTTCGCGACAACGTGTGCATGGGCCGCGAAGCGGAAAATGTTGATTTTGATTACGACTTGAACGTCGCCTTCCGTAAAGTGTACAGCTGTGACGACGAGAGTCTCATCGGATTTCGTCCCGTCGCCACGGACGCGTCCAAGCAAAACTGGCTGTCGCACGTATTGATTATAGGATGAGAAACCCGAGAACTCTGGCTAGTTATCGTGATGTAACATGTAAATTTTCTACTGTAGCTAGTAAGGCGCGCTCGCACGCTTCTTCGCCCCTTCTTGTTGCATGCGCAACACCACCGCAAAGTATCGATCGACCATCTGGGTGAGCGCGAACACGCCGCCCAAAGTTGCGAGAGTTTTTGTGAGAAAGTATAACCAACTCTTCGCCTGAACGACAATGTTCACCGTGATGGCGGACAAGTCGTAAATGAAGAACACCTGCGGCATCTGCACCCAGCTTTCGCTCGGGACGTAGTGTTCGGTGACGCTGTACTGATTCGTACGCAACACCGACGTCCACGGTAGGAGACCCAACAACACTCTCGACGTGGAGTACGTCGTCGGCACCACCTTCATAAAGTACTTGTACACGCCGCTCTTCTCTTCTCGTCTTCGCACGCCGTTCAACGGATTGACCGATCCCGGAAAAGATTCACCGAAAGCAAACTGATCCACTCGATGTCTCACATCCACTTCCCACGGATCCTTGAAGACTTCGCGCAACATTCCGTAACTCTCCGGTCCCGTCGATATCCTGAGACTCCCCGCGACGCGCTGCACCCGCACTTTCCCGTGAATCCTACATCCCTCCATATCCATCTTTGCGTGCTTAAGTTCGTTCCCATGATCAGGCCTTCGCTGAAACAACACTAAACCACCGAGATCGACACCACCGGCGCTCTCGTAATCCCCTTTCGATCGTCCCGCCGCGTCCAAACGCGTCTTTATCAACCGTCCTCGCACGTCCACCTCGTGTTTCCCGCTCGCGTCGTACGCATCCACGTACAACACCTGACACGGCGCTCGCGGAAACGTCACGTCTAAATCAACCATCATTCCTTCCGTGCTCACCGTCGCGTCCACGCTCATCGTTTTCGCGTGCGTCGGGGTTAAGAAATCAATCAACTCGGACGCACCCAGCAGCACCATGAGCGCGACACCCACGAGCGAAATGTACGCCCCGGCGTTCGTTCGCGTCGTCAGGTGTTTCGCCGCGGGCGTGTACGCATCCAACCGTCGCACCGTTCGCCACATCGCGCGCGCGCGCGTCGTTCACTGACGCACGTCCATCAATCATCTCGAAAGATGATCGATCGAGCGCGTCAGACGTCACACGACGACGGATCGTACGAATGGTTCACGCCGTCGCCGCCCGTTCGACCGTCACGTTCACCGCACTGCGCGCGTTCGGAGGACGCGGTTCGCATCATCGTAACCACCGAAGCCGCTCGTTCGCCGTTCGACGGGCGCGCGCGCACGCGACGAAAGCCATGAGCGGTGACGACGCACAGCGCGTCTTCACCTCTGACGTCCCACCGGATGGGTTCACGATGGCGAACCAAGTGAACCGATTCGCGGCGGCAAAGGCGGCAAACACGCCGAGGGTGATGGATATCGATAGCGTGTACGACGGGGCGTTTTTGAGAGGCCAACGCGTGCTCGTGACGGGGGCAAACCGAGGGATTGGGTTGGCGTTGTGCAGAGAGTTGACGGATAAAGGGGCGCGCGTGGTGGCTACGTGCCGAAGGACGAGCGAAGAGTTGAACGCGTTGAAACCGGAACAAATCATCGAGGGGGTGGATGTGACGGATACGGCGAGCTGTGAAAAGATGGCGCAAGCGGTGGGTGAACCTCTGGATGTGGTGATTAACAACGCGGGGTACTTTTACGAACCGGTGGAAAAAGTGACGGATGGTTCCATGGCGTTTGACGAAGAGTTGAAGATGATTGACATTTGCGCCGTCGGTCCGCTTCGCGTGTCTTACGCGCTCTACCGCGCCGGGAAGATTCCTAAAGGGTCAAAGATTGCCATGGTGACTTCGCAAGGTGGGTCCGTGACGTGGCGCGAGGTGCAAAATCCGAGCGGCGGCGACTACGGACACCACATGTCCAAGTCGGCGGCAAACATGGGCGCGAAATTGTTGGCGCAAGAGCTCAAGCACGAGGGCGTCATGGTGCAAATCCTTCACCCGGGTTTCAACAAGACGGATATGACGGCCAAGTATGCGAAAATTTGGGAGATTGAAGGCGCCGTCGACGCCTCTGTCGGCGCGAAGCGCGTCATGCACGAGATTGGTTTGATGACTCCCGAGTACAACGGGCTCTTCATCAATTGCGAAGACGGGTTGCAAATTCCGTGGTAAAGAAAGAAGGAAACAAACGCACGAAACTCTACTCCATTCCATCCATTTTAATCACAATAATCATACAGATCTCATATGCCTTTCCTACGGAAAGAGGCAAACAATCACGGTGGAGGAGCGAGACGCGCATCGCCATCCGATTACTAGTACACAAACTAACTCTAATACCCTCGAGGTTGTTCACCCAACCTGTGACAAGGCTGGCCCGACTCGCACGAGGTCGCGCTCGCCTTTTTACACGTCGCGTAACACGGGGCGCTAAACGCCGGATCTTTCGCATCCGGTGCGACGCCAAACGTCATGACGCACGACCCGTCCTCGTGATTGGGCGCCAACGTCGCGTCTACCCCAAACGCCTCTTTAAAAAACCTCTGCGTCGGAACCTTACAAAAGTTTGTACACGACGCCGTGCATCCACACTGTTCCAAGTACCGACACTTTCTCAAACGCACCGACGCCATGACGCCGTCCGATTCTCTCGGGATAATCTCGCACGGACCCACCAACCACGCGAACGCCTCTCGAGTCACCACCGCGTTCATCTCATCCACCCAATTCGACGGTTTGATGAGCTTTTTAAATAAATACCGCACCGGGGCGGGTATGATACTCAGCAACGCATCCGTCACCGCCGTTCGCTGTTCCTCTACGCTTCGTCCTTCGCCCACGCGATCCGCCAACGCGACCAATCGATCGAACCCCGCCGCGTTGCTATCCAAATCGTCATCTTCGGAATCTTTCGCGTTCACCACCGCCGCGAGTTTGGCGTTAAAGAGTGAAATCGCAAGCCTATCCAGTGGTCCGTCGACGTACGTCGTCGGTCCGCCGTTCACGTCGTCGTACATCGCTCGTGAACCTCGTCCAATGCCAAAGTTGATGCCGATAACTTGACCATCATTTTCGTTTTCGTTTTCGTTCGACGCAGCGCGGGGAACGACGGCGGATCGACGAGTGCGACGACACTTTGTACCAAACGACGACGACGACGACGACGACGACGCGCCGTTGACGGTGGTCTTGGATGTGGTGTGCATGCGTGTCGTTGTGAAGTCCAAAAGCGATGCGAGCGCCCAACACGTTTGACGTACCTACTACAAATCGCTAACCGTTTAGATTACATGACGACGCAACACGAACACGAATCACCCTGATTCGCAAACTCGAGCTCACGAACCGCCCGACGCATGGCGCGATCGTGTTCGTCGGATGCGCTATCCTCGTCCGAATCGTCGTAGCCTCGGACGTAGGCGCCGGCGCCGACGGATGGGAGACGGTTGAACGCGTCGCCGTGCATGGAATCTTCGCTCGCGCTCGGGGTGTACTCGATCGTCGTCTCGAGTGGTTTACGTAAACGCGGTTTCGTTTCTCCTCCTTTTCCTGCTCCGTCGTTCGCGATCGAAGACGACGACGCCGGACCGTCTCCGTCCTCGTCTTTGACGTCCAGCTCGACGACCACCTCGCGTCCGCTCGCCGTCACTTCCCTCGTCGAGTTTTCCATATCCGGCCATCGGATCTTCTTCCGCCTCCCTTGACTGAATAATCCCCCACGCGTTTCATCCCGTCGTTTCCCCGTCGTCGTCGTCGTCTCCGTCGTCGTCGTCTTGTTACCCGACGCTTTCGATGTCGGTGCGGACGCGTTCCGACGCACTCTCCCGGCGCGCGCGTTTCGCTCGTTCACGACGGAATTCGCCCGCGCCAGCGCGTCCCTGCTTCGCAACCCCATCCGCGCGTGTATAAGTAAATACCCGTCGTCCTCCGTCGTTCGGCGGCGTCGCGCAGTGCGGGGGACGGCGCGCGATCCAACTGGAAATTCAATACATTCGTAACGGCTTGCGCGCCCGACCGCACTCACCGACGACGACGACGACGATGACGATGACGCGCGTGACGACGATGGCGTCGAACGCGATGCGCGCGATGCGCACGTCGACGATTCGAGCGATGCTTCGGAAACACGGGGCGACGGAAACCGATCTCGACCGCGTCGTGCGCGTCGTGTGGCCGGGGCCGATCATGAAGTGGCCGAGGCCGCACAAGGACGTGACGGAAGGGGAGGTTTTGAGGGGGGAGACGGACGCGGACAGGGCGAAGGAAAAATGGGCGGAGAGGCGTCGGAAGTCTTAGTCTGGTCGTAGGCGTAGGCGTAGCGCGTAGTAGTAGTCTTTGTAGGTTGGCGTGATGATGATTAAATTAATTTCAACAATTTTTATTCGTCGGAATGCGAACTGCGAGAGAAAGTTTTGTACTTTTTGGCCGCCGCCTCTCCCGTCTTTTACAACCACTTCTTCTTCTCGTTCTCGTGGTCTTTAGAGAATGTTTCTCTTTTTGCAAAAGCGGTAGAGCCAGGCGGACATGCCGATGCACGAGGAAAGCAAGAGACTCGTGCACAGGTAAAAAGCGGCGACGCTCGACTCGAGGGTGGACGTCAAGTTCATACCAAAGATGCCGGTGACGACGGCACCGATGGCGGCGGCGAAAGAGGCGATGGAGAGCATTAATTCAATCTTGCTCACCTCGAGACGGCGGGCAGAGAGGGTGACGGAGATGCTCTCGTCTAAATCTCTCGTGTTTTCCAACAACGCCTCGGTGGCGCTGTGCACCGCCTCGGTTTGTTGCACATAGTACTCGAGCAAGTTTTCCACCTCTTCTTGTTCCTCCTCCTTAGCCTCTCCCGTGGCTGCGGACGAGAGCGTCATGCGCTCAATGTCATCCTCGTCATCCAAGGTTTCCAACAGCTCGTCTCGCACCGCAGAGGCGCGGGATTCGAGCTGCACGAGCGCCTGCTTCATAAATCTCAACTCGTCAAACGTCGTCTTTTCGATTCCCGTCTGCAGCTTGCGCTCGAGCGCTCGGTACCTTCGCGTGCAGTGCTCCAATCTATTCTCCAACTGCGCGCACGTTTCTTGCAACGCCGCTTCAACCATGGTGAGCTCGAACGGAAGCACTTCCATGCCCTCGGACGACGAACCCTCGGGCGCCGCGCTCGAGCGCGACGTCCACGACTCGAGAAAGTTGACAGACATCATCGTATCCGGTTCGAGCAACAACGCGTGATCGGCGCAAATGATGATGCGCACCCCGAGATTGACCAGGACGGAATCCTCGCGAACAATCACAGCGGGCGTGTTCGTCGTCTGACCGAGCGTCGGATCGATCCGGCGCAAATCACGAGGGGACAAATCCGTATCTCTCAACAGCTGTCGCCGCGTCATAATTTGCTTGTAAGGCACCCGTTGTCCCTTGGCGTCGATGCGATAGACGGCGTAGGGTTTGCTTAAATAATGACCGGCGTGTCGCTCGTGTCTCGAACTCCCTTCGCGCACTCGCGTCGCGGCGTCCGACCCATCCGCCGCCGTCGTCGTCGCGGACGAATCCCCACCTCCGTTTCGACTCGCGACGCCGTCCAAAGCCCCCCCGGGCGACCCGAGCTTCTTTTCGTCCTCGTACAACCACGCGTTCGACGACGTCGACGACGACGACGACGTCGTCGACGACGACGACGAGCGAGAATCCTCCGAATCACTAACCGCGCGCACCGTCACGCCCACGGACGAAGAAACCCGCGCCGACGACGCCTTCCACGCGGCGTTTCCGCTCGTCTTTCTCATTCGCGTCGCCAACGCCGCGGCGAGCGCCACCCGTCCAACCGACGCCGACGTCGTCCACGCCACCGGTGCCGATCCGCTCGACGCCCCGCTCGAACTCGACCCCATCCCACTCATCGCCCGCGTCCGCGTCCCCGCCCCCCCTACCGCCGGTGAACCCTCGGAAGAAGAGTCCCCGAACGCGACCCAGTCTCCGCCGCGTCCCGTCCGCGTCGGTCCGTTTCGTCCGCGTCCGATCGCGTCGCACCGCGGTCCCGTCGGTCGCCCTCGTCCGCGACCGCCCCGAAGACGGTGAGAACGACGTCGCGCGACCGTTCCGCGGTCACCGACGTCCCGGGTCGTCGCCGCCATGGTCATCATCGTCATCGTCATCGTCGTCGTCACTCAAACCGAACGACTCGAATCGCGCTCTTCGCGATCGATCGATCGTTCGCTCGCCAACGCACCGATCGACGCACCGGTACGAATCACCGAACGCGCTTTACGAATCGAATCGCGCGATCGCTCGTTCCGTCTCCGTCCCGCGGTCGTCGGCGTCGTCGTCCGTCTCTGTCGTCTCTGTCGTCCCGGTCGCCGAATTCGCGCGCGTTCCTTCTCGGTGGGTTCCATAAATGAGAGTCATTTATCTCATTAATTGGATCTCAATACGAACACATGGTACATACTCTGTATGAGTATTAACGAATGTGTCGATCAAGACGTTCTTCTCTTTAGGGTTTAGAAAACACCCGCGTGTGGTGGTACAGCTGCGTTTGAATGAATGAATGTCAAAAATTTGAATGAAATTTGAATGACGACGCGACAGAGTCCGACGCGACGAACGGACGGACGACGAACGACGCACGATGGCGGACGGTGAAGGCGGATCGACGGCGGCGGTGATGATGGAGGAGGCGCGACGGGCGATGGGACGAGGGGAACACGAATCAGCGATCGAAAAAGCGGGAATGGCGTTGGAGGAGATCATGGCGTCGAACGATGATGCGCGGGCGTCGGTGGACGCGGCGAGGGCGCACGCGACGTACGGGGAGGCGTTGTTTCGGGGCGCGCAGGCGACGAACACGGTGTTCGGGGAGAAAGTGAGGGAGAACGCCGAGGCGAGCGGGACGAGGTTGGAGGACGCGGACGCGGAGGAGGAAGAGGTTGAGGAAGAGGTTGAGGAAGAGGAAGCGGGCAAAGGTAAGGAACCCGTGAACGACGACGACGACGGTGACGAAGACGGCGAAGGGGAAGAAGAAGAGGAAGAGGAATCGGACATGGAGTTGGCGTGGAAGATGCTCGAGATTGCGCGCGTGATGTACGAAGAACTCGGGTCGGCGCCGCTGGAGCTCGCGGACGTCTTGGAGACGGTGGGCGAACTGAACATGGAACAGTCTCAATTCGACGCCGCGGTGAAGGATTACGGTTCGGCGTTTGCGCTCTTGGAAGCCAACTTGGACGCGACGGATCGTCGATTGGCGAGCGCACTGTACTCGATGTCGATGGCGCATCAAATGTTGGAGGCGAACGACGCCGCGCTCGCCGCGACGTCGCGAGCGGTGCGAATTTGCGAGGCGCGCGCCGCCGAATTGAAGGCTGGCACCGCGCTCGTGAGCAAAGGCGCGCGCGAAAACGCCGGTCAACCGCTCTCCCCGGAGGCAACCATTGCTGAGCTGGAAGAAATCATGGCTGTCGCCTCTGATTTGAAGGAGCGCGAGGAGGAACTCAAAGAACTCGTGAGCGCCGACAACTCTACGCGAGAGGCGCTCAGAGCCGCCTTCAAGGCTATCGGCGGCGCCGCTCCGGAACCGGCGAGCGCTCCGGAAGAGAGCACCGGATTCGCCGCCCCCAAGCTGCAGTCGAGCCTTCCCGTGCAGGCTGCTCCGGTGCGCAAGGTTGTTCCCGCACCGGTGCGCAAGGTGGAAGTGGCGCCGCTGCGCGAAGCGCCCGTCAAGCGCGCCGATCCCCAACAGACGGCGCCGGCGGCGCCGGCGCAACCCGAAGCGAAAAAGTTGAAGCCGACTCCGGTGGAGACCCCGAACGAGGCGCCAAAGGAAGCCGAACCGAACGGATGCGCGCAACAGTAAAAGCAAAGTTTTAATCAAATCACGTTACACGGAGAGAGTTTTCACTTCGTCTCGAGCTTGGTTTTACAAGCGCCGAATTTCCTAGCCAATCCAACGCCGACGACGAGCGCGAGAGCCGCTATGACGTACAACACCGGTCCGACGACGCCTTTGGCATTGGCGGACGCTTCGTCTCGCGTCGCTAAAACTTCAATCGTCGCGACGAGCGGGTAGTGATCGCTTATCGCGTTGGTGACCAAGTCGTGTCTAATCGAAGCGCTCACGACGCGTACGTCGCCGGACGAAGTCAAAATGTAATCCAGCTTGGACCGCGATGACCCCGTGCTCGACGACCAAGTGTATCTATCGCTTTGGGAAACCCTACTTCCCACCGCTTCTTCGAGCTCGTCCACGCCGTCGCCGTCGAAATCCCGCAGTTTGGCCAGCACGCGACTCGTCGGAGAGTTGCCGTCGCTATCGACGTGCAGCTCGCTGAAATCGTTCAAGTCACCCGCAACCACCACGGCGTCGCCCGCCTCGTACCGAGCTCGCGCCAACGCCCTCAAAACCTCCACCTGCGCCTCTCTCTGCGCGCAACTGCTCGCATCCGTCGGAAACGCCTTCAAATGCGCGCCGATGATGGATACGTATCTGTCGTTCACCCGCACTCTCGCCAAGAAGTGTTTCGACACCCCCGAGTCCTTTACCCCGCTCCACGCGCACGTCGACGTCGACGAATCGTAATCCCCGCGATCCTCCACCCGAGATAACGCGCTGACGACGTCCACCTTTGTCAACAACCCGACGTTTTGCATCGTAAACGTATCCGTTCCTTGAACCATGTGCGCGGCGTACGTCGTCGCGTTTCCCGACCCCGCCGCTCTCTCCAACATCTCGCACGACTCCGCCTCCACCAGCACCAACACGTCCGCATCCAGCGCCGCGACAACGTTCGCGACGTCACTCACGTGCGCGTCCGCCCCGGCGACGTTCCCACCGCTGTACGGCGACGCGGCGACGTCGTTTTGTCCGTCAAAAAGCCACTCCGCGTTCCAGGCACCCACGACGAGTCTCGCGCTCGTCGGGTCCGTTCGTCGGTCCGACGCAGTCGTCGGCGACGCGTGACACGTCCCCGACGCGCTCGCGCTCGCGGTGATCGTCCACGCGACGACGACGACGACGAGCGCGACGACGAGCCGTCGCATCCTTCGCATCGTTCGCGTCGTCAGTGTTCGTTGGAAGGAGCGAGTTTCGCGCGTTCGCGCGACTGCTCGACGCGCCGCACCGACGGAAGTCGTCGATTCGGTACCGCGCGGTGGGACACGCGCGACGCGTTCGCTTCGTCGGATTTCTCCCCGGTTCGTTCGGTCGCGTCGCGAGGGAGGCGTCGTCGTGTGAAGGAGGCGCGGCTCGAACGCGACGGCGAATTCGCCTCACTCAATTCGGCGCGCGAAAACATGGAGGTGTCTCTGCCGCTCGACGACGCGTGGGTCGATGAGTTGGCGTGCGCGATGGAGAAGAACACGCACGGAAGGGTGCCGAGGATGATTTCGAAAATTCTCGCGGCGAACGAGGTGGGGAAACTCTTCGTGGCGGCGACGAGAGAGTTGAAAAAGGAGAAAACCTTGGTGAGGCTGTCGCCGGGGAAGAGCGCGCGGGAGGTTGTCGTCGTCGGGGACACGCACGGACAGTACCACGACGTGTTGAGGTTGCTCTCGATCGCGGGTTTGCCGAGTGATGAGCGAACGTACGTGTTTAACGGTGATTTCGTGGACAGAGGGGCGTGGGGCGTGGAGGTGCTGTTGTTGCTGTTGGCGCACAAGGTGAGAGCGCCGGAACGGGTGTATTTGCTCAGAGGAAACCACGAGACGGAGTTTTGCACCGAGTGCTACGGGTTTGAGAGGGAACTGAGCGTCAAGTACGGTAGAACGGCGGGGAAAAAGTTGTATCCTTTGTTTTTAGAGATGTGCGCGGCGATGCCGTTGGCGTGCGTCGTCGCGGAAAAAACGCTCGTGTTGCACGGCGGCCTCTTTCGGTCGTCTGCGCTGTCGAAACGCGAGGCGACGACGTCTCCTAGGTTGGGATCTTTAGCAGAACTAGAAAAAGCTTCCAAAGGAGGCGCGGATCCTCTCGGTGAGGGAAGATCGATGATTGCGGGAGACGTCTTGTGGAGCGATCCAATCGCCGAAGACGGTTTGCATCACAACGATGCCAGAGGCATAGGCATTCAATTCGGTCCGTCGCAGACGCGAGAGTTTTTGGAAAAGGAAAACCTCAAACTCATCTTGCGTTCACACGAAGGTCCGGACGCGAGACACGACAGACCGGAGATGCCGTCCATCATGAGCGGCTTTTGCGTCGATCACGATTGCGGCGACGCCGGTAAACTTTGCACCGTCTTCAGCGCGCCAAACTATCCGCAATTCATCGAAGCAGACGACGTGCGTCACAACAACCTCGCTGCGTTCGTCAAACTGAAGCCAGAATCCAACTGGTGCGAGCCAGAACCGCAATCCTTCGACGCGTTGGCTCGTCCAGCGAGTCAGTGCTACTACGATTTAGATCTCGGTGGGAGCGACTGCGAAGGTCCCGAGAGCGAAATCCGTCCGCACGAACCTCTTCACATCGACGTCGGCGAGGGCGACGAGGGGGCCCGGTGGAAAGAGGACGAAGTCAGCCACAAATTAAAAGTCAATCACGACGCAACCTAGAATCTTAGACCTTCGAGAGAACAGTTTGCTTTGCTTAAAGAAATTTGTAACAGTTTTTACCACAACGTTTTGAATAAAAAGACTTGCCTCTTCACAACGTCGCGCGCGCTTCGTCCGTCGTCGTCGTCATCCAAAATACGCAGCGTCTGAGAATACGTTCCGCATTCCTCCGTCGACGTCACACGCCGATCCGACGGTTGGATTCGTCTCCCTCGTCGTGGCTTGACTAATCCAACCGTCCTGGACTCATCACGATGGCACCGTGGGGCAACAGGCGCGCCCCGAGTCGCGCCGTGCGAACTGTCAGACGCCGCCGCGCATTCAAACGCGCGTGTGTGTTTTTCTCCGTCGTCACTGTCGTCGCCACGGCGGTCGTGACGTTTATCAAGAGCACGCACAGGGCGTTTGCAATTCCGTTTTCGACGAGCAAAGCCTTTGCGCCCGAGTGGAGAGACATGCCGTTGCAATGCAAACGACGCCTCGCCGGGGCGATCCCGACGGTTTCGAGCGCGACGAGGTCGAGGTCGGTGACGTACGCAAAGATGATTGCGGCGGCAAAGCTTCGCGGGTTGGAGGTATTTCGAAAGGCGTCAAAGATGACGCAAGGATTGGGCGTGGAGGAAATGTTTACGTTTGATGCGAACGGTTTCATCGAGCCGAAATTGACGGCGCTCGAGGTGCCCGTGCGTGCGGTCGTCATTCCTATGCCCGTGGGGGCGGTGAGCGCTATGATGCACGAGAGCACGGTGAAACATTTGAATGCGCTGGGGTATCGCGGCGACGTGCACGCGTATTTGCAGAGTCCAGAAATGTTCCATTTCAGCATGTTCCATGCCTCCCACCATCTAGAAGAGCGAGCGGTGACGCCAGACGAGCGAGAAGAGGAGCGACGGAGCATTTCCAAGGTTACCGATAGGTTTTGTCCAATCAAGGCGGTGCTCGAACGCGTCGTCGTCACCACGGGTGGGGTGGTTTTGGCGGGATGGAATGTGGAAAAATCTTCTCTCGGAGAGCCGAGCGAATTGCGCTCCGCGCTCAGAGCGGCGCTTCCAAACGCGCCAAAGAAACAGTTGGTGAGCGATAATTACATCTTGCACACCACGCTCGCGCGCTTGGTGAAACCCACGGAAACTGGACACGACAGGGCGACGGTTAGGAAATTGGCGCAGGGCTTGACGGATGATTTATGCGGGTTGGAAGTCACATTGAACGAGGCGTGGTTCGTGAGCGAAGAGCACAAGCTCGCGCTGGCGCTTCGAGGCGCGTTGACGAAGGATGTCTTGCCGTTCGGGTGCGTTGGTTAACAGTCTAATAGTATTAGTTAAAATGTAAGTAGCCTAGAGTGTTTAGTTGCCGGTGATCATCAGCGCCATGCCTTGAAGTTGCGTCAGCGCGTCGTGGAGGCGCAGTTGAGTCTTAATCTTCTCCTTGATGCGTCCGAGCGCCTTGTCCACCGCGGCGCTCGCGCCAATGTCTCCACCGTAGAGATCGATGATACGGTTTGAAATGTTGACCATTTGCGCCGTGTGACGCGGTTTCGAGATGTTCTTTTCGACGTACTCGAGAACAGGGAGTAACGAAGCATCGTCGCGATTGGCCAAGGCTTTTTGCAATCCGCCTCGTCTGCCGACTTCTTCAATCACCGCCGCGACGACTTCAGTGCGTCCGACGTGAAGCGCGGCGTCGAGCGCGTCCCCATACCTGAACTGCTTCAACATTCGATCGTGTGCGGCTAGGTGCACGCGTCGCTGACGAAGAACCTTGGTGGCGTCCGCCGCCGCCTTGGAATTTTGACCGCGGATAAAGTATCTCCAATGGCCAGCGTCTAATCGTCTCGGCTTCTTCACCGTGAACCCCTTCTTCTTGCTTCTCACACCCTGGTACGAATCATCGTCTCCGTTGCGCGCCTTGGTGCGTCGTCGCACGCTCAACACCTTGTTCGCCAAGCCCGTGGCGAGGCAGTTCGCATCCGGGGAAAGCGAACACGACAGCACCGGGCCCGGGTACTTGATGGAGTGCGTCACCTTGAACGTGTCCAACTCGTGCACCTTGACGAAACCATCGAGCGATCCGGTGATGAGACGCGGCGCCTTGGAAGCGAACCCGCTCTCATCACCAGTTTCGTATCCAGAAGCGAAGGACGGAGGTCCCGCGTCGGCGTGCACGTCAACCGTCGTGATTGTCTTTTGATGACTGCGCAAGCGTTGAAGCAACCGACCGCCGCTCAGCGTGTCCCACACGCAAATATCCTCTCCACCGACGGAGACGAGAAGGTTTCCGTTCGGGTACCACGCCACGTCTTCGACTGGTGATCCGTGGTTGAGCGTCATCACCGCCTCTCTCCCTTCCCGCGCGTCCCAAATCTTAACCGTGTGGTCGTAAGATCCGCTCGCCCACATCTCAGTCGACGCCGGACACCTCTCCAACGCTCGCACGTAATCCGTGTGACCGTCGTGACGTCTAACGCAGTTCCCCGTGGAGATGTCCCAAATCCTAACCGTCGCGTCGTCGCTCGCGCTCGCCAGATGCAGCTTATCCGCGCTCCATCGAACGCATCTCACCGCCGCCGTGTGCGTCGTAAACTTTCTCAACACCGCTCTCGACCCGCAGTCAAACAGTTGCACCAACCCAGCCTGTCCACCCACCGCGAGCGCCTTACCGTCGTCTCTCAACACCCCAGAGTACGCGATATCCTTAAACCTCGCAAACGTCCGCAGTTTCCTCGCTCCACTCGGCGCATACAGCGTCACTCTCGCCCCAGCCGTCGCCGCGAGCGTCGCTCTTCCGCCCTCGCCCTCGACTCCACCGTACGACACCGACGTCACCGCGTTCACCTGTTCGCTCAGCACCGTCGATTTATACTCTCTCCAGTACCTCCCTTCCGCCGTCTCTCGTATCGTCGTCGCCGAGTACCGCTTCACGGGAAGTTTCCGGTACTCCCCCAGACCCCCGGCGAGAAAGCCGCCGGCGTCGCCTCTCGCGTTGTGGTCCCGCGCATCCATCGTCGCTCGTCGCGCGCGCCCGACACCGCCCGTTCGTTTCGACGCGGAACCGGTCGAGTGTGCCCACGCTCTCTGACCGCCTCCGTCCGTCGGCGTCCGTCCGTCGGCGTCCGTCCGCGCGTCGGCGTTTCGCGCGCGGCGTCCGTGCCGCCGCCGGGTGCGATTTCGATCCCGAAAAAGCGCACGCGAACCTTCAAACCTCGTTCATGAAATCGAACCCGGTGTTTCATCGATCACCACGCGTGAGTCCATGGGTGATTTCATCGATGACGGAAATTTCATCGATCGATCGCGGGCTCGAACGGATGGGTGGATGGATCGAGCGACGTCAGAGGTTGATGCTCGGACGGCTGTTGACGACGTGCGGGGGCGCGGTCGGACGAAGAAGCGCGTCGACGTCGACGCGGTTGAGAAACACGACGGCGGCGACGACGACGAGAGGGAAAAACATGGCGACCGCGGGAGGCGCGGACGACAAGTCCGCGATGGGCTTGGTGACGAGCGTGTTTTTTTTGGATGACTTTGCGTTGCGACAGTGGGACGACGAGCGGTACTCCGGGACGAGGATTGATTTCGACAAGGCGGAGTTTGTGCGACGAGTGCACGAGGCGCACGTCTCCGGGGCGGCGCCGCTCGTGGATGGGTACGCGCCGTTTTGTAAGCACGTCTTTGTGCCAAACTTTGTCGGCGCGAAGGTGGGCAACGTGGAAATCACGAGTGAGAACGAGAGGTTGCTCAAGAGCGGGTACTCGGCGAGATCGGACGCCGAGTTGGCTGTCTTGACGCGGTGGTTCCAAGCGTCGGATGTGGAGGCGCCGGAAGCGACGCATTTGGATGTTATTTTGTACTCGCGGGAACAGCTCGAGCTCGAGCGCGCCGCCGTGCCGAGTAAAGCGGAGCGACCGCCTCTTCCGGACGCGCCCTGGGGAATCATCAGCGTCAAGGCGCAAAACGAGAATTACGAAACCCCGATGCAGCCAATCACGATGATGCGCAACGCGCTCGGTCGCGAAGAGGGCGGTTCGGGCGTACCGCTCGATAGAGAAAAGTACGACGCTTCGGTGAAATACTGGAGGACGCACGCGCCCATCGTCGCTTCCGAGGACGGTGCGAGCGGGGATTGATTGGATGGAGCCAAGCGAAAACACAAAGAGAAAAGTAAGACGCTCGTAAAGCGACGTAATATGTAATTGTAATGAACACGTCTTGCAACTTTGATTAAAATCTGTCAACTCGCTCCCCTCTCGCTCGCTTACTTCAAGAGCTCCAAGACAGCGTCGCGCTTGGCCGGGTTCGCCTTACCGGCCAAGTCCGCCACGCTGTTACCATCTAAATCCTTCACATCCTTGTTCGCCCCGGCAGCTAAGATTTCCTCAATCTTCGGCGTGTCGCCCTCGGCGCTCGCGAACAGCAAGATGATATCCACCGGGTGCAAACCGCTCTCAATCAACGCATTCATGCGATCGTACGTCCCTTCCACTGCGAGGCAACCCATGTAGTTGAAGTAGTGTTCGACATCATCGACATCGTAATCATCCCGACCTTGCGAACCGACGATACCGGCGGACGTGGAGTCTTGACGGAACTTGTTGAAAAAGGCGCAAACCTTGGTTCCATTCGACGGTGCGCGAAGCGCCGCGGCATCGCGGCGCTTGGACGCCGCGCCGGTGAAGGAGGATCGCAACGCGATGGTTCTGGTCGTCGTCGTAGAGGCTTGCATGGTGTGTTTCGTTTCGTCACGCGCACGTCGCGCGCGTTCAAGTGTCGATCAATCAATCGAGCCTCTTATCCACAACGAAGAGGGAGATTAAGGAAAACCTCACATTTGGACGACGCGTCGAACGCGCGTGTGACGTTACAAGTAGGACGCGGTGGATATGAAATCTGCAAAAGACGATTCCTCGAGCCTTGGTAAGGCGTAGTACGCGGCGTGCATGCGATTGGCGAGGGAGAGACAAAACTTATCGGAGACAAAGGCGCTGTCGGTATCGATGACGAGCCTGCACCGTAGGAAATGCAGGAAATCA
>Ga0181601_10001652_pt1 | contig 19157 bp, 15 predicted proteins | sample 041ome_8_FD_133020 | JGI IMG/M metagenome (GOLD analysis project Ga0181601, IMG submission 133020) | Coastal salt marsh microbial communities from the Groves Creek Marsh, Skidaway Island, Georgia - 041407BS metaG (megahit assembly) | ecosystem: Environmental > Aquatic > Marine > Intertidal zone...
AAAAGCAATCCTCACCCGGAGGTTTTCGCCAAACCATGCTCCAATGGTTCAGGCAGGTGGGCAAGGTCAGACATCGAATCAAAGAGTTCCTTAAAATCCTGATCGTCCACATTCCCGATCAGGCAATCGGTCAGGGCACTACGCAAATGCATCCCACGTTTTACCAAATCGCCAAAACTAAACTCTGGGTCATAAAATGCATAAACAATTTTGCGCATCGTTTCGATCGATGCCTGCATCTTTTTTCCATAGTTATCGAAAGACTGTGCGGTGACAGACCCGGTCGATAGAGCCGCATCCACTTCATCCGCAAGCATGGCTCCGCTCTTTAGGGCGAGGAATACACCGGAGGAAAAAACCGGATCCAAAAAGCCAAGAGCATCTCCAGCCAGTACCAACCCATCCATCGAGCAGTATTGGTTGCGGTAGGAGTATTCACCGGTTGTACGATATTCACCCACCTGTTCACCCACCGATAAATGATCCTTAATCCATTGATTGTTTTGCACTTCACGCTGGAAAATCTCGGCACGATCTTTGGTGGATCCATTGAATAAATACTCTCGCTCGGCCACAATACCCACGCTGACCATATCGCCACTTAACGGAATATACCAGAACCAGCCCTTGCCCGGCAGGTAGGCCACCGTGGTCGCCCCTTCGTCTAAACCCGGGTCTCGCTTCGCACCCTTGTAGTAGGTCCACAACGCAACCTTCTTTAGCTCGGGGTCACGCACCATCCAGTTTTCCTTGTGAGCGGCAAAGCAATCCCTGCCCGATGCATCGATGACCACCGGAGCGGTTAATTCAAGATCTCCAAATTCTTGTGAACTTGCACGGATGCCTGTTACCCGATCCCCATCCTTAGTTAGACGGGTCGCCTTGGTCTGCTCGAGCACAGAAGCACCGTTCTCCCTGGCCTTATCTAAAATCATCTGGTCAAACTCTTCCCGCCAAACCTGCCAGGTGGTGGATGATGGATGATCAAAGTGCTGGAAAAAATAAAAGGGCTGAGAGAGAAATCCATCCTCGCGCACGAATTGCACGCAGTACTTCCTAGGATTTCCTGACTCCATCAATTGATCCACCAACCCGAGCCGCTCGAGGGGGAAATAACAAAAGGGCATCAGGGACTCTCCCACATGGTAGCGGGGAAATTTTTCTTTTTCCACGACCAACACGTCCCTGCCCTTTTCGGCCAGCAAGGCAGCAGTAGTCGACCCGGCTGGGCCCGCACCAACAACTATGGCATCATAATTTGTCTTAAATGAAATCATTGGAAACTTCTTAACAATCAATTCCGGATAGGCACAAACTCAAGCATGGGGTCGTATTTCAGCCAGGCGGTAGGATTTCCACAATCTGGGCAATGGCTTCGCCCATACGGTTCTCAATACGATTGCTCCGGCCATAAAGAATATCAGGGAGGTCTAAAGAGAAAGCTTCGCGAATGGAATCATCAGGGGCAATTTGGAAAAAACCACGAAGGGAACAAGAATAAGCAATTCCGCCCTGATTCAAAATGGTGCCGAGGGGCATTTTCCCCTCTACCACTGCTTCTCTCGCGTTTTCGGGAAGCAGGGAAAGCTGGATTTCAATGGCACCATATTCCACAGGCTTGGAGGGGTTTCGGTCTGTCTCAAGTATTACTTCGCGGTAGTATCCCTTGCCATCGTTGGAGGATCTCAGTCTGCGGACGCGGACACTTTCTTGGTAAAAGGCTTCGAGCCGGCTGGTCATATCCCCTTCATGAACGAGGAGTTGGAGATAGGGCTGAGGCACTTGGTCTGGTTCGATTTTTTTGAAATCCAATTTGAGAAAACCGCGGGCACGCCTCATCATGCTCAAAGGATGAAGTAACCCAGGGTATTCTTGAGGTGATTCGGCCATGGTCAGCAATCAAACATATCGGGCATCCTGGTGCTGAGGAAGAAAGAATTGGTGAAGAAGTGAATCCACCCGGAGCAAGGCCTCCCTCGAGAGGGAGAGTCGGTCGGACCCCTCCTGCAGGATTCCCTCACTCTTCCAATGCTTAAATATCTCCCCGTATCTCGAAGGTAGATCAATGCCAAACTTCTCTTTAAAATAGGAGGGGCGAACTATTCCCAGTTTCCATTGCAAAATAAATTCGCGGATAAAGCGTTCCTCCTCGGTGGTGAGCAGGGCACGACGAAGGACGGACTCCCCACGCTCCACAGTGGAACAATACTCCTCAAAGTGGGTAAGGTTTTGATAATGGATGCCGCCCAGATGCCCAAAAGAGGCCACTCCTAGGGCAACCATATCGGCCCCACCCCATAATTGATCCCGATAGAGAAACTTGGTTTTTTCGGGGTTTTTTACGGCGGTGCATGTGCTGGTCACCGAATAACCGGCCTCTTCCAACCGGGCAAATGCCTGAGCCACCCAGCGTCTTTTGGTTGGCCAGTCGGCGACGGGAGCGGTCAGTTTCCCCTCCTTTTTCATACCCTGATACAGGGTGGTGTTAAAGGGAACCTCCATTTGGTAAATAGTCACACAATCGGGAGAGAGTTCAAGCACCTGGTCAATACAGTCCGACCAATTCTCGTCGGTTTCCTCAAGCATTCCGGCAATCAGATCGATATTGATATTTTCAATCCCTGCATCCCGTGCCCATTGAAAGGCACGGAATACTTCTGCGGAACGATGTGCCCGGCCATTAGTTTCTAAAATGTAATCCGAAAAATTTTCGATCCCCAGGCTCAGGCGGGTCACCCCAAAGTCGCGGATCACCTGAATTTTCTTTTCGGTCAGGGTGCCCGGCTCGCACTCAAAGGTCACCTCTTCGGCTTCATCCCAAGGCATGAGTGCTTTCATCCGATCGGTCAGTTCGGTAAGTTGCTGGGCGGACAGGTAGGAAGGCGTGCCCCCCCCGAAATAGACAAACTTTGGTTTTCTTCCCACAAGGTAGGGAGACTCGGCATAAGCCTGCAACTCTGCCATGGTCGCATCGAGGTACCTGCGGACATCGCCCGAGTTTTTATCAGTGTAAACGCGGAAGTAGCAAAAGTGGCAGCGCTTCCTGCAGAAAGGAACATGATAATACAGGCCCAGCGGTGCAGTACCGGGCACGGGACTCTTTAAAAGGGAATCCACACAGGGCAGGTCTTCTTCTTTCCAAAAGGAAAATGGCGGATAATTGGCGATGAAGTAATTGCCCGCCTTGGTATCCTCGCGGGTTTCTCGGTCAGGTTTGATAAAGGTGGATTCGCTCATGGATCAGCACTTAGCGTATTGAATGCATAGAGGGTTCCGTCCTCACATCCAACGAAAATCCATCCACCGGCCACCGCGCAAGTGGAGGAGATGGAGGCCCCAATTTCATAGGCTGCACGCTTCTTGCCTGTGGAAAGATCGAGCAAGTATAACATCCCATCCATCGACCCGATGACGACTTTTTCTCCGGCAATCACCGGGGATCCATCGATACGACCGCGGGCGGAATAGCGCCAGCGGGCTTTACCTGTCTTTCGCTCAATCGCATGCAGTCCCTTGTCCCGCCCACCGATAATGACTAATTCTTTAGTAAGGGCGGGAGATGAGAAGTACGGAAAGCTTTTCGGCTGGTATGCCCAAGTGATTTCTCCACTGGTGAGATTGATTCCCTGAACGGCTCGATCCATATTCCCCACATATCCGTGGTCCTTATCCAATGCCACCGAGGAGGCGATGGGTGCCCCAAGATCGACTTTTTTGAAAAGAGTTCCGTCCTTAAGTCCTACAATGTAGAGCTGGGCATCACATCCTCCAACCACTACCCATTGTCCATTCCAAATGGCAGGTGTGCCATTGAGGTAATTCATGGTTTCAAATTTCCATACTTCTTTTCCGCTTTCACGCTCCACACAGTGCAAAAAATTATCATAGCTTCCCACTAGAATAAGGTCTTTCCCACTTGTCGGATGAATCGCATGATTGGGTGCCCCCACGATCTCCCCCATGGTTTCATAAGCCCAGATTTTTTTTCCTGTCTTTGCATCGAGACAGTTTAACCATCCATCCTTGGTGCCGACAAACACATGGCCAAGGGAAACCAAGGCCGGGGCATCCACGCCAATGCCAACTTCCGCTTTCCAGAGCTCTTTACCCGTCTTCGTATCAAGGGCATGAAAGGTGCCTGTGGGTCCACCAAGAAAAACTTTTCCGTCCCAGACCACCGGTGAGGACTTTAAAAACTTTCCCGCTTCAAATGTCCACTCAAGCAAAAGCTTGTCGCCCAAATTTTCAGAGCTAGTACCCCTCAATGAAATATCGCCCCGATGGTTGGGCCAATCTTCCCCGCTTATATTTCCCAAGCCCACTGCCAGGCTTAGGCTGATAAAAGATGCTTTTAAAAGAAGGTTCATTCTGCGGAAACCCCCTCTGCAAATTCGTCTATCGATTGGTAGATTTGATAGAATTCTGCCTCTCCCACCTTTCTGGGGTTAAAGGTCCCCGTCCATTGCTCCGCGGCATCCTTGGCAAGTTGTTCCAGATCGCTGTGCTCACTCCCTACCTCGGCCAAAGAGGTGGGTAGCTTCGCAAGATTCCGAAGGAGAAGCACTTTTTCCATCAACAGATGGGTCGCCTTTTGATCGCTGGCCCTTGTATCTGCAAGCCCGGCAATCCTGGCAAGATCGGCATAGATAGCAGATATGGCAGGATCTTGTTGGTTGTAGGCCAAAACCGCGGGCAAGGTCAGCCCAACCGCCCGGCCATGAACGAGCCCCCTTCGTGCAGTCAGAGGATTGGCCAAAGCGTGGGCGGCACCGAGCATGCTCCTTTCAATTGCGGCACCGGCATGTGCGGCACCTAGCAGAACAGAATGGCGGGCAGTGAGGTTGTCCGGTTCTTCAAAAATTGTTTTTAGGTTTTGAACGAGTAGCGTAAAACTAATGGTTGCATGGCGGCGGGAAAGCCGATTGCGCTTCGTGCAAACAGCGGACTCCAGCGTATGTGCCAAGGCATCCATTCCCGTTGCAGCCGATACAGTGAAAGGCTGAGAAAGGGAAAGCTGAGGGTCCAATAGGGTTATCCGGGGAAGGGCACTTGGTGTGCCACACGCCATTTTCTGGTGGGTTGTATCCTCTGAAATCAAAGCATAGGACTGGCACTCACTTCCCGTTCCCGCAGTTGTGGGGATTGCGATCATCGGCAACAAGGGGTTGGTCGCCTTGCCCACGCCCCAGTAATCTTTCATTGAGCCGCCATTGGTCAGGATAAAATTTGCCCCCTTGGCGGTATCGAGCGAGCTTCCTCCGCCCACCCCAACAATCAAATCAATACCCAAAGATTCAACCTTGCGGGCACATTTCTGCACGCTTGAGTCTGTCGGATTTTCCACTGTGCCCTCAAACAGGTGTGCCTTAACTCCCGCATTTTCTAGAGAGGCAACTATCTTTTGTGGGTGCCCGGCAGACATGATGCCCGGATCCGTCACCACCAATGCTTGAGTGCCAAGAGACTTGGCATGCTTTCCAACCTCTTCCGAACATCCTACACCCGAAAAAACTAGCTGCGATGTAGGGTCGTCCCGATCAAAAAAAAGTTCCTCCAACGAAGTCATGTTGGAATTTAAGCACATGGGAAGAAGGTGTGATGGCTCAGGCAGCCAATCCGATCGAGCGTCTCTTGTACAAAAACTCGAATAGGTTGCCTTCGTGGGGTTGGTCCCAGGATATTTTCATCGTTGGGACCGGACCAATATTCAGCCGTTCGATACGAGAATCCAACAACAGTTCCTTTTTGAAACTTTCAGAATGGGTAATCGCGGATAACACCAAAGTTGGGCCAATCTTATCTAGCATGTCTGCCTGCGGAACCTCCACGACACTGGCATATGGGCAAAGGAATTCCCGGTTGGCCAAAGGGTGCTCCATCGACTCGCAGGCCACGATTGTGGGGCACAAATAAGTGCCACCGTCTTTTTGAATGAGCCGGGGACCCTCCCGGTATCGAGCCGTGGCATCGTATGCTCCCGCTTCTGCCAAATCGGCCTCAATGGCGGAATCAATCCACTCCGCCATCTTTGGGTTAGCAAAGCCAGAGAGAACGGCGTTGGGATCCTCCACTGGTAAAGGTTTGATTGGACCGAGCCTTTCGCCCAGTGCATCCGCTATCTTCCTGCCGTACTTTGGGACAATGATGGCTGAGGCATTGATACAACTGCGACCTCCATTTTCGGAGATCGATGAGACCATGATATCCAGATAATCCCGCCAATTCTCGATCTCATCATCGGCAATTAAAATCTTACTGAAGCCAGGACCGTGCACCTGCACGCCCGGATTGCCCGCATATTGATCGGTGGTGGATTTATCGCCAAAGATCAGGGCCCGGTCACATAGACGCAGGATATCGGACGCCCCTTCGTGATCCGTGGGATAAAACCCGAATGCCTCCGCCGGGCATCCCGATTGAATAAAGGCCTGCATGAGACGGTAAGGCGTCCAAGGCTCATCTTTTCCTGGTTTCATAATTACAGGAATTTTTAGAGGTATTGCGGGTAACCAAAGGGAATTGACCGCGGGAGAATTGCTGGGCATGACCAAACCGAGAGCCTGGGTTGTTGGATGGAAGCAGACCGGAGAACCCGACTGCTCGCCATATCCACGGTCCAGCACCTCAAGGTCAAGTCCGCGAGTTAGGCCATTTAAAATGGTTTCCATGTGAGTCAGGGCATAATGTATTTTTTCCATATTTCGCCGTACCATCACACGGGGCAAGCCACTGGTCGAAGACAGGGTTTCGACATATTCCTGAGGGTTTTGGTACTCTCCTCCCTCACCAACCGGCAGACTTTCCTGCAGGAAGGCATCCCCTGCCCTCCTGCAAATTTCAATCAATTCCGCCGTGGAAAATTTTTGCAGGGCGGCTCGGGCGAGCCCGACCGATTGGAGGTCACGCCGGATCACCCCAGGATTAACCTGACTGAGGGTCGCCCGGATGGTTCCGTCCTTGCAGTCGACCACTTCGGACTGGTTAAGGCTTAGGTAGGGCTTGCCTAGTCGAAGGCATGGAATGCAGGGAGTGGTGCTCATATATGTTAGTAGACGCCCTCGACAATTTTCTTCTCCATCGCTCCAAAGGGCCGGATTTCTGCGACCCCATCCCAGGGGGCTTCCGCCCATGGCTTTCGGCGTATGGCTTCATCCCGCTCGAGAAAGCGTGGCATAAAAAATTCCTTGGTGAGGGTGCTTAGTTCCACCCTGCCCCACTGGTCATATTCCACTGGTTTCCCGCTCTTTGGATCAACCACCCGTAGGACCGCCCTGGGTTGGGGGGCATAGTAAGCAATGGAATAATCATTTTCTGGCCCAAAGGGACGGTGGCGGGCCAGCCCCATCAAGGTATTCCCATAGGTGGGGACAAATCCAATGTTTCCTCCCTCGCATACCTCCTCCGTGAGAAAGCGGGCATATTGACGATCCATGGTGGTACCTCCGCAGAAAACTCCCTTGATCCCTGCCCGCACCAAGTCCCGCCTCTCCGCCAGAGCCTCCAGTAGTTTGGGTGTGGTGAACAGGGCACTTACTTTGCGGTGCTTGAGAATAGTCAAGGCCTGCTCCACCACATGATCCATGTAAGCTCGGGCCTGTTCGAATTGCTGAGTGGCGATCAAGCGCTTGACCCACCGTGGGTCGAGATCGACAAAATAACAGGAACACCCTCTCTCATTGGCGAGGTGCTCGATGGCGAGGCGCAGACGGCGGGGCCCCGTAGGGCCTACCATCATCCAGTAATGATTCCGGGGGAAGTGCTCCTCGTTCAGCGTGTCGGAAAAGGCAGTGTAATCGATACGAAAATCATCCCACCCGATCCTTTGCTTAGGCATGCCAGTGGTCCCCCCCGTCTCAAAGATATTGAAGGGGCGTCCCGCATAGGCTTTGGGCACCCACATTTCATTGGGTAAATCGCGCAGCCATTCATCCTGAAAATAAGGAAACTTTTCACAGAGATCGGCAAATGAGCTGACATCTTCCAATGGGTTCCAGTCCTGCTTTTTAGCCCAATTTAACCAAAAGGGACATCCCGTTTCTTCAGAAAAGTGCCAACGGATGATTTCCGCCACATGCTCGTCGAGGGTAAGTGCTGCTTGTTTAATTTGATCTTCGCTAGCCATATCGGTGAGAATTTACCTAGCCGAATTTCCTACGATTCGCAATCACGACCGCGAAGGAAAGAACCGGTCAATGGTGGGCTGAGAGGGAGGCCGTGTGATGAGAGAAATTAGAATAATGGACCCGGCAGACAAAAAGAAGCAAATCGCCGCCGGAACAATTCCCGGCCCGACAAAATACTCGCCCCCATATCCCGACTGGTGGAAAAAATAGGCCCAGGAAATCAAGGCAGCCACAATGCTGGCAATGGCACCTGCACGGGTGGTTCTGCGCCAGTACAGAGAAGCAAAGACCAGTGGAAACAAAGCGGCAAATCCACTAAAACACCAAATCGCCAGGTCGAACACATTGGCATTTTTAAATGCCATTGCCAGGAGATAGGTGGCCGCCACAATGACCACAATAAAGGTGCGGGCGATTTGCAGCTTCTTTTGATCACTGTACGCATCTTTGCCCGCACGGTAGACCATGATATCATTTGTAAAGACCGTGCCCAGACAAAGGAACTGAGAATCCAGTGAAGACATGATCGCGGCCAGCACGCCAGCGGTCAACAGGCCCGTCAGCAGGGGGTCGCCCACCAGCAAATCCAGCATGGCGGAAAGAACCGCAGGCGGGGGAATCCCCGGCGGAAGTAAGCCACTTGCCCAGGAACCAATCAGGACACAGGGGACCCAGACAATCATTATGCATAGTGGATGAGCGATGACGGTGAGCTTAAAGGCGCGGGCGTTTTTGGCGGTCAGCCAATGCTGGAAAAGATGGGGAAACATTCCCACACTAAGGGGAATAAAAAGGTAAGTCACAAAGGTGATAAAAGGGATACCGATTTCCCGCTCGAAGGGTTCCAACTCTTTGGTTTTGGAATTTTTCTTTTTAAATTCCGCCCAGACCGGTACGCGGGCAAGATGCGGGTACTCCGAACCCTTTTCAATGGTCGATAAATTCTTCACCCGGCCGATTTTTTTGGGCGGGTCCTGCGAGACTAATCGCCCCGCCTCCTTATCAAAGCGGTAGTCCTGCACAATGGATCCATCTTCAGCCATTCTCATCGGCACTTTGCCGGCTTGTTCCAAGCCTCCGAGGGAATGGACAATAAAATAAAAAGCCACCACTCCCATGCTCATAAATACAAGGGTTTGGAATGCATTAGCAATCGCGGCTCCCCTGGATCCGCCAATGAAGACATAGGTCAGTACGACCAGACAAATGACCAACCCTGAAAGCCACGGCGGGACTCCGCCCGCCCAGGCAGGAATGGTCGGGTTAACAAAAAGAGAAGGAAACGCACCGGCGGTCACCGGTTCGATCACTTTCCCGGCCCCGATAATCCCGATCAGCAGGTAGGGCACAACCAATAAGACCAGAATGGGAAAAAGCAGGTAGCCTATCCCCCTGCTCTCAAAGCGTTCTCGAAAGAACTGAATTTGGGTAAGATACCCATGCCGTTTTCCGAGTGACCAGAGACGGATACCGACGAGAAAGAAAATCGCCATATGAACCAGCCCGCTAATGGAGGCCATCAGCCCATAGGTGCCGATTCCCCGCTCAAAGGATTTCCCTGTGGATCCGACCAGTGCAAATGCGGTCATCGTGGTTCCAAACACACTCATCAATAGCAGGAAGGGCCCGATGCTGTGGCTGGCCACAAAGAAGTCCTTACTGGTGCCACGGAACAGTCGACTGCTCCCCCAGCCCAGCAACAATAAGACCAGGAGGTAGAGGAGAATAATCAACAGCACATTCATTCGGAACCGCTCATAGCACCGCGTTGTTCACCGCCCTCTGCATCCTTCGAAGACTGTTCCGCATATTGTTCCCATTCTTCAGGCCAGGCACGAATGACTGCCCATGCACCCAGGCCCGAGCACGCCAGCGAAAAGAATACATGATATAGCAAACCGCGGGGCATACCCAGGGAAACCATTCCCTCCAATCCCCAGTTCCAGAAGTCCTGGTGCAAAAAGAGGAGAACAAAAAAAACGATCCAAAAAATCTTCATCCGCCTTTGCTTAAAAACAAAATTTATTCAGCGTCCTCGCCCACTGCATATAAGTGCGTCTGCGTAGAAATATAAAGCGTCTGGTTGGCCACCACCGGAGAGCTGTAAATCGGGGCTCCCAGGTTGATCGCCCGGGGTTGCGTATAATCTTTTCCATGTTCGAAAATCAAGAGGTCACCATCCTCATTGCCCAAGAGCACCTTTCCATCCACCAGAAGAGTGGACCCCCAAATACGACTGTATGTATCATGGGTCCAGTAGACCTCCCCGGTTTTTGCATCCAGGCAATGCAGGATGCCTGCATACTCTGCCTGGTAGACGAGACCGTCGGCCACGGAAGGGGTCGAAATAGTACGCCCAATATCGGTGCTTTTCCAAATTACCTCTCCTGTTTTGGCATCGAGGCAGGAAAGGCGACCGACACCGTCACCATGTTCAGGATCCTGCCCAATCGAGCAATAGATTTTGTTATCATACAAAACAGGCGTCGCAATGAGCTCGCTTGGTCCGGGAGGGGTAGCATAAGGAATTTTGCGCCCCTCCGCGTCGATCCGATAAGCCGGCTCGTTGCAATCCACCTTCCAGATAGGATGGAATAGATTGAACCCCTCCTCATCTTCCTTCGTTTCATTCGCATAAGCGTAAAGAAACCCGTCCGTTCCTCCCCAAAAGAGCAAATCCTTCCCCTCTAGCCGGCCATGGGTTAAGGAGGACCAAGCCGCGTGCAGAGCCTGCTTACTGGCACCCGAACCATCCTCTCCGATCAGCACTCCCGAGTTTTTATTGAGGGCAATCCAGCTTGGGGAAAGCGGGCTTGGTATATTGGTGTGTGACCAATCCACGCCATTGGATGTGGCCACAAATAGGCGGTCTTTTAAAATCAGAGCGGATGAACTGGTGACATTATGCGGGAATACGCCCAATTCGTCCCTCATATCATAGTGCCAGATAATGTCTGCATCCGTGCCTTGATTGAGCTCATCCGTGGCATTCTCCTGCCTAAGGTAATTTTCCTCTTCAGTGAAAGGGCCTTCATTGCCGTTAGCCATGCCCTTTAAATCCAGACAAACCACCTCGCACCGGTTGGTCACCACATAGGCCCTGCCATTCTCGATTGCGGCGGAGGAGCAGACCCCGATGTACTCCCAGTCACTTACTTTTCCCGCACCCAGCTTGGGTATGACCAATTGCCAGATAAATTTTCCCGTCTCTTCATCAAAACACATGACCACTCCCCGGTCGCCCTCCTTGCCGGAGTCTCGGGGAGATTCGTTGTTGGTCCCTATTAAAACTTTTCCCTCACCTACCGTCACATTGCCGTAGGATTGCGATCCCAACTTGGCCACCCACTTTATATTTTTTGTGGAATTCATATCCACGGTTTCATCGGAGAGAATTTCCCCGGGAATAAAATCGAATACAAGCCCAGTTTCCGAGGAGACCATATTGCGAGAGCCATCCTTTCCCCAGGAGGGCCAATCTTCCGCTAGGCAAGCCGTGGCAAGGAGGAGGGGAACAATGAGCTTAAATCGGTTCATCAGCACAAAAAAGGAGTTAGGGGTTGGGGTAAATGGAAAGGTTGTCGAAGTAGACCTTCTTTTTGCTCTGCGGAGAAAGGGCATAGACTCCGGGAGCTCCCTGTGTATGAGGATGCGAATGAGGAACCTCCAGGGTCCACGCCTCAGGTTCTGCTTCCGAACGGGGCCATGCCTTGGCCCGTAGTATCCCGGATTCGTCATCCTGGATATCGACCTGTGTTTTCAGGCGATACCATACATTTGCCTCAATGGCAAAAGAGACGGATCGGGTGAACCGGTCATAATTAGAAAAAACTTCTAGTTTATTGGCATTCCCAACCAAGGCGAAAATGTACCTTTGGTTAATGGCACCTATGGTGGACTTTATCCTACGGTTGCCATCCACCTTCACATCCATTTCAACCACATAGTTTTTTTCTTTCCAAGAACCGACAAAATTAATGGCCCGCTGAAAAAGAACTTTGTCCAAGGTGTTGCCTGCGAGCCGCTCTCCTTCAATCTCCTGAACCTGCCAGCGCATTCTCGCTCCGAGCCAAGCCAGGGGAGGATAGGAAAAAGAGATTCCATCACTGGCTCGATGATTGAGCTCATAATTGGATTGGAAATCCTCCACATACGGGAGTGCCGGAAGGATTCTTCCCCTGCTCACGCCATGAAGATCCCCATAGGCTACCCGGATCGCCCCTGCAGAAAGTTTGGCATATTCGGGAGCAAAAAGGGTGCCTGGCCCATTCATGGTCAGGTTGCCGTCCAACTCTGCCTGCACTTTAGCTGTTGGCGGGATCCACTTTTCCCAGCTTAACCCATCGCCCAGTTGCTTGACTCTTCTGCCCGTACGGCCCAGGCCAAAAACTCGAAAATTTATTTTTTTTCCGGCGGACAGGGCGAATTCAGAAGGGACCACCTGAAGCGAAACAATTTCCTCTGTACTGCTCGCCAACGCTTGGGCGGGTTTTGGCTTGTAAGGTTTCACGCTTTGCTCCCGCCCAAAACAAAAAAGCTGATCTTTAGCCTGAATCAGGATCCTGCCCTGAGCAATCGCCGGGGCGGCCAGACAGGAAGATCCCAGATCGATTTCACTGACGATTTCCGCGGCTTGCCCGAGGTTACGAACCACAAATACCTTTCCATCAAACATCGGGACGAAGAGCTTTTCGTCCGCACAGGTCGGGGAGGCGTGGATCTGGTCGGGTGCCAATTTTTGGGTCCAGATCGTTTCCCCTGTCCGGGGGTTGTTGCAGAATAATTCTCCTGTTTTTATGGTAGTGTAGACTAGGTTCTCGAAAAGAACCGGGGAGCTCGTGAAGGATTCAATCTCCTCATTTCGCCACGCTTCGTCCTCTTTCCCGAGCTCTAGTAAAGGCTCATCTTTTTCAGGCACTTTTTTTGGCTTTCGGATGGCAACCATCCTGCCAATGCGTGAGCTGTCCGTATTTTCTTTACCATGAACTGCGATGATTAAGTCCTCAAAAACCAGCACACCGGCATTAACTCCCCCATGAGACATTTTAAACCTCCATAACGGCTGTCCGGTGCGGGCATCGAGGCACACAACATGGCCACATCCGGTACCGCTATAGAATACCCTTCTCCCGTCAGCCAGATCCTCGAAGGTAAGGGGGGAGAATGAGCTATCCTTTGGTGTGGTGCCCGGGGTGGAGCTCCAAACCAAGTCACCGGTGTTTTTATCGAATGCATAAAAACGGTCACGTGCCGGGCCGTTGGTTCCCCAGTTTGCGGTAATCGCATGGATAATCACCAAATCTTCATCGACACAGGGACCGCCTGTCCGGCCATTCGGAAAAGTCAGTCGGGCAAACTCCTCCATCATTGAACGCTCCCAAAGCAGTTTGCCAGATGGCGAGTAGGCAAGTAACAGGCCCGCACTGGTCTGGTAAAAGATATTGCCGGTTGCAGGGTCAACACAGGCCGCACCTACTCCGTAGCGGTCATAAACAATATCGCTAATGAAATCGCTCCTCAGCCTTTCCCAAAGACTTTCTCCAGTCTTAAGATCGATACAAAACAAGCCTTCCCGCAAACTTCCCCCCTCCCCGCGGTATCCAAATTGATACAACCGGTCTCCTGCCACCACCGGCACTCCTCCTCCTTTTACATCGAATTTCCATAGAAAGGATTCAGCCAAGTCTTCCGGAAGGTTTTTTAGCTTTGCCGAGCCAGTGCCTTTCGGGCCTCTCCAGTGCAACCAATCCGACGAAACAACCTCCAGCTCGAAGGTGTTGGAATAACTTATTTTTTCCTCGTTCTTGGGAATAATCCGGATGCAGGAAGTAAAAAGTAACCCGCACATGAGCAGAAGAAGGGATAAATGGTATTGTTTCATCATCTGAGTGAAAGGAAGGCAAAGATGCATTCCTTTATTTGGTAAACCAACTTTTAGGGACGTCAAACTCCCAAGTCGGTTTGGCAACAATAAAGAACGGTGAGTTACACAGGAGAAAGCGTCTCAGCCAATACTTTTAATTCGTGCCCTTACCCATCGCCAGGCAAACCCACCTGCCTGAACTCGAACGGCAGTGCATCCTCCCGTTAGCATAGGCTGGGGGGGTCCAATTGTTTTTCCCAGGCAAGATCTGAAAGCGAGCCAATTCACTAAACTGCTCACTATCCGCCTTAAGCAGGGCCAGTTCCCCCCGGTCGCTCAATACAACGAGAATATCATCGACCAAAATGAGCGTTCCGACTCCATACCCTTTTTCTTCCCAACGCTTCTTACCATTTTGCAGATCGAGGCAAAAGAGGGTCGCCTGAGACGCCCGCGTTCCGGTCTGTCCATGAATCCCAAAAGCATATCCATCCCTTTGCACCAAACTTGCCATCTGGCATGAAATCCCATCCGACTCCCAAACAGCTTTGGGGTCACGCCCTTGTAAATCCACCAAAGCCGCTCCTTTTCCGTATGCACTGGCGACCAAAATCTGCTTCCCCAGATCAAGGGGTTGAGCTGCATTTACCTCGTAACGGGTAACGTGAGGATAATGAAGCATTTCCTCGCCATTATTCAGGTTATGAATGGTGAGGCCCTTCTGGTTAAAAACCACTATTTCAGAAGGGGAGGAAAGTCGGATAAAGGGACTCGCATATCCAGCACCCGCATTGCCCTTTCGCCAAATCTCTTCCCCGGTTCTGCGGTTAAGGGCGAGCAGGGAACCCTCGGATGCCCCCAATTGCAGGATCAATTTTTCTTTGACCGCCAAAGGGGCACCCGAAAAACCCCAGGTCGGCCGTTCGCCTCCAAAATCTTCCACCAAGTGCAGCTTCCAAATCTGCCTCCCCGTTTTGGCCTCAAGGGCAAATAAATGGCCATCATGCCCCTGCAGGTAAAGCACACCTTGGTAAATCGACGGGGTCGACCGGCTGCCCCCCTGGAAATATTTATCTCCCAATTCCGAGGGATATGAATGGGTCCATAGGGTTTTGCCCGTTTGGGCATCTACGCAAAATAAGGTGTTTTCCCCGCCTTTGTACCCTTGGGTGTAGGCCATCCCGTCCACTTCAATAACAGAGGAATACCCCAATCCCACTTCTTTGACCCAAAGCACTTTGGGCTCTTCCCCTTGCCAATTTGTTCGCAGGCTTTTTTCAGCACTTCGATGATCCCGGTGTTTTCCACCATAAGTAGGCCAATCTTCGGCCAAGAGGTGACCCAATGACAAGAACGGCAGGACAAAAAGGAGATACAACTTCATAGCTAACTCCATGATCGCTCCATATGACGAAGTCAACGAGAAGGGGAAGGAGCGGAGCGAGACGAAAAGGAAGCGAGTCCGTTTAGAAAGAAACAGGATCTGATGGGTTGCCCGCGTTCAGGGAAACAGTAATATCGTCGGTGTAATAGTGTGATGCATTGGCTAGCAAAGCGTCAGGCCCACTTTTGCGTACATTCACCGAAACCACGACGAATTCGGTGCCACTGGGAAGGTTGACCCCGGAAATCAAAGGTTCCCAAGTTTTGGGGTCAATATCACACTGTAAGGTGGACTCCCAATAACCAAGGCCATCCTCTCCGGATCTACCCTCCCCTTTGAGTGCATGAAAGGCGAGGGCAAATTCGGCACCTTCCTGCGAAACACTGAAGCTTTGATTAAACTGGGCCTCCACATTTAAGTAAACTTCTCCCGTAGCCATATTCGTGGCCATATCACGAAGATCCAAAATTTGAATCATTTCCATGGTGCTTGCGGTTTGGGCCTCCACATCGACTGTCAATTGACCCATCGCCACCATCTCGCTCCCGCTGGTGGGAAGTACGCCATGTTCCGTTGGGATGGACAGCCGTGCCATGCGACTAAGCCGGTGAATAGGGCCTACCTTTTCAATTTGCCCGAATTCACTGGCTGCCTCCCTTTTTTTCAACATCTCTATGCCTGCAATAACTTCCTCCATATAGAACGGGCCACCATCCGGTTTGTATGTAGATAGCAAATCAGGGGAATGGGTGGGTATTGGAGTGGAGGAAGAAGCTTTAACATATGACGCACTCCCTAAAATCTCTGTGCCGACAATTTCTTCGGAGGCGATAGTTGGATTGAAGACCATATCATTAGAAGGGCCGGTGGAGGATGGGTGGCTGAAATTCCACCAACCTGCAAGTAAGGCAACGAGTACAGCTGCCATCGATGAGACCCATGGCAGAAAGGGAAAGGGAATGATCTTGTTGCTATTTTCTTTGATTTGCTCAGGAGCACCCTCCTGCTCCCAATGGATCAGCGATTCCAATTGCATAAGATCCAGATATACTTTTCGGTTGCTGCTGGAGACATTGAGCAGAAACTCGAGGCGGGTAAATTCCTCGGTTGTTATGATCTCATCAAGTACCTTGCTGGCAAGAAGGATGATCTCGTCGCTATTCTGACTGGGGTGCATATTTTGAGGTAGTTCATTACTTGTTAGCACTTAATGAGAAAATAATACAAAAAAGTTTGAAATAATTTTTTAATTTTCCGCTTCCAGCTCCAAGGCAGGCAGTTTTTGCCTGACGCACTGAAGAAGATTTTTCCTGATCCGATGCAAGGTGGCCGAAACCGACCCAATAGGTCGGCCCATCTTCTGACAGATCTCCTTGAGCGAGGCTTCTTCCTTAAAGCGGAGTTTGGCCATATCCTTCATGTGTGCAGGCAGTTCGTCATAGCAGATTTGCAGAGCTTTCTGAGAAAGTTTGAGCTGCGCTTGATCCGTCGCTTCATCAGCAAGCGATTCGGTCATCTCATTGCTGAAGTAAATTTTACTGCGGCGGGCCTTGGTCATGTGAGCCATTACCTGATAGCGGGCAATTTGAAAGGCCCAGGCCTGAAAATTACCAGCTTCATCGTATTCTTCAAATTTTCTGCAAAGCACCAGGTTGGTCTCCTGCAGCACATCTTCCGCCTCAGTCCGATTGGGCAGGAGGCAGAGAATGTATGAGTATAATGCTCGCTGCAACCGGACGAGTTTCTGGGAAAACTCAAACGATATGTAATCTTCGCTCACCTATCCATTGGATTGCTGTTTCTGAGATAAGTCAACACAAGTTAAGTTTACCTGACCGCAACCAATAGTTGCAAATTTAGCTGAAATTCTTTCTTGTTAGGTTATGCAAACCTGGCATTGCATCGTTATCATTGCCCTGACAATCGGGGGCTTTATGTATGCCACTTTTCTCAAGGAAATCGACCGGGAAAGTGAGCTCACGCTGGAACAACTCGGTTCCTCTGTTAATACACCGCTCCCTACCCAGGAAGATCCCCCTATCGATTTTGGTAGAGAAAAAACCAACCAAAAAAGTACCTGGGCACAGAAGGTCCTCATCTTACAACCCAAAGAGAGGACAGGTTCAATCATTGACCTTCATCAAAAAGCAATGGGCGGAGAATACTTTTTTACTATTCTGCTGGAAGAGCTCTCATCCACTGAACATACCAAAGGTTTGATATTCAGTGCCTTCAAAAGCGACCTTCATTCTCTGGATGAACGGACCATTTTAGAATCCTTGATTTCTTCCATACCTGACACTAGTGATGGGCTTTCCATAATTTGCAGAGGCCACTCACAGAGAACCGCTGACTTACTCGCGGAATTTATCCTCCGAACTTACCCTAAGGCACTCGCACTCGAAAAAAACGATCAACCTCTTTTACCGGAATTAAGAGAAAAGTTGCTCTCCATATCCCTTTTGGAAAAAGAGGCGGGGGAATTGAAATTAATTATTCATGAGGAACTAAAAGATTCTCCGGAAGATAGCATTGAGGTAATGGCATTGCAGTCTGAAATTCTCCAAATCGATCAAGAGGTTGGTTCGTTAAAGACCCATCTTATTGAAATTGATTCGATACACAGAAATCGGAAACATCCGATGAACTACCTGCAAGTGAAACCCATCGCAGAATTTGGAAATATCAAAGAGCTGTCTGACATCTTGGCCCAATTAAAATCTCTTGATAAAAGTACAGACCTCAATGATTACACCAAAAAAGAGGTCGAGAATAATATAAAAGCCACCAGCGAAAGTCTCGAAAGTGCGGTCGTTCTTGCCATTGATCAAATTAAGGGGACTGTTGAAGACCTGCTAGCTAGAAAAAAAACTCTTCAAACAGCTGTAATTGATACTCTCGAAACCGAGCGATTGGCTGTGACCAAAAATCCTGCAGTGGAAAAATTAGATGATGTCCGTAAAAGGCTCGCTTTGCTCAAAAATGAATTTGATGCAAGGAACCTCGAGTGGATGACTGCGAAGAAATCTTTCTCCCTCTTTCCTAAGCCAATTTAGCTACTTGTCTGCTGCACAAACTTTGCCTAGTGAGGGAGTCCATTAAGTCGTGAAAGGGCGGTTAAATTTATTTCGGCCAAGGCTAGTTATTCCTCAGGTACTCAGAGAGTATCAATCTTCTTTCTTTCAGCATGATTTAAGGGGAGGGGTCAATGTCGCCCTGCTGGCGATTCCCCAAGGTATGGCCTATGCACTGGTTGCCGGACTGCCCATTCACTATGGGCTTCTGGGCTCGGCGGTTGCTGCCGTTATGGGAAGCTTATTGGGCGGAGGGAGGTTCATTACACTCGGCCCAACCAATGCAACCGCTGTTCTTTTATTTGGTGCCTTTGCTAGCTTAGGACTTATCGGGGCGGATGGACTGACCAGTCAGGAAGGGCTTATGCTTTTACCGCTCATTCTAATTTTTTCGGGATTATTTCTGGTCATTGCCTGCGTTTTCCGAATCTCATTTATCGTGCAGTTCGTCTCCCGAACCGTTATCACTGCCTATGTAACCGCCGCCGCCTGTTTAATCATCGCCAACCAGTCTAGGCATGTGCTGGGCATCGTGCCACAGGAGGGTCCACCTCCATCTACATTCCTGGAAATTATTTTTTTTCTGATTAAAAATTGTCCTTCTATCTCGCTCCCCACCCTCTCTCTGAGCTTACTCACCGCCTCGATCTATCTTCTCATTCACTACCGTGCCCCCAAATTTCCCAATGTTGCCCTTTCCTTAATTCTCAGCT
>Ga0181601_10001659_pt1 | contig 19116 bp, 14 predicted proteins | sample 041ome_8_FD_133020 | JGI IMG/M metagenome (GOLD analysis project Ga0181601, IMG submission 133020) | Coastal salt marsh microbial communities from the Groves Creek Marsh, Skidaway Island, Georgia - 041407BS metaG (megahit assembly) | ecosystem: Environmental > Aquatic > Marine > Intertidal zone...
GGCGTATCAGGGATGGTTTGGTGCAGTGTAAGCGTCAAAGTGCCATTGTCAAAGCGTTCATCAACCCGAACCCGAGGCGTTCCAGCCTGACGATACCACAGCATAAATTGGGACAAATCGCGACCTGTGGCGTCTTCGAAGGATTTAATCCAGTCCTCAATAGTGACTGCTTGACCATCATGACGGTCGAAATAAAGATCAAGAGCCTTGTAATAGTTGTCGTCACCCACCAGAGATTTCAGCATTGAAATCAGCTCTGATCCCTTGTTGTAAACGGTAGATGTGTAAAAATTATTTATCTCGACAAAACTCTCTGGGCGCACTTGATGTGCGAGGGGGCCATTATCCTCGCGGAATTGGTGGGTGCGCAATAAGGTGACATCATTGATGCGTTTCACCGGTGCGCTGCGCATGTCCGACGTGAATTGCGCGTCGCGAAACACAGTCAGCCCCTCTTTGAGACACAGTTGAAACCAATCTCGACAGGTGATGCGATTGCCTGTCCAATTATGGAAATACTCGTGCGCAATCACGCTTTCCACCAATTCAAAGCTTTCGTCAGTTGTGATGTCAGGGTGCGCCAGAACGTATGAAGAGTTGAAAATATTTAAACCCTTGTTCTCCATTGCGCCCAAATTGAAATCGTCCACCGCAACGATATTATAGACATCCAAATCATATTCGCGGCCATAAACATCTTCGTCCCACTTCATTGACGCCTTTAGCGCCTGCATCGCGTAGGCACATTTGTTTTCGTCACCTTTGCGTACCCAAATATTCAAATCAACTTGGCGGCCAGAGCAGGTTGTAAAGCGATCAGAATGCGCAATCAGATCACCGGCGACCAGCGCGAACAAATAGGCGGGTTTGGGCCACGGATCATCCCATTGCGCCCAACCATCACCCGTGGACATAGCGTTTCCGTTCGATAATAAAATCGGCAAATCCCCATGAATGCGAACCGAAAACGGTGCAAGCACGTCTGGTCGGTCTGGATAATATGTGATTTTGCGAAAACCTTGTGCCTCGCATTGGGTGCAATACATGCCATTTGACATGTATAATCCTTCTAGTTCGGTATTTGCGGCTGGGTTAATGGTGACCTCAGCTTCCCATAGAAACGGCGCATCAGGGGCAGGGCATGGGCATTCAATACCCTCTTGAATGGGCTTTGGTGTTACATCAAGACCATCGATACGCGCAGACACCAATGTCAAACCTTCCCCGTGTAGGGTAAATCGGCGATCAGATGTGTCTGGGTTGGGACGAAACCAAATGCGAGAGTATACCCGTGTTTGGGTCGGATCCAAATGAAATGTCAATTCAACCTTATCAACCAAATAACTGGGGGCTTTGTAATCTTTCAGATAGATTGTTTGGGCTGTGTGTGACATCTCGGACCTCGTTTTGTTTTGCCATACTCTACGCAAGGAAAGCCTAAGTTCAATCATTGTTTGTCCAAAATCCTATGGGTATTTGAGACAGCCTTGCAGGTGTGAAACACGAACGACCTAACGTTCCGCTTATGCTCTTTTTTAATTCGCTTTTTCAAGAGAATAACAGCATTTATTCGGAAAAATTGAAAGTCTTTTGTAAAAATTGGTAATATTTATTTACCAATGGTGTTGCCTATAGGAAACTTTTGCGATAAACAGCGCATATGCCAATGTATACATCAAGGGGACAGATATGACCAAGTATATTGACCGTGACGGCCTTAAAATTGCAGCAGAGCTGATGGAATTTATCGAGGCCGACGCTCTGCCAAATACGGGTGTCGCAAAAGATGTATTTTGGGCGGGGCTGTCCAAGTTGGTCCATGAGTTAGGGCCAAAAAACCGGGCGTTGTTGGCAACGCGTGACGTTTTGCAGGCACAAATTGACAATTGGCACATAGCCCGCCGCGGCGCAGAGGTGGACGCGGGCGAATATCAATCATTTTTGCGTGAAATCGGCTATTTGGTTGCGGAAGGTCCAGCATTCCAGATTGACACAGCAAACGTAGACCCTGAGATCGCCGATATTCCCGGGCCTCAATTGGTTGTGCCGATCATGAATGCCCGTTTTGCCTTGAACGCGGCCAATGCCCGCTGGGGCAGCTTTTATGACGCGCTCTATGGTACTGACGCGTTGGGTGATTTGCCATCTGGTGGTGGTTATGATGCCGCACGTGGCGCACGTGTGATTGCAAAAGGGCGCGAATTTTTGGATCAGGCTGTCCCATTGGCCAACGGGTCCTGGACGGATGCGACAGCACTGTCGATTTCAGGCGGTTTGGGTTTGGCTGATCCATCCCAGTTGGTCGGATATACCGGCGATGCCGCTGCCCCGACAAGCGTGTTGTTAAAAAACAATGGCTTACATATCATTGTTGACGTTGATCGCAGCAGCGCGATTGGCGCAACAGATGCCGCGGGCATTTCTGATATCCGACTAGAATCTGCTATGTCGACCATCATGGATTGTGAAGATTCTGTCGCTGCAGTTGATGCAGCAGACAAAGTCGTCGCTTATCGCAACTGGTTGGGCTTGATGCGTGGCGATCTGACGGAAACTGTTACCAAGGGCGATAAGACTTTTACCCGCGCTCTAAACCCAGATCTGACCTTTAAGACGGTGGATGGTGGCGACATCACCCTGAAAGGCCGCAGCTTGATGTTGGTGCGCAACGTCGGCCATTTGATGACGAACCCCGCCGTGATTGATCGCGATGGTCACGAAATTGGCGAAGGGATCATGGACGCGCTGTGCACGACGCTGATCGCCATGCATGACCTGCAACAGGCGGGCGGCAATTCGGTACACGGATCGATGTATGTCGTTAAACCCAAAATGCACGGACCAGAAGAGGTTGCCTTTGCCGTCGAGATTTTCGACATTGTTGAGGACATCCTTGGCCTGCCGCGCAACACTGTGAAACTGGGCATCATGGACGAAGAACGCCGCACATCCGCCAATTTGGCCGAATGTATCCGTGCCGCAAAATCGCGCGTAGCCTTTATCAACACAGGGTTCTTGGACCGCACAGGCGACGAAATCCACACCAGCATGGAAGCCGGCGCATTCCTGCCCAAGGGTGACATGAAATCAACCGCGTGGATTGCATCATACGAGGATCGCAATGTCGATGTCGGTCTGGCCTGTGGCCTGCAGGGCCGCGCGCAGATTGGAAAGGGCATGTGGGCCATGCCCGACAAAATGGCCGATATGATGGTGGCCAAAATCGGCCATCCGCAATCGGGCGCAAATTGTGCATGGGTGCCATCGCCAACCGCTGCCACATTGCACGCAACTCATTACCATCAGGTCGACGTCAAAGCGCGTCAAAACGAAATCAAAGCGGGTGGCGCGCGCGGTACCTTGGCCGATTTGTTGACCATTCCGGTAATGAGCGGTCAAAACCTGTCGGACGAGGCGATCCAACGCGAAATCGAAAACAATGCCCAAGGCATCTTGGGCTATGTCGTGCGCTGGGTCGATCAGGGCGTGGGATGTTCCAAAGTGCCAGACATAAATGATGTCGGATTGATGGAGGACCGTGCGACCTGTCGTATTTCGTCACAAGCCTTGGCCAACTGGTTGCATCACGGTGTGGTCAGCCATGATCAGGTCATGACTGCGATGCAAAAAATGGCTGCGGTTGTGGATCGGCAAAATGAAAATGATCCGCTTTATACGCCGATGGCGCCATCCTTTGACGGGATTGCGTTCAAAGCGGCTTGCGATCTGGTCTTTGAAGGACGCGTGCAGCCGTCAGGGTACACAGAACCGGTGTTGCACAAACGCCGCCTAGAATTAAAAGCGCGGGCCTAATCAATCCCCATCATTTTGAGCCCTTCTATATAGGGCTCAAATGCTTCTTTTGTCGCAAATGGGGTTGTTCTAATCAGTTGGTCGATGGTGACGCCGGGCAATACTAGTTTGAATTGTTTTGCCTAATGCCTTGCGCCTTCGATGTCGCCTGCAAGCGCATGGCTGGCTGTACGCACGCCTAAGGCAATTTCATCGGACGTGATACGTTCGCACAATTCTTTGGCGGCATCATAGTGACGGTAAAACAGCGCAACTGAGGCGGCGGTCCACAGCTGATGATTGGTCATTTCTGTGTGCATGCTTAATGCAAGCTGCAGCGCGTTCCATGCGTTATCTCGTTGATCAAGATCGCTAAGCGTGTCGGCATATTCCAATGCAAGCCGCGGTGAATTGGGGAATATTTTTCGCGCCTCTTCCAGTGCGGGCAAAGCGTTATCAAAATCACGTTTATGGATCGCTGCATTTGCATTGACAATAAATGGTAGCGGCGAATGCGGATAGGTGTTGATTGATTGGGTTGCAAAGTAATGTGCACTGTCAATCAACGACGGGTCGCTGCCACCCAGTAATTTCCATTCATGTAAGAGGGTAAAGCCAATTCCCGCCGAGGTTTCAGAATATCCTAGATCGTTGTGATGGATGCCTTTTAAAACCGATCTTGCGCGTCGTATGGATGCCAAGTCTGCTTTTTCCATCAATGCTTGTGCTGCTAAATAGCGTTCATAGACCCTGTTATCTTGGGTGAGCCGCGATATTGATTTGATAAATAGATGCAAATGCGCAGTCACATTTTCACTGATGTGATCCAAGAGTTCTCTGATACGAACGTTGATGCCAAACTGGTTAGGATTAAAATAGTCTGACCATATAATTGCGCGATCAGACATGCGCACAAGGTTTAATCCGATTGTCTTGGCCGGCTTTTGCGACGAATGATGCAAGATCAAACTAAAATCACTGTGTGCAGTTTCCTGTGTGGCATCTTCTTCAATCCAGCTCGCCGGTCTTATGATTGGCGCAAGGGTTCGAAAGCTGCGATTACGCGCCAAGGCAGACACTAAATCCATTGCGAATGGCGCAATTTGCAAGGGATCCGAGTTTTCCTTTTGTACGATAATCGCCAGTGCAACAGTGTGATCATGTTGGATGTCACGGTCTTGGACTTCGTGTGTCTTCGCACTTGCCCAGCGACGGATCAAGAGTTTAAGCTTGGGTTCGTCACTATTTTGCTTTGCGCGATATAGGTCATGAATACGATGTAAGTCTGATATTGCCCCTAAACGCCCGTAGGCGCCGGCCAAAGCATGATAGGATTGCGTTCGGCTTTGATCAATCGCAAAAAGCTTCTCTTCTAGCTTGAATACGTCATGGGGCGTTGCATGACCAGGAAAGGTTTCAAGCTTTATAGAGGTCTGTGCCAAGCGGAAAAAAACGTCTTCGATTATTATGCGTTTTTCGATAAGCCATTCATGAAAGGCATCAGAAACGGGGGTTGGATCATTCAGAAAGGGACCTGACCAAAAGCTGGCTAAGCTGTCCAATGTCGCCGTCTTTTGATTCAGCAAAGATAAATCAAATTGCGCCGCAGTGGTGTTTAAACGAACTTCGCTTGCATCCACAATCAACACATCAGACAAGCGCTCGAACTTTGCAAGACGGAATAGGAACTGCCTTAGACTATTTAGGGCGGTCTTTACATCAGGGCTGTCCCAGATTGTCTGGCTTAGATGACGCCGCGATATTTAATGCTCTTTGCTATAGTGTAATAGCGCTAAGATCTGAAAAAATCTTGCAGGTGTGTCAACTGCGCGCGATTCAAAAGATATGCGCGGCTCGCCCATCAACTGAATATACAACATAATTGACGCTCAGAAAAACAATAAAAAATTTGTGTGTTTATCTGCGTAATTTAACTCAACTGCGCGATAATGGATTAACTCTTTTGTTAATGTTGATAAACAAATAACGGCTCAGTAACACATATTCACCATCGCGAGACTGAATCTGATATGTGGATAACGCAGTTGTTGTTTGTTTGAACGTCTTTTTTCGCGCAAGAGCGGCCAGAAGTGGCGATTGAAACTAGTGTTGCTTAGCCGTCAAATGATGTCCATGCAGTTATAGTGGTGGAGCGATCTTCGCCCTCGATCTGTTCAAAAAATACACGCACAGAGAATTTATAGGAATAATTTCGCAAACCCACATTATATGAGCTTCGATCAATTCTGACCCTGAAAACAACAATCCATTCGGGGCCTTTATTCGGACCGAATGCCAAAGAGGTTGGTGTGCGATATTCGCAGGGGCCGCTGATCAAACCTGGCCTGGATTCTGTTGGCTGATAAAGACCAATAGTGCTGGTCACCCAACTTTATAGCGACGATTGAGATTGTGGATGGTGTTTTCGATGGCCCTTCCGGCTCTTTAAGTTATGTTTACAATTTTGATATTTTGTTTTCAAATTTATGATTTTTTAACTTTTTTCTGCGCTAGCGCACGATCCGATAACGCTTCGATAACGTTTTGTCTGATCGCCTACAAAGTAGAGGGCCTAGGACTGCCTTTCTATTTTTAAGGAAAAGAAAATGAAAAACTTATATTTTACTTTATGTTCATCGATCGCTTTATTGTCAGCGTGTTCTTCTGGAAGCGGTACGGATACAACGCGATCAGGTAATAAACTGAACAATCAGGTGTCACAGCAGCAATTAACGACAACACGTGTTTTTGCGAATGATGCTGGAAATATGGGAGACATAAACACCGCGGGTACCACACTAACGGCGCAAACAGGGTTGGTTTCTGGCATGGCGCTTGATTACGACGCTGATAAAACATCAACTGAAACCGCGACTTTTGCCATTTCAAAAGGTACGGATGGTGAAGCGGTTATGATTGTCGATGGCGTTACTTACAATTTTGTGTCGGGTGATCGGCTCAGCGACGGGAGTGGGTACAATACGACTAAAAACCCTAATTTTAACAAACTTACAGATGATTTAATCTATCTGACACCATACGGCGGAGAAAATCTGGCGTCTGCGTTGGATGCCAATAATTTAAATTATTTGCAAGTGTGGGAATATGGTGTGGATAGTCCTGACGCAACAGTGGTAAAACATGGTTTTGCAGTAGTTGGTTCACAAACTGCGTTTGCTGATGTCGCGGGCAACGCCGCTGCCACCTATTCAGGCAGTGCAGAACTTAAGTTGGTTCCTGTAAATGGCTATTCTAAACAAGTGTTGCGCGAAATCCTTGTAAGGGGAGAATTAGAGATGAGTGTCGATTTCCTAAGTGAAAGCATATCAGGTAATTTAAATAGTCTAAGCTATACCAATGGAGTCGGAACTTCGCCATCGGATTTAAGTGGGACCGTGTCTCTTGATGCCACCGACATCAATGCGAATGGGGAATTTGCTGGTGTAATGTCACCCGACCAGGACTTCCAGCGGCAATTTGGTTTAGATGCCGAAGATAAGGGGAGTTATAGCGGTGGCCTTTTTGGGCCAGAAGCTAACCAAATTGGTGGTACGATGGGATTGACGTCGTCGCAATTCACTGGTTACGGCTATTTCACGGCTGATAAAGATCCGGCCAAGTGATATCTCTGTCTAAGGGGGGCGATGCACCTGTGTCGCCCTTTTTCATTTCGCAATCTGTTTTTTCAACAGGTCAATTGATTTTAACGCATAGAGCGGATATTGATGCCTCAACCTAGAGGCACAAAATGAAACGACCCATCGTTGGAATTATTAGCAATCAACACCTGATCAATGATCAATTTATGGTCCATGGGGCTGCCCATATAAATGTTGAAGCGATTGCCAAGGTCACAGGGTGTTTGCCGCTGATTGTTCCGACCGCGCCGTCGATGATTGATATTGATGATCTATTGGTAACCTGTGACGGGTTTTTGTTCACGGGGGGCCGTGCCAACGTGCATCCCAGCGAGTATGGTGAAGAAGAAACGCCAGCGCATGGCGCCTTTGACCGCGACCGTGACGGAATTTCCTTGAATTTAATCCGCGCTTGTGTCGACCGTGGCCAGCCGATTTTTGGCATTTGTCGCGGGTTCCAAGAGGTTGCAGTTGCGATGGGATCCAGCCTGCACGCCGAAATCCGGGATCTACCCGGGCGGATGAACCACCGTATGCCCGCCGATGGTACGCTTGAGGAAAAATTTGCACTTAGGCACGAAGTGACTTTTTCGGAAAACGGTGTGTTTCATCGTGTCTTGGGGGCGAAAACGGTGATGACAAACACCTTGCACGGGCAGGGTATCAAGATCGCTGGCCCGCGTATCGTCATTGATGGCCATGCCCCCGATGGCACACCAGAGGCGATATATGTCAAAGACGCGCCGGGCTTTACGCTTTCGGTGCAATGGCATCCTGAATGGAATGCGCAAGCGGATCCTGTGTCGCGTCCCTTATTCACTGCCTTTAGTGCGGCAGTTCATTCATGGGCAAAGGGTGAGCGTGCGCAGCTGAAATCTGCCTGAGGTCACAAATCGGTTCGAATGTCCCACAGGTCTGGAAATAAAACGACTTCTAACATTTTTTTCAGATAAGCTGTCCCACTGGTGCCACCTGTGCCGCGTTTTTGGCCGATAATCCGCGTGACAGTTGTCACATGGTTAAACCGCCAGCGGCGCAAATAATCTTCTAAGTCAACAAGTTTTTCCGCCAGTTGGTACAGGGTCCAATATCGATCCGGGGCGCGATATACTTCTAACCATGCATCTTTGTGCGTCGCACATTGGGGGCCCGTATTTTCTAAAAGTGTACAGGCCACCGAATAAAGACTTGGGCGTTCTAATTCCATAATCAAAAGTCGCTTTAGCGTGGGGTCGTGGGAATGCACGGCAAGCATGTTCAGATTGCGATTGCCCAAGATGAATTCAACCTCGCGATATTGCGCTGATTGAAATCCCGAGGATTTGCCCAAGCTTTTGCGAAAACGCGTGTATTCGTTGGGGGTCATTGTGCGCAGAACATCCCACGCATTATTGAGTTGTTCAAAGATGCGACCCACACGCGTAAGCATTTTGAAGGTCTGTTCAATCTGGTCGGTTTCCATCGCGCGACGTGCCGAATTTAATTCGTGAACAACAAGTTTCAACCAAAGCTCTGAAGTTTGATGTTGAATAATGAAGAGCATTTCATCATGCGCATCACTCAGCTCGAATTGCGCGTTTAATATCGTATCAAGATGCAAATATGCACCATAGGACATGTCATTGGCGAATGACGTGTGTGCCCCGTCTTGGGCAGGATCATAGGATGTCATTGAAATTTACCTTTCCGCGTTTCATTCAATAGTTGTGAATGATCATGCAGCTAGGTATTCAGCGCGCCCACCATGGCCAATTTTCGCCAAACCGCGATCCAAGCGTTGGGGCGCGTAATTGCAATTTTCGACGTTTTATCAAACAAATGGCTTTGCATACCTAAACGCTAGCAAAAGAAAATGTTAAAATCAACGTGATAATTTTGCATCAAGATGATTCAATAAGTAATTGATAAGTATTATTTATTTTATCATGTAACGGCGTTGCGGACACTGTATTTTGGATCATCCCACAGGCGGGCGTGCATAACATGGGCGATGCGTTTGATGGCTTCGTCGACATCTGATGCATCAATAAACAGTGGCGTAAAACCAAATCGCATAATGTCTGGGGCCCTAAAATCACCAACCACACCAGCCGCGATACATGCCTGCATGGCGGCATATCCATGATCAAAACGAAAGCTCACTTGTGATCCGCGCTGGGCTGGGTCGCGCGGGGATGCTAGCGTTAACATGGGGCAGGTGGCTTCGATCCCATCAATGAACTGTTGCGTCAGGGTGCATGATTTTACGCGCACCTCAGTCATATTAACCTGATCCCAAATGTCTAGAGCGGCCGCCAAGGACGCCATCGCAATGACCGGTGGTGTGCCGACGCGCATACGATCTATTCCGGCGCCCGATCGATATTCTAGGTCGAAATCAAACGGTGCAATATGTCCCAACCATCCTGACAATGCGGGTTCGACGTGATCTGCCAAGGCAGGTTTGACATAGATGAACGCGGGCGCCCCGGGTCCACCGTTGAGGTATTTGTAGCTACATCCAACTGCAAAATCTGCGCCCACGCCCGCAAGGTCAACATCAAGCGCGCCGGCCGAATGTGCCAGATCCCAGATGGTCAGGGCACCCATATCATGCGCCCGCTGGGTTAGGTCTGCCATGTTGTGACGGCGACCCGTGCGATAATCGACCTCGGTGATCAGGGTCACGGCAACGTCATCGGTGATCGCGTCATAGATATCCTCTGGTGCGACAACCCGCAATTCATGGCCTGCGCCCAATGATTTGATCAGCCCTTGCGCCATATAGAGATCAGAGGGAAAGTTTCCGTTATCCGACAATATAACACGACGATCAGGACGCACCGCAAGAGCGCTGGCCAATGCCTGATAGACCTTGATAGAGAGCGTATCGCCGATCATCACCTGGCCTGTTTCGGCACCAATCAACCGGCCAATACGGTCGCCGAGGGATTTAGACTTGGCCATCCAGCCTGCTTTGTTCCAGCCCGTGATTAACATATCCCCCCATTCGTCACGCATCATTGACGAAACATGGTCAGCTGCGTGCACCGGCAGGGGCCCCAATGAATTTCCATCCAGATAAACCATGCCTTCGGGCAGGTGAAACTGTGCTTTTGTCCATGCAAAATCGGTCATCCTTGGCCACCTGCGATTTCAATTGTTTGTCCGTTTACCGATCCTGATGCAGGATCACAGAGCCAAAGCGCGGTTCGTGCGATTTCATCGGCGGCGATCAAACGACCGTGGCGGTTTTGTGATGTCATCATCGACATCGCGTCGTCTTGGGACACACCCGCCCGAGTTTTAATGGCCTCAACGTTACGGGTGACAATGTCAGTATCGACATAGGCAGGGCAGATTGCGTTGAATGTGATGGGGCCGCCCATGAATTCCTCCGAATAGGACCGGATCAATCCGATGACGGCATGTTTCGACGCGCTGTATGCACCTGCGCCTTTTAATCCTTTGACCCCTGCGATGGAAGAAACGGCAATCACACGTCCCCAATCTGTGGTGGTCATGGAGCGCATGGCTTCACGTATTGTGACAAATGCCCCATCAAGGTTGGTTGCCATGATCTTGCGCCAAAACTCTAGATCGGTTTTTTGCAATGTGCGCCCTTCGGCAATGCCTGCATTTGCGACGCAGATTTGGATTGGACCACGCGCAGCGACAGCGTTTGCGATGGTCTCGATCTGGGCCGCTTCGTCTGTGACGTCCATTGCGGCGGCGTGAATGCGCCCCACTGCAACCTGTTGCAAAACGTCCAACCGACGTCCCGTGATTGTCACCTCTGCGCCTGCGGCCGCTAGTGATCGCGCAATCGCCAAACCGATCCCCGTGCCACCCCCCGTGACCAATGCGTGTTTGCCAGATAATTCCATATCAATCCCCGTTCTAAATATTTTTCCCGACTGTATCGATTTTCCGACCTGTGACAAGTTGCGCAATAAAATTTCGTTTTTGATATTCACAAAAGTGAATTTAACTGTAGGATGTACCCGACACAGAGGGATCCATCATGCGCACAACACTAATTGTTTCTTCGATTTTGGCCGCGTCCGCCAGTTTCGCAAGCGAAGATATTGCTGATCAATATCCGCAATCGGAACTCTATTCAAAACCCGTCGAAGTCATCCCGCATGTGTTTTCGGCTATCGGGGCAACTGCACCGCCCACCTACGAAAATTCCGGCCATAACAATAACCTGTCGTTCGTCGTCACGGATGAGGGTGTTGTTGTTATCAATGGCAGTGCATCGGCACGTTTGGCGGCAGCGTTGCACCAAGAAATAAAGCAGGTCACAGATAAACCTGTGAAATTGGTCATCAACGAAAACGGCCAAGGTCACGCAATGTTGGGCAATTCCTATTGGGCCGATTTGGGCGTTGATATCTTGGCCCATGAAGAGGCTATCGAAGAGGTCGAAGAAAATGGCGATTTTATCCTGCATGGGATGCAACGCTATAACAGAGACAAAGCCGAAGGGACCCGCGTCGTCATCCCGAACCTGTCATTCAGCGATCGCTATGATTACGAATTAGGTGGGGTGAAATTCGAAATTCTGCATCTTGGCCCCGCGCATGGTCCGGGGGACACCCAAGTTTGGATCCCGCAATGGGGCATGATGATTGCGGGCGATATTGCGTTTCATGAACGCATGCCCCCCATCTTTGAAGATACCTGTACCAGCTGTTGGATAGACACGTTTGAAAATGCGTTCATGGCGTTGAACCCGACCTATGTCATTCCCGGTCACGGTCACCCGACCAATTTGGCCCAAGTCACCCGCTATACCCGCGATTATCTGTTGGATCTGCGTGAAAAGATTGCTGAACACATGGACAACGGCGGTGATCTGGCCGGGGCCTATTATGTGGATCAAGATCGTTGGCGCCATCTGGATACGTTTGAAGAACTGGCCACGAAAAATGCAGGCCGTGTCTATGCCGAGATGGAGTTTGAATAGATAATGTTAAAGCCCGCGATGCATCGTCTTGCGCTTTGCCTGTCATTGATTGTGCCACATGCCGTTTTGGCTGATGATCTTTCTGATGAGATTATCGGTTACATGGATTTTGCAACCTATGAATCGGGCATCATTCTACCGCAACAATTGACGCAGGATGTGTTTGACGCGGCTGTGTTTGTGGATACGCGTGACGCAGATCAATATGCCGCCGGCACTATTCCGAGTGCAATCAACATTGACTGGCGTGAAATTCCCGGGCGGATCGATGAATTGCCAGACAATCGCATGGTTATTTTGTTTTGCAACACTGGGTCACTGTCCGCACAGGCCACATTTGCAGCCCGTTTGATGGGGCGTGACAATGTGTTGGTTTTGCAAACGGGACTCACCGGCTGGTTGCAGGAAGCAGCCTATAAACCCACACCATGATGAAATACCTGGATATCCCACCTTTTTGGTTGATCGCCGCTTTGTCCCTAGCTTGGATACAGGGGCAGTATTTTGATTTTGGGTTTTCGTTGGATTTTTCGATGGTTCAAATGTTAGGGGGGATGTTGGTCGGCGGTGGGATTATCTTGATCGCGCTTGCCACCATTGAGTTTTTCAAACACAAGACCACAATCATACCGCATCAAACAGCCGAACGACTGATCACGCAGGGTATCTTTAAGAGGTCGCGCAATCCAATTTACGTCGGAGATGCGCTGATATTACTAGGACTGATTCTCAGGTGGGACTCGGTGTTATCGCTATCATTGTTGCCCATATTTGTATGGGTTATCGAAAAACGGTTCATTTTACCCGAAGAAGACCGTTTAAGGCGCAAATTCAGGGTGGAATTTGCTCGTTATTTGACGCAAACACGTAGGTGGATTTAGAGAAAACGACGCCTTGTCAAATAAAAGCGCCTCAGCGCTGGGCAGGGGACCAGAAACAGTAATGTTAACCGCGCTGCGATGCGCGATTAAAAAGGGGACGGAAACGTTGAAAATAGGAACTCCTAAAGAGGTCTTTGACGGGGAAAATCGCGTCGCGATGACACCCGACAGCGCTTTGCAGCTGCAAAAGCTGGGACATGAATGTTTGATCGAGGCGGGTGCAGGCGCAAACGCTGGTTTCTCGGATGCTGCATATGCGGCGGCTGGCGTGACGGTTGTGAAAACTGCCGCAGCGCTCTGGAAAGAGGCCGACATTATCGCCAAGGTACGCCAACCTGACGCGGCAGAACTAAAACGCCTGTCGGCGGATAAAACGCTGATCTCGTTCTTTAACCCTGCCGGAAACGAAGAAGGCATGGATGCCGCCAAGAAAAAAGGCGCAACCGTTATTGCGATGGAAATGGTTCCGCGAATTTCACGTGCGCAAAAAATGGACGCGCTTTCATCGATGGCAAACATCGCGGGCTATCGCGCTGTGATCGAGGCGGGCAACAACTTTGGCCGTTTCTTTACCGGTCAGGTGACAGCCGCAGGTAAAGTCCCGCCAGCCAAAGTTTTGATCGTGGGTGCAGGTGTGGCAGGTCTGGCCGCCATCGGCACATCAACATCACTGGGTGCGATCACCTATGCGTTCGACGTACGTCCAGAAGTGGCCGAACAAGTTGAATCCATGGGTGCTGAATTTGTGTACCTTGATTTCGAAGAAGAACAACAAGACGGCGCCGCAACAGGCGGTTATGCGTCTGTTTCCAGCCCCGAATTCCGCGATGCGCAATTGGCGAAATTTCGTGAACTGGCGCCACAAATGGATATTGTGATCACAACCGCGTTGATCCCCAACCGCGAAGCGCCAAAGCTTTGGTTGGCGGATATGGTCGCGGCGATGAAGCCAGGATCCGTTATCATTGACCTTGCCGCCGAAAAGGGCGGCAACGTTGAAGGCACGGTCAAGGACCAAAAAGTTGTCACGGAAAATGGTGTGACGATCGTCGGTTACACCGATTTCCCAAGCCGTATGGCAGCGCAAGCCTCTTCGCTTTATGCGACAAACATTCGTCACATGATGACCGATTTGACACCCGCAAAAGACGGTGTGGTCAATCACAACATGGAAGACGACGTTATTCGTGGCGCGACCGTAACCCACGCAGGTGAAATAACTTTTCCACCGCCCCCGCCAAAGATCGCCGCGATTGCGGCGAAATCAAAGGAAAAACCCAAGGAACTTACGCCAGAGGAAAAGCGTGCCGCAGAAGCAGCTGCCTTCAAAGCGGCAACCAAGCAACAGGTTGGCGTTTTGGCGATCGGAACAGTGCTTGTCTTGATCTTGGGGGCCTATGCGCCCGCATCCTTCATGCAGCACTTTATCGTGTTCGCGCTCGCGTGTTTCGTTGGCTTCCAAGTCATTTGGAACGTCTCACATAGCTTGCATACGCCATTGATGGCGGTGACAAACGCGATCTCGGGGATTGTGGTCTTGGGTGCGTTGTTGCAAGTCGGATCAAGCAGTTGGTTGGTAATGATCCTGTCAGCCATTTCAATTTTGATTGCAACGATCAACATCGTTGGTGGCTTTATGGTCACGCGCCGCATGTTGGCGATGTTCCAAAAATCTTAACTTAAGGAGCGGATATAATGTCTTACGGTATTGTTTCAGCGGCATATGTCGCCGCAGCCGTCCTGTTTATCTTGTCCTTGGGCGGATTAAGCGGACAAGAAAGCGCAAAACGCGCGGTTTGGTATGGCATCGTTGGGATGGCTTTGGCCATCGCCGCGACAGTCTTTGGACCTGGAATGGGCAATTATTTGGTGGTTTTGGTCACCATCGGCATCGGCGCGTTTTTAGGTATGCAAGTTGCGGGCAAAGTCGAGATGACTGAAATGCCACAACTGGTTGCTGCATTGCATAGCTTTGTTGGTTTGGCCGCCGTGTTCATCGGCTATAACGCTTATCTGGAATTGGGCGCGGTCAAAGCAATCATGGCGGACGCACCTTCTGTATTACGCGGTGAAGGTTTGGCCACTTGGATGCACGAAAATGGCATCACGGGGTTCCGTGAAAAGCTGTCGCATAAAGATGCAGTTGAAGTCGCGATCCTAAAAGTAGAAGTCTTTTTGGGTGTCTTTATCGGTGCTGTGACTTTTACAGGGTCGGTGATTGCGTTTGGCAAATTGGCGGGCAAAGTTGACGGCAAGGCGGTAAAACTGCCTGGCGGTCATTTCTTAAATGCCACGGCGGCGATTTTGTCGGTGATCCTGATGATCATGTTCCTGAACGGGTCAGGCATATGGACGCTGGTTCTCATGACATTGTTGGCGTTCTTTATCGGCTATCACCTGATCATGGGAATTGGCGGCGCAGATATGCCTGTTGTTGTGTCTATGCTGAACTCATACTCTGGTTGGGCGGCTGCAGCGATTGGTTTTTCACTGGGCAACGATTTGTTGATCGTGACAGGCGCTTTGGTTGGCTCGTCCGGTGCGATTTTGTCCTATATCATGTGTAAAGCAATGAACCGATCATTCATTTCGGTGATCCTTGGCGGCTTTGGCGGTACCACAGGCCCCTCTATGGAAGTCGAAGGCGAACAGATCGCAATCGATGCAGAAGGCGTTGCGGCGGCCTTGGACGAGGCGGACAGCGTTGTGATCATTCCGGGCTATGGCATGGCCGTCGCCCAGGCGCAGCAAGCGGTGTCAGAATTGACCAAACGTCTGCGCGACAAAGGCAAGAACGTTCGTTTTGCGATCCACCCAGTTGCAGGACGTTTGCCCGGACACATGAACGTGTTGTTGGCCGAAGCAAAGGTGCCCTATGACATCGTGTTGGAGATGGACGAAATCAATGATGATTTCCCAGACACCGACGTCGCGATTGTGATCGGGTCTAATGATATCGTGAACCCTGCCGCGCAAGAGGATCCAAACAGCCCAATCGCGGGCATGCCTGTCTTGGAATGCTGGAAAGCAAAACAGGTGTTTGTGTCCAAACGTGGTCAAGGAACTGGATATTCGGGTATCGAAAACCCATTATTCTATAAAGAGAACACACGCATGTTCTATGGAGATGCAAAAGAATCCCTGAACAAGTTGTTGACCTTGATCAGTTAATCTAACTTATTTCGAGAAAAACACCTGTCCATTGTGGCGGGTGTTTTTTTATGTCGAATTGCTAACGCAATCCGACCAGCTGGGGGCGCTAACGCCCCCCAGACCCCCAGTTGAGCATTTTCACAAAGATGAAATTATACCGATTTGTATGCATTGGTATCCTGTAATAAATTGAAAAATAGTGATTTTTTCCTTTACCGCTTGGGTTTGGATGTTTATTTTACAAAGAAAATGAGGTTAGGTTTCCAATGCCGCTGATCCAAGATCATCCGATGCGCTATAAGCTGGCCAATGAATTACATGCGCGCCCATTTCCGTCGTTTTCGGCGCCCGGGACTGTCGCGTATTTGGCCATCAAACAGCCGCAGCATGCTGTGTCGCGTGACCGCGAACGGGAACGTTTGGATTTGATTGCCCTGTTAGACCGCTTTGGTACCCCACATCCTCAACCGGGTGCTACGCATTTTTTTGGGGACTTGGGTCGACACAAATTAAAGTGGGAACAGCATACAGAGTTTGTGACCTATACCTTATTTTCAAATGAGCTATCTGAGCGCGCGTTTGATGCGACCGTGTTTGAAGCGTTTCCAAAGGATTGGTTGGCACAGTTAGAGGGGGTTTGCATAACCTCTGCGTCGATCCAGATCGAGCGTAGATCGGCGGATGAAGATATTGCACAGCATTTGCGCGATTGGTTTGTCCCGGAAAGTTTGGCTGTAAGCTATGTTTTGGACAACGCGGCGATTGTTGCCGCCGACTTTCGAATTGATGAATTGGGGCACCATCGGATTGCAATGTTTGTAGATCCGTCAACGGGCGAGCGCCGGATAGGGCGGATAATTCAACGTTTGTGCGAAATTGAAACCTATAAGACAATGTCCATGTTGGGGTTTTCGCGGGCGCGATCAATGCAGGTACGTATGAGCGAAATAGATGCACAGCTGTCTGATTTAATGGTGAAAATGTCTAATGCTGATATCCCTGCAGAGGGCACGTTGAATTCGTTTTTACATGTGTCTGCAGAGTTAGAAAACATGTCAGCACAGTCAGCTTTTCGGTTTGGTGCAACATGGGCGTATCAGGCCATCTTGAACCAGCGCATTGAGGTGTTACGCGAAGAGCGTTTCATGGGGCGCCAGACCTTTTATGAATTCATGATGCGGCGGTATGATCCCGCAATGCGGACAGTAAAGTCCACCGAGACCCGTCTATCGGCCATGGCAGATCGTGCGATGCGCGCCGGTGAGTTGCTGCGGACCAAGGTCGATGTGGAACGCTCTGCGCAAAACCAAGCGGTACTTAAAAGCATGGATCAACGCGCCGATCTACAGCTGAGATTGCAAAAAACTGTTGAAGGCTTATCGGTCGTTGCTATCAGTTATTATGCTGTGTCGCTGGTGGGGTATGTGATTTACCCCTTGGCCGACATGTTTCAGGTGACCAAGGGGATGTTGACGACAGCGATCACTCTGCCGGTTGTATTGGCTGTTTGGTACCTAGTGCGTCGTATCCGCGCAAAGATGGAATAACGTCTAACGCATGTTGCGTGATTTTTGCACCAAGCGCGACAAAGACCAAGGCAAGTATCGCCGTAACAGAGAGGGTTGGGATACCTGCTAGGCCGGCCCCGATTGTACAACCGCCCGCGACCACGCCGCCAAATCCCATCAACACCGCAGCCAAGCCATAACGTCCCATTTGCGCAGGGCCAGTAAACCCGACCCATTCAAAGCGGCGCGACACCAAACCGGATAAGAACGCGCCGCCTAAGACGCCTGCTAACAGACCGACTGTGAATTTGGCACTGACAGAGGTCGATGCGACAATCCAAAACACGGTGTCCGCGGCGGGCAATGTGAATGCAAGGCTTTCAAAGGCGATTGGGTCAAAATCGTCATATAGCACGTATCCGGTTCCAATCCACGCGACAGAAGGCAATGCACCAATAATCGCAGCCATGATCAGATGTGTGACACGATTGCCTGACGATACTGCGAACCACAAAAGGGCCGCGATCGCGATCCAGGGCGCGATTGGGGCAACGGTTCCGATGGATGCAGCATCACCCAGATCAAGCGTGTAAGAATTCAATGCGATCCGTAAATCTGCCAAAGGGCCTTTCAAGGTGGCATTTGCGACCAATCCAAACAATAGAACGGTGAAAAGTGCCCGCATGTTTCCTGTGCCCGATAACACGGTCAGGCGTGATGCACAGCCACGCGACAAAACCATGCCGACACCAAACAGTAATCCCCCGACGGCGGCTGCTGCAATCGGTGCATCAGGTGCCAAAAAACGGTGATCCGAAAAATCAATCAATTCATATGAAACCGCCGCTTGTGTTCCCGCTATTGCGACCGCAAGCGCGATCATCCAAAGCCCTGCGGCCTGTTTGCGATCTTGACCGATCAAAGCGCGGCGAAAGCAAAATCTGGTTTGTTCAGCAAACAGCCCAAAAACTGCGCCCAGAATAAGTGCAAAGAATAGGCTCACCTGAGGTGCGGTTAGCGTTTCAAAGCCAAGAGTGTCAAACATTGCGGATCTCCGATATTGGGATATAATCCCGAAATAGCGGGAAATATCTAATTTACAATGTCTGATGTCTTAGCGGGAACCTTTCCTTTTGGGAAAATTTCCTGATTTGATGCGATATGGTGGAATGGTGATCCGATCATTGCTCTTA
>Ga0181601_10001663_pt1 | contig 19106 bp, 23 predicted proteins | sample 041ome_8_FD_133020 | JGI IMG/M metagenome (GOLD analysis project Ga0181601, IMG submission 133020) | Coastal salt marsh microbial communities from the Groves Creek Marsh, Skidaway Island, Georgia - 041407BS metaG (megahit assembly) | ecosystem: Environmental > Aquatic > Marine > Intertidal zone...
GCGCCAATATCCTAGATGTCGCGCGCGAAGCTGGCATTCCAACCCACGAGCGGCGCTTCAGCCTCACCGATGTTTACAGCGCTGAGGAAGCCTTCGTTACGGGCACATTCGCTGGCGTAGCGCCAGTTGGCATTATCGATGGCCGGACCATTGGTACTGGACAGCGGGGCGTTGTCACCGAACGCCTGCAAGGGCTCTACAAGGCGTTCATTGATGCAGACTGCGCTGGCTCGTGAGCCGAGGCTTCTCGCGCAGACGCATGACACAGATGGGTGGTGGGGCGGCGGCCCTGGCGCTCACTCGTAGCCGGGGGGCTGCGGCGAAAATGCGAAATGCAAAGAGCGCGGGCTTCCATCTGCCGGAAGAAAGCGAGCCGCATGTGCGGACTTTCATGCAATGGCCGGTAAGCCGGAAGGTTCACCCTGATCCGTACTTTCTCGATATGCTCCAGGATGCGATTGCGACGGTGGCCAATGTCATTGCCGAGTTCGAGCCGGTTGTCATGCTGATGGACAAGCGGTTCGCTGCAAAGGCGCGTCAGAAGCTCTCGGGCGATGTTGATATATGGGATGTCCCAACGGATGACCTTTGGTGCCGGGACGCAGGGCCGTTATTCGTTAGGAATGATGATGGTGCGCTTGCAATTTCGCATCTGAATTTCAACGGGTGGGGTGGCAAGCAGGTTCACGCCAATGACGGCCAGATTGCGCGCCGGGTGGCAGACCGCATGGACTTGCCGTTGTTTGATAATGGCCTCGTCGGCGAGGCGGGCGGCGCAGAGGTGGATGGCCAAGGTACGCTGATTGCCCATGCCAGTAGTTGGGTGAACAGCAACCGCAATATTGGTTCAAAAGCCGCTATTGAAGCGCAGATCAAGCAAGCATTTGGTGTGGAGAAGGTGATCTGGGCACCGGGCGTAAAAGGCGGTGACATTACGGATTATCACATCGACGCGCTGGCCCGGTTTACCGCGCCGGGCAAGGTCTTGATCCAATTGCCGGAAGACATTGATCCAGAGGATCCATGGAGCGCAGCCGCATTCGAAACCTACGATATTCTGGCCGATGCAAAGGATGCTACGGGCCGTCCGCTGCAGCTAGCTACGCTTCCAGAACCATATGACACCCGCGTCAAAAGTGCTGATTTCGTCGCCTCATACGTCAATTACTACGTCTGTAATGGTGCTGTGATTTCAGCCAATTTCGGCGATAGAGAAACAGATCGGGAAGCCGCTCGTGTGCTTGCCAATCTGTATCCTGGCCGCGAGATTGTAAGCCTCAACGTTGACCCGATTGGCGAGACTGGCGGCGGCATCCACTGCGCCACGCAACAGCAGCCAGCTGGATGATTGTCAGGAAATTTAGCTGAGCAATCGCGTGCGGATAATGTTTTCTAGGTTAGGCCAACTATCCGCTTGCTCATGTGCCGCTTCTACAGGACCAAGCAATTTCCTGAGTGTTGGATGGGTTACGTAGTGCAGGCGATGCACGTCAGGCGCTATTTCCGCAACGCTTACATGATGATGCGTGATGTCATCGACAAAGGCACATGGGCCTTTGGTCTTGGCTGCCAGAGCGGCGACAGCGGTTCCCTTTGGACCGGACCAGGGGGCCAGCGCCATGTTAAAGGCAGATGCTTCCAGTGCGTGGCGTCGGTCATCGGCTGCCTTTGAAGGCACATTGCTGAGCACGACGGCTTGCACACCATCGGCCTGTAGGCGGGCAATGGCCGGGGCGGCGTCCGGGTCCGCTGGCATGGTGCGCGTGCGTTCGCCAAAAAAGGCTTGGATCAGCGCGCCAACGGTTTCTTTACTTGAGGCAGGGCCGCCTGGGGCATCAAGCACATTGCCGTTCAGTGCATAGCTTTTGAACTGGAAGGCGTGGCCACGGCTTTCAATGAAGTCCTGGAATGTAGCCATGAAATGAAACAGCACCTCGTCGGCATCAACGATCAAAAGCGGTTTATGCGGATCAAGATCGATCGTGCTTGCCAGTGCTTCAGCGCGCGCTTCGCTCATGGAGAGTCCTCTATTGCTGGCGTCGGTGTGGGCTCGACTGGCGGATAGCTCGGGCGCGTCAGGATGAAATATGCGACGGAGGCAAGGATGACGCCAAGGATCGCCGAAACATAAACGGGCGGCTGCCCGACGACTGTTAGCGCTGCAAAGCTGCTGAGCATTGTCAGCACTGCTGCAAACTTGGCAATCGGCGGAATAACGCCATGCCGTTCCCAGGCGATGAGCATTGGACCAAATGTCGGCTGGCTATAAATCCAGGCCCGCCAGCGTTTTGAACTTTTGCCGAATGCCCAGGCGGCAACCAAGAGAAATGGCACCGTCGGAAGGATCGGCAATACAGCGCCGGCCGCGGCAAGCGCTACCGCGAGCCACCCAAGCGCAAACCAAAATGGACGCGTCGCCTTACTGGCAAGCCGCGTCTCCGTCATCAGGTCGTCATGGGGATCGTTCAAGCGGCGGCACCTTTGCCAAAGGGTTCGATATAGCCTTCGGGGGCCATGCGTTCTTTGTCAGGCACAGGGCCAGCGGCGCGACCGACATAGAGGAAGCCGATGATCTCATCTTCGTCCTTCATGTCGAAGAACGCCTTCACGTGAGCGTCTTGGGCGTTCTTGCCTGTTAGTAGAATTGCACCAAAGCCTTTTGCCTCCGCCGCCAGCAGCATGTTCTGAGCAGCGCACCCGGCGGCGACGATCTGTTCGACCGGCGGTACGTTCGGCCGATCAAGTGTCACCCGCGCCAGAATCGCGATGACGGTCGGTGCACGCAGTGGCCTGCCAACTTCCTTAGCGATGGCTTCCTCCGTCGCATTCGGGTCCCGGCGCCGAAGCGCTTCGGCGAAGACTTGGCCAAGCGTCGCCCGATCCTCGCCTTCGATAATGACGAAGCGCCAAGGGCGGATGGCACCATGATCGGGCGCTGTCATCGCCGCGCACATCATATCCTGCACGTCAGCGGGTGAGGGGCCTTGATCATCCATCAAGCGGGGTGGCGTTGATTTGCGGTTGAGCAAAGCCTCAAGCACGGTCATCGCTGGCGTCTCCTAAATAATGAGCCTTGGGTGTGTTACTTTACCAATATGGCGCAGATGCCTTGAGATTGTATCATCGCTGCAAATTAATTTCCCGCTTTGCTTCGGAGACGTATCAACCATGTCCGCCCCATTGCCCAAAGGCCCGTTAGATGGCGTCCGCATTATTGACCTGACAACGGTGATGTTTGGACCTTATTGCACTCAAATATTGGCGGAGATGGGTGCTGATGTCATCAAGATCGAGCAGCCTGCGGGGGATACATCGCGCCATGTGGGCCCGGGCCGCAGCCCAGGCATGTCTGGCGGATACCTCACCAAGGCCCGCAATAAGCGTTCAATCATGCTGGACCTGAAGCAGGATGCCGCAAAGCCAATTTTTGCGAAGTTGATCGCGGGCGCAGACGCCTTTGTCCACAATATTCGCCCCAAACCTGCAGCCCGGATTGGGATCGACTATGAAACGGTGCAGGCAATCAATAAGGAGATCGTCTATTGCGCTGCTACCGGGTTCCGGCCCGAGGGCCCTTATGCAGACAAGGCGGCGTATGACGACTTGATCCAAGGCCTTTCAGGATTTGCGTCGCTGAATGGCAAGGTCTCCGGCGGTGAGCCGCGTTATGCGCCAAGTGTGATTGTCGACAAAGTGTCAGGCCTGTTTGCAAGCTATGCCGTGATGATGGCGCTGTTCCACCGGGAGCGCACCGGTGAAGGCCAACGGGTTGATGTGGGGATGTTTGAGGCGTTCACCGCCTTCTTGATGCAAGAACACTTGCAGGGACGCGCTTTTGAGCCGCCAATCGGCCCTGCCGGATACTCCCGCCTGCTGACAACCCATCGGCGTCCATACAAGACGGCGGACAGTTATGTATGTGTGGTGCCTTATACAGACAGGCACTGGCGCTCATTTTTCCGTATCGTCGGGCGTCCAGAACTGGCGGCGGATGAACGCTTCGCAACGATCGCCAATCGGACTGTTCACATCGATGCGCTCTACGAGATTGTGGCGGACTCACTAACCGTGCGGACAACGTCTGAATGGCTGGAAGCGCTCGCCGAGGCCGATATTGCTGCTATGCCGATGCATGATGTGGAGAGCGTGATTGATGATCCACATATTCAGGCAATTGGGTTGTTCTCCGAGCATGAGCACCCAACTGAGGGCAAAGTCCGCTACATTGAAGCGCCAGTGCGGCTTTCAAAAACGCCTGGGGGGCTGCGCCATCACGCAGATCGTCTCGGCCAAAGCAGCGTGCCAATCCTGGAGGAAATCGGGCTGAATGAAACGGAGATTGAAGCCTTGATCGCAGCAGGCGTCACCAAAGATGGCAGGCCCGAATGACCCGGCCAATCAACCTGAACCGGTTTCGCAAAGCCAAGCGCAAGACTGAGAAAACCGAACAAGCAGCCGCAAACCGCGTGAAGTTCGGCCGCACGAAAGCGGAGAAGGCCAAGGATGCGGCGGCGAAGGCCAAATCAGCCGATCACGTGGACGCATCAAAGCTAGAAGAGTAATCTGTTAGCCACAGCCCAAGGAGGTGAGGATGAATACTGCACCTAGAACCCTAGAAGCCTTATTTGACCAAGTTCGCGCGCTAGACGAACAACAGCAGGCCTGGATCGCAGAACGGCTTGAAGAACAGCTCGCCGAAGCCAAAGGTGAGTCGAACCACGAGGACGCGCTTAAGGACCTTGATTATCGGGCCTACGTTGAGAATGCTTTGGCGGAGGCGGAGCAAGACAGGCTCGCCGGACGGGTTCATTCCGCTGAAGAGGTATTTAATGCGCTGGAAGAATCTATAAAGGCCAAATATGACGCCCTACGCGGTTGAATTCACAACCAGGGCGCTGGGTGATATCAGGCGATTGATAGAAGGTGCTGCGGACCAATATACGCTCGACCAAAGGGTTGCTTATGCGAGATCGGTCCGGATGCGATGCTTTAGCCTTGCTCAGATGCCAAGGCGGTATCCGGCTAGCTTCATTCAAGGGCGATCACTTCGGAAAGCATCGTTTCAGGCCCATGTAATCTATTACAGTTTAGACGAAGATCGCCAGCTAGTTACTGTTGAGGCGATCCTTCATGGCCGCCAGGATCCGGGTCGTAGCCTTTAAAGCGCCGCATAGACCTTTGCGAGGAACTGATCGATTGCTGCTGGGTCTAGCCAGCGTGAAGCTACGACCAGGTCGGCTTCGGGGTCTATCCATATGGAATTGCCCCCGGCACCAACCGCTTGGAAACCATGTGCGGGAGCAGAAGGCAGGCGTGTCTGGGCTGCGTTAAGCCACCATAGCCACCCGTAGTCAGCGTTTATGGGACAGGGCGTTGTGGCATTCTTGATATAGTTTTCAGAGATTAATTGCCTGCCATCCCATGCGCCGCCGCGCGCCATTAACACGCCGATACGGGCCTGGTCCCGGGCTGAAATGAACATGCCGCCGCCCCAATGGGCACCGCCGCTGACGGATTGCATCATCTGGCCATCTACATCGACCCAGCTATTCAGATATCCATGCCATTCCCAGGTCCCGCTGGCACCAATGGGCTGCATGATCCGTTCAGCAAAGACTTCCGGCAGCGGGCGTTTCAGGACCCGCAGGGCTGCGAGCGCCAAGCGGTTCACACGGACGTCGTTGTATTCCCAGTGCGCTCCAGGCTGCTGCAGGGGGCGGGCTTTGCCCTTTTCCGCATTCTTGCCTTCACTGGCCAGCGAGCGATTGCGATCAACAAGATCAGGCTTGCCGAAGAGTTCGCCTTCCCATTCACTGGTGAGCTGTAGCATCTGCGCCCAGGTGATTCCGCTGTTCTGATCACAATCGAACCCGCCGTCATCAACCAAATCCCGGATCGGCGCGTTTGGGTCCTTAATCAGGCCGTCATCCATGGCGAGGCCGATGCACATGGAAATGCTGCTTTTGGCGCAAGAGAACGTCATGTCCGGGCGGTTCGTATCCCCCCATTCAGCGACGATCCGGCCTTCCTTAACAATCACCCCGGCGGGTCCACCGCGTGGACGGACATGGCCGATAATTTCGTTCCAGGGTGGCGGCTCGAAATGACCCTGGCCGATAACTTTGCCTAAGTCCCGATCCCAAGGCGTCTCATTAGCCTCGGCGAACGCGGCAGCGGCGGCAAAGCGTTGGTCGGCTTCAAGCGCCCATGCGGCACCAGCGGGGGGAACATAGGCCATGCTTAATCCTCAAACATCTCATAGTTCAATTTGGGAGCAGACCCGTACCAGATCGGATAATCGCGATGATCTTTCAGGTCGTCTGCGGTGTTGGGGTGCAGTAGAACGGTCAGGCCCTGGCGGTTTAAAGCGACCCAGGCGGTAACCTCAGCAAGTCTGTCATTTGGCACAAGCACCTGGAAGCTGCCTTGGGGATGCGGGCCGACGGGTTTGTCGTACATGCGCCCGATTGTGAGGCCCGGCAGGCCCGTCTCAATCTCGGTGCGGACAGCTTCAGCGGTTGATTTTGAGCCCTCGTCATAATAGACGTGGATGTGCCAATCTTGAATGATATCAGTCGATTGCACGCGCTTTCTCCTTCGGGTTAGATAGGATGCGGACTTGTTCATCGTAGGATGGATCAAGGGTGCCGAAAAGGCGATCCCACCACGTGAATTGATTGGCAAAGTTATATGTGAAGCGCTGGTGGTGTTGATCATGATGCACCGTCGCCACCAGGGGGAACGGCCACCGGGCAAGGCGGCCGGCAAAGTGTTCATAGCCAGAATGACCAATCATGCCCTTGGTTTGATCAAACAGACGGAGCGCGATCAGTGCCGCAGTCGGTATCGGCAGCACAAATGGCAGCAGGATGAAGAAGCTTTGTACCGATAACGCATCGGGTACGGAGAAGCTGTCATTGTTCCACACCGTCGGTGTCACGCTTAGATGATGGGTTTTGTGCCAGCGATACAGCGGCTTGGTGTGCATCAGGCGATGGCCGAAATAGAACCAGGCGTCATGCAGGATGAGCGCTGCGACGAAGGTCCATAGGACATTGATAGGGGACAGGGCGAGCGGTGTTTGCGCCCATCCCATTGTTTGCGCATAGACACCAGTCGCCAAACAGAACGATGTTCCGATTAGCGATTTCAGGCTTTGACGGATTTCGGCGCCTGCCGTGCGGCGCGCTTTCCGCTCGCGGCCCGAAATGGCAGGTATCTGGCGCTCAGGGAAGTATTGGTTGACCCAGAGCAGTAGTCCGCCCAGGCCAAAATATAGCGCCAGATGAACAGCGTATGACGCCGCCCAAAGTACAAAGAAACCCGAAATGCCGAGTGTGCTAATCCCGTCCAGCGGCCACATCGCGCACCGCTTCTAGCGCCCGGTCAATCCCGGCGCTGTCGACATCCAGATGGGTCACGGCGCGCATCAGATCACGCGGGCCATACCCAGCACCGATCCGAACACCCTTGGCGAGGAGTTTTGCTGACACATCGTAATTATCCATGCCAAGCCCGGCGCAATCGAAGAACACCATATTGGTTTCGGGCTCTTCAGGATCAACCTCAATGCCAGGAATTTGCATCAAGCCTTGGGCAAGGCGTTTGGCGTTCTGGTGATCATCCGCCATCCGCTCAACATTGTTTTGGAAGGCATAGACGCCCGCCGCAGCAATAATCCCAGACTGGCGCATTGCCCCGCCGAACTGATGCTTCCAGCGCCAGCTCTCATCAATGAAGTCCTTTGAGCCAACAAGTACGGCACCCACGGGGCAGCCGAGGCCTTTGGATAAATCAATCCAGGCTGAGTCGCACTGCTGTGCGAAATCCTTGGCGGAGGTTCCTGTCGCTGCGACTGCGTTCAGCAGGCGCGCTCCATCCATATGCATCGCCAGGTTATTGCGCTTTGCAGCGGCGGATACGTCCTTCATTTCATCCAGTGTCCAGCAAGCGCCGCCGCCGAAATTGCTGGTCTGCTCCACAGACACGACCTTTGGCACGGGCCTGTTGTGCTTATACGGCTTCATCGCTTTATCGACGGCATCACCGGAGAAAACACCGCGACGGCCGCCATCTAACTGGGTGATCATGCAGCCTGAAAGCGCTGCCGGGCCGCCAGCCTCAGCGTGGATGGGATGGGCGAGCTGGTCCATGATGACGCTGTCGCCTTGGCGGCAATACACACGGTAGGCAATGGCGTTACACATGGTGCCGGATGGCACATACACAGCGGCTTCATGGCCTGTGAGTTCTGCCGCAATCTCACAGAGCTTGTTGACCGTTGGGTCTTCGCCCGCCTGTTCATTGCCAACTTCCGCTTCCGCCATGGCTTTGCGCATGCCCGGCGATGGGCAGGTGATGGTGTCGCTATACAGATCAACGGCGATGGCGGCAGACATGGCGCTTCGGCTCCGACAGATGTTGCTTTGTAAATAGACTTAGCAGGATTGGGCGGACATTCGAAGCATTTCAGAACCCGCGGCCGTGCGCTTCCATGAAGGCAATCTCTTCCGGGGTGGATTGGCGGCCAAGCACAGCATTTCTGTGGGGGAAACGACCAAACTGCTGAATGATTTCCTGATGCTTGATCACGAACTCCATCCAGCCAGCACCGCCGAGCGCGGTGTAGAGGCGGACGCATTCGTTCTGAATGTCGATATCCTCTGCATGTTCGTAAGGAAGATACAGAAATACAGCTTCGAATTCATGCATCGCCTTGTCCCAGCCCTTGGCGACAGCATGTTGGGCGGCGGCCAGTGCGCGCCCATCCGTTGCAAAGGAGCGGGCGTCCTCACGGAAAATGTTGCGGGGAATCTGGTCTGTCAGAATCACGAAGGCGAGCAGGGATTCTGGTGTTTCAAGCCAATGATCAAGCGCGCCAGCATGGGCTTTCTCCCAGTGTGGCTGGAACTGGCGGCAGGCGTCATCAAACTCTGGTCCACCTTGGAACCAGACGTCGCGCCGCTCATAGGGTTCTTTTCCAAACCAGAAAGTATGGATATCGCTAAGTTCAGTCATGTTGCCCTTCCGAAATGAAACGCGGCGCCGCCAGTGATGGCGACGCCGCGATCCTATGGGAAACGCTTCAGTAGTGAAACGGGGCGGAGTTACTGCTTCGGCGCACCCATGTCCTTGTGGCGGCGGTGATGGCCGTGCTTCCGCTTAATCTCAGCAAGCTCGACGACACCATCTTTGTTTTTGTCCATCCGCTCGAAGCGAGCGTCACCAGCGGCACGGGCTTCTGCGTTGGAGATCACGCCGTCCTTGTTCGTGTCGGCGCGTTCCATGTGTTTGGCGATACGCCTGTCAAGGCGTTTGCTCATATGGTCCATCATGGCGGCTTTCATTTCTGCTGCGGTCACTGCGCCGTCGGCATTGGTGTCCGTCTTGGCGAAACGAGCGTCGCTATGGGCCTGGCCTTCATCCCGGGTGATCTTGCCGTCCTTATTGGTGTCAATTTCGGCAAAGCGTTCCTGGGCGTAATGGGCTTTTCCAGCTTTGGCGATGGCAACGCCTGCGAATGGCAGGCTAAGGATTGCGGCGGCCAAGATGATTGTGCGGGTCTTCATGGGAATACGTCCTTTTGGTAGAGCGTGTGGGGATTGGTTGAGGGAAACAGGGCGCGACCAATTTCTGACCCTTAAACGGCGGACCCGCACATTTCCGTCGGAAAAATTGCAAAAAAATCCTGTTTCTGTTATGTTCTTGATGAAGGCGATAACAGGAGGGAAATATGGAAACGCAACCAGGGCACTTCCATTGGAATGAACTGATGACCCGAGATTTGGCCGCAGCCAAAGCGTTTTATGGCGCGGTGTGCGGTTGGACTTATGAGGAGATGGAAGTAGACGGCATGACCTACACGCTCATCATGGATGGTGAGCAGCCAGTCGGTGGCATGTTTGATATGGCCGATGATCCAGAATTTGATAAAGCGCCCGTCCAATGGGTCGGCTATGTCTCGGTCAAGGATCCAGATGCGGCGTGCAAGGCTGTCAAAGCTGGCGGGGGCATGGTTGTTAAAGAGCCGTTGGATGTGACTGGCGTCGGCCGTATTGGCGTGACGATGTCCAAAGAGGGCGCATTTCTTGGGGTTATGAAACCGGCACCGATCTGAGCCGAATATGCTCTAGTCGGCTGGCCGCTTGATCCGGTAGAGCACGTGGCGCTGAAGTGGTGATGTTTCATCCAGCAATGGATGGTCAAAGTCACCCGCTTCATCCCGTGTCATACCGATCCGCTCCATCACCCTGCGGGATGGCGTGTTCTGTTCTGCAGTAAATGATACCACCTCATCGAGGTTCAGCGCGCTAAAGCCCCAATGCAGCGCTTGGCGCGCACCTTCGCTCGCATAGCCTTGGCCCCAGGCATGTCGGGCAAGCCGCCAGCCAATCTCGACTGCCGGCGTGAATGGCGTTTCATATGGCACCCTCGAAAGGCCAATGAAGCCCAGGAATTCGCGGTCAGCCTTTCGTTCAACGGCTGCGAAGGCGAACCCGTTTTTGGCCCAGCGCGCTTCGAGCAGGTCAACGAGTGCGTTGCTGGCAGCCTCGTCCAATGTTGCGGGAAAGTAGCGCATGACGTCTGCGTCAGCGCTCATGGCTGCAAAGGGTTTGCGGTCCGTTGCGCGCCAGCGGCGAAGAATGAGGCGTTCAGTTTCGCCAAATGGCTCGCCAAACGGCTGTGCCTGTGGGATTATCTGCATTCCGATTTCCTTGCCCTGAGGCGCGATTATGAATCATCTGCTTGAAGTCGAAGGTCTGACAGTCGATTACCCAATACGCCGAGGGGTATTTACGGCGATTGAGGACGTTTCCTTCCAAGTTTCTGCAGGTGAAATCCTTGGCGTTGTCGGTGAATCCGGCGCTGGCAAATCTACTGTAGGGGCCGCAATTATGCGGCTGATTGATTATCCGGGCTTCATTCGGTCCGGCAAGATTGTTTTGTCTGGCCTCGATCTGGCGTCCCTATCTGATCAGGATATGACTGCAGCGCGGGGACGGCGGATCGGGATGATCTTCCAGGACCCACTAACGGCACTTAATCCTGTGCTGACCATCGGCACGCAGATCCGTGAGACAATCCGTAAGCACACAACGCTCACCGGTGATGCCGTTGATGCCCGCGCCGTTGAACTTCTAACCCAGGTCGGCATTCCAGAGCCTGAACGTCGGCTGGCGCAATATCCGCACCAGTTTTCTGGCGGTATGCGCCAGCGCGTGGTGATCGCCATTGCGCTCTCAGGTGAACCTGAACTGCTGATAGCCGATGAGCCGACGACCGCGCTTGATGTTTCAATCCAATCCGAAATCCTGGACTTGATCCGCGGCCTATGTCGGGACAGGAACCTCGGCGTTATTCTGATCACCCATGATATGGCGGTGATTAACGAAGTGACGGACCGGGTGGCTGTCATGCTGCGCGGTCATATCGTTGAAATCAACGATACCCGCAACATCATTGATGCGCCGGCGCATCCCTACACCCAAAGCCTGATTTCTGCGGTACCGCGCACAGATGTGAAGCTCGACCGCTTCCAGATGGTGGACGCTACGGCTGGTGGCGAGAGTGCTGTTGAAGCGATGGGTAAGGAAGTCGCATGGCTGCGCGCTGCGGTAACTGAGGAAGCAGAGGCAGCTGCTCCGCCAATGATTGAGGTGGAGAACCTGACTGTCCGTTTCATCAAATCACGCGGTCTGCTGGCGCGATGGCATACATATTTCAACGCTGTCGATGATGTGACGCTTGAAGTGCGGCGCGGTGAGACCTTCGGCCTTGTTGGCGAAAGTGGGTCGGGCAAGTCTACCGTCGCCAAAACGGTTGTTGGCTTGGAGCCACCATATCAAGGCAAGGTGCTTTACAAGGGCGTCGATATTTCAGCTTTGTCGACGGATTCAGGCCTCAGGGCGAACTGCACAGATATGCAGATCATCTTCCAGGACCCGTTCTCTAGCTTGAACCCACGTATGCGCGTTCGCCAGATTATCTCTGAGCCGATGGTGTACCATAGCCTCGCGGAGAAGAATGAGGCGAATGCCGTGGCGGATGAATTGCTGGTGCGCGTTGGCTTGGATAAGGCGGCTGGGGACAAATATCCGCACCAATTCTCTGGCGGTCAGCGACAGCGCATCTGCATCGCCCGCGCTCTTGTTATGCGTCCGCGTATGTTGATCTGTGATGAGCCGACATCAGCGCTTGATGTGTCGATCCAGGCCTCACTGCTGAACCTGCTGAAGGACCTGCAGGAAGAGCTTGGGCTCACCATGCTGTTCATTAGCCATGACCTCGCTGTCATCCGCCAGATGTGTGACCGGATCGCCGTGATGCGCTACGGCAAGCTCTGTGAAGTCGCGGACAGTGAGACTTTATTTGCGGACCCGCAGCACCCATATACTAAGGAGCTGTTGCGTTTGGCACCGAAGTTCAGCCGCCAAGTCGCCGTATAAAGCAGCGCGTTTTTTAGGAGAAGGTTTTTGAATATGGACTTTGGGATTGATCCAGCTGGTCTTGTCGCCATCATACTCGTTGTCTTGGCGCTTTTGGTTATTTTCAAGGGCGTCGTGGTGGTCAGCCAGGGCCAGGAATACACGGTGGAGCGGTTTGGGCGGTATACGCGCACGCTGCGGCCTGGTCTGCATATTATCGTGCCGTTTTTTGATAAAATTGGCAGGTGCCTGAATGTGATGGAGCAGGTTCTTGATATTCCAACACAGGAAGTTATCACGCGTGATAATGCCAGCGTTCAGGTTGACGGTGTTGTTTTCTATCAAGTCATGGACCCTGTAGCCGCTGCTTATGAAGTGCGCCAGCTGACACTCGCAATTGTTAATATCACGATGACGAACCTGCGTACCGTTATGGGCTCGATGGACCTGGATGAGCTCTTGTCTCAACGCGATCGTATCAACAGCCAATTGTTGGTGGTGCTGGATGAAGCGACCAATGCGTGGGGGGTGAAAATCACACGCGTTGAAGTGAAAGATATCTCCCCACCCGCAGACCTTGTCGCCGCTATGAACCGGCAGATGAAAGCCGAACGCGATAAGCGCGCTCAAGTGCTTGAGGCCGAAGGGTCTCGCCAGTCAGAAGTGCTGCGCGCAGAGGGCGAGAAGCAGGCGCAAATCCTTGAAGCTGAAGGCCGCCGCGAAGCCGCATTCCGCGACGCTGAGGCGCGTGAGCGTGAGGCTGAAGCAGAGGCGACTGCCACGCGGCTCGTGTCTGAGGCGATCCAAAACGGCAATCCGCAGGCGATCAATTACTTCATTGCACAGCGATATGTGGAGGCACTTGAGTCAGTCGCCAGCGCGCCAAACCAAAAGCTGATCATGATGCCGCTTGAGGCGACTGGCGTGATTGGCTCAATTGCTGGCATTGCGGAATTGGCGAAAGACGCACTGGGCGGCGGGTCAAGTGGTGGCCCGTCCGCGCCACCGCCCGCACCCCGGCAGCCGCAGCAAAGTGGCTCTGTGCCGTCCAGCTACGTCTCATCCTCTGCCCCGGGTGCTGGAGACTAGACTATGGAGACAGGTCTCTTCGATGCCGTCGTGTATTGGCACTGGCTAGCGCTGGCGGCTGCGTTCGTGGCGCTGGAGATCGTCGTTCCTGGCGTATTCTTGATCTTTCTTGGGATTGCAGCGGCAACGGTTGGCGTCGTGCTTTTGGCCATTCCTGGCCTGGATTGGCGCTTGCAGTTGGTGATATTCGCTGGCTTGGCGGTCGCACTCATATTCATCGGTCGCCGTGTTTATGGCCGCATGTCTGAGGCAGAGGATCACACATCGCTCAATCGCCGCGGTGATCGGTTTGTCGGCCAGAGCTTTCCGCTCGCCGGTGCTATGACGGGCGGCAGAGGCCGTGTCCGTGTCGGCGATACCGATTGGCTCGCACGGCTTGCATCAGACGATGCCGAAGATATTGCCGACGGGGCTATGATGCGGGTCGTCGCCGTTGATGGCGCTACACTGGTCGTTGAGCCGCGCAGTTAGCTCTCCTCAATTAGATCTTTGATGTAATCCCGGCTTTTCCATTCAGGCTCTGGCGGCGTGTAGCCCGCTTTTGGCGCGTAGATTGACGGCTTGGCACCATCCATCGCCGGCACATATCGCGGGCAATTTGGGAAGATGTCCCTTGCGGTTACGCGGATCAGCCGTTTGGCACCGGGAAGGTCCGCAATCGCTTCGGGGCTGTCATCAATCTCTGCCACGCCATTAACGCGAAGCCGGGTGCTCACCCCATCAAAGCGGACAAATAGCAAGCCGACATTTGGATTATTCAAGATATTGCCAAGGCTTCGGTACATCCGATTGCCGTCATAATCCGGGAACGCTAGCGTGGATGGGCCGATAACACGGATAAATCCCGGCTCACCGCCCTTCATTGAGCAGTCAACAGACTCTTCGAACGACGTTGCCAGAAAGAAGACTGGTGCCGTTTCGATGATCTCACGGTCTTCGTCTGTGAATGCATCATGGCGACGGACTTCAGCGATTTTGTCCGCCACCTTCCGGCCGCCATATTTATCTTGCAACGCGCGCTGGCCTTTATGGAACATATATTTTCTCCCCTGTATATGGCGCAGCCTACATCGTCCTGCCTGCACTGTAATGAACTGTGTCTGCAGATGGTGCTTGCTGCATCGCCATTGAGCGCGCAGGGCGTTACTGTGTGGGCAATCAATATTGCTCTCATGAAGGAAGTGTTGCGACATGATGTATTCGCTTGATGGCCAGAAGGTAGATGCGCACCCGGAAAGCTGGGTTGCACCTACAGCGTCTGTGATGGGAAATGTGAAGTTGGAAAAGAATGCCAGCGTTTGGTGGGGCGCGGTCATTCGCGGCGATAACGATCTCATCACTGTGGGCGAGGGCGCCAATATCCAGGATGGTTCCGTTCTGCACACGGACCCCGGCTACCCGATGGAGATCGGCAAAAACGTCACCATTGGCCATATGGTTATGCTACATGGCTGCACCATCGGTGAAGGCTCGCTGATCGGCATCGGGTCCGTCGTTCTGAATGGTGCCAAGATCGGCAAAGGCTGCCTTATTGGTGCCAAGGCATTGATCACCGAAGGCAAGGAAATCCCAGACTATTCCCTGGTGATGGGTGCTCCCGGCAAAGTCGTGCGGACATTCACGCCGGACGAAGCGGCCAATCTGTTGAAGAACGCAGATTCCTACCAAAAGAACTGGAAGCGCTTTCGCGATGGCCTGGAAGAACAGGCCTAAAGTGCCGCGTAATTTTCCTGCGCCAAGGTGATCACGGCTTCCAGCCGTGCCGCGTGTTCTGACGGATGTTCCTGGGTATCCAGCGCTGAATGATGCGCGTCGATTAACCGGGCGGCCAAGTCAGGCGCACGGATGGGCAGGGGTTCCGGTTTTTCCAGAAGCTGCATGATGGCGTTGGTCTTCGCGGTGTTGGATGAAGCCGCGACGAACGGAGCCCCCGTCGCAAAAGCCGCAATAGAATGATGGAATCGCCCGGTCGTGACGATCCCGGCCCGTGCGATCTCACCAAGCCATTGCTGCAGGCTCTGCGCCTGTACGATCTCCGCGCCAGCGGGAAGCCCATAGCGGGTGAGGGCGCGGGTGAATGCGGCCTCATCGCCGGAAGGAAACGCCCGTGCACCCGTCAGCACTGCAACGTCCCAGCCCTCTGAAGCTGCCCAGCGTGCGTATTCAGCGAACGCCGCTGCTGTGCGATCATCAGCGCTGGCCGATCCCGCGATGACGACACGCCGCTCACGGGTTTTCGGTAACACATCCGCCATGGCTTTTGCTGTCAGCGGCAAGCTGTCGAATGCCAAAGCACCTTCAATCCCGATCTGGCGCATCAGGCCATAGCTAATGTGTTCACGGAATGCTGCGTATTCCAGCGTCTCATACACACGTTTGTAGAGGCCATTGGCGACGGGGTCGGTCAGCGTCGCGGTGTCTTCTGGATAGCAGGAATGGTTGATGATCTGCACACGCTTGCCAAGCCGCTGTGCGGCTGCATAGGCGAAATACAAAAGGCCCCGCACATTATCGCTAACGCCATGCAATGTCCCTTCGCCATTGACGACGATGAGGTCTGCATCAACGGCTTGACGCATGAGATGTGGGTTGGCGGCAGTAAACGCATCAAAGAATTCTGGATTGTCGAAATCCTGAAGCGTGAGCGGTGCTGGCCGCGCCATATAGATCGAGCGGATCGGCGTCGCGGCCAGGTCATAACCTTTGGCGCGGATCTGGTCGCGAATGGCCAGGCTCGTCGCTGTACAGCCCCAATGATACCAAGCGGTCGTATCATTCGCGAGCAAGGCTTTCGGCTTGGTGCCGTGATTGACCATTGCTGGATATAGGGGATGGGATGACGCGGGAACGGCACCTGTGTTGACGGCGTTGGCTACCACTGTAGCCGCAGCTTCAATCACGGGTTCCCAATCATCGAAGTCTTGCTGGCGTACATGGGCGACAGATTCGTACCAGGGATTACCCTCATCCCCACCAAACCACCGCCAATCAGGCTCGTAGTTCAGCATCATGAATGTGGGCACACCAAGGGCACCAGCGAAGTGAACGGTAGAATTATCGATTGAGACAACAAGGTCCATCGCGCGGACTTGGGCAGCGAACATGTCGAGCATACCGCTGGAATCAACCGCAGGGTCTTCGATGATATCGACGCCAAACTTAGTGCGCGCCTCCGCAATTTCCTGCTCGCATTCGCCATATTGCAAGTTGACGAAGCGCACGCCCGGCGTTTGTAGAATTGGAGCCCACTGCTCTAGCGATGCGCTGCGGCGTTTGCCACCTGTTGGATTGCCGCTACGCCAGGATATTCCAACGACAAGCGGCTGTGCTTCACCGGGAGCGCACACTTTGTAGCGCGCGCGCAAGGTTTCGACCGCATCCGGGTCTGCTTTTAGATACGCCCCGCGCGGACGGAAGTCTTCAAAGGTTGGCGTCAAGAATGAAGGGAGGGCACCGCCTGGAATTTGCCAGTCGAAGTCCGGTGAACAGAATGCTGATAGTGACGGGTTCTGGCTAACGCCAACCTGAACGCTGGGGAATGACCGTTGCATCAAAGCTGCAAGTCGGTTGGTAAGCTCGAGGAATACGGCCGCGCCCTGGTCTATGAGTGCTTGTAGGTAGCCAGCAAACATGATCTCGTCGCCGACACCTTGCTCTGCATAGACCAGAATTTTCTTGCCCCGGAGGTCCGAACCATCCCAGCGTGGGTGCTTGTGTGGCCGGGTTTGGTCTAGGAAGGCGAGGGTCTGCCAGCGACGGTCGTAATTGCGCCAGCCTTCTTCCAACTTCTTCTGTCGAACTTGGGTAAGCGCCAAGCTAAGGCCGTATTTGGCACCCTCTGGTGCCAGCCTATCAGCTTCTGCGAATGCGGCTTCTGATGCCTCAAGCTCGCGAAGTTCGCGTTTCGCTGCGCCTAAGCTGGCCCAGAGTGAGGCCATTTTGGGGGCGTCACCAATGCCGCGTTCTAGCTCAATGATGGATTCTGGGTGTCGGCCAACCGCCATCAGGACATTGCCCAGTGTACCGCGAATCTCAGCCCATTTCGGACGGATCTCAAGCGCGCGCCGCAGCGGTTCGATGGAGTCTTCGTGCTTGCCTAGACGGAAATACGTGACGCCAAGTGCGGACCATCCATAAGGATCATCGGGTGCGGATTCGATCGCATGGAGAGCCGGCTCAACGGCTTGCTCGTGCAGGCCAATCGCATCCAGCGCCATTGCAAGCACGGCATCCGGATTGACGGCGTCGCCAACACCGGTGGCCATTGCCAGGCCGATATGTTCTTCATTCGCCTTGTCAGCATGTGTCTTTGCAATATGGCCGCCCATCTGTGCGGCGATTGCATCCATCTCCGCCTGAACATCATCCTTGCGGTTCAATTTCAGCAGTGTTTGTAGTCGGCTAACGCGGGCGCTGAGCATTTGGGGATTTTGTTTGATCGCGCGCGCGTATGCATCCGCGGCTTCAGCAAACCGCGATTGGCGGGTAAGGGTATTGCCGTAGGCGTTCAGCGCACTCGCGTTTGTCGGTGCTAGGTCAACAGCACGTGCAGCAGCTTCTGCTGCCCGATCCAAATCGCCAACAATGGCATAGCTTGCAGTTAGGTTCGTCCATGCTGAGGGCACGTTTGGATCAATTTTGACGGCGGCTTCAAGGTCCGTGATGGCTTCGGTGTGCTCGCCCTGGCCTTGGCGGATTGCAGCGCGATTAACGCGCATCCATGCGGCTTCAGGTGCAAAAGCGATTCCGCGGGACATATGCGCCATGCCGCGCTGGATATATCCTTGCCGCACCATGGCGAGCCCAAGGAGATGGACCGCCTCTGCCCGCTTTGGTGCTGCCTCAACAATGGGGTTCAGGATTTCAATCGCAGCGTCGAACTGCTCCGCTTCAATCAGCGTCGCGGCTTCCATGATTTTCGCGGCGGCAGGATCATGCAAACCGGCCCCTTTGCGGGGCTGAGACATTGGCACGGGCTGGCTATTGCGACCGCGCTGCTTATTCCGTTTGGACATGACTGTTCTCTACCGCCAGTGATTACTCTTGGCGGGAGCGTCGGCCAGCTATGGTTAAGGCGGCCTTTAAAGCGGGTGGCGGATTGGATAACGCCCGTTAGACATGACGTGCTGGCGCCCGCTCCGCTGGCTCACGCTAATAATAATTGGCGCACGCAAATTGGCGGACATCTCAATCCCGGCCTCGCCGCGACGGACAGAGACGATCAGCAGCGTTAAGGCGTCACTCGGCTCCGCATCGCATTGTTTATAGGCTTCTAGTAGATCGCTTGGGTCAATGACATCGGCCACGACAGAAACTTCCGTCACAATAAAGCCGAGTGCAGGATCAGAAAGCGATTGCAGAAACTTGAACTGGTCCGACTTGTCTGTTGGCAGGTTCAGCACGGCATATTCGCTGCGCCCTTCGAAGCCCAGCAGGCCCCGCGAGAACAAAATAATAGGGGCTGGCCTATCTAAGGGTTTCGGTTCAGAGGTTTGCCCACTTGCGTAATACTTTCAAGAGGTTTTCGGTGGGTCTGTGGTTGAAGCGCCATTCGCACTCTTTGAGATAGAGGTGAAAGTGCTGGCTAGGGAC
>Ga0181601_10001666_pt1 | contig 19100 bp, 17 predicted proteins | sample 041ome_8_FD_133020 | JGI IMG/M metagenome (GOLD analysis project Ga0181601, IMG submission 133020) | Coastal salt marsh microbial communities from the Groves Creek Marsh, Skidaway Island, Georgia - 041407BS metaG (megahit assembly) | ecosystem: Environmental > Aquatic > Marine > Intertidal zone...
GCTGGGATCAATGGTTGTTGGGCGAACGCGCCCGCGCAGGCAAAACAGGTTTTGTCGGAATGGACCGTTTCGGTGCATCCGCGCCTGCAGAGCAATTGTTCGAAAAATTTGGCATCACGGCAGCTGGCATCATCGCCAAAGTAAAAGAGCTGATGTAAACTTTTCGACATTGAACATCGACAACCCCGCCTATGGGCGGGGTTTTCTTTTCCCTACCGTCATCAATGACATGAGTCGTTTCATTTAATCCTGCCTCCTTACCTAGGGTCAGGGGGGAATTGTTGGCGCTAACGTTTGCGCAAACATGGGATTTTAACGCTAACATATTGGCAAACAAAGGCTTTTATTGTTTCCGCAACGCGGCATTTAAGTTATAGCACAGTCAATCACCAACGCAGGAGAGTGGGATGACTGTCAGCATCGGGATCAACGGATTTGGACGCATTGGGCGCTGTACTTTGGCTCATATCGCGGAAAGTTCACGCAATGACGTTCAAGTTGTTAAAATCAACGCAACAGGCCCGATTGAAACCAATGCGCACCTTTTGAAATATGATAGCGTCCATGGCCGATTTGGTGGCAACGTTGTGGTAAACGGCGATACCATGGATTTGGGCCGCGGTCCGATGCAAGTATTTTCAACCTATAATCCAGAAGAGCTGGATTGGTCAGGCTGTGACGTCGTTTTGGAATGCACCGGCAAATTCAATGACGGCAACAAAGCAGACGTACACATTCGCCAAGGCGCAAAATCCGTACTGATTTCGGCCCCTGCGAAAAATGTGCAAAAGACAATCGTTTATGGCGTAAACCACCGTGATCTTTTGCCAGGTCACACGATGATTTCAAATGGATCATGTACAACAAATGGCTTGGCACCCTTGGCAAAGGTTTTGAATGATGCGGTCGTAATTGAAAGCGGCATCATGACAACGATCCACAGCTATACCGGCGACCAGCCAACCTTGGACCGTCGTCACAAAGATTTATACCGTGCACGTGCCGCCGCAATGGCGATGATTCCAACGTCAACGGGTGCAGCAAAAGCCTTGGGCGAAGTGTTACCTGAATTGGCAGGGAAATTGGATGGAACCGCGATGCGCGTCCCCACCCCCAACGTCTCAGCGGTGGATTTGACATTTGTTGCCGGCAAAGATGTCACCGCAGATGACATAAACGAAATCGTGCGCGAAGCAGCCGCGGGTCACATGGGCCATGTTTTGGCATATGATCCAGAGCCTAAAGTTTCGATCGATTTCAACCACACGACGCATTCGTCCATTTTTGCACGAGATCAAACAAAAGTGACTGGCAAACGCTTGGTCCGCGTGTTGGCATGGTACGACAATGAATGGGGCTTTTCATGCCGGATGGCAGATGTAGCGGCGGCGTTGGGGCGTATCAACCAATAAGAGACCTTGTTTCCTTTTGAAATGCCAGACCCTGCGCCCCGTGCGCGGGGTTTTTATTTACCTTATCCGCATAAAATGTAAAAAAGATCGCAAAATAGGGATCACATCATGAGCAACAAAGGCTGAGCAGTTTTTACGTACATATTGGTGGCCTGCATTTTTGCTGATCTCTCTTACAATGATGGCGCTCATTCGATTTTCTTATTAAAGAAACTAAGTGATCTGATCGAATGGTTGGCGTTTTGGCGCTAATTCCTGGGGTGTTTTCCCTCAAAATTAGAAATTGCGGTTGACATTTTCGCTGATTTCTGGATGTTAGCGCTAACTTTAGACCTCATTTTTTATAAGGACATGCTATGACTGTGAAAGTTGCGATTAACGGGTTTGGGCGCATCGGCCGAAATGTGCTGCGGGCGATCATTGAATCAGGTCGCACTGATATCGAAGTTGTTGCCATCAACGACCTAGGACCAGTTGAAACAAACGCACATTTGCTGCGCTATGACAGCGTCCATGGCCGCTTTCCGGCCACTGTTACAACATCTGAAACGACGATTGACGTTGGTCGTGGCCCGATCGAGGTCACGGCAATCCGTAATCCTGCTGAACTCCCTTGGGGGCACATTGATATTGTGATGGAATGCACCGGCATTTTCACAGATCATGAAAAGGCGGCGATCCATTTGGAAAACGGTGCTAGCCGCGTTTTGGTGTCTGCTCCATCAAAAGGTGCTGATAAAACAATTGTTTACGGTGTAAACCACACGACACTGACCGCAGATGATGTGATTGTTTCAAACGCGTCATGCACGACGAACTGTCTCTCCCCCGTCGCCAAAGTTTTGCATGATACAGTGGGCATCACCCGCGGGTTTATGACGACGGTACACAGCTATACCGGCGACCAACCCACGTTGGACACAATGCACAAAGATTTATATCGCGCGCGCGCTGCGGCCATGTCGATGATCCCCACATCAACCGGTGCAGCAAAGGCGGTTGCACTGGTTTTGCCCGAATTGAATGGAAAATTGGACGGCGTCGCAATACGCGTACCAACTCCTAATGTGTCGGTCGTTGACCTTACATTCGAAGCGAGCCGTTCAACGACCGCAGATGAAATCAACGACGCTATGCGCGCAGCGGCGGCAAACGGTCCGCTCAAGGGTATTTTGGGCGTAACGGACGAGCCACTGGTTTCGATGGATTTTAATCATGATCCACGCTCATCCATCTTTGCCGCCGATCAAACCAAAATTTTGGATGGTAACATGGTGCGCATCCTAAGCTGGTATGACAATGAATGGGGCTTTTCTAACCGTATGTCAGACACAGCCGTCCAAATGGCGAAATTTCTGTAATTTCTCTCTTGAGAAAAACTCTAAGCCCGCGTAAAGCGGGCTTTTTTTTTGTCAACGCTATGATAGGGTCGCGACAGAGCTTTAGCATGGATATTGCAAAATGGATAAACGCGACGGAAATACGCTGTCCCTCACTCATACAATACACGCCTCGGTTAAATCAGTTTGGCGGTGCTGGTCTGAACCTGCTTTGTTGTCAAAATGGTTTTGCCCTGCACCGTGGCATTATCATGCGGAAACGATCGAGCTGCGCCCAGGCGGCACCTTTCGTGGCTCAATGAGCGGCCCAGAAGGACAACAGGTTGAAAACACAGGGCTGATTTTGGATGCAGCACCACAGTCGCGCATCGTGTTCACAAATATGTTTGGTCCAGGTTGGATCCCCCAAAACCCTAGCTTTGGGATGGTCGCCGTTATTTCATTGCAAGCCAATTCAGACACACTGACCACCTATCATGCCCAAGCCCATCATTGGAGCGAAGAGCACTGCACAACACACGAAAATATGGGTTTTTTTGCTGGGTGGCACGCCGCATGTGATCAACTGGATGTGCTTGCTTCTAGTTTAGAATAACCGCGCAAAGCATTGATTATGTGTAAATAATCGTTATCATTCATGAACATTAAGTGATTGACAACCAAGACTTGGCAGTGGCCGATCACAACCGGCATTGAAACACGAGGACGACATGGCCCTATCTACGACATTAAAAGCAGTGACCTATATGTCGGGTGCGATCGTTTCCTTTTCGGCGATGGCGGTCGCTGGGCGTGCAATTAGCTTTGAATTGGACACATTTGAAATCATGTTATTTCGCAGTCTCGTTGGTTTTATGACTGTTCTGACGATAGGTTATTTTGCGGGTAGCCTAAATCAAATTACCCGTCGCCACATAGGCCTGCATCTGATGCGCAACGTGTCGCATTTCACAGGTCAAAACCTGTGGTTTTTCGCAATAACGGCTGCACCGTTGGCACAGGTTTTTGCATTAGAGTTCACATCACCCCTGTGGGTGTTGATGTTTTCGCCTCTTTTATTGGGGGAACGTTTAACCCGCATGCGAGTTGTCGCCGCATTGATGGGCTTTATCGGTATTTTGATTGTAACACGACCGACGGGGGATAGCCTGAACATCGGGGTGATAACGGCGGCACTCTCCGCAATAGGCTTTGCAGGCTCTGCCATCTTTACCAAAAAATTAACGCGCAGCGAAACGATCACCTGTATCTTGTTTTATCTCACTGCAATGCAGGCGGTCTTTGGATTAATTTGCGCAGGCTATGATGGTGATATTGCTATACCCTCGATCGCAAGCTTGCCTTGGTTGGTTCTGATTGCATTTGCGGGATTATTGGCGCATTTTTGTTTGACCACAGCACTGTCACTTGCACCTGCAACAGTTGTCATGCCAGTTGATTTCATACGATTACCAGTAATCGCAACGGTAGGAATGCTTTTTTATGCAGAAGCAATCGACATCTACGTTTTCGTGGGCGCGGCGATCATCTTTGCAGGAAACTATATGAATATATGGTCGGAAACGCGAAAGCAGTGATCTAAAATGTTTGACCAATCCATTGGCTTTGGGTACCACACACCCAACATCTAGGGGCTTTGAATGTTATATACTACCGCACAGCAATGGCGCGATGCGCCGCAAAAACGCGTTCTATTTTTTGGAATGTCAGGTCTAGGCAAGACATATATCTCGGACATGTTGCGGGCGTCTGGGGATTGGTTTCACTATTCCATCGATTATCGCATCGGCACCCGTTACATGGGCGAATATATTGCAGATAATGCCAAGGCACATGCCATGCAGGTGCCGTTTTTGCGTGACTTATTAATGAGCGATTCAATTTACATCGGGTCAAATATCTCGTTCAATAACCTAATGCCGGTATCGACCTATTTGGGCAAGCCCGGATCCACCGAAAAAGGTGGCTTGCCAATCGAAGAATACACCCGTCGCCAGACACAATTTCGCATGTCAGAAATTAATGCATTGAATGACACGGCATATTTCATTGAACGCGCGCAGAATTTATACGGGTATCCGCATTTCATCTGTGACACAGGCGGGTCCATTTGCGAATGGGTGGATCCCAACGATCCCGATGACGCGCTGATGACAGCATTGTCGAAAACAACGCTTATGGTTTGGATCAAAGGATCTGAAGACCATACAGCCGAATTGATCCGCCGCTTTGACCGTGCGCCAAAACCAATGGCCTATCAGCCTGCGTTTTTGGAACGGGCTTGGGCGCAATACCTTGACCTCAAAGGTGTTGCCCCGCAAGACGTGGACCCAGACAATTTTATTCGCTGGACCTATTCTCAGGCGCTCGCGCATCGACAACCTTTGTATGAAGCCATGGCAAATTGGGGCGTCACAGTCACCGCAGATGAAATCAGTCAGGCGCGATCAGCGTCACAATTTGATGATTTGATCGCCCTCGCCCTTGAGCGTAGATCAAATTAATCCTATGTCTACACCTTAACTAAAGGATACCATCCATGCCGATCAAAATACCAGCTGACCTGCCTGCCTATGACGTGCTCACGCGCGAGGGCATTATGGTCATGTCTGATGATCAGGCATCGCGACAAGACATTCGCCCTTTGCGTATCGGGCTTTTGAATCTGATGCCCAAGAAAATCCAAACGGAAAATCAATTTGCCCGTTTGATCGGCGCGACACCTTTACAGATTGAACTGTCGTTGATCCGTATGACAGAACATCAAACGCGCAATACGGCCGCCGATCATATGGAAAGCTTTTATCGCACCTTTGCCGAGGTCGAAGCATCGGGTGAAAAATTTGATGGATTAATCATCACAGGCGCTCCGATTGAACATCTTGCGTTTGAGGATGTGACCTATTGGGATGAACTAAAACGGGTCATGGATTGGACCCAAACCCATGTGCATTCGACCTTTGGCGTCTGCTGGGGGGGCATGGCGATGATATATCATTTCCATGGCTTAAAAAAACACGCGCTGGATCACAAGGCATTCGGGTGTTTTCGTCAAAAAAATCTTGCACCCTCGTCGCCTTATTTGCGGGGCTTTTCCGATAATTTTGTCATTCCCGTCAGTCGCTGGACCGAAATTCATGCAAATGAGGTTGCGCAGCATTCTGATCTGACCACGCTTTTGGCAAGTGACGAAGTGGGCCCTTGTCTAATCCAAGACAACAAACATCGAGCGCTATATATCTTTAACCACTTTGAATATGACAGCGACACATTAAAGCAAGAATATGATCGCGATGTTGCAGCAGGTGCGCCGATCAACGTTCCGCTGAATTACTATCCCGATGACGACCCAAAACAGCCACCAGAAAACCGTTGGCGCAGCCACGCACATCTATTGTATGGCAACTGGATCAACGAAATTTATCAATCAACTCCGTATGACTTAAATGCCATTGGACTTTAGCCTTGCCATCATTGCCTTTGGGGCGGTGATCATATTTGGGCTGGCGCGCCTGCGCACCCGACGGATTGAACGTGCCAATCCACCTATTGGTCAAATATTGATGCACAACGGGCAAAAATTCCACGTTTATATCCGCGGCCAAGGACCGGATTTGGTGATCATTCATGGATCTAGCGGCAATCTAAATGATTTTGCGATAACCATTATTGATGAATTGGCCAAATCTTTTCGCGTCATCGCCGTTGATCGTCCAGGATTAGGGTACACAGACACCCTGCCCGATAATAAATACACACTGATTGATCAGGCGAAATTTATACGCGACGGCCTTTTGCAAATCGGGGTTACACGCCCAATTCTATTGGGGCATTCCATGGGCGGCGCACTGGCGTTGACATGGGCCACACAACAGCCACACAGCGTGCGAGCCCTCGTGTTGTTGTCCGCTGTCACAACCCCTTGGCCTGGGCACACTCGGCTTACGCTGATCCTCCATCAAATTCCGATTGTTCGTGATATTGTCGCAAATATTGTGGCTGTTTTGGCAAATGACGTGGCAATTTCAAAAAATATTGATGCCGTCTTTCGCCCCAATCCCGCACCAAAGAATTTTCGCAAAAATATGGGCGCGGATTTAATTATTAGACCAAAGTCTGCAATTGCAAACGCGCGACATCGCATAAAGCTGGTCGACCAAATCAAAAAGATGTCGAACCTTTACCCGACCCTAAAAATGCCTGTGCATGCAATTTCGGGCGACAGTGATCCAGTTGTGCCCGCCGATCTTCATATAACAGGAATTAAAACCGCAATCCCCCATGTGCAAATTCATATGCTGCAAGATACAGGTCACATGCCCCATCATTTTCACGCGCCAACGATTATAAAAACAGTGAACCAAGCGCACCAAGATGCTATGATCATGGAAAAGGCAGAACAGTAAGATGCAAAAACCTTTTGATGGCGCGATTACCGCATTTTTTGATAATGCCGCCCCTGAACATGTCAAAACCGCTATTGAAACAGCAAAGCGCAAAGACATCGTGGATCCAAATTACCCCTACGACAGCGCAATGGGGAAAGGTGAATATCAAGAGCATCTTGATCTACTACAGCTCGAGCTGGCGAAATTTCACAATTGGGTGCGCACAACAGGCCGCCGCGTTTGTATTATCTTTGAAGGGCGTGACGCTGCGGGCAAAGGTGGCACCATCGGACGTCTTCGTGCAAATATGCCCCCCCGATCAACCAAGGTCGTTGCCCTGTCAAAACCCACTGAGGCGGAAATGGGACAGTGGTATTTTCAACGTTACACCCAGCATTTACCAAGTTCAGGCAATCTGACGATTTTTGATCGCAGTTGGTATAATCGTGGTGTGGTGGAAAAGGTCTTTGGCTTTTGTACCGATGACCAACGCGCTAAGTTTTTTGCACAGGTCACCCCTTTTGAGCAGATGATCCGCCAGGACGGCATCGAATTGGTGAAACTTTGGCTTAACGTGAGCCAAGCAGAACAATTGCGCCGCTTTTTGGCGCGCGAGTCTGATCCATTAAAGCAATGGAAGTTATCGTCGATCGACGTAAAGGGTTTGCACAAATGGGTTGCTTACACCGATGCAATTCAAGAGACACTGGAAAAAACCCATCATGTAGACGCGCCTTGGACGATTGTACGTTCTGACTGTAAACGCCGAGCCCGTATTGCAGTAATCCAACAAATACTGACCCGTTTCACCTATGATGATCGCGATGACGGCGCGATAGGCGCCATTGATCCGGCAATTTCAGGCGGTCTTGAGGTTTGGAATGGCTAAGCGCGGATATCATCACGGAAACCTGCGCCAAGCCTTGGTCGAAGCCTGTCTGGACCTCATCCGCGCCAAGGGACCAACAGGTTTCACCCTATCCGAAGCTGCAAAACAGGCGGGCGTTACCCCCGCAGCCGTGTATCGCCATTTCGAAGGGCGAGAAGATCTAATTGCTGAAGCCGCATTGCAAGGGTACCGCATTTTTGCGGATCTCATGCAATACGCCTATGACAAAGGCCAACCTTCTGCACTCTCGGCATTTGAAGCAACGGGGCGCGCTTATTTGGCCTTTGCAAGAAAGTATCCAGGCCATTATATTTCAATGTTTGAAAGCCGCATTTCAGTAAACCGCACCCCTGAATTGGCGCAAGCCAGCCAAAGAGCACGCGATGTTCTTGATCGCGCAGCCCAGGATTTATGCGATCACATACCTGCCAATCGGCGCCCACCCGCATCAATGTTTTCAGCGCATATTTGGGCAATGTCACACGGTGTTGTCGAACTATTTGCCCGAAATTCCCCTGGCACCCAAAGCCCGTTTAACCCCGAAGAGCTATTGGAAAGTGGCATTGGCGTATACTTACGCGGTCTGGGGATCTTGGAAAAAGATACTTAACCCGTCTCTTCGACAATAACCAAATCACGTAAGGATGCGTCTTTGGCAAAGGACAACGCGGCTTGGTATCCAGCGCTGTTGTAACACGCTTGCGCTGTCGCCATGTCGGCAAAGCGCACGACCACATGACGATCGCGCGCTGTCCCTTCGATTTGTTTGAATGCCGCGCCCTGCGATAAAAATTGCCCGCCATATTCTACGATGACCGGCACGGCGCGCGTGGCGTATTCTTTATACGCCACAGGATCCGTGACTGTCACATGCGATATCCACAACGCGGGCATCAGATATTAACCCAACACAGCGCGCGCCGCTGCGATAGCCGCGTCGGCGTTATCCGCAGACGCACCGCCACCTTGTGCCATATCAGCGCGACCACCGCCGCCCTTGCCGCCCAATTCAGGAACGGCAGCACGCACGAAATCAACCGCCGATACCTTTGATGTCAAATCATCCGTTACCCCAGCGGCGACAGCCGCTTTGTCGCCAGTGTCGGCAATCAAGACTATGGCTGCTGATCCTAAGCGGGATTTATGTTCATCAATTAAAGCGGGCAAATCCTTGCCAGATACGCCTTTTAAGACTTGCACAAAGAACGGGATGCCATTGATGATTTCGGCCTCGGCCGCACTACCCTGACCAGCGCCGCCCGCCATCGCCAATTCACGACGCAACTGGGCCACTTCGTTCGTCAAGGCCTTGCGTTCATCCAACAAGGCTTTGACCCGTGCAGGGACATCGGCAGCTTGTGCCTTTAACTCTGCGGCGACGGCATTCAGATTGGCGGTCTGATCCGCCAAATATGCAATCGCTGCAGCCCCTGTTAACGCCTCGACCCGACGCACACCAGCGGAACTCGCGCTATCGGACAGCGCAACAAACGCGCCAATATCGCCCGTTTGGCGGACATGCGTGCCACCGCACAGTTCGAGCGAATAGGCTTTCCCATCGGCACCTTTTCCCGACCCATCTAAGATGCCCATCGAAACAACACGCACTTCGTCACCGTATTTCTCGCCAAATAATGCCTGTGCTCCAAGACCGCGTGCATCGTCTGGCGTCATGATACGTGTTTCAACACGGGTATTTTGGCGGATGAATTGGTTTACCTCTGCCTCGACCTGACGCAATTCAGATGCGCTGAGCGCTTTTGAATGGCTAAAATCAAACCGCAGGCGATCGTCGGCATTTAACGACCCGCGCTGCGCCACATGTTCGCCCAAAGCGCGGCGCAAGGCTTCGTGTAGCAAATGCGTTACAGAATGGTTCGCACGAATGGCCGATCGTCGGCTGTGATCAACGGTTAAAACAGTGCCTTGGCCTTTCGCAATTTCACCTTCGGCCACTGTTGCAAAATGGATGTAGACGCCAGCAACCTTTTTGGTGTCAGTCACTTTTGCAACGCCGGTTTCTGTCTTGATCACGCCTGTGTCACCAATTTGACCACCGCTTTCCGCATAAAACGGCGTTTGGTTCAGGACGATTTGAACCTGATCTGCGACCTTGGCAGTCGAGATTTGATCAGAGCCTGCAACCAATGCTTGGATTTGTCCCTCGGCGGTTTCAGTATCATATCCTAAGAAATCGGTCGTGCCATGTTGGTCTGCAACATCATACCAAATCGTGGCGTCGGCGGCTTCGCCAGATCCGGCCCATGCTGCCCGCGCCTTGGCCTTTTGTTCGGCCATTGCGCTTTCAAACGCAGCGGTATCCACAATGCGACCTTTTTCACGCAACGCGTCTTGGGTCAAATCCAGCGGGAACCCATAGGTATCGTACAGTTTGAACGCCGCGTCACCTGGTAAGGCCGCTCCATTATCCAGCTTGGACAATTCATCATCCAAAAGCTTAAGGCCACGGTCCAAAGTTTGCTTGAAACGGGTTTCTTCTTGCAACAGGGTTTCTTGGATCATTGCCTGTGCTTGGGTCAATTCAGGATAAGCCGCCCCCATTTGTGAAACCAAGGCAGGGACCAATTTGTGCATTACAGGATCCTTGGCCCCTAACAAATGTGCATGGCGCATTGCACGGCGCATGATACGGCGCAAAACATAACCACGTCCATCATTCGACGGCATTACACCGTCAGCGATCAAAAAGGACGTTGAACGCAGGTGATCCGCGATTACGCGGTGATGGGTTTTGCCTGGGCCGTCAGGATCCGAGCTGGTGGCATCCGCGGACGCTTCGATAAGCGAGCGGATTAGATCGGTGGAATAGTTATCATTGGTGCCCTGCAACAACGCGGCAACGCGTTCGATACCCATCCCTGTATCGATGGACTGATTGGGCAATTCAATCATTGACCCATCTTCAAACTGTTCGTTTTGCATGAAAACAAGGTTCCAAATTTCAACGAAACGATCGCCGTCCTCTTCTGGTGAACCGGGAGGGCCACCCCAATATTTTTCGCCATGATCAAAGAAAATTTCGGTGCATGGGCCACATGGACCTGTTGGCCCCATCATCCAAAAGTTATCGTTCGTTGGAATACGAATAATCCGATCATCGGATAGTCCCGCGACTTTTTTCCAAATATTCGCCGCCTCATCGTCGGTATGATAGACCGTAACCAAAAGTCGATCTTTTGGAATATCAAATTCCTTGGTGATCAATTCCCACGCAAATGGAATTGCATCGAATTTGAAATAATCACCAAAGGAAAAGTTTCCTAGCATTTCAAAAAACGTATGATGGCGCGCGGTATATCCGACGTTGTCCAAATCGTTATGCTTACCACCCGCGCGCACACATTTTTGCGCGGTTGTCGCGCGCTTGTAATCGCGCGTTTCAACGCCAGTAAAAAGGTTCTTGAACTGAACCATACCAGAGTTCGTGAACATCAATGTTGGGTCATTTCGCGGAACCAACGGGCTTGACGGTACAATTTGGTGGCCTTGCTTTGCAAAGTAATTCAAAAAGGTCGACCGAATGTCGTTCAAAGTGGGCATAAGCGGCTCTTTTCCTTCAAATCAATGTTGGGACTGCTCTATACCCACGATGCATTTTTGTCTACGGTGTTCGCACTGAACCTGCCATAAAAAAAGGCGCATTCTGTTGAATGCGCCCTATATATTTCAGATCAGAAAAACTTAAGCTTCCATGACGTCATCGTCACCATCATTCATTCCGAAATCAAGCCCGTGCGCAGCACGTATCTTGTCTTCGATTTCGGTAGCAACAGTTTGGTTTTCCCGCAGATAATTCTTGGCGTTTTCTCGACCTTGACCAATACGTTCATCCCCATAACTGTACCAAGCGCCAGATTTATCAACCACACCAGCCTTGACCCCAAGATCCAGTAATTCGCCAGTCTTGGAAATACCTTCGCCATACATGATATCAAATTCGACCTGCTTAAAGGGCGGAGCAACTTTGTTTTTGACAACCTTAACACGGGTTTGGTTCCCAACGACTTCTTCGCGATCCTTAATTGCGCCAATGCGGCGAATATCCAAACGTACAGACGAATAAAATTTCAACGCATTACCACCGGTCGTGGTTTCAGGGCTGCCAAACATGACGCCAATTTTCATCCGGATCTGGTTAATAAAAATCACCATACATTTGGATTTACTGATGGACCCTGTGAGTTTGCGCATTGCTTGGCTCATCAAGCGGGCTTGAACACCAACGTTGCTGTCCCCCATATCGCCCTCAAGCTCGGACTTTGGCGTCAAAGCCGCAACTGAGTCGACAACAACCAAGCTTACCGCGCCCGAACGCACCAACGTATCGGTGATTTCCAAAGCTTGCTCACCTGTATCAGGTTGCGAAATCAACAATTCATCCAGATCTACACCCAGTTTTTTGGCATATTGCGGATCAAGTGCGTGTTCAGCGTCAACAAACGCGCAGACACCGCCTTTTTTTTGTTCCTCTGCAACACAATGCAGCGTCAATGTGGTTTTGCCCGAACTTTCTGGGCCATAAATTTCAATGATCCGCCCTTTTGGCAAACCACCAATTCCTAATGCGATATCCAAGCCAAGCGAGCCAGTAGATGTCGCCTCAATCTCTTGGATAGCGTTCTCGCCCCCCAATTTCATGATTGAGCCTTTGCCGAATTGACGCTCAATCTGCGCCAACGCGCTGTCGAGTGCTTTTTGCTTATCTGCGTTTTTTTTATCTGTCATTGAAAGAAGGTCTACCATTTGTGAATTCGCCTTTCTTATTTCACAGCAATCGACATTCGGCAATCGCCAGTTTTGTTCTACTCTTGTTCTCTTTATGCGACCAAAATAAGAACATTTCAAGAAAATTTTTATTAAAATTACTTTTGCATAAAAACATTAACAGAGTGTATACATACATAGGTAAGAGGGTGGATCAATTCACGTGATTGTTTTTATTAAGAAAAAACTTGTTCTTTTGGCAAATCCCAAAACGGGATCTACCGCAATCTTGACCCAATAGCAGATGCCACCTTTCGCAATCCTCCCGGGCTGAAACACACAAATATTCAGAGTTATGAGCGATTTTATCGCAAAGCGTTTGAGTCACATGCGCAGGGTCCTTTGGAGACTGCCTGCTTGGTCCGCGAACCGATAGATTGGTTGGGCAGTTGGTATCGGTACCGCGCGCGTCCGCAGATTGTCGGACAACCCAGCTCTACGGCGCATCTATCATTTGAAGAGTTTGTTCTTGCCTATCTTGGGGGCACCCGCCCCGAATTTGCAAAAGTCGGCGATCAAGCACGGTTTGCCATGGCTAAAGAAAACACTGATCAAATCACCCATCTGTTTCAATATGAACAGATGGATCTGTTTATTGATTTCTTAAATGATCGCCTTGGTACATCTATCGTGTTGCCTAGGGTGAATGTATCGCCACTGGCATCGGTTGAACTGTCAGGGGCGACAAAGGCCAAATTACACAAAAAATGTGCTGATCAATTTGACCTATGGACGTCAGCTCGGCGTTAATGCATTTGCTGCTGAACGGTTTGGGTCAGTGCGTCCAACGAAAATGGTTTTGGCAAGAATACGGAATTCGAAACACTGGCTTGCTGTGTTTCCAAGACGTCTTCTGCGTAGCCAGACACAAAGACAACCCGGGTGTTTGGACGCTCGACCAAGGCTTCTTTTACCCAGCTGGGGCCATCACGTCCTGGCATCACAATATCGGTAACAAACACGTCGACGCGCAATGATTGGTCGCGCAACTTTTCCAACGCCTCTTCTGCCGAACAGGCTTCGATGACCTGATGCCCCCGAAGTTTAAGCGCACGCGAAGCAAAAGTGCGTACAGGCGCCTCATCTTCGACCAACAAAATAACGCCGCACCCATGATTAACTTTGGCCTTTGGCGTGACATCGACGATGGGGGCTTGTGTGATTGGATCTGCATCAATGGCAGGAAAAATTAACGTAAACTCAGTTCCCTGCCCAAGTATTGAATCCACAAATATATAACTACCGGTTTGTTTCAGGATACCATAGGCGGTTGACAGCCCAAGTCCCGTGCCTTCGCCAATGCGTTTGGTGGTATAGAAGGGTTCAAAAATCTTGGACAGCTTGTCCGCCGGTATACCACACCCTTGATCTCGTACAGAAATCTTGACGTATTCACCGATCGGGATCGTAACGCGGTCACGCGACATCGCCGCGTCAATATTCCAGTTTTGAGTTTGGATTTCAATTTTCCCACCATCGGGCATCGCATCACGGGCATTCACCACATGGTTCATCAGCACTTGTTCAAACTGCCGTTTATCAGCGCGCACATGTCGTAGACGTGGATCATGGGTTAAATCCAAATCAACCTTTTCACCAACCAAGCGGTTCAAAAGATGGGTTAGATCTGCCAACGTATCGAGCATATTCAATGACTCGGGCCGCAGGGTTTGCTTGCGCGAAAATGCCAATAGTTGTGACACTAATGCCGCAGCGCGATTGGCATTTTGATTGATTTGGGTCAAATCAGCAAAATCCTGTGATTGATCATCGTGGCGCAACAATGACAGATCACAATGCCCGGTGATCGCGGTCAAAAGATTGTTAAAATCGTGCGCTACGCCACCCGCCAACTGACCAATTGCTTGCATTTTTTGGCTATGTACGAATTGAGCCTCAAGCGATTTAAGCTCGGTTACATCTGACAAAACAGCAATCAATCCGTCCTCATCACCCAATTTGATGCGATTAAGAATGACTTGGACAAACACCTCTTTGTCACGGCGCGCCAAGCGCAAAAACTCAGGATGATTGATCGCACGCCCTTGTACAGCATCTTCGATCCAATCGGGAATTGAACGTCCCAACCCTTCTAACAAATCTTGGATCATAACCTTTTGGTTCGATGAAATATCCAACAATTGGCAGGCATATGAATTCGCCTGAACGATTGTGCCATCCACGCTAAGTTTGACCATTGGCACGGGCAGAACCGCAAAGTCGCTGCTTTCTGGCGGTGCGCTGCTTGCAACATCCGGCGGCAGTAAAAATATTTCGCAACCGCCCTCAACCTCGCGATTGAGGACAAAAAAATCCTGCCGACCTGCCCGTGTCTCGATCGTATTAATCGCATTCCAAGTCAGTTTTTTTGAATCATTTAGATGGCATAGTTGTGTGGCATGCGACCCCAAAACATCACGTGCGGCCTGATTAAGGTCACGGATTGTTCCGTTTGCCGCAACTCTTATTGATGCAATGGGGGATGGAAAATTTGCTTCACCATCCTGGAGACTTAGGCGTTCCAAGCGCCACAAAATGCGTGATCGTCCCTGTTGCCACGCAGCGATGCGCCAATGGCCATCTTCTGTCAACACGATGTCTTCAGCGTAGGATTGCGCCAAAAGGATGCGACGCATTTTGGAAATAACCATCGCAGCGTCTGGCAATTTGGCCGATAACCAAATTGTCAAACTGTCCCCCATCGATCCGGGCAACACGGCTTGGGCTGATTGATTTGCCCCCACCACAATGCCGATGTCATTCGTGATCACAAAAAACGCCCGATCACTATGAAAAAAAGAGAAATATTGCGAAATACACGCGATTGAAACCAGGTCTCGGTCACACTGTGCACCAACGGAATAAGTGCAAAACAGCCGAGAAAAAGACCAAGCATTCGGATCAGATCAGCCTGTCGCGATGACGCGTATTGGGCATAAATCACCAAAACGAACGCGATTGCAAAAACTGCGATCGTGGCCCCGACCCGCGCCCTGACATGTGAATGATCGATGCGAAAGCTTTGGCCGTTGATATTGGGGCTATGTGACACGGTTGCGGTCTCCTAGATGAATGAGATGATCATTCATGCCAGTCGTTAAAATCTCGTTAATCAGTTAACGCGATTATCCACTGTTTTTCAGCCGTTTTTTCGTGACAAATGGGCGACGAAAAATCCGTCTCCGTGTCGGGTTGGCACAAATTGGTGCATCTCGATTACCCCCCAATCAGGATGGGTTTCGCAAAACAATGTAACTTGGTTCTGATTTTCACATGACAAAACCGAACAGGTGGCATAGACAAGTGACCCGCCGGCCGCGACGCGCGATGCCGCATCAACCAAAATAGAGTGTTGGATCGAAACAAGTTCACCAAGACGATCGGCGGTCAATGCCCATTTTCCCATGGGATCGCGCCGCCACGTCCCTGAGCCCGAACAAGGCGTATCGCAAAAAACCGTTTTATAATAATTATTTAAGTCACTTAATTCGCGTAGAACACGAACATCGACACCTGCGCGCGCGGCACGAGCAGGAAGATCAGACATCCGTTGCGTGTCGACATCAAATGCGTCGACCTGTGTATTCAGCCACGCGGCCAAAGCTAAGGATTTGCCCCCGGCACCAGCACAATAATCCAGCACGCTGCCCCCGCCGTTGCGTGGCAACACCATAACCGAGGCCTGCGATGATGCATCCTGCAACTCTACCAAACCTTGAACATACGCGCGCGATTGCGCAATTTTTCCAGTGCGACCAGTAACATGAACCGCTGTTTCGATCGTGGGATGTGGCTCTGCGTCTATTTCATCTTGTTGCAACACCTCAAGTGCATGTTCTCGAGATGATTTCGCAAGGTTGACCCGCAAGAACACATCAGCCGGATCCCACAACGCCCGCGCAATAAGTTGCGCATCGGATCCAAGATCAGCCTGCCACATTGGCCAAAGCCATTGCGGGATATCATGCGCGGTTGCGGCGTCTAAATCAGGCTGAAAGAGCATTTCTTGATCACTTAACGCGGACGGCCCATGCCCTCCAACCTGACCAAAAATTGATGCAAGATCGACCGCGCTGTTCTTTAGAAATCCACGCATCCAGTCGCGACCGGTGGTTCCATTGGTGATCGCCAATGATGACGCCTTGCGACGCAGCGCGCCGTAGACGTGATCACGCACGGCAGCACGGTCTTTTGACCCGGCATATCGGCTGTTTCTGGCCCAGCGGATCAAAGCCCCTTCGACATTCTGGCCCGCGAGGATCGCATCTAGTATCTCGATTGCGGCTGCAACGCGGGCGGCAGGTGTCATGGGTCAACCAATCCGATAATTCGGGCTTTCACGTGTGATTTGAACATCGTGAACATGGCTTTCTTTTAGACCAGCGCCGGTAATTTTTACGAAATTACAGCGGGTGCGCATCGCTTCGATATTAGCATTTCCCGTATACCCCATCGCAGCGCGCAATCCGCCCACCATTTGGTGCAGGACGGCTGATGCTGGACCTTTATACGGGACTTGACCTTCGATACCTTCAGGAACCAGTTTGTCGCTTGCTGCGTCTTTCTGGAAATAACGGTCGGCAGATCCACGCGCCATTGCGCCCAAAGACCCCATGCCGCGATACGCTTTGAACGAACGACCTTGGTACAAAATAACTTCGCCCGGGGATTCGTCGGTGCCCGCGATCATCGATCCAATCATTGCACAGGACGCGCCAGCCGCGATTGCCTTTGCAAAATCGCCCGAGAATTTTATACCGCCATCTGCAATGACCGGAATATCGCCTGCCGCTGATGCACAATCCATAATTGCTGTCAGCTGGGGCACACCCACACCCGCCACCATCCGCGTGGTACAAATTGATCCAGGTCCAATACCAACCTTGACCGCATCTGCGCCCGCGTCAATCAAAGCGCGCGTCGCCTCAGCCGTTGCAACGTTGCCGGCAACAACTTGGATATTGCCGAATTCCTTTTTGATACGGGTAACGGCATGTCCGACACCTTCGGAATGGCCATGCGCCGTATCAATCACGACCAAGTCGACGCCAGCATCAATCAACGCAGCCGAGCGTTCATAGCCTGCGTCGCCCACTGTCGAGGCGGCCGCGACGCGCAAACGCCCCAGATCATCTTTGCACGCTGTCGGATAGAGCACGGATTGCTCTGTATCCTTCAGGGTTAGCAGTCCGGTCAACTTGCCCTCTGCATCAGTGACGAGCAGTTTTTCGATGCGACGCGCCTTCATCAGGCTGATCGCCTCTGTGCGGTCTGCAGGTTCATGCAGAATAGCAAGGTTTTCATTGCTCATCATTACGGAAACGGGGGTATTTTCATCCTGAGCAAAGCGCATATCACGGTTTGTCACAATCCCAACGACGCGACCTTGGTGATCAACAACCGGAAAACCCGATACGTTGTAACGTGCACGCAATTCATTTGCATCCGCCAAGGTTTGATCAGGTCGCAGTGTGATTGGGTTGTAAACAATTCCGCTTTCGAAACGTTTTACCCGGCGCACTTCGTTCGCTTGATCCGCGATGTTAAAATTGCGATGGATGACACCCATACCGCCCGCTTGTGCCAAGGTGATGGCCATGCGCGCTTCGGTCACGGTGTCCATAGCAGAGCTAAGCAACGGGATATTAAGCGAGATAGTTTTTGTCACACGCGTCCGTGTGTCAGCGGTCGACGGAAGCACGTCAGAGGCCGCGGGAACAAGAAGTACATCGTCAAAGGTTAACGCCTCGCGAATCTGCATCGGATCATCCTTTTTGGCAGGGAACACTTGGCGGTTTTCTATTTCACGATTGGGCCCAAAAGAAAACCCCACAATGTGCGAAAAATCAAATGACCTGTTGTTTTCTGACTTGATCAAAGTTACGCCTGGCCCCGCAGGCAGAAAAAACGGAGCACGAGCAATGCTAGATTGGGCAATTTTAGGGATCGCCGCGTTTTTGGCAGGGGTATTAAATACAATCGCGGGGGGCAGCACATTTTTAACCTTTCCAGCTTTGGTGTTCGTCGGGTTACCGCCGGTTGCGGCCAATGCAACAAGCGCAGTCGCGGTATTGCCAGGTTATCTGTCGGGCACTTTGGGCTTTGCACGTGAATTGCGCGCGTTCGATCGCAAACAGCTTGTTCGATTGACGCTTTGGACCTTGGCCGGTGGCTTGATCGGCGCGCTTTTGTTAATGATATCATCGAACAAAGCCTTTTCGGGGATTGTACCATTTCTTTTGTTGGCAGCGACATTGATCTTTTTGTTTTCGGACAACCTGCGCAA
>Ga0181601_10001667_pt1 | contig 19097 bp, 12 predicted proteins | sample 041ome_8_FD_133020 | JGI IMG/M metagenome (GOLD analysis project Ga0181601, IMG submission 133020) | Coastal salt marsh microbial communities from the Groves Creek Marsh, Skidaway Island, Georgia - 041407BS metaG (megahit assembly) | ecosystem: Environmental > Aquatic > Marine > Intertidal zone...
CGGCGTGTTGAAGCGCTCCGCGGCGGAGGCGAACGCGCCTTTCGAAAGCGACGCGTTTCGAGAAGGGTTAATCGAGTGGGGGAAGAGGTTAGAGTACAGTTAGAAAGAAACGGCGGATGTGCGTGAGAGGATAAGTGAATGCTCTCGGTTTGTGCGCGTACTAGCGCGGCAGAGAGAGAGAGAGAGAGAGAGAGAGAGAGAGAGAGAATCTTTTATTAGAGTTTTAGCACGTAGCGTATTAGAGTGTTGTAGCATAAAATCAGAGACACGATTCCTCACTTTTTGATTCAAATGGGGGAAACGAAAGACAATCCACCCGCGGAGGAGGCGAAACCGGAGGCGGCGACGACGACGCTCACCACCGCCGCGTCGTCCGTCGTCGCGTCCAACACCACCGCCGCTCCTCCGGCGATCACGAGCGCGAAAAACAACACCAACAACGCGGGAGGAGGAGGAGGAGGCGCAAAAGCGGCCAACGATGCTCCTCTTACGTCGTCGAAGCATCCCCCGAAACAAACCGAAGAAGACATGAAACGGGTGGCTGAAATTGCCAAGAAAAAGAAAGAGGAGTGGTTGAAAACGAACAAAGACCGCGAGTTCGCGCACCGGTCGAGGACGAGGAGCGTCGAGGCGTACGAGAAGTTAGAGCAGGTGCGTGTTATTCTTCAAAGCGCGCGGTTTTCTCAACAGTCGATCCAATTTTTTTTCGTTTGCGGCTCTCGTCTCGTTTCCTTTTTTTCCAATTTGAAGAGAGCGTCGTTTTGTTTTTGCGCGCGATAGGGAAAGGGACGCGTTCTTTGCGCTGACGCAACTCTCTTTCTTTGTCTCTCTCTCTTTTTGTTCACGTTCCGCGCAGGTTGGAGAAGGCACGTACGGCATGGTGTTCATGGCGAAGGAAAGAAAGACGCAAGAAATCGTCGCTCTGAAAAAAGTACGCATGGACAACGAAAAGGAAGGTTTTCCCATCACGGCGATTCGAGAGATTAAGATTTTACAAAAGTTGAAGCATAAAAACGTGGTGAATTTGAAGGAAATCGTGACGTCGAAAGCGCAGAAAGCGAACGATATGAAAGGGTCGATATATTTGGTGTTTGAGTACATGGACCACGATTTAGCCGGTCTCGCGGACAGACCGGGGATGAAATTTAGCGAAGAGCAAATCAAATGCTACATGAAACAGTTGTTTCAAGGATTGCATTACTGTCACACGAATAATATTTTGCATCGAGATATCAAAGGATCGAATTTGTTGATTAATAACCGAGGTATTTTGAAGCTAGCGGATTTTGGTTTGGCCCGGTCGTATACGGCGGAAGGAGCCAATCCGCTGACGAATAGAGTGATTACGTTGTGGTATCGTCCGCCGGAGTTGTTGTTGGGTGCGAGAAAGTACACACCAGCTGTGGACATGTGGTCTGCGGGCTGCATCTTCGCAGAGTTAGTCCACGGAAGACCGATCATGCCCGGGAAGAACGAGATGGACCAGTTGAAGTTGATTTTTGAGTTGTGCGGAACGCCGACGCCGGAGACATGGCCGGATTGCAAAAATTTACCGGGGTCGAAAGTGGTTGAGTTCAACAAACACCCGAGACGTTTGAGAGAGTTTTTTAGGCACGCGTCTCCGAACGCGTTGAAGTTAATAGAGCAATTATTGACGCTGGATCCGGAGAAGCGGTTGACGGCGGAAAAAGCGATGGATTCGGATTACATGTGGGATAAACCGTTGCCGTGCGACCCGGCGAAACTGCCGCAGTACGAGCCGTCGCACGAGTTTCAAACGAAGAAGAGAAGAGAAGAGGCGAAACAAGAAGAAGTTAGAAAGAGACAAAGAATGGAGAGTGGAACGACGGCGAACGTGGCGAGACCGCAGCCGTTGAGTAAGCAAGCGAGAATGCCTGGGCAAGCGAGCGTTGGCGGTGGGGGCCCCGGTATGCCAAAAACTGCGTTCCCATCGTCGCATCCTCACGGTGGCGGTAGAGGTAGTGGACACCCCATGTCCATGGGATTCAATCGGTCTGCTCCACACCAAGGATCTTATTCAAGCGGGAGTAGCGGGAGTCACGGTGGGTACCGCGGCGGGTCGATGGGATCCATGGGTGGCGGCGGAGGCCATCGCGGCGGATACGGCGGCGGCGGTGGATACATTGGTGGTGGTTCGGGTAGAAGTTTTGGTGGTGGTAAATACGGGGGCACGCAGCGCGCCGCATGGGCGGCAGCGCCGGCGCCACCGAAGAATCCGCCACCGGCGGACCAAGAAAAGAAATAAAATAGAAAATAAAACGAAACAAAAAAAATTGTAATTAGCTATGCAACAGTACCTCGGTTCCAATGGTACCAATTTCTTTTATGTACACTTGGACTATCTAACAGCTCGCGGCGACTGGGACTTCATCCGCGTCTCCCCCACCGCAAGTAACGCGCTCGTTTAACCAATCTTCAATCTTTGCTCGCACGAGCAAAAGTACGTGCGTCCCCAATCCAAAAACAAAACCCACCCAAGTTGATTTCGCCGCCACCGTGACACTCGCGGTAACTAATAAAACAAACTTCTCGCTCGCCTCGGTCGCTTGTTTCGGTGAACCTCTCAAACCGGTAGCCATTAGTTCACAACTGGCAGCAAAAAGCATCACGCCGAGTACCGTTTCCGGGAAGCTTGCAAGAAGCTCGAGCAAACTGCTACCGAAGAGAATACCTAGTAAAACTTTCCAGCCACCGAGGAAACAAACTGCGCCGCCAGTTCTCGCTCCAAAGTGGTAGTGCGCGGCTAAACCGCCCGCACCGTGACAACTCGGCATCGCACCAAACCAGCAAGACATTAAATTCATCAAGCCGACCGATGTCGCGACATCTCTCGGCTTCGCCGGATGTTTCGGGAACAACTCTCTCGAGACGGCGCACACGGAGATGACTGAATTCAAAGTTGTCAGCGGCAATTGCGGAATACCGGCTCTGACAATCCCAGTCTTCGCTTCGGCCCAGTTTAGAGTCAATAGCTTTGGCGTGGACGGCCCAAACTTCAAACTTCTCGTCGCGTTCGGGACGCTCAGGGCGAGAATGAAACCTAGAACCACTAAAACTAAAGCCGCGGGGACGCGAGGTAAACTACGTTTTTTATTCATCGTCGCGACTACACTTTGCGGCTTTGGAGCGCTCGTCCACAACACAATCATTCCACTCGTAATCGCTAAAAGTAAACCATCTCGCTCAAACCAAGGCCGCAAACTCCCCATCGAGCTCGACGTATACGCTGCCAACGTAAATCCTTTCTTCGCTAAACTCAATCCAAGGCCGAGCTGCATGCCGCTAATAGTCGCCACTGGCGTCACGCGATTAAATTTGTCAATCATTCCAGTCGCACCAATTACAAACACACAAATCGATACAAATATTCCCGCCGCGATGACTTCATTCAGCGTCAACGGTTTTTCCGACAGCGCAACCGCCGCGATGGTCTTCATCGGTTGCAACGGCATCGGAATCCCAAACAGAAACCCCGTGCACACGTTATACGCGCCCGTAAAAATCAACGTCGTCCCTAAATCCAACCCTTGAGTGATCGAAAGACCTATCAAAAGAGGTAAAAACGTCCCCAAATCGCCGAGACTTCCGTTCGCCTCGCGCGTGCACCAGCTCTCTCGCATAGACGTCCAGTTGTTTCTAACTGTTTTCCCTAACGAAAGTCCCCTCGTTACAATCCTTTTCTCGTCCTCGGTAAAATCATCATCGTTATCGTTTTCTCTCCTAAACGTGACTAAATTCCTCTCGTTTTCGCGACGATCCTCATCCTCCTCCTTCTCGTCCAACCCGACCGGTTCGTGTTCCGCGTTGACGATGACATCCATTCTCTCTCTCTCTCTCTCGTTGGGAAAAAAGTAGTGAAAAGCGTCGTTTTTGCAAGGGGTCTTTTTCCCTAAAAAAACCTAAAACCCTAAATATTCAGTTTTTGTACTAAAAATCGTTCGTCGCTGAAAATACGCGCGAGAAAAAACACACGCGAGAGAGACGCGCGCGAAGCAGCGCGTCGTCCCGCTAAGTTTTACAACCACCCGTCGCGAAAGAATCGAGCTCAGCGATGTTCAATTTAATCACTTCCGCGTCGAAAAGTGGCGGAAACGCGTCTTTTCGCGATCATCAACAACAACAGCGCGTCGCGCTCGTTACTTCTCAGCAACACAAAAAGGACGGAGACGACGTCGAGGTCGTGCCGAGAACGGCGAAGACGACAGCGACGACGAACGTGTTCGATTCCATCCGCGGCGACGTCAACTTGGAGCTTCGCACGACGCAAACTTGGGGTTTAGGGCTCTCGAGCAGGGGACCGCGCGGGACGTTTGGCGGTCAGAGCAGCTCGATGTGCTCGATCAAAGACGCGGCGGAGAAGCTCGAGCAGGACAGGAAGAAAGCGAGGCAAGAGTTACTTTTGATGTCGCAGAAGTTGGAGGAACACGAGAAGAAGGAGAAAACGACGACGAGGAGTTTGGAGAGCGAACGGGAGATGACGGCAAAGTTACGGGCGAGCTTGACGTCGGCGAACAGGAAGATTGGCGATTTGATGAAGAAAGTCGAAGACGTGGAAGACGCGCACGCGGAAATACGCGACAGATTATTTCGCGCGGAGAAGGCGGAGAAGACGTGCGACGAGAATTTAACGTTCGCGCAAGACGCGTTGACGGACCGGTTGGAGACCGACGATAAGTACATAAAGGCGCTCAAGGGCGCGGTGAAAGAACGGGACGAGTTATTCGCTTCGAACGAGGAGTTGGTGAAGCGTATCGAAACGCTCACGACGAGCGAAAAGCAGCTCTTCGAGACAATCGAAAGGAAAGAGGAAGAGATGAAGGAGATTTTCGAAGAAAAAGAAGGAGCGTTGGCGCATTTACGTAAAAAAGCGGAGCAGGAGAAAGGGTTGTTGCACCGCGCGACGAGCTGGGAGAAGAAATTCTTGGAGTTGAAAGACAGCTTTGCGGCGTTGTTGAAAGTAAACGTGGAGAACGAGGAGGCGCTCGGCACTTTGCGAAAGGAGAAGGAGAAAGCGACGACAAAATACGAAGGGGAGGTGAAGAAGCTGAGCGGCGAATTGACGAAATTGAAGGAAACATACGAGGCAGAGAAGTTAATATTGTGCGAAGCCGCGGACGTGGAGCGTTTGGAGGTTCAAAAGACGAAAGACGCGTTGGAGAAGATTTCAAAGGCGTTGGAGACGGAGACGAAGCAGCTCGACGCGGTGAACGCGACGCTTCGCGAGAAAGAGGAGCAGTTGTTCGAGCTCGAGCTGGAACGAAACAAAGCGAAAGATGCGCTGGCAGAGCGGGAACAAGTTGTGAAACGCTTGGAAAAAGAGCACGCGGAGAAGTTGGAAGACTTGGAGGAAAAATACGAAAAGGAGAAGAGAGAGATCCGAGACGAACAAAATCGGAACGTCGAAAATACGAGGAAGCAGTTGACTGAGAAGAACGCGGAATACATAAGCACTAAAGCGGCGCAAAATCGCGAGGAGATTGAGAGAGTGAAAGAAAGCGCAAGAAAAGACATCGATCGCGTGAACGCAAATTTAATCGCGAAGGAAGAAGAGTGCGAAAAGCTAGAGTGCGAGATTGCCGAGTTGAAAAGAGACGCCAAGCTTCGTCAGACGGCGTACGAGGCGCAGCTTGAAAATTTGCAAAAGCAAAGCAATGCGACTGGTACTAAAGCAAGAGACGAAAGCAACGAAATCTCAGACGATGGTGAAAATAACGACGACGACGACGACGACGACGATGACGACGATCTGAGAAGGAAAGCGCCAGCTCCACCGCAAAAGAGCGCTCTCAAACAACGAGATCAACAAAAATCCACGTCGAAATCGACGAAATCGACCAAGTTTACTCTCGATCGCGCCGACGATTTTCAGGACGCGCCCTTTGGCGATAAAGAGACGGTTGAAAAGCCTCCAGCATCTAAAAGTACTCGCCATCGACGAGTCACTATTCAAAGTCGTGATATTGAAGAAGGTCACGCGAACGAAAACTACGTCAAGACTCGACCGACGGAGAAACCGACGCTTGAGAAGAAAAAGACGACTGCGGCTCCGAAGAAAAGAGAAGCTCTTACAAAGAGAAAACCATCAGCAGCAACATTAGGTGAACAAGCGACGCACGTTGCAAGAGGAGGCGTTCGAAAGACGACGACGACGGGAACATCTCGAAAAAAGAAACACGTTCCATCCGCGGCCACTCCGAAGGAGAAAACGCCGACGCCTCCGCCGGCGTCGTTATCGCAACAGCAACGCAAGGCTACGCTCAAGACGAAAAAGTCACCCGCGAAAAACGCACTTTTACGCGCAAAAATTCTAAAAAACGCGCACAAAGACGACACATCTAGCGACGAGGACGACGACGGTTTCGAAGGCCTCGATCCCTTCGCGTTCGCGGATGATTAAACGAAAAATTGATCACAATCGATGCGATATTTTGAAACGAGTACTCACTTTACATGGTAACCATCTGAACATGATTGTTATTAAACTACTAACATATATTAATCTACTAACACTACTGCGCTATGCATTATCAACCACTCCGTTAAATCTATATACACACAAATACCTCTACAGTTTATATCCGTTATGAATCGCCACGATGCCGCCGGTTATGTTCTCAAAATCCACGCTCGAAAATCCCTCCCCTCTCATGATATCGCACAATCGCTCTTGTTTCGGAAACTTTCTAATCGATTCCACTAAATACTGATACGATTTTCGATCGTTGGCGACGATCTGGCCCATCGTCGGGATCGCCGCAAAAGAGTAAAAGTTATAGAGCGATTTCAAAGGCTCTTCTTGCACGTGCGAAAACTCTAAAATCGAAATCCTCCCGCCTTTCTTCAACACCCGATGCGCTTCTCTCAACGCGATGTCAATGTTCGTCACGTTCCGCAAACCAAACGCAATCGTGTACTGATCCACGCTCTCGTCTTCAAACGGCAACTTCTCCGCGTTCGCTTCCACAAACTCCAACTCCGCATCCGTCTTCGTATCAAAACCCGGGTTTTTCAATCCTTTCTGCTCCGCTCGCTTCTCGCCGACTTTCAACATCGCCGGATTAATATCGCTCACAATCACCCGACTCTTCGCCTCTTTCCCGGTCCCTTCTCTGTCCACCTTCCGTAACTTTTTCAAAACTCGAAACGACACGTCCCCGGTCCCTCCGGCGACGTCTAAATGCGTCATCCCGGGAAAAATCGCCAGCTTATGCACGAAATAATCCTTCCAAAGTCGGTGCATTCCGACCGACATCAAATCATTCATGACGTCGTAACTCGGCGCCACGGACGCGAACACCTCCCGAACCAAACTTTCCTTCTTCGTTTTCGGCACCGAGGCGTACCCGAACGACGTCGTCTGTTGCTCCTCCTCCTCGTCTTCGTCTTTATTCTTCTTTTTTGCATCGCCGCTGGTGCTTTTTTCCTCGCCGCTGCGCTTTGTCGTCGTCGACGCTTCGCGCGAAGACGACGACGACGAACTCCACGAAGGAGGTCGAGAATACCAAAGCGTTCGATCATTATTCAGCGTCGTCGAAACCATCATCGCAGAGCTGCTGCCACCACCATCGCTGAGACGACGAAGAAGAAGACGCCGCAACGACGACGACGACATGGCTCGTTGCGACATATCGTGATACTGCTTATTTATTCGTCGACGTGGCTTCTGGCGTTCGACTCTCGACGAGTTAGTTCTCACGCTTATTTTGTTTTTTTCCCGAAGAAGAAGAAGAAGAAAGATACGCGCGAAGAGACTTTTATCCGAATCTCTTCACTTCTGTCCGACGCCGCCGCGCGCGCGCACAAATAACCACACACAGGCGTAAAAGTAAGGAATGCTGAACACCGTGCGCCGTCGCTTGGTGACCGCCGCTTTTGCTCGCGCGACGAATTCTTCTTCGACTTTGACGAGAGGCACCCCCAACAATAATTTTCTTCCGTCGAATAATGGTCTTCTTTCCTCCCGGGGAGTCGTCGTTTCCAAAAGTTACGCGACGAGCGCAACGACGACAACGACGGTTCCGTTGATATCCACCGCGGTCGGGACGCAAAAAACCTCTCTCGCGGAGTGCTTCGCGAAGCTCTCGCAAATCAACGCGGAGATTAAAGAGTCTCGTCAGCTTCGTTTGGGAGGGAAAGAGGTGAAGATGTTTTTGACGGTGGGCGCGACCGAGTCGGATTTGAAGAAGTGCTTCGAGTCCATGGAGTTTACGTACGTGGACGTGGAGAAGGCGAGGGATACGACGCAGGATATCAAAGGCCCGTACTGCGAGACGTCGCCGCTGTTACCATTCGTCAGGAGAATTCAACTCCGCGCGCCGTACACGAAATCTATCGAGATGAAGATCACCGATTTAATGTGCCGACAAGGCGTGACGATATCGCACTTGGACCAGTATCGCTCGGGAAAAGATATCATCATGGAAGGCATCGCGCACATGCCAACGGGCGTGGCCGAGTTCCCGAAGCTCGACGAGACGTCTTTCGTGCAAACTTTGGAGAAAGAAGGCATTTTGGTGAAGGAGTTCTCGAAGATTATCGGAAATCCGGCGCCGATTGGTAAGTAAAACTCTCTCTCTCGCGCGGCGTCCGAGAGAGAAAGAGAGAGAGAGCGTTTGTGAAAAAATACGCGAGAAAAGAAAAGGACGACAAACAAAAAGAATATGTAGATAGCAGCGAAAACGCATTGCAAGATATAAAAAAGTGAAAAAGGATCCTATCCGCGTCCAAACGTGCGAGAACGCGAGCGCGCGTTTGTGTGCGTGTGTGCGTTTGCGAGAGGAGATAAGAGATTGATAAAGAGAGAGTGCGCTTTTATGACAATTTTCAACATGTAAAGGAAAAAGCAGCCCATTTTGAATACGAAAAAATTCTCCAAAACTCTCCAAAACACATTCGCAAACAACAACATGGATGGATTCTTTTCCCGTCTCCTTTCGAACAACAAACCACCGCCACCGCCGGATTCTTTTTCTTTCTTCTTTTCGTTGAACGACGCGCTCTCTTCTTCCGTTTTGCGTTTTGTCGATGATGTTCGGCAGAGAGAGACGATGGTGATTGCGCTCGCGATTGTCTTCGTCTCGTTGCTGTTGGTGTTCGTCTTCTGGCCGAAACCGGCGAAGCGATTACCGCGGTCGTATTTGAACGAGACGGGGATGAAATGGCAGCCGAAACCGAGATTTGTAAAGCCGAAGAAGTTTTCGAAAGAGTCGGAGGAGTTTGGCGAGATGTACGCGGGTGATTTATCGTCCGACGACGAGGAAGGCGACAGGAAGCGAATCGTCGTCGGTCCGAAGGAGATTCCGGCGGTCGTGAAGGAGATGAAGGAGAAAGTGAAACGACACGCTTGCGTTCCGATTGAGAAAAGAATCGAACAGCTAATGCAGTTGAAACGAATGGTGAAAGAAAACGAAGAGGCGATATGCGACGCGTTGTATTACGATATGGGTAGGCCTCGATTGGAAGCGTTTATTTACGACGTGTTCATACCGTTGCGTTCAATCGAGCAGAGTTTGAAATATTGTCGCAAGTGGAATCCAAAGTATAAGAAGGCAAACGAGCACTCGTTCATTCAAATCAGTCAACCGAGCACGCAATGGTTGGAACCGCAGCCGTACGGGTTGGCGTTGGTTATCGCGCCTTGGAATTTTCCGTTTTTGCTGGCGTTGGGACCGGTCGTGTCGGCGATTACGGCTGGGTGTTCGGTCGTCGTGAGACCGAGCAACGACGCAAAGTATTGCGCAAAGTTATTGCAAGATTTGATCACGCAGTACATGGATCCAGACGTGTGCAGAGTTGTTGGCGCAGGACACCCAGGAGATGGAATCGATACCATGAACGCAGTACTCGACCAAAAAGAGTTCGACGTGGTTTTCTTCACCGGGTCGAGCAAAGTTGGACGAATCGTTGCGAAGAAATGCGCGGAACATTTGACGCCGTGCGTTTTAGAATTGGGTGGGAAGAACCCAGTCATTGTGGCTGAAGATTGCGGGGACGTTGATTTAGCTGCCAAACAGTGCGTCTGGGGAAGAATGTTAAATTGTGGACAGCAGTGCGTTTCGCCGGATTACGTGTTGGTGCACGAATCCATCGAGAAGGAATTTACGGAGAAGTGTGAAAAGTGGGTGAAGACGTTTTTCCCGAGGTATGAAGTTCCTGAGGCCATGGGAAGACTCGGCGGCCCGGAAGCGAGAATCAAAATGATGGCAAAGGAAGCCGAGGAAATGCGAAATTCGAAAGCGGAGAAGATCGTGTGCGGCGGCAAAGTGGTGGAGGTGTTGAAAATGGCCGAACCGACGATAGTGAAAGTTTTAGACGTGGATGAAGCAGTTTGTATGCGCAAAGAAGCGTTCGCGCCAATCTTGTCGATTATATCTGTAAAATCTACGGAAGAAGCGATCGAGTTTATCAACGATAAGTATCCGAACCCGTTGAGTTTGTACATCTTTTCAAAATCGGCGAAAACGCAAAGGTTGATTTTAGACAACACGAAATCCGGCGGCGTGTGCATCAACTCAGTAATTTATCAAGCCGGTCACGAAGGGTTACCGTTTGGTGGTGTCGGTGAAAGTGGGTACGGCAGTCACCACGGGTTAGCCGGCGTGGAATCATTTCGAAGATGGAAGCCGGTGTTACAGAAAATGAGATGGTTGAGTTGGTTCGATTTCGGTTTACTTTCCGACACTAACATCGTGTATCCGCCATACGGCATGAAGTTGCACTTGGTGAAACGGTTGTTAAGTTTTGCGCGTCTGTTTTGATCATGTAACATTATATAATATTATCGCTATCTTTTGCTACGCGCGCGCGGATTCAGAAAGACTTGAACACATTAGTGAGAATGATATATGACATAAATAATAATAATAATGATAATAATAGTGTATACTTTCTTTTCATTAAAAGCTCTAATTTAAATTGAGCTCGCATGATAGGCTTTCCCCGTTGTAGTGCGTCCGTCTCTCGTTTTCATCAAAAGCTTATTATCAGTCGCAAAACCGCGTCATCGAATGACGTTCAAGTTTTGCGTCGTCACGAGAGCGCAAACAAATTTTCAAATTTGCACTCGAATTGAATCGTTTTGATTTCCTCTGCACGCACCACAGCCTTTTATATTTCATTTCACGCGAACACAAAAATCTGCGCGTCGCCGCTCGAGCATGTAAAAATCTCGAGAACAGGCGACGCGCTTATCCTCAGCAACCTTTAGACTGCGGATCTTCTCCGCTACTACGCGTAATAGTCATGGTCGTGAACTGTTCAGAGACCGTCGGGTGAATCCCAACCGTATCATCCAAATCCTGTTTCGTCATGTTCATTTTCATCGCCACCGCGTAGCCTTGCGTCACCTCACCGGCGTTTGGTCCGAGGTAATGCAAACCAACAACTCTTTCGCTGTCCGCTTTATTCACGATAACTTTCGCGAAACACGCGTTGTCCTCTCTGTGCATGGTTCCATTATCGTGCGCCGAGTGGTTAACAGTCCATTCGAGCGGTTTGAAGTAAGACAAGTACGACTCAATGTTCTCCTCGCCGTACGTCTCCTTCGCCAACTCTTCGGACATACCGACACAACCGTACTCCAACGGTGTAAACACCGTCGTCGGCACTAAATCGTAGTTCATTTTCAGTTTCGGTTTTCCGTCGTCGCCATAGATTCTGTGCGCCAATCGAACGCCAGCTTTAATAGCGACCGGAGTCAATTCTTGTCTCGTATCGAGCACATCGCCGATGGCGTAAATGTGCGGGACGTTCGTTTGTTCATCCACGCACGGGATTTTCCCATTCTTCGGGTTGAATTCCACGCCAGCCGCGGGTAAGTTCAACCCTTCGGTCACCGCGTCTCTACCGACCGCTAAGACTACCGTGTCGAACTCTTCCTTGAACTTGTTTCCAAACATGGTGTTTTTAAACTCCACTTTGATTTTACCGTCTTCGGTCTTTTCAAACTTTTGCGGCGTCGTGTCTCGAATCATTCGCGTCCCGTGGCGTTCCATGTGACCGACGATTTGCGCCGCAATTTCCGTATCGAAGCCTCTCAGAAACACAGATCTCACGACGACGCTCGTGTCGTAACCGAGAGCGTTCAAAAAACCAGCAGTTTCCAACGAGATGTAACTCGCTCCGACGCACAACGTCTTTCCCGGCGGATTCTCCAACGAGAAGACGTCGTCCGAAGTAATGCACAATTCTCGAGCACCCGGGGCATCCAAGTAACTCGGTCGTCCACCAACCGCGATGATGCACTTATCAAACGTGTATTGCTTCTCCACGCCTCTTTTGTTCACCCCTTTGACGGTGTTTGCGTCCACGAAGGAGCAATATTCGTTCTTGTAATCCACCTTCTTCTCTCTCAACGCCGTTCGGTACCCAAAGTTCAAGGACCCGATGTGATCTTGAATCCCACTGACCATCTTCCCCCAATCGTGCTTCTGCTTCTCCTCCACGGTCCAACCAAACGCGTTCGCATCGGAAAATGACTCTCCCAAAATACCCGCCTGGTGCATCAACTTCTTCGGAATGCAACCGACGTTCACGCACGTCCCGCCGAGACCCCACGTGGTCCCTTTCTCGCTCGGTTTCACAAAGTCAAAGCACGCGACTTTCGCGCCGTGCCTCGCCGCCTCCTTCGCGGCCGCTAAACCGCCCGAACCGCCGCCAATGACGACCAAATCGTAATCTTTCCCGTGCGCCAACGGCGACGTCGGCGACTCCGAGCCTTCAACCATGTTGTTGTTTTCTTCGTCCAAAAGTGCCTTTGATAAATCTTTCGGTATATCGAGCGCGCGAAATAAATCTCCGGGCGAGCGACTGTGATTCTCGCGTCTCTGAAACTTTTCTCTTCTCGACAAAGGCGGCGTTTGTTTCCTTCGTCCGGGCGTTACTAACGACGACGACCGCTGTTCGCGAGTAGTACCAGTAGCAGTAGCACTTGTCCTCGTTTCAAAGATAAACGTTGACGCCGATCTTTGTCCCCAAAAAGCGTTCTTCCAACGAAGAAGAGCTTGCTGTTGCTGCGCGAGAGAACACCGCGACAACGCGCGACGGGAAGCGATGGTGAACTTCTATTTCTCTCGACCCAGAAGAACTTTTGAGCGCGAGTAGTCTCTCTCGAAAACGTCGCTCGAGCGTGCGCAAGCGATGAGAGAGTTTAGAATAGAAAAGTGACGTTTTTCTATACCGAGAGAGAGTGGAAAAATTCAAAAAAAATGAAAGGGGTGCCCTTTTCTCCTCTTTTTTTTCTCTTCCGCGCGCGGGTGTACGAGTATGTTACAAGAATATGACGCTAATGTAATGCGCGCGCGTGTACACGGCTGCGACTTTCTTTCACTCTCTCTTTCTGACTCTCTCTCTCTCTCTCTCTCTCTCTCTCTCGAGAAGAGATGGATTGGATGCGGTGCGGCTTTCTTTTTCTTTCCCTCCGAAAAGCCGCGACGCTCTCTGACTAATAGACTGGAAACAAGACCAAGAGATTGGCGAGCGCGATGGATAAGGCGGTTTTTTTGGATACTCCGGCGAATTTGCTCTCCTCCGCGAAACCTTTTATCGCTCGAATCCATCCCCAGATGTCGCCGTTTAAGTTTAAGGACCAACCGCCGAAGAGGGTGAGCGCCGTTGTCGGCCAGGCGAGGAAGAAACCAAACGCCTCCACGCACTTGGCTAAGTCGGAGTTGTCGTTGGAGGCCCAGAAGAGACTTCGGTTAAAGTATACCGAGAGCTCGAGTTGAAGGATCGATAACGCCGTCGTGTCGTGGTTCATTAATCCGATGATTCGTTTATATCGCATGTTTGCGTCGATTAAATGCGCCAACGAACTGACCACTATTGTCACCAAAGGCAACTTGTCGCCGGAACACTGTATTAAATCCGCGCTCACTTTCAACCACTTGAAAAACGCGTACCCATAAAACCATCTCCTCTTGTGCAAGTGCACGTAAACGTACCTCACCACGCGCTTCCAAAACGGATCTTTCGGTTTGTCGAACTTTTTCTTACACACCGAACACTCCTCGCCGTTGCGGTCGCAGCCGTTTTTCAGCGAAAGCAGTTGCCAACGGTTCAAACAGTTCACGTGGACGAATCGTTGCGATCCTTTACAGTCGCACGGGGAGATTAACTTCGAGCTCTTCGTCTCGTCTTCTAAACAAAAACGACAGATTGGGGGCGGAGAGGCGTAACCGTTCTCGCTTTTCTCCTCCGCCTTATCTTCTTCTGCGGCGAATTCGCCTTCTTTCTCTTCTTCTTCTCTGTCGGTAGCGATGGACACAAAGCCAACTCCGGCGAGGCCACCATTGCTACTTACGCTCGAAAAAAGCAACCGCTTCGCGTCGTTCGTTCGCGTCGTTTGCACGCGTTCTTCGAGGATCGCCAGCGTTTGATTCTTCTTCATCGTCGTCGTCATCAAAACAGTAGTCGTTCGTTGGGGAAAAACGAGCGGAAGCGTTGATAAACGCTCGCGGTCAAAGTGTGATTGTTGTTCGGGTTCTGCCGCTTCGCCAAACGCGCCGAGGGCAAAATTAGAAAAGCGCACGCGCGCAGAACGACGACGGGAAAAGTCTCGTCGCATCTTTGCGCGTCGTTCGTTTGATTATTCGAGCGCGCAGTGCGCTTAGAAGCGTATTCTGTTTATGAGGTTTCTTCCGTTTAATTAAACTATGTACGAGTAGTGTGTCGACCAAAGTTCAAAAAAAAGAGAAGTGTCTTCTTCCTCACATTTCATGTCGTTTCGCGCGACAGCTCTGCTTTCAAAAACATTCATCGCGGGACGACGATCGACCAGGATGACAGCGGCATCGGCAACTACGACGACGACGAGTGGTGCAAAAAAACAACACACCATCTTCTTCGACCTGGACGATTGCTTGTACAAGAACGATTGGAAAGTTGCGAACTTACTCACGGAAAGGATCGAGAAGTACACGGTCGGTAAGCTCGGGTTGAAACCCGGGTACGCGTACGAGTTGTATAAGAAGTACGGCACGTGCTTGAAAGGGATGATGGTGGAGAAGATTTTGGACGAAGACTCGGTGGATGATTATCTGTTGTGGGCGCACGATGTGCCTTTGGAGGAACACATTTCAAAAGATGTAAAATTGAGAGATATGCTGACGAAAGTGAAAGAGGAAGGGTATCCGATGTACATATTCACGGCGTCGGCGCGTCACCACGCGGAGAAATGCTTGCAGCTGTTAGGAATTTCAGATTTGTTCATAGATATTATCGATGTGAGAGCGGTTGAGTGGGCGACGAAACACGACGAGGAGGCGTATGAGAGAGCGATGCGAATCGCGGGCGTTGAAGAGAGGGAGAGATGCGTGTTCATCGATGATTCGACGAGCAACATAAAAACAGCGAAGAAAATGGGATGGCATACGATTTTATGTGGAACCAAAGGACGGGATTGTGGTTCTGTTTTGGTGTGCGCGGAAGCTAATCATATCATCGAAACTGCGCACGAATTTTCCACGGAGAAGCACGTGCCCCCTTCCGTGTTAGCCGACGATCAACCGAGTAAGTAAATAGCAGTTTCTTTTAGGATTGTCAAATAGTATTAGAAGTTAATGAGAGTCTATCTATCATCATATTGTCTACCCGTCCTCGCTTGCGGTGCGGAGCCTCTGCCGAATTGATTCGGTAAAATGCCCTGCGACGGCATCTCTCTCTGAAATTCCTCGTTCTTGCCGAATTGCGTTTTATGCGCGTCGTGCATTTGTGGAGGCTGTTGTTGTTGGTACATTTGTGGAGGCTGCTGTTGTTGGTACATTTGTGATGGCACTGATTGTTGATGTTGTTGTTGCGATTGAAACATCTGCGGAATCGGTGGCATCCCAAAATTCGAACTTCCCGGACCAAAGCCGCCCGCCGGACCGACGTTCCTGACTGACTCGTATTTCCCTTGATATTCAAATCCTTGACTCCTCCCTCCCTCAACTAAATCTCCACTAGTCGTTGCAAAATAACCTTGCACCGCGTGAACTTGCATCCACGCGCACATACACAAAACAATAACCTCTATAAACGTCAACCACGCCGTTCTCAACGCGTTCGAGTCCACCGTTTGCTTATGCCTTTTCGTCCTCCACTTCAAATAATGAATCTCCCCTCGTATTCTTTGAACATCGTCCATCAACGACTCCGCGAGCGCGATCGAATCGTGCAACTGATCCGCGTGTAACCCTTTACTCTGACCAGGTATGTGGTGTCTTTTTAACACCTTCAACTCTTTTTCCAACTCCTCGTCCGAGATGGCGTGGTGCGGCTGAAAAAAATGAACCTGCACGACTACGTGTCCGCCGTCCTTTTCGTTGACACCTTTATTCGTAAAGCACGCGGAATACAAACCAAACCCGACGCCTTCGACGGTTTCCTCCACGTGTCCAGCCGCGGACGCGTACTCTTTCTTCACCCCGTGCGGATCGGAGATTTTCACTTCCACTATCGGCTTCCCGCTCGGAATCGTGAAATGGTTGAAGATGGCAACTTTCATCGTCGATGCATTTTCCGTGCTCAACGCGTGCGATTTGTCGTACGTCTGTTTTTGTGTGCGCGCGTCATTTTTCGCGCATCGCATTTGCGAAACGAAGAAGAAGAAGAAAGAACGAAGAGCGGTCAGCGACGACGACACGCGGAGAAGAAAAGAAGATGCGAACGGAGAGAGAGAGAGAGAGACGAGAGATTTGATTTTCCCCTAAAATCTCGATCTCTCTCCCCGGGGAAAAGTCGCGCGCATAAACACATCGTCAACAACAACAACAACAACAACAACAACAAAAACGCACCTTAAACACGCACTCGGTCTTGTTAAACCCGACGTCCAGCGCGAACGCGTTCACCCGGCGCGCGTTGAACAGCGCCACGAAGAGCGAAAAGACGACGCTCAGCGCGAAAAGACGTCCCGTAGAAAAAGACATCTTCGAAAGAAAAAAGTGAGGAATTATTCTTCTTCAGACTTTTGCGTTCGTTCGTTCCTTCGTTCTCTCGGTCGGCAGAGAGACGACGACGAAGAAGAAAAAATAATGTCGTCCTCGTCGTCGACGACGACTTCCACGTTCCGCCAGGTTTTATATTTGTGGCACTCGTTCGTGCGATGCGTCGGCGTGTACGCGTTCCTGCAAGTCGGGAAAACGATTTACATCTACAAGAAGAGGTACCCGTACACGAAGCGCATTCGCGCGTGGGTGCCGTACTCGAAGAACGAGGAAAACGAGGAAGTTTTGGTCGTCGATTGCACGCACCCGAAGAATAAAACGATCACGCACCATAAGGGGTCGTCGACGCCGAGAGAGGTGAAAGTCGGGGACACGAGCACGGAGAATGTTTTGCGCGCGATAAAGACGAGGCATAAATTTACGACCAAGAGAGGGAAGGCGACGCGAGTTACGTGCGACCACTTCGACATCGACGGGTTGATTTCCGTGTTTAGCTTGTTGTATCCGAACGATGCGGTGAAATACGAGGATGTGTTGGTGGAAGCGGCGAGGATTGGAGACTTTAGAGAGTTTGAACACGTGAATGTGATGGCGCCGACGAGCGTGAAAGCGTTGCGGTTGTGCTCGTACGTCAATCAAGTGGAGAGAGAGAACTTTAATTTACCGTTCGTTGGAGACGAAAGAGAAAACTGTTTGTTGAAGTACAAACACTTTCTGCAGCATTTTAAAGGGTACGTGGTCGCGTGCGGAACGTGCGACGTGGATAGAATCCACGAGGAGTTTGAGTTGACGATGGAAGGCGAGGAGGAGTTTTTAAAGGTACTGAGAGATGCAAAATTGGTTCGGGAACACAAGAGTGGCATCAAGAAATGGTTAGAAGTTTCGACGACTGTGGTGAAGTTACCGAAGCCGGTGCATTATTACGCGTTGTTTGGAGCTACGGTTGGGACGGACACGTGCGTCGCAATCTACGACGGCAACCGGTACGAAGTCGAGCACAAGTACACGACGTTTGTGGACATTCAAAGCCGAGAGACGCAACCGAGACTCGATTTAACGCATTTGGCAAAAACTCTCAACGCGTTAGAGGAAGACGATGCGATCAAGAACGATTACAAGTGGGAAGTCGCTGGCGTCACCGACACCGGTCCGCTCTTGCGTCTCCACGACCTCTCCGCGTCCGCCCGCTTAACGAAAGCGGAACGATACCAACACCCGGACCAACGCAAAATCAACCCGTCTTCGATACCTGAATCCGTCTTTCTCGAAACCGTGAGAAGTTACTTGATCTTTGGCCAAAAAGAAATGGCGCAATACGCGAAGATCAATCCTCTGGAAGGTCGCGAAGTCGATTGCATCGGCGACGGAAGCGGTTACCTGCGAGGCAAAAATTGGACTTGGAAAGAGACGCAAAAGTTAAACGCGAACGTGGATTGGAGCAAATGGGACCGAAAAAGAGCCGAAACATAGAATTTATGATGAAATAGTGTAACGTTTTAATTGTAGCGCGCGCGTATAGCCAGAGCGGCGCGCAAAATATATCGTGTAGATTTCGAGTTTTGGACGGATCGACGCACGCGTATTTGCGAGAAAGCTTTCTTCTTCTTCAACCAGTTCGCCACACAACTTTTCCTCCCACACGATTCTTCTGAAAAGAAACAATGTCAGGGCGACCATCTGCAGGAGGTAAGTCAATTATATCGCGAAACCCGCGACCATTCATCGTCGACGCGCAAAAAGAGCGTGCGCACCTTTCGCGCGCCGAGCTTTTTCGCGTTTTAGCTCGGACGATACGTTTTCATCTTCATTTTTACTTTTGAACGCGCGCGGCGCCATAAACGCGTGCGAATCCCCCCGATCGAATTTTGTTTCTCTGTTTGCGTCCTGTTTTCCCGTCCGCTAACGCGCGTTTCTCTCTCCTTCCACGCGCGACGCAGGTTTACGCAAACGACCAGGCACCGGGTCTGGGGCCAACATCGCCGGGAGAGGCGGCGGCTCGAACAATTCCATCCTCAAGTTTTACACGGACGATTCTCCTGGGCTGAAAATCACCCCTGTGGTGGTTCTCGTCATGTCGGTGTGCTTCATCGGTTTCGTGACCATCCTCCACGCGATGTCGAAAATCTATAAATACAAAATGGGTTAAAGAGA
>Ga0181601_10001670_pt1 | contig 19076 bp, 28 predicted proteins | sample 041ome_8_FD_133020 | JGI IMG/M metagenome (GOLD analysis project Ga0181601, IMG submission 133020) | Coastal salt marsh microbial communities from the Groves Creek Marsh, Skidaway Island, Georgia - 041407BS metaG (megahit assembly) | ecosystem: Environmental > Aquatic > Marine > Intertidal zone...
AAACTACATTATTAATAGGTCACAATCTTAAATTTGATTTGATGTGGTTACTAGAGGCAGGATTTAAATACACTGGTAAAGTATATGATACTATGATTGGTGAATACATACTCAATAAAGGTGTTAGAAAATCTTTGACATTACAAATGTGTTGCCAGCGTAGGAAGATAGGTATGAAAGATGATCGTATAAAAGAATATATGGATCGTGGAATATCTTTTGATAATATACCTGCTGATCTAGTCGAGGAGTATGGTAGAAATGATGTAACAATTACCAAAAGATTATTTGAGTCTCAGATGGCAGACTTTAAACTTCCTGCTAATAAAGATTTAATTAAGACTGCTAAGATGATGGGTGAATTTTTAGTTGTACTATCCGACATGGAACGTAATGGTATCTATGTAGACTTAAATGTATTAGAAAAAGTTAATGCAGAGTATACTGCAGAAAAAGAATATCTAAGGCAGAAGATAGGTAAAATTGTTTATAATAAAATGGGTGATACAGAAATAAATTTATCTAGTCCAGAACAATTATCATGGTTAATCTATTCTAAAAAACCTTTAGATAAAAGTAATTGGGCCAAAATATTTAATGTTGGTGTAGATAAAGCAACAGGTAAAAACAAACGTAGACCACAATTTTCACTGAATCAATTTAGATCACTAGTTAAAGCAAATACTGCACCTGTGTATAAGACAAGTGCAAGTAAATGTATACCTTGTGATGGTAAAGGTGTAACTAAAAGAATAAAAAAAGATGGTAGTCCATATAAAAATTATACTAAATGTTCTGATTGTGATGGCGATGGATTTATATATCACAAGATGGCTAAACTTGCAGGGTTTAATCAAGTGCCTAAGAGTGTATATGATATATCAGAGTCTGGATTTAGGACAGATAAAGTAACTCTATCTAAACTCTCAGCAGAATCTGAGGGAGAACTTAGAGAATTTTTAGATGCTATTGTAAGATATAATGCTATAGATACTTATCTATCTACTTTTATATCTGGCATAAAAGATCATACAGATAGCCAAGGTATGCTACATCCTAAATTTATGCAGGCAGTCACTGCAACAGGTAGACTTTCAAGTCGTGATCCTAATTTTCAGAATCAACCTAGGGGAAAAACATTTCCTATTAGGCAAGTGGTTAAGTCAAGATTCGCTAGTGGTAAAATATTGGAGATAGATTTTTCTCAACTTGAATTTAGAACTGCAGTGTTTATGGCACAAGATAAACAGGGTATGGAAGATATAAAAAATAATATTGATGTACATCAATACACTGCAGATATTATTGGAGTATCAAGACAAGATGCTAAAGCACACACATTTAAACCTTTGTATGGTGGTGTAACAGGTACTGAAGATGAGAAAAAATACTATCGTAAGTTTTTAGAAAAGTATAAAGGTATCAAAGCATGGCATGATAAATTACAAACGCATGCTATCAAATTTAAATGTATACAAATACCTACAGGTAGACAGTATTCATTTCCATATGCTCAGCGTATGCCTTGGGGTGGCTCTAGTTATGGTACACAAATAAAAAATTATCCTGTGCAAGGTTTTGCAACAGCAGATATTGTTCCATTAGCATGTATAAATATATACAATCTAATGAAAGAACAGAAAGTAAAAAGTTTACTCGTAAACACAGTTCACGATTCTATCGTAGCTGATGTTTATCCTGGCGAAGAAAGTGTGATGGGTAAAATATTCAAGCAGGGCACAAGCAGTGTTATTGATTCATTGAAAGAATATTATAATATAGATTTCAATGTTCCACTTGACACAGAGACAAAAATAGGATATAACTGGTTAGATATGAAGGAGGTAATAACCATATGAGTTTAAATAATTCTGAAGATAGAACTACAAAATATATAATTATGGGTAAGTTTAATCACTCAAATAAATTTATATTTGAAAAACAGTTTATTAACAAGCGTAGTGCAGATGCATACGCAGAGTTGATGAATGAAAATAAAGAGCATGACGGATACGAATACTTTTTATTTGAACAATCAAAAGCCTATAACTTGGAGAACTAATATGATTGAGGCATTAGAAACTTTAGATGAATATGATGATTCAGACATTACTGTCTACGATGAGTATCAAGCCTTTGTAAATAGTTACGAAGGAACTTATGATACTCTTTATTTAAATAAAGATCATGAAGATTATTCATCGTGGAAGCAGTATGCTGAGTATGATGGATTCAAAGTAATACAAACCGATGAGGAGACACGCTTATGTTAGATATATTTTTATCTGCCTGTTTAGCAGTAGTTATTTTCTTTTGGGTATGCGATTTGGTATACCCACCATACAAGAAAAAAAATAAAAAATAGTACTTGACATTTACTATAAAATATGATATACATTAATTTTTACAAGGAGGTGTTCAATGTCAGACAATGAACTTATAAATATAAACCAAATGACCGATGAGCAAATAATGAAAGCCATAGGTCAAGACGATGGTACATCTAGTAGTGATGGCATTCCTAGATTATCTATTAATAGAAGCCCAGAAGATGACGATGGTAATCAAATACCAGTAGGTTATTTTTCTGTGTTTGATACTACTGTAGGTAAAGTTGCTTATGGTAAACCAGTTAACTTCAGACCATTTATTAGTGGTATGCAATACATGCACTACGATACTGATAAGGGTGAATATGTTAACAGATCAGTTATATTTTCATCACACAAAGATGAAGCAATTGATATGTTAGGTGGAGTTAATTGTGGTAAAGTCCCATACAAAGACAGAGACTCACTTACACCAGATCAGCAAATGATACAGAGAACTATCAGATGCTATAGACTAGTGTATGGTGTAGTTAGTTTTGATGGTGTGTTAGCCAATGGTGAAAAGCACAAGGTAGAAAATCTACCTACGTTGTACAGAGTATCTGGTACAGCATTCTTACCTGTAAGTAATGCTATCAAAAGACTAAAAGATAGTGGTAAGGTTATGCTTAAACAGGTGTTATCTATTGATACTGAGAGACAGAAAAAAGGTGGTAATACTTTTTATGTTCCTGTTCTTGATACCAAATCTGGTACTGAGTTACAGTTTACACAAGAAGATAATGAAACTTTAACTGTGTTTCAGCAGGCTGTGAAAAAAGAAAACGATGAAGTACTTGCAGCTTATAAAAATTCTAGAGTTAAGAAACCAAATGATCAAGATGGTGAAGACGCTAAAATTGTTGAGGAGATGGACGATCCACTTCCAGAGGAAGTATTGACATCTTAATGAATACAATATTAGATAAAGTAAAAATATATCTTGATAAGGTATCTAGTAATCCTGTCGCTATTTCTGAGGATTTAGTTGAGGAGTTTGGCGAGGCATGTAAAAGTGCCTTGCGTAGACAGTTCTCAGAAAAGCGTAGGGATAGTTTTGAACCTAGAATGTCGAATATAGGTAGGCCACTCTGTCAACTACAAATGGAAGCAAAAGGTATTAAAGGTGATGGACAACCTTATAATAATAAAATGAGAAATACATTTGGAGATTTGATAGAGGCCCTAGCTATATTTGTTTTAAAATCTGCAGGAGTTAAAATTGATAGTGAACAAAAAGAAGTTAAGTATAAATTTAAAGAAGACTCTATGTCTGGAAGATTGGATGTTGAGATTGATAACAAAATTTGGGATATTAAGAGTGCGTCACCGTATTCCTTTGAACATAAATTTGGTGAGAAGGGAGGCTTTAATGAAGTAGTTAATAATGATTCCTTTGGTTATGCATCGCAAGGTTTTCTTTACGCAGAAGGTATGAGAAAGCCTTTCGGTGGTTGGATAGCTGTCAATAAGTCTACAGGTGAGTGGACTGTATGTGAAGCACCAGAGTTCCAAGATGATTATAAGAATAAATACATTAAAGTTGCAACAGATAATTATACTGCATTAAAAAATAAAACAGAATTCCAGAAATGTTTCGATGACATAGCCGAAACTTTCAGAGGTAAACCAACAGGCAACAGAACGCTAGGCACTGTATGTTCATTTTGTCCATACAAAGTGCCATGTTGGGGAGATGGATTGCAACACTTACCACAACAGCAATCCAAGGGAAAGAATCCTAAATGGGTATGGTACACTTCTGTGACCAATCCCAAAAAGGATGACGCAGAGAGTAATGGAGAGTAGTTTTAGGGGTCTATTCTCTACTTACTCTTTGTGTTAGTATGCATTTATATTTTGTAGTGTTTAAGAATAAAAAAGATAATGAGTACAGGTTGTTTAATAATACAGTGTTTGATGATGAGAAAAAAGCAGAGTACTTTGGTAAGAAAAGTATGAAGAGGGGATTCGAGCATAAAGTATTAGACTATAATGACGATAACGTAAAAAGGTATTGGTATGACTAAGAAACAAGATACGTTTAAGAACTGCATAAAAGTTCTTATCTCCCCATGGGAGAAAGGATTTACATGTGGCATTACTATGGATAGTAAATCTCAAATGACAACTGAGCAATACGAATTATGTTCTACTATAGCTAGAGGCATGATAAAAATGGCAACCCAAGATCCACAATCTGTTTTTGTTTATGGATTAAAGGGATTTGCTGCAGATAAAAAAAACCCTGAAAAACCTAACCTAAGCATGAATGCAGTAGCAGAGTTTGACGAAGAAGATAATGTTATTGATTTTATAGAATGGTTAAAAGCCAAACGTGAAAAGGAGTTAAACTAATGGCAACACATTTAGTAATGGGTGATCCACATTGCACACCCAAAGCAAGCAATGATAGATTTCTGTGGGCAGGTAGACTAGCCGCAGATATAAAAGCGACACATGTAATATGCATGGGTGACTTTTGTAGTATGGATTCTTTGTCTACATATGACAGAGGAAAGAAATCTTTTGAAGGTAGAAGATACCAGAAAGATATGGAGCATTCGCATGAAGCATTGCATTTGTTTAACAAAGGTTTGGGAAAACATAAACCTAAAAAGATAATGTTACATGGTAATCATGAGGATAGAATAGATAGATTTGTAGAAGAAAATCCAGAGTTAGATGGTACTATGAAAATATCTGATTTACAATTTAAGAAATATGGTTGGCAAGAGATACCTTATAAACAGTTTAAAGTTGTTGATGGTATTTATTATGCACATCACTTCCCATCTGGTATTATGGGGTCAGCTATATCTGGTGAAAATATTGGTAGAACTCTCTTGACAAAACACAAAGTTTCTGCTACAGTAGGCCATAGTCACTTATTAGATTATGCTATATCTACTTTACCTAATGGTAAAAAGATTCATGGGCTATCTGCAGGATGTTATTTAAGTCATCCAGAACATTTTGCTAGAGACACTCAACATCTATGGTGGAGTGGATTAGTAATTAAAAGAGAAGTTAAAGATGGTAATTATAATATAGAGACTACTGATATTAAAACTATTAGGAGAGAATATGGCAGACGTTAAAAAAGAAATTATTTATAATGGAAATAAATATATTCTTGAGTCAGAAGATAATTATATTATCGAACATGATGATCCTGTAAATCACCCTAACCATTACAAGCAAGGTAATAGAGAAACTATTGAAGTCATAAAAGATTATATGACTGCTGATGAGTTTAGTGGATATCTTAAAGGTAATATTATTAAGTATGTTGGTAGGTTTAAATTTAAAGGTAATCCTTTGCAGGACTTAAAAAAAGCAAGTTGGTATTTAGATAAATTAATAAAGGAGATCAGTGATGGGACAAGTTAAGCAGGCGTTTATAGAAGTAGTAGATTTAGTTTGTGGATGTTTACAGAGAAACAAAACATTATCTCAAACTATTAATGAGTTAAGAGAACTACATGATTTTAAAAATGGTAGTAATCCTTACTTACTAGATGAAGAATATATAGAAAAAACTTACTATGAATATAGAGGATACTAATGGATACAAAGTTACTGATGTTAGATGCATTAAGAAAAAAATACGAGGCACAAATAGCAGATGCGTATGCTAGTGCACTTGTTTATCTTAATTCAGCTGTTGGTATTGGTGAGCATCCACAGTTCATTGATGAGTTGGATAAACTAATAAATAAAATTTCTTCAGCAGAAGAAAGTATACAAACCCTTAATAAATATTTTACTGATAAATAAGAGGGGAACAATGAGTAAAGAAAAAAAACAACAAGAAGTTAATGGGAAAACATATCTAATAACATCAGAACAACTAATGGATATTATGAGATATTTAATGACTAGACCATATGGAGAAGTAGTAAATATCATGAGCAAACTATCTTCGTTAAGTCCGTTAGATCCTAGAATTAGTGCAGAGTTTGTGAAACAAGGAGAAAGCAATGACAGAAAATAAAGAAGATGAGATACTAAAACATACAGGAATCTTATTTGAACTTAAAATTGGTTTAAATAAAAACAATATGGTAGTCATAGACTATGGTGGGAAGCCTGTTACTAAGATTAGAGAAGCGTTAAAGACTCATCCATTTCATGCAAGTCTTTGTGCCTCAATAATTAATCATGCAAACTCTGTTTGTAAAAAACTACAAGAAGATGTTAAACAGATTATACAAAAAATTTAGATATTACTTCTGGCATAACTGTATCATGGATAAGTTAGAAAGTTATGCTAGTAAATTAAGTAACTGGTTTTGGACTAAGCGATGGGGTGATCCGTCACTTTATCGTAAGGCCCAAAAAAAAAGGAACCCAAGATAACTTAGGTTCCAAATTAGTCGTGTTGCCTTGCTACGGGGGAGTCTTTATGGCTCCCCTTTTTTATTTTTTCTTTAATAGATTATCTGTTTGTTCTTTAATAATTTCTTTGCCTAAGTCTAATACTAAATTTTTTTGTACTGCCGATCTACCATTAGGTCTTCTAATTTTTTTACCTTTAAATTTTTTTGTATCTTTTGTAGTAGTTGTCCTAAAACCTCTATCTTTCATAGCTTGTAATGCACCTTCACTAGTTAAATCTTCTGCAACTACAAATCTTCTGTTCTCATCTTTAGCTTTTTGAATAATATCATTAACTAATTGATCACCTGCATTTCTAAATATACTACCCATTTCTACAATTACTAACGCATCTTTATGATACACATCACTTACATTTACTTTTGTACTTCCAGGTACAGCTATTTTTGCAGCAGATAAAGGTAGACCATCTTCATCTACTACAAGTATAGAATCTTTATCTTTTGTACCTATTACATCATAAGCAACAGAAGTTATATATTCAATTGCTGCTACTCTTTTATGATATGTATTTATTAAATATTCTTTTCTTTCTTCTGTTACTGTATCTGGTGTCTCACCCTCTGGGTAATCATTTAATTTATACTTATCAAATAATTTTTTTTGTAATTCTATTTCCATTTTAGCTTTTGTAGAATCTGGCATTTTAGGAAAATCACTAGCCATATTTTTTTTATACCCTTCTATACCACCTCTTATTACAAGTAGATCATCCATTAACTTATCGTCTAAAAAATTTTGAGTTGTTAAGTTATTTGTAACAGATTTATTATCTTTTGTTATAAAATTATCTTGTGCAGTATTTACAGTAGTCTCTTCTTCAATAGAACTAGGTGGATTGTTGTCACCTATACCTCTTATTAAATCTTCTGTTTGCTTATTAATATTTTCTTTTTCAAACAATTTATTTTTTGTTAATACATCGTAAAAATCACCAGGACTTAAATTTATAGAAAATGCCTCTTCTCCAGATAATACTGTTCCTTCTTTTAATCTTTCTGTTACAATCCTTTTAGGTATAAATCCAATATAATCTTGTGCCCATTGTTCCTTATATAGATAACTTCTTTTTGTAGCTGTATACAATTTATTTTCAACATTATTTTCTTTATCTTTTCCAAAACCTTCTATACGCACTGGTATTTTATCATATCCAGCATTTTTAAATGCCTGTGCTCTGTGTCTTCCTTCGTGCCCTCTTACAGTATAATCTTCACCTTTTCTACCTACAAATAAAATTGGTATGTCACCTATCTCTTTACCTTGTCTTATTTTATTTTCTAAATATTCTATCTTTGCTTTAGACCAATCACTTTCTGGATCCATTTCTGTAGCTAAATTTAAATACTCATCTGGACTAATATATATTAGCTGTACATTATCCATATCATTGCCGTATTGTCTACCTAAAGATACAGCACCAAAATGTTTATCAGCCTCTACTATTTTTTTTGTGTTCGCAGGATCATATTTAGGATATTCTTTATTAGCTTTAGCAAATCTTTCTTCGCTATATATTTCTTCATATTCTGCTAATCCTTCTTGTAGTTCAGCATCCCTGTTATAATATATTTGTGGCCCTTCTGGATCTGGCATTGGAGTAGATAAAGTATCAGGTAATTTTTCTTCTTTAGGAAATTGCTCTACTGTATCTAATTTAGGTGGGGTATTGTCACCTGTTTTTATATCAGGTTTTATAGGTGGGTCTGCAGGAAAACCTACAGGTTTAGTCATTTCTCTAATCTTCTTAGATTCTTTATCTATCTCAGTTGCATCTGGTGCTATAACTCCAGGCACTGTAAGATCACCAGCAAAAGCAGTTGCTCCCGCTTTGTAATTTTCATTAACCATTGGCACACTATCTGCTTTAAGCATAGGGGTATCCGCAGCTAATGTTTCGTTTAGGCTAGTAAAAGCCTCTTTACCATAAGTTGAAACAAATTTATTTATACCTAACTTACCTAACTCTTTAGATAAGTATGGTGCAGCAAATCTACCTATTGCTGTAACTATAGGTGCTGCTAGTAAAGCTACTTGTGCTACCATTTAACAATTCCAAGCTCTCAATGCTTTATTGATTCTAGAGTTAGGATCATTAGCAGTTTTCTTAGAAGTAAGTTTCTTTTTCATTCCACGCATACGAGCACAAAAAGAGGCACGCCTTTTATTGCCTACCTTTTTACTTGGTGCTTTTAAATTACCACCAGTCTCACGGTTATAAGAATCACGACCTTTTTGATTAAGGCCACCCTTAGGGTTCTGACCTTCTTTTCTAGTCCATGCTTTTGTTTTAACTGCTCCTGCCATTATGCAAAACTCCTATACTGTTTTACTTTCTTTGCAATATTTTTAGGTTGTTTAACAAATTGTTTACCTTTAGCTTTACCCGCTTTTTTTGCAGCAGTTGTAGCTGCATATTCAGAAGAAGATAATGATTTTATTGCTTTCTCTGGTAAGTATCTTTCACCTGTTACAGATGATTTTTTACCAGACTTGGTTGTCCATTTCTGTTTGCCCCAAGCCTTAAGTGATCTTTGACTTTTTGTTAATGCCATTTTTATTTTTCTTTTTTATTTTTGCTAATATTTTAAAGTCCTGTTTGTCTAGCTTTTTATTTTTGTTAAAGTCTAACTTGTATTGTTTTCCTTTTATTGCTACCATTATATATTCTCCTTTATCCTCTTAATGGATCGTAGTATTCCTCTAAAGAAACAGTTACATCCAAATTCATTGTTGTTTCTATATAACCTAATAGTTTGTCACCTTGATGTAAATACAACTGGCTCCCACTAACTAAGTCTGTAGCTGTATGTGCACCCATAGCAAGTCCATTTACAATATGATGATATGTACTATCATCAGCATGATAGAATTGTATATATGCTTTTTTATTATTGGCTACACCACTACTTAAATGTAAAAATTTAACAATAGCACTATAATTATTAGGACAAGTATAAATTAAATCTGCACTTGCATCTGAAGATGTACTTGTAATAGTTTTACTTTCAGTTAAAAATTTACTTTTACTTAGAAATGGCATTATGATTTATATCCACCGCCTGCTTTTTTATATGCTTTAGCTAGTGCTTGTGCTTTTCTAGCAGACCATTGGCCTGCACCTGTACCATGTGATGCCTGTGATTTTATTCTATTAAATATAGTTTTTCTTAATCCAGGTTTAGTATAATTACCTGCTTTATTTACTGTACTTTTATTACTCATCTTTTAACTCCTTAAAATGATAATCGTAGCTGCCTTCCTCATGCTCATCAGTTATCCATTTAGAACTAGTCTCAACTGACCATCTTCTAGTATTAACTAATCTATTGATAAGAGGTTTCTTATCTAAATCTGTACCCATAGATGCATCAAATACTCTTAATCTATTGTTAGGTTGTATTGCATAATTACCATCATCTAATTCTAATACATGGCCACATTTGTGTTGGTCTGGTTTTTCTGCATAACCAAAATTTAATTCGTTATAATCTCCTGGCCCCCAATCTATAGTAAATAAATAGGTGCCTACTCTTTTTACTTTACGTCTAGATATATACTGCATTTTATTACCTGATAATTCATAAAACGTAGTAACACTTACATTATAACTAAAACTATCCCACATAACTAGCTCATTAAGTGGCAACTCTTTTATATTAGGTTCTTTACAGAATGCAGATATAGGTGCTCTCCACCATAGCCCACCATCTTCCATCATAAAATGAAATAGTGGTACTTGATTTGGTATAGAACTAAAACCAAATATAGCACACCCAAAGTATTTATCAAAGGAATCTTTTTGATCTCTTAAATAATTACCTCTAACATAGCACTCTATGATAGGTATGTTAGCATTAAGGTACACTAATTTGCTAGCGGGTTAGAAGATTTAACTTTTAATTCTTCTATTTGATTTTGTAATATCTGAATTGTTTTTTCGTTTACTAAAATTTTTGTATGACTATGTTCATTATCATGTGTATGTTCTGTTACCTCATGACTATGTGATGTATCTTTATTTTCTAATGCACTAACTTTTTCTTCTAATACAGCTATCTGTGCAGACCAATCTGTACCACCTGCACCTTCTAATGCATCTAACTTAGTTGTAATTTCACCATACTTTACAAAGCCACCACCGATTGCGGCAATGACACCTAATAAAGCTGCTACACCTGCTAATTGATTTTTTATTTTATCCATATTATATCCCCTGCATCCTTGGATCTTTTGAAGTTATATTTTTTGTTGCCTTTGGTCTGGCTATAGAAGTCTTACTTCTCTGCCTTAGCTGTGCTAGTGCTGAGTCTTTATATTTTTTTTGTTTTATTACTTTTAATAAATCAAATTTAAAGTTCATTTTTAAGTACCTCTAATTGTATTAACAATTGCTGCCTTTCATTTTGTAATTCATTTATTTTATTTACCTTAGTAGCTATAGGGTCATTGGCTACATACCCATTTAAATTTATATTAGAATATATATCTCTATTATCTGCAATATTTACCTGGTCTAGGTAAATATCTTTTGGTTTATAAAAAGGTACATTATAAGTATCTAATATAATATCGTTATTCGACATAGCTTTAATCTTTATTAAGTTTTTAAATTCTAAGTTTTTACCAATGTCTTTTACTTTTTCGTCTATCTTATCCATAACTTCTTGTAACTTTAAAGACTCTGACTGTGGCTTAGCATTTGCTGTTTTAGTTTTTCTCGATTGAATTTTTTCTTGCTTAGTATTACTCTCTTTCGTAGCATCGGTAGTTTGAGTAGTTTCGCTATCGGATTCTGCTTGTTCATTTTCTGTTTGTTCATCTTCAAAACCTTCTTGCATCATTTCAGAAGTTGTTTTTTCTTCTTCTTTAGATTCTTCCTCTACTACTTCTATTATACCCTCATCCGTAGAATTGTCAATATCTTCTTTATCCTCATTTTCCTCAACAAATAGCTGCGTCATAATTTCCATTTCAGGTTCTTCTTGCTTTTGTTCTTCTGGCATTTCCATAACCATAGGCTCTTCAAATGATGGCTCTTCTTTAAACTCTGGTTCTTCCATACCAAACTCTTCTTCTATTGCAAAGTTAGGCTCAGGTAATGCTACAAAGTTATCTTCAAACTTTGTATCTTCAAATTTAATATCGTCTTCAGGTTTGAAGTCATCAAACAAATCTATAATCTCCTGTTCAACAGAGTCTTCTATGAAAATAGGTTCAGATTCGTAAGTGATAGTGAGGCTTGGTTCTTTGAGATCGACACCATAATGACCTGTAGCATTTGAAGTATCTGAGAAATCATACTGTACAGAGATACTATAGTCGGTTTCAGTATTTCTAGATATAATAAAGCTGTCAGACCCAGTGTCGAAAGAACCGCAGTTAAAATAGCCACAGCCAGTAGAGTTGTAAGTTCGTATTTGTGTCGTTGTTTCACCGCTTTGCCCTGTTATTGTTATAGTTGATTGGACAGTAGATTCATAATCATTCCAATGCCAATATTGAAACTCATGATCTCCACTAAATCCATACTTTATTTGATCTTCTGTTAGTCCTGCATCATTTCTTAAACTTATATCGTCTGATATGATATATTCATTATTATGAGCAGCAATAACATCAGACCCGTGGCGACCATCAGCGGTACCAGACCAGGATCCTGAATCAAAGTTTTGATTGAGTAAATTATTTGTAGTAACTTCTTCACTTTTTATGGAAGTTGTAAGGATTAATGTAATCAGCAAACTTATTAATGCTATATATTGCATAACCAACTCCTATTATTATCCCTATTAACCAAATCATTTAGGATTATTCCATTCTATTTTTTGTTTAGTCTTCTTATCTTCTGACTCTTTATGGATATCCATAGTTACCATTTCTTTTGTAATTTCTTTTTCTTCTTCTTTATTTTTCTTTTCTATAATTTTTAAATTCTGTACATATGTTTCATAGTCTGGTCTTAACTTATCATATTTTTTCCAAGCTGCTTTAGCTTCTTTACCAATCTTACCTTCAAATGGACATGGTGTTCCTGCTTGTTCCATAGCAAAGAAGACTCTTTCATCTTGGCAAAGTATTGCAACTGCTGCAACTTTCATACCTAGACTATTCATTTCTCTAGATAATTTAATTCTTTCACAGTTCTTATCTCTAAATGATTTACCTGCTGATACACCTACACCAAAAGTTTGAATACCTGCTGATGCACCTGCAAGACAAACATCTGAACCCGAGTTAGTAACATTGGGTGCAGCTGCTGTTGGTGGTGCAGATTTTATATTTGAAGTAGAATTATTTGTAGTTGTAGTATTATTAGAACTACCGCTTTGGTATGTATTTGTAGCTGAACTAGTATATCCACCAGTGATAGATGTGTTTGATCCCGATGTATTATTTTGTGTAGTATCTGCAAAAGCAAATGCTGAGTATATAGTAATTAGTAGTGTAAGTATAAGGGTTTTCATAAGGTTTAAGTATCTTCTTCTTTATTATTTGTTGTGCATTCGCAACCTTCACAAGTACATACACCATACTCATCTGCATGAAGATCATTATCTTCTCCGCAGTGACATGGGTGGTGACATTTATTACAAATATTTTCCATTATTTACTTGTGTCTTTAAAAAGCCATTCAATGTATTTGTTCCAGACTTTTTTAATCATCTGTTTTATTTTTTTGATCATGGTCTTCCTCCAGTTTTTTTATTTTATTAGTTGCTGCTTCTAAATCTTGTGTTACATGTTCTAGTTTTTGTAAACATCTTTTATTAGCTGCGTCTTTGCTTTTACCAGCATCCTGTAACTCGGCTACTTCTTGACGAAGTATACGAATCTGGTCTTTATATTCGTTTATCAGTTCGAGACTGTTTTCTGACATTTACTTTTTTCCGTTACGAAAAATCTGTGTACCTTTTATGCCATATATTGAGGCGACAACAAGAATCCAAAGATTTGTGAACCATGATGGGAGCTGCTGGAATTGCTCAAAGAAAACTTTTATCTTCTCCATAGCCTGCGGATCATCTGACCACACCCCCCAAGCAATCACCAAAATTGGCAGCGTGAGCACGACCAAAACGAATTCGTCTTTCCAGTCCGATTGCCGAGCCTCTAGCAATTTTCCCTGGTACTCACTCTCCCCACGGGCCATCTTAGAAGCATGCATATGCTGTGCATCTGCCATAGCCATCTTTGTTTCTTGTTTCTTTTTATAAATATGCGTTGCCGCATTTAATCCTAATTTAAGTGCACTAAACCACATCATTTTTCTCCAACCATTTTGGTACATCAAATGATGGACACTTTTTTCTGTCATCAATTTGATAGTGACCTATTATTTTTTCTATATCATATTTATCTTTTAATTTTAATATGATACTTTTCAATGTTTCAAATTGTATAGGTGCAAAGTTCTCTTCCCATTTACCATTACTATCTGATCCACCAATTAAACATACGCCTATAGATGTGCCATTAACTGCTCTAGCATGCGAGCCTACCATAGCTTCATCTCTACCTATCTCTAACGTTCCGTCTCTACGAATAACGTAGTGATAACCTATGTCATCCCATCCGTTATCGTCAACGTGCCATTTTCTTATTTTGTCTACACCTATATCCATATTACTTGGTGTAGCAGAACAGTGTATTACTATTGTATCTGTGCTATCTCTCTCTATCATTTTAATAATCCTACTAGTGTTGCTATGATTGCCCCTAACCCACCCAATATTACATATAGTAGTTTATCTACCTTCCCATGTAACTTATCCACATCTTGATGTAAATGCTTAAGATGATTATTTTTTATAATATATATTTCTCTTTTTAAACCTGTGATATAACCATACATTGATATTAAATGTTCGCTGGTTGTTTTAGGTTTCTTAGCCATGATTAATTTTGTCTCTCAAATAAACCTTTAACATTTTCAAAAGGTTCTTTAGGTTGTGAGTATGTAGCTTTTTCAAAGTATACACCATATTTTTCTGCAAGTTCTCTCATTTTTTTAGCAACTTTATCTATTTTAGTTTTAGCTGTTTCCCTGTTAATTAATCCTTTTCTAAAATCATTTCTATATAAATTTATTTGTTCTTCAAAACCTTTTAACTTTCTCTTTAATTCATATACTTTACCTGTTTTAAGTTTATCTAACTCTGCTCTTTCTATTTTAAAACCAAGTGTTTGCATTAATGCAGTCAATTCACTTTGGTCTGGTACAAATGGTGAGTCTAAACCTTTTCTAGTTTTTTCTAATTTCTGACTTGAATATGAACCTGGTAAGAAAGGTATATTAGGAACTAATTTATCTTTAACTGCATTTAATCTTATTGGTAAGTCTTCTTTAAACATACCAGTTTGACCTTTTATTTTTTCACCTCTAAATAAATCATAGCCTAACATAGGAAATAATATTTCACCACCTACACCAAATGATGGTTGGAATGGTGCAGGCAAACCAGGTATACCAGGATTACCTAAATCAAATATGTCTCCACCTGGAACAAATCTAGTAAAGTCCATATAATAGGATTGCTGTTCATCACCTAATTTAGGCACAGGAAGTTTTATATTTCTATATGGTAAAAATGGCATACCAAAAAAACTACCTTGTTTTCTTTCAGGCATTAATCCTCTTTCTGCTTCTTCATCGCCTCCACTAACAAGATCTCCCATTTTATTTAAGCCATAACCTAGTGCTCCCCATTTTACATACTTCCAAGGTCTAACAACAAATGTTTCTGCAAGTATAGGTATAATTCTATATGTATATGCTAAGAAAGGAGTAACATTATTTCTCATCCAATTTATAGCAGGTGCATCAATATTGTAATCAATAAATGCTCTTCTTGCATCTAATGCAGCATCAGCATAATCAATCCCTTTAGCTATTCTGTCTTGAAACACTGAAAGTCTAAATACAGCATCTTCAAATCTATAAAAATCCGTAAGACTAGTTAATATATTTTTACTTTTTACATCATCAAAAATACTTCTTGAAGCATTAATTGAATGATTAACTGGATCTAATTTATCATTAAATGCATATGGAAACTTAGAATCTACTTTAATATTTTTTAATTCTTGTGTTACAAAGTCAGCATCAAATACACCATACTTTGTAGCAGCTTCTACTAGCTTAGATTTTTGTATTGTGCTTTTACCGCCTTTAGTTATAGTTTTACCATGAGTAGTTAAAGCAGTCCATGCTGGTTTTAAATATTTAAAATCTGCATCAACTAAATCATGTAATATAAAATTACTCATCACATTATTTACATGAACAGTTGGGTTCCATGCAGTCTTAGACACTTTCCAATAAGAATTTAATTTTCTATAATTTTTTGTAAAAGAACTACCTGGGGCTGTTGTATATTTATTAGCAGCAACTAAATTTTTATATATTTCTTCTGGTACATATTTACCAGATAATGCACCATATCTTTGTTTGCCATCTGTTTTACTTATAACAGTAGTTGGCATTTTTCTATATTTAATTCTTTCAGTAACTGGTATATTTCTTATACCATCATATACATAATCTTGTTTAGCTAAATTTTGATAGAATCTATACTGACTTATTGTTGATGCAAAACCTCTACCTGTCTCAGCAATTGCAAATGCCGCATCTTCTATTTCACCTAGCCCTACTCTTTGTTCTTTAGTAAAATCCCATCTAATTTGTACTTCATCATTAGCTTTTAATTTTTTAAATTCTTTTTGTGAAGTACCTAATAACTCCCAACCTCTATGATTTTTAATTAGTTTTCTTTTACCTTCAGCTTGTTTAAATATTCCTTTTTTGTCTAACTCTTGAGTAGTTGTTGTGTATGCTTTTTGTTTTTTATATATTTTATTATATTCATCTTTAGTTACAGTTAAAGTAGCACCTCTAGTTTTTAATTCTTCTCCAAATGGTCTATCTTCTAATTTACCCCTATAAGATCTTTTTAAGTATATATCTTTATTTCTTTTAAATGTAGCAGGAGATATTAGGCCCATATCTACATATTCTTGTGCTATTTCTGTAATTAAATCTCTAGACTCTTTACTTAAATTAGTTAGACTTTTTGTTTTAACACTATGTTTAACATCACCTTCTAATATATTAAATAATATTTTTTGTTCATCTGGTGATAATTGTAATTTAATTTTCTGTGCTAAGAATGAAAATCTCATTCCTATATGATTAGAGAATCCTTGTGCTTCAGCTTTTAACTTTTTAAAATCTTTTGGCATTTGATAGTTATCAATAAGATTTCTACCTAATATATCACCAACACTCTCAGTAACTTCTATAGCTTCATCACCTTTTCCAAAAGTTCTTTTAACTTTAATTCTTTTTATTCCACCTAACCCTAACGCACCTGTTAATGCACCTGTAAATGCAACACCAAATTTAGTAGTTAAGGGTGCTTCTTCATCTGAAAGAGCAAAACCAGATGCTGCACCTGTTAATGCTCCACCTGCTTCAGCACCATACTCACCATTAGTTACATAATTTAGTAAAGGTTTACCAAATTTATTCTGATAAGGCTTTACCATATATTCTTGAACAAATAATCTTGGGCCTCTAAGTAATTTTGTTTTACTTTGAGGCATATCTTCAAGATCTTTTGTAACTACCTCTTTAATTTTTTTACTTACAAATGCATCTCTATCTTTTTTTCCTGCTTCATTAGTCAATTTAATTCTTTGAAGCTGTGCGTCTGCTTGTGCTTTTACAGTTGGTTCAAATCCTGGTATACCTAGTGACTCTCTAGTAAATACTTTTTCACCTTTTATTTTTTTACCTACACCTGCAATAATAGGTGATACAATAGTTCCACCAATTGCACTAGCTGCAGCTTGCTTTGCTCTAGTATCTAATATAGATTCTTCATCTACATACCCTAATCCACCTACTATACCTGAACTTACAAAACCATACTTAGCTGCTTGATATAAAGTTTTTGCTTTTGTTACAGGTATCAACCAACCTGCAGGATCTAATAATGCACTACCAAAATATGCAGCAGCAACCATATAGTTAGTGCTACCATCTGGATCTTGCATGTATTCATATAATTTTTTTTGATCTTCTTTCATTTTCTCAAGATCAAATCCAGCTAATTGTTTTACACCTCTATATGTATCTGTAAATCCTATACCTGCTGCAAACTTAACCTTTTGCCAAAGATCTTTATCACCATCAATATCCTCTTCTTGTGTTTCTGGTTTTAAATCATCAAATAGTCCTGGTTTTTCTATATCAGAAAAATCTATACTCTCACCAGGATTACCCTCAGTAGTTAATTTAAATGTTTGATTTTTTTCATTAGGCATCAGATCTCTAAATAGACCTGTATTAACCTGAATATTATCAGGTAGTTTTGGGGCCTTAGCCTTTATATCATCAAATAATCCAGCCATGTATTATATACTATAAATTATAGTCACGAATATCGTAACCAGCATCAATTAATCTTTGCTTAACGATCTTAACTTTTTCATCATCACCTTCAGATCTAAACTGATTTATTAATTGTTTAGCTTCTACAATATCTGCAGGTAATGTTTTTTCAAATGTATAATTATTATCTGGTAAAAATTTATTCTTAAAATAATTATCAAATGCAAATTCACTTAAAGTTATAGATTTTTTTTGTGCATCTGGTAATTTATTATATGCATCTTTTATAGCTGGTGCAACATCAAAAACACCAGTCATTGGATCTTTAGTTAGAGCAGTAAATTCTGACAATGCTCTATTTCTTATAGGCATTTGGTCTTCTCTACTTAAATTTTTAAATACTCTATCTTCACTAGTTGTCCCAAATATTTCTGCAAAGCTAGGAAGTTTAGTTGTAGTAGTATCTTCTTCTGGTGGCACTGGTGCTACAGCTTGTGTTCCTGTAGGTGCCATAGTTTCTGTGGGTTGTTCTTCAGTAGTATCTCTACCTAACTGACTCATAAGAGTATTAGTTCCAAAACCATTTTTAGTTAGGTTACCCATTACAAATTTTTCTTGATCAGCTATTGAACCAAATCTTTTTTCTTTTCTAGATGCATATGTTCCACCTTCTACAGCTTCAAGATATGCTTTTAATTCTGTTTCTTTAAATCTATTATTAGCACCAAGCATTTCTACAATATTTGCAAAATCATTTGTATTACCTGCAATAAAACCATTTTGATCCATATACTCAGCTACATCTTGATTATACTTAGTTGCAACCTTATTATATGTATTCTCTCTAATCTTTTCTCTTTTTTGAAATTCTGGTAAAGTATTATTATAAAAGTTTTCTCCTGACTGTCTTA
>Ga0181601_10001673_pt1 | contig 19054 bp, 14 predicted proteins | sample 041ome_8_FD_133020 | JGI IMG/M metagenome (GOLD analysis project Ga0181601, IMG submission 133020) | Coastal salt marsh microbial communities from the Groves Creek Marsh, Skidaway Island, Georgia - 041407BS metaG (megahit assembly) | ecosystem: Environmental > Aquatic > Marine > Intertidal zone...
AATCCGGCCCCCGCTACCAATTCGATGGCAGCTTGTTGCTCGCTGACCATCGCCTCGGAAGCCCCTTTTGGGGCTTTTTTGTGGCCGCAAGAAATCGCGACGGGGAGGATAGATGTCGGGCAAGGAGGCGCAGTTGACGCAGCTTTTGCGGCCGACGGTAGAGTCAATGGGCTATTTGCTCTGGGGTATTGAGTTGATCTCCCCCGGGAAGCGCCCGACGGTCAGGCTTTACATTGAGGCAGAAGCCGGCGTAACGGTCGATGACTGCGCACAAGTAAGCCATCAGGTGAGCGGGGTGCTCGACGTAGAGGACCCGATCAAAGGTGAGTACACACTGGAGGTGTCCTCGCCGGGCGTGGATAGGCTGCTGTTCGACTCGCACCAATACGCGCCGTTTATCGGTGAGATGGTGGATATCCGACTGCGATTGCCGGTGGAGGGCAGACGTCGCTTTAAAGGCACGCTGATGGCTGTCGACAGTGAGTCAGTGGTGATGGCCATTGACGAGCAGGAATTTACGCTGCCCTTGCGGTCAGTAGACCGCGCCAGGGCGCATCCCAGACTGGAGATCAGTCAGGGCAAACAGTGAGGACAAAGGTCCTTTAACGAGGGTGAACCTTCGGGAGAGCCGGGCATTACCCGAGCTGTCTGGAAAAACGAGAGCGAAACGATGAACAAAGAAATTTTGATGGTTGCTGAAGCAGTTTCTGCCGAGAAAGGCGTATCGGAAGACATTATCTTTGAGGCCATCGAGCTGGCCCTGGCGACGGCGACAAAAAAACGTTACGACGAAGAGGCGGACATTCAGGTTGTTATCGATCGCGAGTCTGGTGATTACGTCACCAGCAGGCGTTGGTTGGTAGTACCCGACACCGAGCTGGCGCTACTGGGCACGCAGTTCACGACCGAAGAGGCGGCCGAGGTCAACACGGCGCTGCAACCGGGCGATTATCACGAGGAGACCGTTGAAAACGTTGATTTCGGTCGTATCGCCGCGCAGACAGCCAAGCAGGTCATCGTACAGCGCGTGCGCGACGCCGAGCGGGCGCAAATCGCCGACGAATATCGCGGCCGAGTGGGCGAGCTGCTGGCTGGCACGGTCAAAAAGGTGACCCGCGACAACATCATCGTGGATTTGGGTAACAACGCCGAGGGCCTGCTGCCGCGGGGTGAGCTAGTCGGTCGTGAAACCTTCCGCATCAACGACCGTGTCAGAGCAATCCTCACTGAGATCAACACTGAATCGCGGGGGCCGCAGCTGATTTTGTCGAGGGCCTGTCAGGAAATGCTGGTCGAGCTCTTCAAAATCGAAGTGCCCGAGATATCCGAGGGTGTGATTCAGATCCGGGCAGCGGCGCGAGACCCGGGATCGCGAGCGAAAATCGCGGTGAAAACCGGCGACCAGCGCATTGACCCTGTGGGCGCCTGTGTGGGCATGCGGGGATCACGTGTGCAGGCCGTTTCGAATGAACTGGATAACGAGCGGGTCGACATTATTCTGTGGGATGACAACGCCGCTCAGCTGGTCATTAACGCCATGTCGCCCGCGGAAGTGGAATCAATCGTGGTTGATGAAGATAACTCCACGATGGAAGTGGCTGTCGCCGAGGACAACTTGGCACAGGCGATTGGTCGTGGCGGCCAAAATGTTCGCCTGGCGTCTGATCTGACTGGTTGGATCATCAACGTGATGAGCGTCGACGAGGCGATCGAGAAGCAGGAGGCCGAGGCGGGCGAGGTCATTGAGCGATTCATGACCACACTCGATATCGATGAGGATATTGCGACCGTGCTAGTCGAAGAGGGCTTCACCACGCTGGAAGAGATTGCTTACGTCCCTCTTGAGGAGATGAACGCCATCGAAGGTTTCGATGAGGAGATTTCGGAGGAGTTGCGGGCCCGTGCCAAGGACGCATTGCTGACGATGGCGATTGCCTCAGAGGAAGAGCTGGATGCGAATGAGCCCGCTGAAGATCTGCTGACAATGGAAGGCATGGATAAGCACCTGGCGTATGTTTTGGCCAGCCGAGGCATTGTCACGATGGAAGACCTTGCTGAGCAGGGTGTCGATGACCTGCTCGATATCGAAGAGATGACTGAAGAGCGCGCTGCAGAATTGATTATGACCGCTCGCGCCCCCTGGTTTGCGGAGGAGGAAGCCACTGCCTGAGAGAGGCACTGGTTAAACACTTCACAGACTGAGCGGTAAGGGAGAGAGACATGGCACAAGTGACAGTAGAGCAGTTAGCGGAAACGGTAGGCGCGTCAGTAGACCGTTTGCTTGCGCAAATGAAAGACGCAGGGCTGCCGCATACCGCCGCCGACGAGGGTGTGTCTGAAGACGACAAGCAAACGCTGCTTACACACCTGAAGAAAAGCCATGGTGAGCGCGCAGGTGCACCTAAGAAAATCACTTTGAAGCGGAAGTCGGTGAGTACCTTGCGAGCGGGTGGCGCTGGGAAGCGGACGGTCAATGTCGAAGTCCGAAAGAAGCGTACCTACGTCAAGCGTGAAGACGTTGAGGAGGCTATTGCAGAGGCCGAGACCGAGGAGGCGTTGGAATCAGCTGCAGATGCGGCACCGGCGCCAATCGAACCGACACCCGAAGTGACGGCCGCCGAAGAGGCGTTAACCGACAGCGATGATCCGGAACTGCTGAGACAGCGGGCGGCTGCTCGTCGCAAATCAGAAGAGCAGGCTCGGAAACTGGAGCTAGAGGCTGCTGCGAAAGCACGCGCTGAGGAAGCGGCAAGACAGGCTGAAGAAAAGGCCAGTCAGGCAGGCGCCAAGGAGTCAGACAAAAAGCCCAAGCGATTGCACGCGGCGCCGACCAAAGAGAGTGGTGCACCCAAGCGCGATGAGTTGCGGCGTCGATCTGGTAAGGGTCGCCTCGAGCGCGGTGGAGTGCCGGGTGCGCGAGGAAAGCAGAGGGGGCACAACCTGTCCATTAATGACTTGGCGGCGGCCGAGGCAGGTGTGGCCAGACGACGGGGAGGCCGACGTAAGAAGCTGTCGGATGAGCCTAACCAACATGCCTTTGAGCAGCCAACCGAAAAAATTATTTATGACGTCAATATCCCCGAGAACATCACAGTAGGTGATTTGGCTCAGCAGATGGCCGTCAAGGCGGGAGAGGTTATCAAAGAATTGATGAATCTCGGTGTTATGGCGACGATCAACCAAATGCTAGATCAAGATACGGCCACCCTGGTTGTAGAAGAAATGGGTCATAGAGTCGTTCTGAAGAGCGCCGAAGAGGTCGAGGAACGACTCGAAGAGACACTGGCTAGTCAGGAAGGCACTCCCGAGCCTAGAGCACCTGTTGTCACCGTTATGGGCCATGTTGACCACGGCAAAACCTCACTGCTCGATTACATCCGCGAGTCACGCGTCGCCAGTGGTGAAGCGGGTGGTATCACGCAGCACATTGGCGCTTATCACGTCAAAACTGATAAAGGCATGATCACCTTCCTCGATACACCCGGCCATGCGGCGTTCACTGCCATGCGGGCACGCGGTGCCAAATCAACCGATATCGTGGTTTTGGTTGTCGCAGCGGATGACGGGGTTATGCCTCAGACTGAGGAGGCGATTCAGCATGCTAGAGCGGCTGAAGTGCCGATCGTGGTAGCGGTCAACAAGATCGACAAAGAGGCGGCTGATCCAGAGCGCGTTAAAAACGAGCTGGCGGCCAAAGACGTGATCCCCGAAGAGTGGGGCGGTGACACTCAATTCATTCCCGTCTCGGCACATACGGGTCAGGGGATAGACGAATTGCTGGACGCCTTGTTATTGCAGTCGGAGTTGCTGGAGTTAACCGCGGCAGCTGATGTGCCCGCGTCGGGTATTGTTATCGAATCGCGGCTGGACAAGGGTCGTGGTGCGGTGGCCTCACTGCTGATTCAGCAGGGCACGTTGAAGCAGGGCGATATCGTATTGGCGGGCCTGCAGTATGGGCGTGTCCGCGCCATGCTGGATGAGAATGGCCAGCAGATCAAAGAAGCAGGACCTAGTATCCCTGTCGAAGTCCTCGGTCTGGGTAGCACCCCCGATGCGGGTGACCCCGTAGTGGCAGTGGAGAGCGAGAAAAAGGCCAGAGAGGTTGCCGACTTCCGTCAGGAGAAGATGCAGTCTTCGAAGTTGGCGCGTCAACAGGCCGCCAAGCTCGACAACATGTTTGAGACCATGACTGCAGGTTCGGTTGAGACCTTGAATCTTATCATCAAGGCTGATGTGCGCGGGTCGTTCGAAGCACTTCAGGGCGCACTGTCAGATCTTGGCAACGACGAGGTCAAAGTCAATATCGTATCGGGTGGTGTGGGCGGAATTTCAGAGACTGATATCAGCTTGGCGATCACAAGCTCAGCGATCATTATCGGTTTCAATGCTCGAGCGGATAGTAAAGCGCGTGCAATGGCGGAGAATGAAGGCGTAGAGATCCGCTATTACAATGTGATCTACGACCTGATCGATGACGTGCGGGCTGCACTGTCTGGTTTGCTTTCGCCTGAGATGCGCGAGGAAATTGTCGGCATCGCGGAAGTTCGCGACGTTTTCCGCTCGCCCAAGTTTGGCCTCATCGCAGGTTGTATGGTTACCGAGGGCACGGTGTATCGCTCAAAGCCTATTCGTGTGCTTCGGGACAATGTGGTGATTTACGAGGGTGAGCTTGAGTCTTTACGTCGCTTCAAGGATGACGCCAATGAAGTGCGTAACGGTACGGAATGCGGCATTGGCGTGAAGAACTATACCGATGTCAAAGTCGGCGACCTCATAGAGGTATTCGACGTCAACGAAATCGCTAGAAGCCTCTAAGATCAGGGCATGGGCAGGGAGTTCGAACGCACCGAGCGCGTCGGCCATTTCCTGCATAAGGAACTGGCGAGGTTGCTGCAGAGCGCCGTAAGGGACCCGCGCGTCGCTTACGTCAATATCACGGGTGTTGAGGTCAGCCGTGATTTGTCTCATGCCAGGGTGTTTTTCACCTTGATGAATGATGTATCAGCCGCCGAGCGAAACGAGGTGAGCGCCGTCCTCACCAAGGTGTCAGGTTTTCTGCGCTCCGAGTTAGCGAAGGTGTCTGCGATGCGGACGGTGCCGCGCATTGCGTTTCGTTTCGATGAGAGTGTGGGACGCGGCCGCGATATGGAGACCTTGCTCCGCGAGGTGCGTCGCGCCGATGCTGAGTTGCACTCAGGGGCCTCAAGCACCGATACCGATCCTGCCGACTAGCCATGCCGCGTCGACGAAAAGGCCGACCGGTTGACGGCTTGTTGGTACTCGATAAGCCGTCGGGCCTGTCATCCAATGCAGCGCTTCAGCAAGCCAAGCGATTATTTGGCGCCGCCAAAGCGGGACACACCGGCAGCCTAGACCCGTTGGCGACAGGCGTGTTGCCGCTGTGCTTTGGCGAGGCCACCAAGTTTTCGCAATTTTTGCTCGATGCGGATAAGGGTTATCTCAGTACGTTTGTTTTGGGGGTCGGTACAGACACAGCCGATGCGGATGGGGAAGTGATCGCTGAATCATCTGCCGCAGAGATCGATACAGATGCGCTCCAGTGCGCCATGGCGGCGCTTACCGGCACCATTGCCCAGATCCCGCCGATGTACTCAGCGCTCAAGGTCGACGGGCAGCCCTTGTATAAGAAAGCGCGCGCAGGGCAAGAGGTTGAGCGGGCCCCAAGAACGGTACACATCAGAAAGTTTGTTCTTGAATCCTTCACCCCCGGGCAGCGCGCCGAGGTGAAAGTCCAGGTGCTGTGTAGCAAGGGTACTTATATTCGCACTCTGGCGGAGGATTTGGGCGCGGCGCTTAACGTCCCAGCTTATGTTGGTGCTTTAAGGCGGTGTCAGTCAGGTCCATTTGAGTTGCAGCATTGTGTGACTCCAGAGCAATTAACCGCCGCGCGAGAGCGGGGCGATGAGGGCGCGCTGGACGATTTTTTGCTACCGGTAGAAGCTAGCCTGCCCCATATACCGCGCGTCGAGGTATCTGAAGCCGCTACTTTTTACATTCGACAGGGCCAGCCAGTACTAGTGCCAAATGGTCCCCAGAGTGGTATGGTGCGCATCGCCGACGCGGGGGGAGTCTTCCTTGGCGTCGGTGAAATGCGGGAAGACGGGAAATTAGCCCCCAAGAGGCTTCTCGCGAGCTAGTTTTTCGGCAAGAGCCGTTTCACGAACCTGTCTGTAAACCTGCACGGATAGGCTCGAAACATCAAGCAGGTTGGAGATAGAACCATGGCGTTGGACGCAGCCGTCAAGGCACAAATCGTTAAGGATTATCAGCAGTCAGAGGGTGACACCGGATCGCCGGAAGTACAGGTCGCCCTGCTCACAGCGAACATAGAGCAGCTGCAGTCTCACTTTAAGGATCATGCTCAAGATCACCACTCTCGACGTGGTTTGATTCGCATGGTTAACCAACGTCGAAAGTTACTCGACTACCTCAAGCAAAAAGACACCGCCCGCTACGCAGAATTGATTAAGCGGCTGGGTCTCCGCCGCTGAGGACCAGTCAAGGCCGGCCTAATGCCGGCCTCGTCATATTTGGAGAAAACACGTGAATGTAGTGAAGAAAACTTTCCAGTACGGTGACCACGAAGTCACGCTGGAAACAGGCCGTATTGCCCGACAGGCTTCGGGTTCGGTCATGGTAACTATGGGCAGCACCAGCGTGCTGTGTACTGTCGTAGCAGAACAAAAGGCTAAGGCAGGGCAAGCTTTTTTCCCCCTGTCAGTGCATTACATCGAGAAAACGTATTCGGTTGGCAAGATCCCTGGCGGCTTTTTCAAGCGAGAAGCCCGGCCCAATGAAAAAGAAACACTGACCTCAAGACTGATTGATCGACCTATTCGTCCGTTGTTCGAGGACGGTTTTATGAATGAGGTTCAGGTAGTGTGCACGGTGATGTCCGCTGACAAGGAAACTGATCCTGATATTCCTGCGATGATTGGCACATCAGCTGCATTGGCGCTGTCCGGGTGTCCGTTTAACGGTCCCATTGGTGGTGCACGTGTCGGCTTTACTGAAGCTGACGGTTACATTTTAAATCCGGACTACAGCGTCTTGGCGGGCAGCCAACTTGATATGGTTGTGGCGGGAACCAAGGACGCGGTCCTTATGGTCGAATCGGAAGCAAAAGAGCTGACCGAAGACCAGATGCTGGGCGCGGTGCTCTTTGCGCACCAAGAGATGCAAACAGTCATCAATGCGATCAATGAGTTGGTCAGCGAGGCGGGTAAGCCACGTTGGGACTGGCAAGCCCCTGAGGCAGACGCGGAGCTGGTTGCGGCGGTCGAAGCAGCGGCCTCTGGCCCGCTGGGCGATGCCTACCGCATCACTGAGAAAGCAGAGCGGTACGAGCGTGTCGGCCAAGTCAAAGACGAAGTTGTCGCGCAGCTGGCAACGGAAGGTGGCCCTGCTGAGGACGACGTTAAAGACATCTTTAAGGGCCTTGAGAAGCGCATTGTCCGAGGTCGGATCCTTGCTGGTGAGCCCCGAATCGACGGACGCGATAACCGCACCGTTCGTGCCATCGCCTGTGAGGTCGACATTTTGCCCAAGGCACACGGCTCAGCGTTGTTTACCCGCGGTGAGACGCAGGCAATTGGTGCCGTCACGCTGGGTTCAACCCGCGATGCGCAAATCATCGATGCCTTGGAGGGTGAGCGACGCGATCCCTTTATGCTGCACTACAACTTCCCTCCCTACTCGGTAGGTGAGGCGGGACGCATCGGCTTCACGGGCCGACGAGAGATCGGGCACGGCCGACTCGCGCGCCGTGGTCTGGCTGCCGTATTACCGGGTGAAGAGGAATTCCCCTATACCGTCCGTGTCGTGTCAGAAATCACGGAATCCAACGGCTCTAGCTCTATGGCATCAGTGTGTGTTGGTTCGCTCTCCATGATGGCGGCGGGCGTACCCCTATCTGCCCCAGTGGCCGGCATCGCCATGGGTCTGGTGAAGGAAGGCAATCAGTTTGCGGTGCTGACCGATATTCTCGGCGACGAGGATCATCTCGGTGATATGGACTTCAAGGTAGCGGGTACTGCCAAAGGTGTGACCGCGCTTCAGATGGACATCAAGATCGAAGGGATTAACGAAGAAATAATGGAGCGCGCCCTCGAGCAGGCTCTCGAAGCGCGACTGCACATCCTCGGCCAGATGAATACGGTTCTAGACGCACCGCGCGAGATCACCTCCGAAAATGCGCCAAGCATGACCACGCTCAAAGTGGATCAAGACAAGATCCGAGACATTATTGGCAAGGGCGGTGCGACGATTCGTCAGATCACAGAAGAGTCGGGTGCGACTGTCGATATCGATGATGACGGCACGGTGAAGGTCTTTGGCCAAAACGCTGCTGCACGTGATGCTGCGATCGAGATGATTCAGGCGATCACGGCTGAAGCAGAAGTGGGTGAGATCTACACCGGCAAGGTGGCACGGATCGTCGACTTCGGTGCCTTTGTCAACATCCTGCCCGGCAAAGACGGCCTGGTGCATATCTCGCAAATTGCTGATGAGCGTGTCGAGAACGTCTCTGACTACCTCTCCGAAGGACAGGAGGTTCAGGTCAAAGTGCTCGACGTTGACCAGCGCGGGCGAATTAAGCTGTCCATGCGCGAGGTGGCTGCCGACGCTGGCACTGATTCTGTCGATGCCGACGACGCACCAGATGAGGAATCATTGGCAGAGGAGTAATCTCGCTACTCACGGATCGACGCGCTCAGTGGCGCGGCAATGCAAAAAACCGCGGTAATTGCCGCGGTTTTTTTTGCCTGATCGGTGGTTACCGAGTCACAATGGTATGAGCGGCGAATAAATCGCCACTGAGCTCGTCAGGCAACGGCTGCCGGAGGCTGAGCGGATGAGGCTATTGCGCACTCGGTGTTGGTCGCTTATACGCCACCTCGCCACCGACTAGGGTCAGCATCACCTCGGTCTGTAGTATGACCGATTCAGCGACTGTGAGAATGTCCTGTGAGAGTACGGTGATGTCCGCCAGCTTTCCGACTTCGATCGAACCTTTGTCTGCTTCCTCAAACGCCGCGTAGGCACCGGCGAGCGTCATTGCGTAAAGCGCTTCTTCGCGGCTGAGCTTCTGCTCTGGCTCGAAGCCTTCCTTGGGGAGCCCGGCGAGTGTTTTGCGAGTGACGGCCGCGTAAAAGTTGGCCATCGGGTTTACCGGCTCAACGGGCGCATCGGTGCCTGAGGCCACCACCACTCCCGAGTTGAGCAGATCTCGCCAAATATAAGCGCCCTCATCAATCCGCTGTTGTCCCAGCCGATCAATGGCCCAAGGCCGATCAGAGCTGAGATGAATGGGTTGCATAGAGGCGATCACGCCTTGCGATGCAAAGAGCGGCCCATCTCCGGGCCTGAGGTGCTGCGCATGCTCGATACGAAAGCGATGATCTTCAGCCGTGCTGGTGAACGGTGCAAATATCTCCAGCACTTCAGAATTGGCGCGATCACCAATCGCATGGACATTGATTTGCCACTGGTCCCTTCGAGACGCTCGAATGAGCTCTCTGAGCGCATCCAAATCATAAGTCAGTACACCCGTCGTATCGGGCGCGTCGCTGTAGGGCGCATGCAGCCACGCCGTGCGTGAGCCCAGCGCGCCATCCGCTTGGACCTTGATCGAGCGGACGGTGAGTCGGTTATCACCCTCTCCCAGAAGCGGACCGCGCGCCAACCATTCGTCCAATGCGGCTTGATCGCTGGCCAACACCATGGAGTAAAGACGAATGACTAAATCCCCGCGGGTGGCCATGGACGTCTGGGCCGCTAGGTCAACTTGGAGCGCGCCAGCATCGTGGGCGGTGGTGATGCCCCCGCTCAATAGGTGGCGCTGGGCCAGCTCCAGCAGCTCTTCAGCGGTTTGCTGGTCGTAGGCCTGCAAGGGTGCCGCGAGGGCGATTGCTGTCTCGTGCAACAGTCCGGTGGGTTCACCGTCCTGCATCACAATGACACCGCCGTCGGGGGCGAGAGTGCGCGCATCAATACCGAGTTGATCCATTGCGGCCTGATTCAGCAACACCGAATGGCCGTTGGCGTGTTCCAGAATGACCGGGTTTGAGGGCACGGCCTCAGACAGTGCGTGATGGGTGGGAAAGCCGTCCACGCTGCCGGGTGGCGCCTCCCGCCACTTGCTTTGGTGCCAGCCGTGGCCGGTGACCGTGACACCGTCACGCAGGTTCCCGGCACGAGCCGCGATACGCTCGATGATATCCGTAAAGCTGTCGGCGCCCGACAGGTTGACAGCCCGCATCGCGGCGCCAATACCCGCGACATGCAGGTGCGCGTCGATTAGGCCCGGATAGGCGACTCCTTCACCCAAGTTAATGACGCGAGTCTCGGGGCCCTTCAGTGCCATCGCGGCGGCCCGATCGCCGACATAGCTGAATCGGCCATTATCGATGGCCACGGCCTCGACCCGCGGCTGAGCGGGATCCATGGTGTACAGCGTTCCCGTGACAATGGCATCGGGAGGCGCAGCTTTTCCGCATCCCGCGAGCAGTAAGGCTGAGAAGAGTGCGGCTGAGAGAAGTGCGGCTGAGTAACAACGTGTGATGAGCATCAGAGGGCCTCGGTGATGACTCTTGTTGATGATAAGAGGAGCCTATGCCGAATACCGGGCAATAAAAAGGGGGCCGAAGCCCCCTTGGTGTCACATGCTGACTACAGTTTAGAAATTGTAGCGATAGCGTGCGTACCAGAACGCCCCACTGATCCCGAAGGGTGAGTACTGGCTGTAGGTGTTACCGAGAATGGTCGCAGTGTTGAAGCCAAGATTGTTGACGTCAGTCGCTTTCTGACCGCTATTGTCGGTAATGTTATTACCGCCGATTAGAATGCTCGAATGGTCACCGATCATGTACTCGAACTCGAGGTCGACCAGGTACTCGCTGTCAAAGACGGCGTCGGTACCGAAGACGTCGTTCTCAAAGCTGTCGTACCACTCGTCGTAGAAGCTCAAGCGAGCCAGAACGCGGAAGTTGCCCACGGTGTGATTCGCAGACAGATTCCAACGCGTCTCGGGGGTCGTCTGCTCAATCTGGCGGATGCGGCCGGGGCCGATCGTGTCAGGGTTGAACTTCTCGACTTCCGTTTTGTTGTTGTTGTAGGCGAGGTTCCAGTCGGTAGTGCCGCCCAGCCACTCGGTGTAGGTTGATACTACGACATCGATACCATGAGTGTTGGTGTCAAAGTCGTTGGTGAAGAACCGGAACTGAGTGAGGTCGCCAGCGCCCGGGACATTGTCCGCAATCAGCTGGTCAATCTGTTCCTGAGTTAGCTTGACCTCGGACGACAGATTGATGCGATCTTCTACATCAATGTCGTAGTAGTCGACAGTGATCTCGAAGTTGCCCAACGTGGCGTATATACCAGCGGTGAAGTTGGTGGACTCTTCAGGGTCCAGCTCTCGTCCACCAAATGCCAGTGCGACAGGGTTTGTCGCGGGGATCGTGCCGTTATTGATCAGGGTGGGCACACCGTTGACGTTGGTCAGCTCGGTCGAGGTGTTGGACGCGTTAGACTGACCTGGCGTTGGCGCCTTGAAGCCCGTGCTATAGGTAGAGCGCACGCCAAAGTTGTCGGTGATCGCCCAGTTGGCACCGACCTTGAAGTTGGTGGTGCTACCAAAGCCATCGAAGTCCTCAAAGCGGATGGCACCCTGTGTGACGAGGCGGTCCGTGGGTGTCCACTCAGCGTCTACGTAGACCGCATAGTTTTCACGCTCGAAGGTGCCAGAGGTCGCCGCCGGGAAGCCCGGGAAGCCGTTCGATGAAGTGCTGAAGCCTTGGTCTGCCAAGATGCCGGCAGTGTAAGACTCTACCTGACCCGGGCCGATTTCGAACTCCTCGTTGCGGAATTCACCACCAAAGCCGATGTTCAGGGTATCGGACACAGTCCAGCTGAGGTCGGCGTTGAAGTTGGTGTCAGTCTGCTTGTAGAGACCGGGGTCGAAGTCACGGGGCGTATCGGGGCCGAGGCTTGCGTTAACCGTGTTGTTGATGAAGAAGTCTGCCTCGTGCTCACCGCGGTAAGCGCTGACGTCCCAACGCAGGTTCTCGTTGATTTCGCCGCGCAGGCCGATCAGGAAGGACATGTCGGAGATGTCACCGCCAAATCGGGGCGTAAAGCCACCGGTAATGGTTTCCTGGAAGCTAAAGCAGTTGGGGTCGGCTTGCACTTGCGCAAAGGCATCGGCGTCCGGGATGTTGCCATTCATTGTGACAACCGGGCAGTCCACGCCATCGTTCGGCGTAAGGTCGCCGATCAGCAGGGTCGCACCGCCATCTCCACTGTAAACCGCACCGCGGTTGGTGGGGTTACGGAAGAAGAAGCCACCGTCGACCTCTTTGCTGTTGTAGTTGGCGTGCCCATACAGCTCGAGAGTGTCGCTCAAATCAACGCCAAAGTTGGCCCAGAGCTTCATATCGTCATTGACGATCGGACGGCCCCAGATCATGGCAGGTGCCGGTACGTTCTGGTAGCCATCGTCGATCAAGCCCTGTGCGTCAGCGCGCTGCTCCGAGCGGCTGGTGGGATCAGACTCGCCCCACTCGGCGGTCAGGTTCAGGAAGCCTGAGTCACCCAGAGGCAGACCAATGTTGCCTGCGATGGTGACTTGCTCGCCGTCGCCTTCTTTATATTCTCCGTAGCGCACTTCCAGTGAGCCGCCCTCAGAAGCATCGTTCAGCACAAAGTTCATCACGCCGGCAATGGCATCAGAGCCGTACTGAGCAGAAGCGCCGTCGCGTAGCACTTCGATGCGCTTCAGCGCCATCGCAGGAATCGCTGCCGCGTCTGGGCCTTGGGAGCCATTCGAGATGCCGTTACCCAGCCAGGTAATGACCGAGGCACGATGGCGTCGCTTACCGTTGACCAGCATCAGCGTGTGGTCTGGCGCCAAGCCGCGTAGGTTAGCTGGTCGAACCAGCGTTGCTGCGTCACTGATCGGCTGATCATTCACGTTGTAGGAGGGCACGACATTTCGCAGCAGGTTGCTCATGTCGCTGTCGCCCTGATTGCTCATGGTTTCTCCGCCGATCACATCGACCGGTGCGGGTGAGTCCAGAGCGGAACGACCTTCGGTTCGGGTGCCGATTACGACCACTTCTTCAGTCAGACTCTCGTCTTGCGCGTAGGTGGCTTGGGTCGGCACAACAAGTGCTGCAGCAACTGCGACAGCAAGCGTGCGAACAGGAAATTTCATAGAGTTCTCCGTGGCTTCAAAAACATCAAATACATCAAAAAAAACAAAATATCGCTCAGACATCACTGTGGGTAATGACCCCCCAGGATGTCCGAAACCGTCATATTGGTATTGGTTTAGTTCGGTTCGGAGCCAGCGATCGCCGAGCGGCCCAAAGTATATGTCAGGTGAACCCAAAATGGCGTTTGCGAAGTGTGAAAATGTGGAATTTGAAGGCTACAAGCGCTGATGCTCGATCTAAGGCGTATCCCGACATTGACGCAGGCCGAGCCTTTAAAAACGCTGGCTAAAAGCCTGAAGTCCATCGATGCCGCGACCGTCGGGTGCGGTCGGCATTGAGGTCCGTTGAATTGGGCCGTGCTGAAAAGGCGGTATCCGTCGCATCGATAAAAAAGACGGTCCGAGCGGGGTAATCGCGCTTGCACTCATTCCGAACCGGTCGGGGAATGCGTGTGGGAGCCGCGCTTAACTGGCTCTGGGTTTCAGCCATCCACGCGTCTCGCCACCAGATCCTCGACAACTGAAGGGTCAGCCAGCGTCGATGTATCTCCCAGGCTATTTAGCTCGTTTTCGGCGATTTTACGCAAAATTCGCCGCATGATCTTGCCAGATCGCGTCTTGGGCAGCCCGGGCGCCCACTGGATGATATCGGGTTTGGCGATCGGGCCAATTTCTCTCACGCACAACGCGATCAATTCCCGACGGAGCGCATCGTTGTCTTCGACACCGGCCATAGGTGTGACGTACGCATAAATACCCTGGCCCTTGATGTCATGCGGAAAGCCCACCACTGCTGCTTCGGCAATATCTTCATGGAGTACCAATGCGCTTTCCACCTCTGCCGTGCCCATGCGATGACCCGACACGTTGAGCACATCGTCCACGCGGCCCGTGATGCGCAGATAGCCGTCCTCATCTCGCAAAGCGCCATCACCCGTGAAGTAGTAGCCCGGATAGGTGGTGAAATAGGTGTCGATCATCCGCTGGTGGTCGCCAAACACGGTGCGGATCTGCGCCGGCCAAGATCGTTTAATGACAAGGTAGCCTGACCCGGCCCCCTCAACTTCTTTCCCCTGCTCGTCGAGCAGAGCGGGTTCCACGCCGAAAAACGGGAAGCTGGCAAAACCCGGTTTCAACGCATGAGCGCCGGGCAGCGGCGTGATCATGACGCCGCCCGTTTCAGTTTGCCACCAGGTATCGACAATGGGGCAGCGGCCGTCCCCGACGACCCGGTGATACCACTCCCACGCCTCAGGGTTGATGGGCTCTCCAACCGAACCAATGATGCGCAGTGAGCTGCGATCGTGGGCGGTGACCAACTCGTCTCCAAGGCCCAAGAGCGCTCTGATGGCGGTGGGTGCGGTAAAGAACAGATTGACTCGGTGTTTGGCAATGACCTGCCAAAAGCGATCGCCGGCAGGGTAGGTCGGTACGCCCTCGAACATGAGTGTCCGAGCGCCGATGGCCAGCGGGCCGTAGACAATGTAGGTGTGTCCCGTTACCCAGCCTACGTCGGCGGTACACCAGTAGGTTTCACCTTCGCGATAGTCGAATACGTATTTCATTGACATTGCGGCCTGTAACAAATAGCCGCCTGTTGTGTGGAGTACACCCTTTGGCTTGCCGGTTGAGCCAGAGGTATAGAGAATGAAAAGCGGGTCCTCGCTGTCCATCCACTCAGGCTCACAGTCGTCACTGACAGACGCAGCGGCTTCGTGGTACCACAGGTCGCGATCGTCTACCCATCCGATGTCGCTACCTGTCCGCCGGATTACGATCACGCTGTCAACGCACTCCACCTGCTGTAGCGCTGTGTCCACATTACTCTTGAGGGGGACCGTCTTACCGCCGCGCACGCCCTCATCTGCTGTAATAACCAATTGGCACGTCGCATCGTTGATGCGATCTTTAAGGGCTTCTGGTGAGAATCCCCCAAAAACAACGGAGTGGATGGCACCAATCCGGGCACAGGCGAGCATGGCAAAGGCCGCCTCAGGAATCATTGGCATATAAATGCACACCCGGTCGCCCTTACCGACCCCGCGGCTGCGGAGCACATTCGCGAAGCGGCAAACCTGCGATTTCAATTCCTGATAAGTAAAGGATTGACTGTCTGAAGGATCGTCCCCCTCCCAGATAATGGCTGTGTCATTGGCGCGTTGGGGCAAATGACGATCGATACAGTTGACCGAGACATTGAGCTTGGCGTTGACAAACCAACGTGCGGTACCGGTACTGAGGTCAGACTCAGTCACCGTCGTCCAGGGTTCGCGCCAGTCGAGCATTTCAGCTTGCTCCGACCAGAACGCGTCGGAGTCTTCCAGCGACTGCTGGTAGAGGGTTTGGTAACGCTCCGGGGAGACGTGAGCATCGGCGAAGCCGGCCGGCACGGGATAAGTGGTGGTCTCAGTCATGGGATGATTCCAATCTCGCAGGTACGCGATGTTAAGTGACGGGCTGAACTGCAACAACCGTGTTGCTGTCTTCTTGATCATAGATCGCGCTGCGCTGTGACAGTGTCGGCCGAGAGAGCCGCGGGCTATGATGGTCAGCAACGCACTGCCATCTGACCTCGGGAGCACACAATGGAACAGCCGGATACCAGCGCCGTCCGAGAAATCTATTGGCGGGAGAACCGCCGCTGGATGCTCATCTTGGGGGTAATCTGGTTCACAGTGAGTCTCGGTTGCGGCGTGCTCTGGGTAGAGCCCCTCAACCAGATTCAAATAGGCGGCTTCAAGCTGGGATTCTGGTTTGCCCAGCAGGGCGCGATTTACACGTTTATCGTGCTGATCTTTGTTTATGCGGGGGTGATGGCGCGTTTGGAGAAGCGCTTGGGTCTTGAGGAGACTGAGGTATGAGTCTCACCGAGACCACCTACTGGATTGTAGGCGCCTCGTTCCTGCTCTACATCCTGATAGCAATCCGATCGCGAGCAGGCACGACACAGGAATTTTATGTCGCCGGCAAGGGCATCCACCCGGTCGCCAATGGGATGGCCACGGCCGCCGACTGGATGTCAGCGGCGTCGTTCATTTCCATGGCGGGACTGATTGGTTTGTCCTACAACGGGTACGGTGGTTCGGTGTTTCTGATGGGTTGGACGGGTGGCTACGTCATTTTGGCCATGCTCATCGCGCCCTATCTGAGAAAGTATGGCAAGTTCACCGTGCCCGAATTCATCGGTGACCGTTATTACTCTGACACTGCGCGCGTCGTCGCAGTGATCTGCCTGATTATCTGCTCGGTGACCTATGTGATTGGTCAGATGAAAGGCATTGGCGTTGCCTTTTCGCGCTTTCTGGAAACTGATTACGAGACCGGGTTGTTCTCGGGCATGGTGATTGTTTTTTTCTACGCAGTATTGGGCGGTATGAAGGGCATTACCTACACGCAGATTGCCCAGTTCTGCGTGCTCATTTTTGCCTACACCGTGCCAGCTATTTTTATCAGTCTACAGTTAACGGGTCAGCCGATACCGCAGCTAGGTCTCGGGTCCACCCTCGCTGATGGCAGCTATCTACTTGAGAAGCTGGACCGCACGCTGCTCGATCTTGGCTTTCAGGAGTACACAACCTCTGTGCGTGGGAGCACGCTGAATATGGCGGCCTTCACAGCTTCTCTCATGATTGGTACCGCCGGATTGCCCCACGTCATCATCCGTTTCTTCACTGTGCCCACCGTGCGAGCTGCCAGAACGTCTGCGGGTTGGGCGCTGGTCTTCATCGCTATTCTCTACACCACGGCGCCGGCCGTGGCAGCCATGGCGAGACTCAATATTATCCAGACGCTCGAGCCGCAGCCCGGAAAGCATCTTGCTATCGAGGAACGCCCGACCTGGTTCAAGAACTGGGAGCAGACGGGGTTATTGGGCATTGAGGATAAAAATGCTGATGGCCGTATCCAGTACTCCGCAGATCCTGAACAAAACGAGTTGGTGACCTTGGACAACGACATTTTGGTACTGGCTAATCCGGAGATTGCCAATTTACCGAACTGGGTCATCGCGTTGGTGGCCGCCGGCGGGCTCGCGGCGGCGCTGTCGACGGCCGCGGGGCTGTTGCTCGCCATCTCTTCGGCTATCTCACATGATCTGCTCAAGCGCACGCTGATGCCCGATATTTCTGAGCGACAGGAGTTGATGGCGTCCAGATTGGCCATGGCCGCAGCTGTCTTGGGGGCGGGCTACCTTGGATTGAATCCTCCGGGGTTCGCAGCCGGGACCGTCGCACTTGCCTTTGGCCTCGCCGCTGCTTCTCTTTTTCCTGCGCTGTTTCTGGGTATTTTCTCAAAGAGGGTGAGCCGGGAGGGCGCCATTGTCGGAATGCTTGCGGGTATTGGCGTCACGCTGGCCTACGTTTTTCAGCACAAGGGGTTGATGTTCATACCGGGCACCAGTTTTCTGGGTGATCTACCGCCTAACTGGTTCTTTGGTATTGAGCCCAACGCGTTTGGTGTTGTGGGTGCGGCGGTGAATTTTGCAGTCACCCTGACTGTCACACGTTTGACACCGTCTCCGCCCGAGTCAGTGCAGCAATTGGTTGACGATATTCGAGTGCCGGCGGTGTCGCGTGAGGGCTAAGTGGCCGCGATCTGGATGTTATCGATGAGACGCGTTTTCCCCAGCCGCGCCGCGACGAACAGGGCGCAGTCCTCGGTAATGCGGTCAAGTAACCGCAGATCTGCCAAGGCACGCGGCTCGAGGTAATCCACTTCGAAGCCAGCCTGCTCGAGTGCGGTCCTCGCGGGCGTCAGCACTGACGCCACGTCAGCCGAGCGATCGGCTTGCAGTTGGCTGGCGCAATCTCGCAACGTTTGCCAAAGCAAGGGGGCGGTCGCGCGCTCTTCTTCGGATAGATATTGATTGCGTGAGCTGAGCGCTAATCCATCCTCTGCGCGCTGGGTCGCCCCGCTCTGAATATCGATCTGCAGTCCAAGGTCTCGAACCATTTTTTTGATGATCAACAGCTGCTGAAGATCTTTCTCACCGAAGATGGCGATGTCGGGGCGGACCAGTTCGAGCAACTTATAGACCACGGTACAGACGCCGTCGAAATGACCGGGTCGGTTTTTGCCGCAGAGCCCGTCTCCAAGGCCCGGGACATGGATCGCGGTGTGCGCCTTGCTGCCATAGGGATAGATGTCCGCCTCGCGGGGGGTGAACACCACGTCGGCGCCAATCTTATCCAGCGCTGACAAGTCGGCATCGAGGGTCCTTGGATAGGTATCGAGATCCTCATCCACAGCAAATTGCATGGGGTTCACAAAGATTGAGACCACGACCTTGGCGCCGGTTTCGAGCGCTTGAGTTACCAGTGCGAGGTGGCCCGCGTGCAGATTGCCCATCGTCGGTACAAATGCGACTCGCTCAGCATGCGCCCGAAGCGGGTCGAGGTAATGTCTGAGTGCGGTGGGGTCCCGGGCAACGATCATGGCAGATGGCTATGAGTAGGTGTGCTCGTCCCTCGGATATTCACCGGATTTGACCGCGTCGACAAAAGCCTTGAGCGCGGCCTGAATTGACGGAGCACCATCCATGAAATTTTGCACGAACTTAGGCGCCGATTCTGTTATGCCCAGCATGTCGTGCAGGACCAGAACTTGCGCGTCGGTGCCCCTGCCAGCACCAATGCCAATCACTGGAATATCGAGTTTTGAGGAGATATCCGCTGCCAACTCGGCTGGTATGCACTCGAGCACCAGCAGGCTTGCCCCGGCATCTTGGATCTCCACCGCGTCGGCCAGAATCGATTTGGCCTCTTTTGGCGTGCGGCCTTGCACGCGGTAGCCGCCAAAAACGTTCACCGACTGCGGCGTCAG
>Ga0181601_10001675_pt1 | contig 19043 bp, 17 predicted proteins | sample 041ome_8_FD_133020 | JGI IMG/M metagenome (GOLD analysis project Ga0181601, IMG submission 133020) | Coastal salt marsh microbial communities from the Groves Creek Marsh, Skidaway Island, Georgia - 041407BS metaG (megahit assembly) | ecosystem: Environmental > Aquatic > Marine > Intertidal zone...
AACTAGTTCTTCCTATAGAGCCGTGGTAGACCACCACGTTGATAGGCTGGATGTGGAAGCGCAGTAATGTGTGCAGCTGACCAGTACTAATAGCTCAATTGGCTTGATTTATGCACTGAAAAAGATTTTTATCAATTAGATACTAATATAAAAAAATAATTAACAATCAAATTTTTAGATAAATAAATATCTATATTTTTTATTGTTGGTTTTTTTAATTTAATTATTAATTACTAAAATACTTTATATATTTTCAATATCATTATTAACCGATGTTATGTTAATTTTGGCATTGTTAATTAAATTTTTTATTTCATCATTAAAATAAACAATACTTTTGTCTTTTTTCAATTCAATAATTTCAAAGATTATTACGTAATTGTTTTCATTATTCATAGTAAGTTTTTTAATTATATTTGTTGAATTAGAATTCATAAATTCTAGGATGTCTTTAAGTTTATTTTTTATATCATCTGACTCTATTTCAATTATATATCCAAAATTTTGAGTGGTATTTTTATTTCTTTTTGAGTTTAAAAATATTACAAAAACAATTATTGCAAAAGCAATACAAGTGAAAAAGTTGAAGGAAGCTCCTGTGCCAACGCCTACAGCAACACAAATAAATAAATAGGCTATTTCTTCTGGATCCTTAATTGCAGTTCTGTATCTTATTATAGATAATGCTCCAACTAAACCCAAGGATAGTGCTAGATTTGATTTTACTATAAAAATAAGCAAGGTAATTACTGGAGCAATTATAATAAAATTTTGCTCAAAATTTTTTCTTTTATATGATGAAAGTGAAAATTTTTTATATATATAAATTAAAATTGATGATAACGAAATTGAAACTAGCATTGAAATTACAAGTCCAACAAATTGATTATTTAAATCCATAAATAAAATTATAACCTTTCTTTACAAATAATATATTTTGATATTTTAGTTAATTCTAAATTCAATATTTTTAATATAGCATATAATTGATTAATATTCTGAGATTCTGTATATTTCAATTCTACTATAAGTGAAGCAATATTAAGTTTTTTCATCATTTTATCTGAAGCACCAAAAACCAAGTTATCATCTATTGTGATTCTAATATTATTTTTTGGTAAAAAAAAGTAACTTCTATCATAAAAGATATAGCAACTTGAAGATAATGATGAAATATCCCAAAAAAATTTTTTTTTTAATAATTTATTAATTTCTTTTTCATTTGGGTTAAAATTTGAAACTTTCTTTTTTTCTTTTATGGTAAAAATTGATATCTTTTTTTTTATTTCTAAAAAAGTATTATTGTGATTTTCGTCATACCATCTAAATCTTATTTTTTTTCGATCAAATACTCCAGCCACATGATCATCAAAACATGTATTATTATAATCTAAATACAATGATTGAACTTTTCTATTTGGATGTAATTTTTTTGCATCTAAGTTATTAATTAACGACATAAAAGCATAGGATTTACTTTTTGGTAAAAAAAATTTTTCTTCTATTCTTTTTTCAATTGGGGGTAGATCAATCATAAATTACTAACGGTTTTTTATAAGATTTTTTTTTTATATAACTTGAAATATTTTTCGTGTTGTTCTTGAAGTTATTATCACCAAGATTGGTTACAGAACCATCTTTATTAGCAATACCAAAGTTGCAATTATTTATAGTATTAGATTTGATTACACCCCTACTTGACTCACCAACACTGATGCATTTATCAAGAAAGTTGCTTATTAAATTATCATAGACGTAAAACTCTGTTTTTGAAAAATCTAAGCCATCAGAATTTTTATTCAAAGTATCTGTTGAACCTTGTATAATATTTTCATTAATTGTGATTTTTTTTACAAAATCTGAGTCAATTCCATCATTATTAATTTCTACAAAATTGTTTTTAGATAAGTTGACTACAAGATCTCCAAATCCTTTGAAATTTATTACATCTTCAGATAAAAAATTTTTAAAATTTGAATTTATTATTTTCACAGTAGAGTTTGATAATATAGTAATTCCCCCTGTATATCTTACCCCATCATCAATTGCTTCTTTCATATTTTCAAAATAGGCATCTTTAATAATTAGATTGTTATTTTTACTATACATATCTGATAAAATTATTGTTCCTTTATTATTACCAAATACTTTGATAGGTTTTTTGTCTGACCCCATCATGTATAGATTTTTGTAAAATTTCAGATATGCATTTTTATCAAATATAATAGAGGTTCCCTCTTCAATAATGACAGAATAATTTTTTGGAAAATTAATATTTTTTTTAATAAAGTTTTTTCCAGAAATAAAAATTTTCAATTGATCTTTTTCAAATTTAAGATTCAATTTATTTTGATTTATATTATTTTTGAAATTTTCTGTAAAATCAGAATTATTTTTTGTTAATTCAATGTTCTTAATTAAAGGAAAAAAATTTTTTTTTAAAAAATTCATATTTTTTTTAAAAACATTTAGATCATTAAAAAAAATTTCTTTATGGAAATGAAAAACATAAGATCCTATAAGGGTTGTTAAGTAAAATTTTTTTAGTTCAGTTTCATACTTTTGATTAAATTGAATAAAATCTTCATCAATATTTTTTAAAGAGTTGATAACTTGATTTCTTATTAAGGAGTTGTCAAAAAACCTATTTAAAAATAATTTACTTTGATAGCAGTCTTTAAAATTGTTATCATTTAGATACCTTGAGTTATAATCTCTATGTATTATAGGATAAAATTTCCCATTATCAGTATTATATCCTACAAGTAAATTTCCATCAGTATTTCCATGCAGATCACATCCGAGCAATAAATAAATTGATAAAAAATTTGATAAATACTCTAAATCAAAATAACTATTCAAATTATTTATTTTTGTATTTTTAATCAAATAATTATTTAACTTATTATATTTGCTTGCTATAGAATTTCTTTGTTTAATATTCTCAATTTTATTGAATATAGTATTATTCCCATCTAAAAATATATAATCTTTTTCAAACACAAAACCCCTTTTGGTTGAGTATTTATTTGCAGTTCTATTTGGAAGAAAAATATTTAAATAAAAATTATAAAAAAAATTTTCATTTCTATTGGGCTGCATATAAAAATATTGCCATTCTGAAGAATTAAGTTTTACTTTAAATAGTTCTAAATCACGAACAATAATACGATCTCGAGACACTATAGGTAAAAATAAACTTCTTGGGTTTAACCTATCTTTCAAGATTAGATCAAAAGACGTTAAGCCATTGATATTTTCACCATTTAAAATATCAACATTCATTGAAAAAAAATTTCCTTTAATATGTTGATTTGAAGGATTTGTTCCATGAAATCTGATCTTTGTCTCATAAACTTTATTTTTAAAAATTATTTTGGATTTAAACTTTTTATTAATAAGACTGTAATTTTTAAAATTTCCTTCAATTACATTTTCTATCAAAGATTTAGATAGCATTAAATTTTGTGGATTAATTATGATGTTTATCTCAGGTTGATCGTTTTTAATATTTATATTTGAATAACAGATTAGCTGTTTAAAAATTGATTTAAAAACATTAGGTGACTCTGAATTGCAATGAACATTTAAATTTAAATTAAATACAACTTGTATATTTTTCTCAATAATTTTGTATGTGATTAAAGATATAAGGCAAAGGAATGGTAAAAAAAATATTAGTACAAAAAATTTTTTTTTAAAAATAAAGCTTTTATTGATTGTTTTTTTCATATTAGGATTAAATATCATATTTTAGAACCATCTAATTTAAAAGTATTTTTGATAAGATTTGAGTAAACAAACTGTATAAATTAATATAGTAATAACTAACCTAAAATAATAAAATAATTTAAAATAAAATAGATAATGAAAAAAAAATATAAAGATTCAGATATAATACATTTAAGTGACATTGCAAAAGTAATATGGAAAGAAAAAATTTTAATTTTTTTAATTAGTTCTATAATTTTAATTATTGCTAGTTTTTATTCAGTGAATTCAATAGATAGTAGATATATTTTCAAAATAAAATTCAGATCATTAGCATCTTACGCAATAGAAAAATTTAATGTGTACATAGAAAAACCAACATATAAAGTAATTGAACAAGACGATCCCTTAGACAAATTAATTTTAGAATTCAATAAGGAGTTTTTAGTAAATATTACTTCATTAAATTATATTTTTGATTTTATGAAATTAAATAAACAAAACTATGATTTTAACTACGACGATGATTATATAAAAGACTTCTTCAAGGGTTCAATGAAAATTAGTAGCGAAAGTAAAGAACATCTACCCAATGAATACACTTTAGTTGTTGAAAAAAGTTTATTAAAAAATAAAAAATTAACATTAGATGAAAAATTCTTGGATGATTATGTAATTTATGTTCAAGCTCGAACATTTGAATTGATAAGAAATAAAATTATCCAAAAAATATCTAATAATATTAGTTTGTATAAACATCATCTAGAAATTGCGGAACAAATTGGTTTAAGAGAGCCAATTTTAAAATTTTTTGAAGGTAAAACTGTTATTAACGAGCCAGATGCATTATTTTACAAAGGTTCAGTAGTGTTAAATCAACAAATTATGTATTTTCAACAATCTTTCAGTACAATCAAAGATTTAGAATTAGAATTTAATCCAATATTATTAGAGGCAAGCAAAGAAATTAAATCTAGCAGTAATATAATTAAAATTTTATCTGTAGCTATATTATTAGCTTCATTTCTATCATTTTTAATAATTTTGGTGAAATATAGTATTAAAAAATCAAATTAATTACTGATAGATTATTTTTTTAATCAAAAAAATTACATTTACAGATTAAAATGATAAATCTATTTATAATATGAAAAAAGCTTTAATCACAGGAATAACTGGTCAAGATGGATCTTACCTTGCTGAATTTTTATTAAAAAAAAAATATGAAGTTCATGGTATAAAAAGAAGAACATCTTTAATTAACACCCAGAGAATTGACCATCTATATCAAGACCCTCATGAAGCTAAATTAAAGTTTATTCTACATCACGGTGATATGACTGATACAACTTCTTTGATAAGAATTATTCAAGAGGTCCAACCTGATGAAATTTATAATTTAGCTGCGCAGAGCCACGTAGCAGTATCGTTTGAGGAACCAGAATACACAGCAAACTCGGACGCATTGGGAGCCTTAAGAATTTTAGAGGCAATTCGAATTTTAAAGTTAAATGAAAAAACTAAGTTTTATCAAGCTTCTACATCTGAATTATACGGAGATGTTCAAGCCACTCCACAAAATGAAAATACTCCTTTTTATCCAAGAAGCCCTTATGGTGTCTCAAAACTTTATGCTTACTGGATAACTGTAAATTACAGAGAAGCGTATGGAATTTATGCATGTAATGGTATTTTATTTAACCATGAAAGCCCTGTTAGAGGAGAAACATTTGTAACTAGAAAAATCACCAGAGCATTAACTCGTATAAAGTTAGGTTTACAAAAAAATTTGTATCTTGGTAATCTAAATGCATTGAGAGATTGGGGTCATGCAAAAGATTTTGTTGAAGCACAATGGTTAATCCTTCAACAAAAAAAACCAGAGGATTTTGTGATTGCAACTGGTGAACAACATTCCGTAAAGGACTTTATCAATGAAGCTGCAAAAAACTTAAATATGGAAATAAACTGGAAAGGAAAAGATCTTAAAGAGATAGGTACTTATAAAGGTAAGGATATTATAAAAGTTGATCCAAGATATTTTAGACCCTCGGAAGTTGAAACTTTATTGGGAGATGCAACTAAAGCTAAAATAAAATTAAATTGGAAGCCAAAAATTTCATTTAAACAACTGGTGAAAGAGATGATTGATAAAGATTTAAATTTAGCAAAAAATGATAAGCTTCTTAAGCAATAAAATTTTAAAATTCAAGATTAGTTTATAGATGTTTAAACCAAGAATTTTTATTGCAGGCCATAAAGGTATGGTTGGATCAGCTTTAGTTCGTCTTTTAAAATCAAAGGACGTTGAATTAATTATAAGAGATAGAAAAGAGCTTGATTTAACAAATCAAAAAAGTGTACAAAATTTTTTCAAAAAAGAAAAGATTGATCAAGTATATTTGTCAGCTGCAAAAGTAGGCGGAATTTTTGCCAATAATACTTATCCTGCAGAATTTATTTACGAAAATTTAATGATACAAAGTAATGTGATTCATAGCTCTTTTTTAAATGGAGTAAAAAAATTATTATTTTTGGGATCAAGTTGTATTTATCCAAAAAAAACAAAACAACCAATTAAAGAAGAGTCATTATTAACTGGAAAGCTAGAATCAACAAATGAACCATATGCTATTGCAAAAATTGCAGGAATTAAAATGTGTGAAAGTTATAATCGTCAGTACGGAAAAAGTCTTGGTATTGATTATAGGTCTATAATGCCTACAAATTTATATGGGCCAGGTGATAATTATCATCCTAAAAATAGTCATGTTATTCCCGGGTTAATACAAAAAATACATAATGCAAAAATTAAAAATTTACCAAGTGTAACTTTATGGGGAACTGGTAAACCAAAACGTGAATTTTTATTTGTAGATGATATGGCAAGAGCTTCAATTTATCTGATGAATATGAATAAAAAAACTTATCGAAAACTTACATCACCCATGTGTAGCCATTTAAATGTTGGAAGTAGCAAAGATCTTAGTATTAAACAATTAGCTAAAATTATTAAAGAAATTGTTAATTTTAAAGGACAGATTTATTTTGATGAAAGAAAGCTAGATGGTATCTCAAGAAAGTTATTAGATAGTGAAAGAATTTATAGTCTTGGCTTTAAATCCCAAACAAGTTTGAAAGATGGAATTATTAAAACCTATAATGATTTTATAAAAACTTTATGAAAACTTTTAAAAAATTATTTTATTTACTTACTCCATTTGAACGTAAGCGAGCATTATTATTATTGATAATTATTATTATAATGGCACTGCTAGATATGATTGGAGTTGCATCTATTTTGCCTTTTATGGCTGTACTTACAAATCCTAGTCTTGTTGAAACAAATTTTATCTTAAAGCAAACTTTTCAAGCTTTCAAAATATTTGGAGTCGAAAATGAACAACAATTTATTTTTGCTTTAGGAGTTCTTGTGTTCTCTTTGTTAATAATTTCACTTACCTTTAAGGCTTTTGCAAGCTATTTACAAACTAGGTTTGTTCAAATGTGTGAATATAGTATTGCAAAACGTTTATTGGAAGGTTATCTATATCAACCTTATGGCTGGTTTTTATCTAGAAACAGTGCTGATATTGGAAAAACTATCCTTTCAGTAATAGACCAAGTAATTGGAAATGGTATCAACCCATTCATGGAATTAATTTCCAAAGGTATTGTTACAATTGCTCTGATAACTTTATTAGTTATAGCTGATCCGACACTTACATTAATAGTTAGTTTTTCACTTGGTGGAGCGTATGGAATTATATTTTATATTTTAAAAAGGTATATCAATCGTATTGGATCTGAAAGGTTAAAAAATAATCAAATACGATTTACCACAGTTAGTGAAGCATTTGGTGCGATAAAAGAGCTAAAACTAGGATCGTTAGAAGAAACTTATATTAAATTATTTTCAAATTCAGCTCAAATTTATGCACGTAGCCAAGCCAATTTAGTAGCGATAAGTCAATTGCCTCGTTTCATTATTGAGATAATTGCTTTTGGAGGTATTTTGCTGATGATACTTTATCTTATATCTTATACTGGTAATTTTAATCAGTCTCTTCCTATTATTAGTCTTTATGTCTTTGCAGGTTATCGTTTGATGCCTGCACTTCAACAAATTTATTCATCTTTTACTCAAATTACTTTTGTAAATGCATCACTTAATGAATTGTATAATGATCTCAAAAAATTGAAACCGTTCAAAGTAAATAGAGATAATAGTGAAATTTCTTTTAACGAAAAAATTAGTTTAAAAAATGTAAATTATAATTACCCCAACTCTTCTAGAACAGCTTTGAAAGATATAAATCTTAATATTTTTGCAAATTCCACAGTTGGATTAGTGGGTGTTACGGGTAGTGGTAAAACTACTGTGGTTGATATTATTCTGGGCTTGCTTGAGCCAAAAAAAGGAACCTTGGAGGTTGATGGAAAAATTATTACAAAATATAACTCAAGAAATTGGCAACAATCAATTGGTTATGTGCCCCAACATATTTTTCTGGCAGATAACACTATTGAGTCAAATATTGCTTTTGGAGTAGATCTTAAAAATATAAATCAAGAAGCAGTTGAAAAAGGGTCAAAGATTGCCAATCTACATAATTTTGTAATGGATGAATTGCCAAATCAATATCAAACTATGATTGGTGAAAGAGGTATCAGATTGTCAGGTGGACAGCGACAAAGAATTGGAATTGCTAGAGCTTTATACCATAACCCAAAAATATTAATTTTTGACGAAGCAACTAGTGCTCTAGATAATCAAACTGAAAAAGCAGTAATGGATGCTGTTAATAATCTTAGCAAAGATATTACTATAATTTTAATTGCCCATCGTTTAAATACTGTTAAAAATTGTGATCTGATATTAAAATTTGAAAAAGGTCAAATTATATCTCAAGGAACTTTTGAGGAGCTTTTAGAAAAAAGTGATAATTTCAATCCAACAATATAGTTGAATATTACAAAAACAAATAAATTCAGAAATATTAATTTTTTTTTGTCTTAAATATCTACTAAATTCTAAATGATGGAAGATAAAAATTTAAAGGAAATTAAATAGTTTAATTTTAAAGATTTAATCCTTTTTTTAAATCAATTGTTGGTTTCCAGTTTAACAGTTTTTTTATTTTATCTATATTTGCTAATGTCTCTCTAGCCTCTCCCTCTCTTTTTTTGGCATACCTTATATTTGACGATATTAGTTTAGCAATATAATTAATTGAATAGTTTTTACCAAAACCTATATTGAAAGTTTCACCTTTTATTTTTGATAAAAGAATTTTATAGTTTGCATTAACAACATCGTTTACATGAATAAAATCTCTTCTTTGTTTTCCATCTCCAAATACAACCAATGGTTCATTCCTTTTTTTTTTATTTAAAAATATTCCTATAACCAAAGCATAAATACCTTTTGAAGGCTGACCTTCGCCATAAACATTAAAGTATCTTACTATATTGCAATTGACATACTTTTTCTTATTATAAAAAAGACAAAGCTCCTCTCCTAGAAATTTCGATAAAGAATATGGATTGAAAAAATCACCTTTATTGCTTTCTTTTTTATTTCCTTTTTGATTTCCATAATAAGTTGATGAACCAGCATAAAGAAGTTTCTTAACTTTGTTAATTCTGCATGCTTCTAAAATATTTTTTGTTCCTATTGTATTTTGTTCTAAACAAAAATCTATTTCTTTGTCAGATGGTCCAGATCTAGACATTGCAGCTAAATGTATAACAGCGTCCATACCTTTTGTTTCCTTGATTAATAATTTTTTATTTCTGATATCACCTTTTTTGAAAATAGCTTTTGGATTAATTTTTTTTCTATTTCCATAAATTAAATTGTCAATTATTTTTACTTTGTAATTCTTATTAATTAAAAAATTACTCATATGTGTTCCTATAAACCCGGCGCCACCTGTAATTAAAATATTCTTCATGCTATTTTTATTTATATATAGTTTTGAATTTTTTTATATCTTTTTTCAAATTTATACCATCAGATTGTATTCTATTTTTGAAGATAAATTTTTTAATAATCCATTTATTCTTACTCAAATAAAAAATAAATGGTAAAAAATTTTGTTCTTTAGTTATTTTTCCTAAATTCTTTTTTTTTTTAAATTTTATTAAAAACTTTGAAAAGTTTTTTGAAAAAAATATAAAAGTTCCAAGGTCAGAATATCCACTTTTATTACATATATCACCCTCTCTTGCTTCATTAATCTTAATTAGTTTATTTTTGTAAAATTTATATTCTACGTAAGGTTTTTTTTTTAGGACAAGAGGTAAAATTAAACTTTGTGGTTTTGATTTTTTTCTACATATTTCATTTATAGTTTTCTTTTGTACGCCAATGTGATCTCCCCAAAGAATCATAATTTTTTTATAATTTTTAATATGACTTGATGCACAATAAACTGCATCAAACATGCCAAGCTGCTTATTTTGTAAGGTAATAGAATAATTTATTTTATTTTTATAATTTTGATCAAGGTAATCTTTAATTTGATTTTTATATTTTTTATTAACAACAAATATAATTTTATGTGAAACATTTTTTATTTTATCAATAAGTAAATCAATTATTCTCTTTTTTCCAATTTTTATCAATATTTTTGGAATATTTAATTTCATCCTAGAGCCTTTGCCGGCTGCAGGAATTATAGTTATCATTTTCATTTTTTTTATAGGATTTCTTAATTAAAATATAAAGCTTTAATATTTCTTATGGCTTGAGAAAACCTCATAATAATAGATGAAAAATTTCTTCTAACATAATATCTAATTGGGATCTCAATAACTTCTGTTTTTTCTTTTACTAATTTTTTAAGTATAATAGATGGTGTTAGGTTAGTTTTATTATCTTTAATATATTTTATATTCTGTTTAGAATAAATTCTATATCCACTATTTGGATCTGTTAAAAAAAAATTTAGTTTTAAAAAATAAACTATAATAAAAAAAAATTCAGATATTTTAGATAAAAAATATAAAAATTTATTTTTTCCATATATCATTTTAATGTTTTCAAAATGTTGAGATCTACTTTGGTTCCTTGAACCTAATAACAATCCACAATTCAGGTCCTTCATTATTTCAATATGTTCTAATATCTTACTGAGATCATAATAACCATCTCCACTTACAGTAACTAAATATTCATAATTTTTTTTTTTATACCAATTTTCAAATGCCCAAGTATCAGGAAATGTTTTCTTATTCTTTTTAAAAAATATATTTGGTATTTTTTTTTGTTGCAAATTATTTTTGCCATTTACTATAATAGTTAATTTTTCAAAAAGATGAGACCAGTTCAAACTAAACAATTGATCTATGTGCTCTATATTTAAACTGCTATTATTAATAAAGTTTATAAATATCATTAATTTTTTTTTTTCTTTATGGCTATCTTTATTTATTATTTCATCGAAGATTTTTTTACCGGAATGTAATTTATTCAAAAAGTTATTTCTAAGATCAATGATTTTGATTTCAATTTCTTTATATCTTGTGTGAAGGTTATTGAAACTACAATTCCGATCAACTAAAACAGTATCTATTACTTTATTAGTTTTTTTTTCAGATTTTAAGTATTTTAAAGCTTGTACTAAAATTTGTTCAGTTTTTAAATTTATTATGTCATTATCATATTCTAAATTCATAATCATAATTTTTTTAGCTTTACTTTTTTTTATATATTCGCTTGCGATTAAGTAGCTTGGAAATAAAGATGAATGTTGTGTGCCTGGTCCATAAACTATAAAATCACTTTTAAGAATATTATTTTTGGCATCAGGATTAATTTTAGGAATAGAATTAATTTTTTTTAAATATTTTAATTTGTTTTTTTGAGTTAATTTATTTATTTCTGAGTAAAGAAACTGTTTTTTTTCAATTAAATAAATTTCTTTAATAGGAATATATTGTTTTTTTTCAACTAAATTTGACTCATCATATATTATTTGATTTTTCTGATTAATCGCAACTAGCCATCTATTTTCATTACTTGAGATGTTTATTATTTGAATATTAGTATTTATAAATTTGGCAAACTTTTTTATTGTGTAATTAAAATTATTTTTCTCTCTCAAAAATATGCCAACAAAAATTAAATTTCCTAGACTAAAATTGATTAAATTTATATTTGAAAAACTTAAATATTTAGTACTTAATAATAAATAATCTAAAATTTCATTTTTAATTTTTTTTTCTAAAAAATTTATTTCACTTGGTAAAAACTTATTTAAATTATCTTTTTTTTTAATGCTAAAATAAAAATCTTTAATTGATTTTTTTTTTTTAAATCGATATTCGAATATTTTTTTTAAACTTCTTTGTTCATCTGAAAAAAGATTAAAAAGGTATGAAAAATTTTTTCTGAAATCAGATGGACCAAGTAAACCCGGTATATATTTTCTTAAAATTCCTGTAGATTTTCCATCATCAAAAGCATTTATTAATAATGTTAGTTCAACATTCTTTTGATTTACAAAATACTTGATTATTGACTCGCTCCCAGATCCACCACAGAAAAGTGTAACTTTTTTAATTTTCATTTTAGCTTTTTATTATATTTAATCTAATTAAAGTTAATCTCAAAAAAAGATATGTGATAAATATTAATCTATTTACCGAGTCTTTAGCAATACGTTTTATTCCCTTTTTTTTTTCATTCTTATTATGATAAATTTTAACAGAGGATATTTTTGATTTCATTTCAATTATTTTAGCTGTCATTTCGGTAGAATAATTCAATCCTACAGCTTCAAGATTTATTCTTTTTAAAATTTTAGACTTTGATAATTTTAAAGCACAATTAAAATCTTCAACATTAGATTTATAAATAATATTCATTATTTTTCCGGATAGATATGACCCTATAGATAGAAAAGTTAATTCTTTTAATCTACTTCTAGATCCAATAACCACATCATAATTATGTTTTGTAATTTCTTTCCATAAATGTAAAAAATTATTAATTGGATATTGATTGTCTGAGTCATTAACTAAAATAAACTCATTCTTACTTTTTCTTATTGAATTATTAAATGCAACGCTTGCACCAAAATTTTTTTTAAATTTATATACTCTAACTTCTTTATTTTTTTTTTTAAGATTATCTAATATTTTTCTAGTTTTATCAGTAGAACCATCGTCCGTAATTATAATTTCAAATTTTTTAATTTTTTTTTTCTTTAAAAAATCAATCCAACTTATAATCGTTTTTTTGATTTTTTTTTCTTCATTAAAACAAGCTGTAACAATGCTAATGCTATTATTAATTTTCATTTTTTTTTAATATTATTCTAATAATTAAACTTCTAATAACAAAAAAAACTATTTTCAATTTTTACCTTGATGTCTATTTGGCTTATTTATTTGAAGAGATATAAAATGAAGACAATTAATTTTATCATTATAGAATCTGATTGATATCTTAAGGTTTTAAGCACTTAAAATTTACAAAATAACCAATTATATAACTTACGGCATCTTTATCGATGAGAATTTACTTATATTTTAGATTACCTAGAACAATTTAAGATTATTTTATTTTGTTACAAATACAAGATTTAAGTAATTGTATTGTTAAATATCTAAAAATAGTCTAAATAATTTCAACTTTTGCTAATAGATTTAAAATATATTGCTATTAAAATTTAAAAATATTTTTGGATTGTTTATTGGCAATTGAATACAATTTCTTTATAAAGAAAATAAAAAATATTACATTATGAAATCTGAAATAAAAAATATTCTTAAAGAGCCCTGGGTAGATTTAAATTTTAAGAAACCAACAAAAAAACAAGAAATAGAATACAATCAAACATTTAGACAATCTGAAAAATTAAAATTTTTTCAAAGAGCGTTTGATTTTTTATATAATAATAAAATCAATGGTGATTATTTTGAGTTTGGTTGTCATAGAGCTAGAACTTTTAGATTTGCTTTAAGAGAATCTATTATTAAAAACATTCCAATGAATTTTCATGCTTTTGACAGTTTCAAGGGATTACCAGATCATGGTAATAATGATAAGCAAAACACTTGGCATACAAAAGGGCTGTTGAGTACATCTGATAAAGATTTTAAAAAATTAATCTCAAAATATTCTAAGTTTAAAAAAGTTTCATTGTATAAGGGATATTATGAAGACAGCTTAGATAAATCTTTATTTTTAAGCTTTCAGAAAAAAAAAATAACAGCATCTTTGATAAATATAGATTGTGATCTAGAAAAAAGTGTTAGTTGTAGTCTTGATTTTTCATTAAATTTTATTCAAGATGGTACTGTATTATATATTGATGATTATTATGATACTTATAATGGTCATCCTAAAAAGGGAATCCCTCTAGTAGTTAATAAATTATTTAAAAAACACAAAATCATATTCGAGCCTTGGTATAATGCAGCAGGCTGTGGTAAAAGCTACCTTCTTTATAAATAGCCTTTTTGTAGTGTTAATTAATATTATAGATGATATATTTTTCTTTATTATAAAATATGCCTTTAACAAAAAATAAATTTGTAGCAAATTATTTTAAAGGTATTTCTGATATATCTGAAAAAATTGATCAAAAGGCAGTCCAAAGTTTAGCTGAAGCAATAAAAAAAATAAAATCCAATAAAGGAAGAATTTTTTTTTTAGGTGTTGGTGGTAGTGCTGGAAATTGCTCACATGCAGTAAATGATTTTAGAAAATTATGTGATATTGAGTCTTATTCACCACTTGATAATGTCTCAGAATTAACTGCTAGAATAAATGATGAAGGGTGGGATACCTCTCTATCAAATTGGCTTAAAATATCAAAACTTTCACAAAGAGATGCAATTTTTGTATTTTCCGTAGGCGGAGGTAGTATAAAAAAAAAGGTTAGTGTTAATTTAATAAAAGCTGCAATTTATGCAAAAAAAAGAAGATCAAAAGTATTTGGCGTAGTTGGTAAAAAAGATGGTTTTATAGGAAAAAATGCTGATAATGTTGTAATAATCCCAAATGTAAATCCCTTACTAATAACACCTTACTCAGAGGCTTATCAAGCTGTAGTTTGGCATGCTTTGGTAAGCCATCCATTGTTACAGAGCAATAAAACTAAATGGTAAAAAGATCAGCTATATTTTTAGATAGAGATGGAGTTCTCAACATTCCTAAGATTAAAAATGGAAAAACTTTTGCTCCTATAAATATAAATGATTTTAGATTATATCCTTTTGTATCTAAGTTGTGTAAAAAACTTAAAAAAAAATATTTATTAATTGTAGTTACCAATCAACCTGATTTACAAAACGGAAAGTTAAAGATTAAACAATTAAATTTGATGCATCATAAATTAAAAAAAAAAATTAATTATGATGGATTATATTATTGTGCATCTAAGTCTTTAAGGTCAAAATTTAAAAAACCAAATCCAGGTATGTTATTAAAATCTATTAAGGAATTTAACATCGATACTAATAAAAGTTTTTTAATAGGTGATAGATGGAGTGATATTGAAGCTGGAAAAAAAATAAACTGTAAAACAATATTTATAAATAGAAATTATAAAGAAAAAAAACCAAAAAATGTTGATTTTACTGTAAAGTCTTTTAAAAAAGCTGTAGAAACTATTTATAATGATTAACATTAGTAAAACAAAAATTGAAATTTATGCTGATGGTGCAGATCTAGATGATTTTAAAGCTTTAAAAAAATTAAATTATATTCGTGGATATACAACAAATCCATCTCTTATGCGTAAGGCTGGTGTAAAAAACTACAAATCTTTTGCGCAAAAAGTTATCAGTATTGTGAAAAATAAGCCTATATCTTTTGAGATTTTTAAGGACACTATAGAAGAAATTGAAGATCAAGCCAAAGAAATATCTAAATGGGGTAAAAACGTATATGTAAAAATACCTGTAATGAATACAAAAAAAATTCCAAATTACCAATTAATCGGAAAACTAAACAAAAGTGGAGTCAAAATTAATGTGACTGCAATTTTTACAATTAATCAAACTAAACAAATCATGAAACATATAGGTAACAAAACTCCTATAATTTTTTCAATTTTTTGTGGTCGGATAGCAGATACAGGAATTGATCCCGTTTTAGAAATTAAGAAACATTTGAAAATTGGTAGAAAATTTAAAAATATTAAATTTCTATGGGCAAGTGTTAGAGAACCATTTAATATTGTGCAAGCAGAAAGAGCAAATTGTCATATAATTACAGTTCCTAATGATATTCTTAAAAAAACTAAAAATTTTAATAAAAATTTAAATTTGTTTTCTCAAGAAACTGTTCAAATGTTTTTTAATGACGCAAAAAAATCAAATTATAAAATTTAAAATATGAAAAAAAAAATATTTATTACTGGAGGCGCTGGATATGTAGGTAGCCTACTTACACCTTTTTTATTAGAAAAAGGTTACATAGTGAAGGTTTTTGATACGTTATACTTTGGAAAAGATTTTCTTCCTAAGCACAAAAATTTAAAAATTATCAAAGGTGACATAAGAGATTCAGATCAATTGCAAAAAGAATGTGAGGGGTATGATACGTTTGTTCATCTTGCATGTATTTCAAATGATGCAAGTTATGTACTAGATGAAAACCTCTCCAAAAGTATAAATTTCGACTCTTTCGAACCTATGGTAATATCTGCAAAAAAATCAGGAATAAAAAGATTTATTTATGCTTCAACAAGTTCAGTATATGGGGTTTCAGATCAAAAAGATGTAAAGGAAGATCATCCTTTAGTACCACTTACGTTATATAATAAATTTAAAGGATTATGTGAGCCTATCTTGCTAAATCACACAGACTCAAAATTTGAAGGAGTTATATTTAGACCAGCAACTGTTTGTGGTTATGCTCCGAGATTAAGACTAGATCTTTCGGTTAATATTTTATCAAATCATGCTTATTTCAAAAATAAAATAACAGTTTTTGGAGGAAACCAATTAAGACCAAATTTGAATATAAAAGATTATTGTGATGCTGTTGACTTATTAATCAACAAAGAAAGTAAAAAAATTGAAAATAAGATTTTTAATATTGGTTATGAAAATATGTCAATTTTGGAATTAGCACAATTAGTTAAAAAAATATTTGATGCGAAATATAATAAAAGCATAGACGTTATTAGAACTGAAAGTAATGATAATAGGTCCTATCATATAAATTCAGATAAAATTAAAGATGAGCTGGGGTTTATTCCATCTCACTCAATATCAGATGCAATTAATAGTCTTTTTGATGCATTTGATAAAAAACTTGTACCCAACTCATTTGAGGATGATATTTATTTTAATGTAAAAAGAATGCAAAATCTGAATGTCAAATAAGAGATGATAAAAACAGCGATTGTTACAGGAGGAGCAGGTTTTATAGGAAGTCATCTTGTAGATTTACTTTTATTAAAAAAATATAAAGTTATTGTTATAGATGATTTATCTGGAGGACATAAAAAGAATATCTCACATCATAAAAATAATAAGAATTTTTTTTTTTTAAAAAGAAATATCTGTGATAAAAAAATTCAAAAATTAAATCTAGGAAAAGTTGATTACTTATTTCATTTTGCTGGCAAAGGAGATATCGTTCCCTCTATTGAGAAGCCGACACTTTATTTTGATACAAATGTAAGTGGCACAATTAACGTTTTGGAGTTAGCCAGAAATCTAAAAATTAAAAAATTCATTTATGCAGCTTCGTCATCATGTTACGGGCTTGCAAAAGTTCCTACAAGTGAGTCTCACCCTCTAGATCCAAGATATCCATATGCTTTAAGTAAATTGATGGGTGAAAAAACTTGCAAACATTGGTCTGAACTTTATAAAATTCCTTATATTTCAATAAGAATTTTTAATGCATATGGCCCCAGAGTAAAAACTACTGGAGCATATGGTGCTGTATTTGGAGTTTTTTTTAAACAAAAACTTAGTGGTAAACCTTTTACACTAGTGGGGAATGGAAACCAGAAAAGAGATTTTCTTTTTGTTACAGATGTAGCAAATGCATTCTATATGTGTGCAATATCAAATAAAAAAAATAAAGTTTATAATTTAGGTGCTGGTGCACCACAATCAATTTTAAGTTTAATAAAAATATTAAAAGGTAAATTCATAAAAATTCCCAAGAGACCCGGTGAGCCTAATTGCACATGGGCAAATATAAGTAAAATTAAAAAAGAAATTAAATGGACTCCAAAAATAAATTTTAAAGAAGGTGTAAATATTATGCTTAAAGATATTAATAAATGGAAGGACGCACCATTATGGAATCCTGTTAAAATAAAAAATGCAACTAAAACGTGGTTTAAATATTTAAGTTAATACAATAATTTAATTTATGAGTATTGAGTTTTTTTCTAAATATAAACATAAAATTGTAGATATAGATTTTTTAAAAAAAAAGATAAAAAGAAAAAAAGTAGTTTTATGTCATGGTGTTTTTGATGTTGTTCATCCAGGTCATATTAGGCACTTAGCTTTTGCAAAAACTAGAGCTGATATTTTAGTTGTAAGCATTACACATGACAAGTTTGTCTCAAAAGGAGTTTATAGACCACATGTACCTCATTATATAAGAGCTGCAAATTTAGCAGCATTTGAGATGGTTGATTATGTAATAATTGATCATAATAAATATTCTCATAGTATTATTAAAGCTCTTAAACCAAATTATTTTGCAAAAGGTTTTGAATATTCGGCAAAAAATTTTAAAGCTACAGAGGAAGAAAATATAATTGTAAAAAAGTATGGGGGTGAAATGATTTTTACCCCGGGTGATATTGTTTACTCATCTTCAAAATTTTTAGAAAATGAAAAGCCCACTTTAAAGTTTGAGAAATTATTAGTTTATATGAAGGTTGCCAAGCTATCTTTTAATGATTTAAAAAAAATAATTCATGATTTTAAAAAATTTAAGATTTTAGTTGTTGGAGATACAATTATTGATAAATTTACCTATACCAATTTAATTGGTGGTCAAACAAAAACGCCAACTTTTAGTGTTGTCAAAACAAAAGAAGTCGATTTTGCGGGAGGAGCAGCAGTAGTAGCGAAACATATAAAGTCTACTGGCGCACGAGTTTCTTTTGCAACTCTTACAGGAAATGACTTCTATAAAAATTATTTAATCAATGAAATGAAAAAAAATAAAATTGATTTAGAGTTGATAGTGGATAAATCAAGACCAACAACAATCAAAAATGCAATTATAAATAATGGTTATAGGCTTCTTAAACTTGACACTCTTGATAACAGTCCAATCAAAAGAAGTGAACTTTTAAAATTTAAAAATATTATTAAAAAATTTAAAAACC
>Ga0181601_10001683_pt1 | contig 19000 bp, 10 predicted proteins | sample 041ome_8_FD_133020 | JGI IMG/M metagenome (GOLD analysis project Ga0181601, IMG submission 133020) | Coastal salt marsh microbial communities from the Groves Creek Marsh, Skidaway Island, Georgia - 041407BS metaG (megahit assembly) | ecosystem: Environmental > Aquatic > Marine > Intertidal zone...
ACCTTTCGTTCGAACGCGCCGTCGCCGCCATCTTGGCTCTCGAACTCGGTTTCGAATACGACACGGCGGGTAAGTTCGTGCGTCTGTGTCGGGCTTCACCGTGCATGGTGTTGAGTAAAGGCAAGCGAAAACTAGTTTCAAAGTCTAGAGGAAAGAGCTCGCCCGCTCTGAGCGAGGAAGAAATCGACCGCGTGCAAGATGTCGTTTTAGAGCACTACGCGTCGACGTTGGCATTGGAAAAGGAACAGAGAGAGAAATTCCAAAAGACCGCGACATGAAGGGATCGACCGTCGTGGAGATTGCTCGCGCGCGCAGTGAAGATGCTATCAGCCGACTGGAGGTCGCACTTCGATACTACGAGACTCCAGAGACGCCTTGCACTTCGACAACTTACGGAGAGTTGTACGACGTGGCAAAACGAGTGGGCGGCATCTTGCGGAGGAGCGCGTCTTCTCGCGCTGGGTGCTGCGGTGTGATGCTCGAGGACGGACCGTTCATTTTCGTGTGTCAGTTGGCGGCGATGATGGCGGGAATGCCAGTGATACCGCTCAATCCACACGATCCAATCACTCGTTTGAGGAGCGTTTTCGACGACGCCGACATTCGAGTAGTCATCGTGGCAAATTTGGCGAGTGCCGCCATAGTCAGCCAAGTGTGCGAGGACGCGAAAGTGTGGATGGTGAACGAGCTCATAGATGCCCCATCAGTTGCGAGCGATGAGATTGTGGCAGCCGGTGGAGCTGATACGTCGCACATTTTCTTCACAAGCGGTTCGACGGGGCGGCCGAAAGGTTGCGTCGCCAGTCACAAAGCTCTTTTGGCTTACTGCGAAGCGAAAAACAGCGCGCATGACATACATGAAAAGGATGTGATTTTCTGTGCCAGTAGTTATATGTTTGATCCGCATTTCACAGACTTTTGTAGTGCCTTGGTGGCTGGGGCAACGCTAGTCAGTGCTTCACGGGAAACAACGTTTACGCGATTCGGCGATATTCTTTACGAGTCAAAGGCGACTCATTGTCTGACGACCCCAGTAGTTTTGAGCACCATCAAGGATATGCATCAAGTGAGCGCTAGTTTAGTTCGACTTGTCGCTCTCGGAGGTGAGGCCATGTCCAAGACTCTCGCACAGCGCTGGATTGACGCCGGAGTGCGCGTCGCAAACACATACGGGGTGACAGAATGCGTCGCATATCAAACATTCAGGGAAGTGAAAGATCCGGATGTTGATGACGTTCGTTTGTTGGGCGATCCCTTGCCTGGTAACGTGCTCGTTTTTGCGCGTGAGCCTGGAGATGACCCAACCTTACTCGCCGCTCCTGGGGAGCTCGCCGAGCTTTGGATAGGAGGCTCGCAGGTTGGGATGGGGTATCTCAACTGTCCTGAACTCACCGCTAGTCGCTTCAAGAACGGGATGTATCGCACCGGGGACATCGTACGCGTTGGATACAACGGCGAAGCGGTATTGGTAGGTCGTCGCGACGATCAGGTTAAGATAAGTGGTCAACGAGTTGAGCTCGGTGAAATCGAGGAGGCGATTCACCAGACGTGCGTTCCGCTCACGGGAGAGGTGAAGTGCGTGCTCTCCAAAACGAAACAGCTGATCGCGTATTGCGTAGGCGATAGTGCTAGAAATGACTTGCCCATCTACGATGAAGTCATGAAGCTTGCCGTGTCCAAGAACGTCCCGAGGCACATGGTGCCGTTTGCGTTTGTCTTTCTCGAAACGTTGCCGATGACGACAACTGGAAAAGTGTCCAGATCCGCGCTCTATAAGATGAACTTGGGGAGCATCGTGAGTAGCTCAACGTCCGCAATAGAGTTTGGGTCGTTTGGGATCGAGTTGGCAAAAGTATGGTCAGAGGAACTCGGGGTCAGTGTCGAAAACGGCGATGATGACTTCATCCTGATGGGTGGCGATTCGCTCGCGGCGCTGCGAGTCGTCCAGAGAGTGAAATCTCTACTGAATGACTCCAACGAAGACGAGATGGGGACGTTTGGCGAAGCGTTAGGTATATTTGGTCCAATCGAACTTCTTCAGCGTACGAGATTAAACGATTACGCTCGATTCTTGCGACAAAGCGTCTCTGTTTGGCCTTCAAAGTATGAAGAGACGGATGACGCCCAGAGCGCACCTTCGAGGGCGAACATTGCTCTCCGCGCTGTATTGACTGGCGACGGCAATTTGCTGCGCGTTTTGTACGCCTGCGGCGTTGATTTGAATCCAAGAGACGGGGTAGCGCCCCTACACATCGCGTGCGCCAACATGCACATTGATTGCGTGCGCGCGCTGCTAGAGTTAGGTTGCACCGCAAACGTGGTGGGTAATCATCGCAAGACACCAATCTTGCTCGCTGCGTCATCCGGTACTTGCACGGTCGAAATACTAAACGCATTGATTGAATCCGGGGCGAAACCCGATGTCGTCGACGCTGATAAACAGACGGTGATACACGCCGCAGCCCGAGCGGGGGCATCATCCGCTGTTTTTAGCGCGCTGTTAAGTCACGTGCAAAATACAAAAAAGGGCAGATCGATTGGCATCAATGTGAACGCACTGGACGCGTGGGGACGGACCCCGCTACACTGGGCATCTGTCAACGGGCACAGAAACGCGTGCAAAGCCCTTCTCGATCTCGGCGCAGACGCTTCGATCAAGGATGACGCGGGCGAAACGGCGCGAGCGATTGCCGAGAGGAGAGCGTTGTGCTCGGCACAAGAGCGACCCAAGGGAGGCCGACCCAGCACGTGGGGTGACATAGCGAATTTATTAGGTGGCTCTGGCGCCACCAAACACTTGAAGAAGGCTCTGGCGTAGCCCATCCAGTAGAGAACAGAGCTCTCTCGATGTACATTACATTTAAAAAGTTGTTGTTTCTACAAGTCTAAATCGTCGCGCACAAACGCCGCGCTCTACCACAGCAACCCATCGTCATCGTCATCGTCACCCCCATCGACGACCCGATCGTCCGAGCTCACCCCAATCGCCCTCGCCGCGTGCTCCCCGTGTTCCTCGTCTTCCACCGCTCCAGTCAATGCGTAATACGTCGCATTCCTCTTCCTCACCGCCGCTCGTTCCTCGTCATTCAACGGTTCCCTATCCGCCAACTCCCCGTTCGCCCGCATCCGCTTCTGCACCGCCCTCAAGTGTTGCTTGGACATATTCTTCGCATCCAGCGCGTGCTTATTGTTTCGCTTCGCCCGTTTTTCCGCCGCCGCGCGCGCTTTCCGCTCTTTTTTCGTCACTCCGAGTCCGTTCGCGCCGCCGCCGCCAGTCGAAGCGCCCTTCGTTCCTTTCTTCTTCGATGCCGACGCCGACGCCGGCGACGCCGACGCGCCACCGCGGCCGTCACCCAGACTCTCCAGCGCCCGCGCTAGTTGGTTCTTTAACAATCGTCTCGACATTCGCGCGTCGCGTTCTGCCTCCAACCGACGTTGACTTTAGTGGCACGCCACGCCGTGCGTGATTTTTTGAATGAGTGACTGGACAGCTCGCGCACGACACAAACAGACGGACGGAAGGAAGATTCATGACGACGGAAGAAGAGTACCGCGACGACGGCGACGAACGCGATGTATCCACGGATGATGAACGCGACGACGGCGACGCGCTTCTCAAAGGAAAGAATCTGTACGACGTGCTCGGTTTGCGTCAAGAGGATGCACCGAGTGAGAAGGATGTGAAAAAGGCGTACCATCGAATGGCGATGAAACTGCACCCGGATAAGAACCCCGGAGACGAAGGGGCGAAGGAAAAGTTTCAGACGCTGCAGCGGGTGTATGCTATTCTCGGGGATGCGAAGAAACGCGAGGTGTACGATAAGACGGGGAGGATTGATGACGCGGAGTTTGGTGGGGAGGAGTTTCAAAATTTATACGAGTATTATCGAAGCGCGTACAAGGAGGTTACGACGGAGGATATTCAGTGTTTCGAACGTGATTATCGAGGCGGTGCGGAGGAGAAGAAGGATTTGTTGATGTATTACGAACGGTATCGCGGGGATATGACTCGGGTGTTCGCGTGGATGATGTGTAGCGAAGAGGCGGACGATTCTCACCGGTTCGCCGACGCCCTGGACGCGGCTATCGAGTCAAAGGATGTGGAGTCTTACGATGTCTACGTCGAGTGGGCCAAAGAGATTCGTAAACGTCCCGCGCCGAAAGATCCGCTCGGGTCGCGTAAGACGAAAAAGTCGGGAAAAGCCATCAAAGGGAGCGACGCTGACACGGATTTGTTCGCGCTCATTCGCAAGAAGAATTCGATGCGCGCCGAGCAAGCGGAAGGGATGTTCGCCGCGCTCGAGGCGAAATACGCCCCGAAAAAGAAGACAAAATCAAAGTAGAGGGATGTACTAATGACAACCAACAAGCCTCTGTACACGTAAAGCTGTGCGTGATACTCACGATAATAGAAATCCTTGACGCCAACGCATCGATTTCTGTTTGCTGTCTTCGTCGCGCTTGTCCGAACCCACTTTTGAGCAAATGCTAAACTTGCAAATTTTACCCTTGACGTCAGCCGTGTAGAAACTTTTGCCATCGGGCGACTGAATGATCACGACGACGTCGGCTTCGTGTTGCGTCCAACGCGACATTAACGCGCCGTCTGAAGTGCGCCAAACACTGACGTCACCATCGCCTTGAATGAATGATTGTTTGTTCACCATGGCGCTTCCAGCGATGACAAAGGTTGACATGACGCATAACGAGCACAGCATCCCTTCTTGTCCACCTATTGAACGCACGTAGCTCAAAGTTGACTGACTGCGTTTGCCTTGCATGTCGTATATTCGAACTGTTCCATCGCAGCACCCGCAGTACAACGTTCTCCCATCCTTTGACATTGTTAGGAGACGGACAGCGCTCGTGACGGCGGTGAAATAAAATGGCTTGTTACTCAGTGACTTTTTGTTCCCAGCCTTTGATTTGCCTTTAACGTCCCAAATCGCAATGTAACCATCCGCCCCTCCGCTGATGAGAATGTTGCCTAATCGTAGCAGCGCAACGACGGTATCCGAGTGGAACTCCAAACGCTCAACGCTTCCCCACTCGCCCGTAGCAGCACCATTCATTCTCTCTGACTCCTGCACATTCGCCATCCACGCGTCGTATGCTGCGATGTCATCGATTTCGTCCAATCTGCGACGTCGTTCTTTCGGCAAGACTGTCTCGTCGAACACAAACGTATCGTCGCTCTTGTCGTCGTCATCGTCGCCGACTACATCTTCGCTCGGCATCTCTGCGTTTTCAATATTCCACACATATATAGAGTAATCTCGCAACACTGGCGACGAGAGACAGAGCACACTCAAATCCTCGCTCGCCACCATTGACTTTGCGTTTGGCGACGTATCGACGTATTTGGACAACTTTTTCGATTTCACCAACGCGAATACGTCTGCGAATTCTTCGCGCGGACGAGACGAAGCCAAGGGTAACCCAGTCTTCAGACAAATCCTCGTCCATCCACCGTTGCGGTACCCGATCAGCGCTTCGTCTTCGTCTGGTGAAAGCTGAATTATTCTCACCGGTGTCTGCGCGTTGACAAAGGTCCCATCCGTCGACACGTCTGGGTACAGCGTCGCCTCTCGCCCACCGACGCGCGTCACCACCCCATCCTCCCGGCCGATGTACACCGTCCCGTCTCGCCCTAATGCCATCGCCCCGACCCCGTTCGCGATCCTCTCGTCTCCCACAGTCTTGAACGTCTCCTCGCTCGTCACTTCCTCCAGCGTCACGCGCGCGCTCCGTTCGCCGGCTGGTTTTTCCTTGCCCTCTCTCCGCCCATCCTGTGTCACCTCCACCGTCGTCTCCGACGTCACCGCGCGCGATTCCATCGACCCCGAACGCACATCCACCCCGCGTCGTGCCCGTCGAAACCGTTCCGCTCGCGCGTGCGCCCGCGTCTCCGCGTCATACATGTCATCGTTCTTACTGCTTTTTAATAATAACGCCTCTTCCTCCACGCTGGCTTTCGTCGTCGACATCTTCCCACACCGTCACGACCACCACCACCGCGCTCGCGTCGGTCGGTACGAATGGAGTGTCCACGTTGAATCGACCGCGTAACACCGCGCTCGCGTCGGTGAATACCGTCCTCTTCTTCTTCTTCTTCTTCTTCGTCGTCGTCGTCGTCGAGTCGCGCTTCGCGTTCCACTGGCTTGAATCGGTTAAAAAAAGTAACGCACGGATCCACACGCGGGTGTTTCATCGACGAGGATCGAAAGGTGCAACGGTAAAGACTGACTCGCTGACTGACGACGCGAACGACACACGCCGTCGTCGGCGATCGGCGTCGACGTCGACGCGCGGGATAGGTCCGACGGAAACGGCGATGGGTGTGGGAGACGACGGGTTCGACGCTCGGGGTGTTGAATCGATGTGTACGTCGGGACGGTGTCGTCGAGACGTGGGTGGTGATGTCGATGAAGGGTGCGAGGCCGCGGCCTCGATGCGTGGACGACGGACGTGGATGCGTGGACGACGCGCGCGACGGGGGCGTACGTGCGTGATGATCGCGGTGGTGATTGCGGTGATGAGTGTCGTCGTGGATGCGCAGAGATTCGTGGCGATGAAGGCGCCGCAGGTGCGTTTGTTGTGACTTCGGCGGCGGCGACGCGCGCGTGTAGAGGAGCTCAGCGAAGCTTTGGAACAGTCGCGTAGTGTTGAAACGGAACGATGACTGACGGAGATGACGAATAATTATGACGCGAACGTAGATACGATGGTTGGAACCACCGAAAGGACACAAGGATGGAGGAACGACGCTGGCGATTTACGGCGGCGGTTTTCTAAACTCGCCGAGGTTGACTGTTCGATTCGCGCGCGGAACAGAAATCACAGAGACAAAGGCGACGTGGCACTCTGATTCGATGATCACTGTCGTCACGCCGGCGCGACAAGGTATAGGTTGGACGCAGATTACAGTCGCGAATGATGGAGAATCGTTCAGCGCGATGCCGAACGTGTTCACGAAGGGCGCCGGAACGTTTCTGGCGTACGTGTACGACGACTCCTTGGCTGGATTTTACGACAGCGGTGGTCACACGAATGAGAATCCGAGCAATTACCGCGAAACGTGGCTTGGAAGCAATAGTACCGGTCCTTACATTGGTGGGACTATCGTTCGTATCGAGGCGCGAGGTTTAGATTTAGGAAGCAATACGCTCGCCGCGTCGGCAGTGTACACGGGGCCAACAGATGGTTCGGGAACGCCAAATCCAGATTTCCCAGATCCAACTGCGGTGTTTAACAGTCCCAAGGTGCGCGGGACGTTCTATCCAGGGTCTAAGATCACGTGCAAAATGGTTTGCGACATTGATATTGACCAAGATTCTAGCATTTCAGCCTCGGAGAGCTTTTCTAAGACGCAACCCGCCAAGTGGTTGAGCTACACGTCCGTGGAGTGCGAGACGCCTGCGATGCCCGTGCCGGAAGGTGACCCCATTCCAAGCACCACGTGCAAGCTGTACGTGTCAAATAATGGTATCAGTTACGACACGACGCACGTGACTTTCGCGTACGCGGATCCGAGGCCGACTGTGACTAGCATAAGTACCGCTCAAAACTCTGTGTGGGGCGCTCGCGGGCCATTTGATGGAAACACAGAGGTCATAGTCAGGGGTACAAACTTTTTACCGAGCAAGTATCTCAAGTGTAAATTTGGTGGGATCAAGGAAAGTGGTAAGAACCTTTGGGAGAGTGACGATGTCTCGCATGTTGTCGGTGTGAAAGGTGGGCGCGTTCGATGGGTGTCGTCAACGGAGATTCGCTGTATCACTCCTGAGTTTGGACCGGCTTCGCAGCAGCGTCAGTATCCTGCGGGATCCAATTTAGTATCTGACGCCTTAGGATGCTGCGCCATCATTGACGTAGCATTTTCGAACGATGGTATATCTAGTTCGGTGACGATCACTGATGGTGGTCGCGGGTACGGATCTCCGCCTCGTCTCACATTCATCGGCGGCGGCGGCGCCGAAGCGACTGCGACAGCGACTTTGACGAACGGTGTCATCACAGGCGTGACGATCACGAACGCTGGTCACTCCTACAACCAAGGCACAGGGGCAGCTGCGATGGCGACGCTCTCTAACGGTGCGGTCAACACCGTAACGTTGACGAACGGGGGCTCTGGATACACCGTGGCGCCGGATATCACGTTTTCATGCAGCGGAGGCGGATCTGGATGTCTCTCGGGACAAGAGCACGCGAGGGCGGTCGCCATCCTCGGGCCGTTAGATAACTGCTTTCCAGAATACGGTTGTTACACGAAGAAAGTCGTCGAAGTGAGAGTGTTGTTTGGCGGCAAATACTCTTCAGCGCCAGATGTTACCATTTCGCCGCAAAAGCCTTTCGTGCTCGTGCAGGCAGCTGAACTCTTCACGTCGGCGAACGACCCTCCAAACATTGGTGACTACACGATGCAGGGTAAAGGCGAGTCAGAACTCGACCCTCAGATTGCTCACGGTTCTTGGACGAACGACTTGTACAATATCACGGACGCTCCGTACGACGTCACCGCCGTGGACGGCGTACCCGGCGCATCGTATGGAAGGCGGCTTTTCGCCGTCGAGTCAGGATTAGGTTACAGCGCAAACAGCCCCGAAGATAGAGGACCAATGTTTGCGCCATTAGGAGAAGCGGGAAGCGACGGGTCAATTAAGCCGGCGCATCAAGACTTGGTGCAAGTGAGTAACAATTACGAGAAGTTCGGCGTACCCGTCGAGGGCAACGCAGCTGCAGATCCGACGCACGTAGGTTACCGGGATAACACGGCTACTTTCAAGGGTTATTGGATTTGGAGTAGAGAAACTGGAAACCTGAATGACTGCGCGATTTCCAACAATCCACCGTTGGATTACTACGACGGCACGACGCTCGAGGGGCATAATCTGGACAAAGGCACGGGATGGGTCGTGTCTGGCACCTCGGACGAGTATCTTGGCGTTCCAGGCAATGCAGATCCCGGTTTCCCCTCAAAGTCATGTCTCTACTTTTTGTACGGTGATATTTACGTTTCTCCTTCGGGAAGCGATGCGACGGGCCTAGGAACAGCGGCGAGGCCGTATGCGACGATTCAGAAATGTATCGACGCGGCGCTGACAGAAGTACGAGATTATTACGTGTCAAGTAACGGTGAGGCAAATCCAAGCGTGCCTGAACGAGTATCGACGCAAATTGCAAAGTTTGCCGGAGGGAAAACTCGGGCAAAACGCGACGGTGGTGGTGGCTACGCCTACACGGTGAATCGAGACCGTTGCATTCTGAAGGATGGGACTTACTTTGGACCGGGTAATCGTCAGCTCCGTGCGAATGGACGAGTGATCCAGCTTTGGGCAGAGAACAACGAGCGCACCACTATCGATTGCGAAGGACTGCCAATCGGCAAGAATGTCTACGCGAAACAAGAGCCGACGCGCGTGACGGCTCCCGGTTCCATCGCTATGCAAGGCGTCGTGCTGAGAAATTGTGGGTTCCGCGTTCCGTACACGGCTTCGCAAAAACTCATGTACCACGGTCGACCGAGTTAGGACGACACGATAGTTATGATGTTTTAAATCAAATCTGTATTATTGTTACACAACGGAGAAATCTGCGCGAGCTCCCGCAGCACGAGCCCGTCTCATCAGGTGCCTCCGCCCCCTCCCTTCCCTCTACCACTCATCTCTTCAAACACGCTCTTCCTCACCTCCTCCGCGCTTCGCTTGGCGTACTCTTGCCCCTCCTTCATCATCTTCATCGCGTCCCCGCTCGCCGCTTCCTTCATCATCGCGTCACTTCGAACGGCGAAGCGCTGAAACGTCTTAGAGTTGGCGAGCGCGTTCACCATGAGCTCGTTAAAAACGTACGAGAACAGTCTGTTTACGAACGACATGACGCGGGATCGACCACAGAATCCTTCGTCGCGAGTCTTCCTTTTCTCCGAAACAGCGCGCTGAGCGACGATACCACGTCTCGCGCGCGCCTCTGACGAGTTCGGCAGGTTTCCAGCGGCTTCCTGAGAGACTCTCGACGATAGTCCCTTTGATTTTCACAGTTCACAACTCAATAAACGTGTTAAAAGATCGAAACGAATGCGCCTGCCGACTGCGAAGGGCTGATGGCGCCTCACTGTCGCGCGTGCGAACCCCGGTCGCGCGCCGTGAAGCGAGTCGGATCGCAAAAATGATGCGTGGAGGTCCATTCAAGCTGCCGAACGCGGAGGAAGACGCGTTGGCGAAGACGAAACGCGAGGCCACGGCTCGCGTGAAGGGCTGGGTCGAGTCCCGCCTTCCTAGCGAACACCTGACGAGTCGAGACTGCGTCGTGGACGTCTCGGAGGTGCAGTGCGGCGACCCGAACTGCGCTCCGATCGACTCTGTCGTGCGGATCATCTACCGCGAGGCTTGCGGGACGGTTTTCGGCATTCCTTGTGAAATTCATGAGGTCGAAGAAGGCGACATTGACAGCCAGATGCCTCCGGATGACGTGATTGAGGACTGGTACGCCGGTAAGCCGACACCGTGGCCGCCAGAGCCGGAACCTCAAGAGCCGGGTCCGATTCCAGACGTCAAGCTTCGATTCGAGGTTGGCGCGCGCGTGAAGTGTAGGATTGGACCGGGGCCAGATGGTTGGGCGGCTGGCGCAGTCGTCGCACACTGGTATCGCGCGCCGTCCTGGCCGACCGGTCAGTACGCGCCGTATCAAATTCAGCTCGATCGAACCGACATGGGTAGTGGGTTGATCTTCGCGCCGTATGATCAAGATACGTGTATCAAGGCGGAATGATTCCGAGACGAGCAGTCAAAATACGAGGCTGGACGACACTCGCAGGCGACGAGTTCATTCGAGAACGCCATCTGGCATTAGCAAGGGGCACCTATAGCGTCCCGCTTACAGAAATAAAGAAAATATTAATCGTTGATACTAAAACTTCGCACGCGTCCGAGCGTTTCATAACCTCAGTCTTCCGCAACGCATAACATTGAGAAGTACGACGCATCCAAGAACTGTGTATGTTGTTGTAAGCGTCGAGAAATGGAAATGTTTGACAGAGGCTTGTGTTTTCACTTCTCGACGCGCACATGTACGCCTCTGTCGCTTCGAACCCACTCTTCGGGCGAGCACATCAGCGCAATCTACCTAGTCGCGCTCGGACAGGTGCACACACTGCCCGTTTCACACGTTTTCGAAAAGTCTCAACTCAACGAGAAATGTTTGACAAGAGGCTGCGCTGCACCGACCATCTTCTGGATGAAAAGAAGACTCTCCAGCAATCTGAATCTCAATGTCATCACGCCGATAGCAAATCAGAACCGCAAATTCACGATTACAGAGACGCCGTCAAAGAGATGACGAGAGTTCTCAAAGCTGGGCTCAATGAGGAGGCAGCCACTGTAGTCGCGCAGGGATTTTGCGAACTTGGCGTTCAATCTCCGAAAGACCTTCGTCGCATCGTCGCAAAGAGGGGGTTGGGTCTCATCTTACTTGAATCACTGTCGACACTTTTCAACACTGCTATGGCAATCACACTCTTTACAATTGGACTGACGAGTTACGTGGACATCGCGATGAAGCCTTTCGGTGCCGAGGCGTTGATGCTCGCGATGGTGACAGTTGGAGGAGCGATCTTCAGCGTCGAAGCGTTTGCGCACCTCATAGTGACGGGTGTGTACGTTTACTCGGTCATTTCTTTCGAGACGTGCAACTTGCAGCGTTTTGTAGCCGCGCTTCAGCGTCTCGGAGGTGATGAACATAAAACATCGACATCGATTCGCACAGCAGGCACCCTCGTTCGCGTAATGTCTCGATTGAGAGAACTACGACAAGCCTTACACGAGGAAGCGAAAGTCATGACCTCACAGACGAAATCGACGTTACACAATTTGGCTGCATTTTTTGAGTACTCGGAGGCGGTCGATAAGAAAGGCTTTGATGCGAGCACATATGGGCTTTCAAAATCGGAGGCCATGACGCTTGCGGCGATCTACTCTGAATGGGACGCCGATGCAACCGGTGTTTTGAGCACAACCGAGCTCAAGCAACTTCTTCAGTCAATCGGAAACGAAAACATCAGCGATATGGATGCGAATGTGGCGATGCATGTCCTTGCAGAGCCGGGAACCGACGAAATGTCGTTTGTCGATTTTGTGCGATACTACACCCAAGGCGCAAGCGACGAGAAAGGAGTAGGCGATTCCCATCAGCAGGCGAGCGAAAAGCGTACAATTTCAGTTGAGGACGCCACAACGGAAGACACCGACCCGAATACTCGCGTAGACGATGCTACCTGATTGAAATGTTCATTTACAACACTGATGCTCACGAAATAGCCAACTGTTGAAAAGACTCCCACAGTTAGCAGTCGTGACTTTAAAGCGCGGCGCGTGCGCGACTCGCGCCTGCTCACAGTCGCGAGAAACGCCCCATAGAACGACGCTTGGAGGGTTCAGTGATCGTCCGGGTGACCGGAGCGAGGGATCGGTACAACGAGCGACTATGAATTTCATTCGTCGTATAGCCTCGGGCAATAATCCGTCCTCGCCTTCGGGACGAGAAGAGACGGCGGAAGCGTTGGCGTCGTCGGGCGAACGCTCTGTGAGTCACGCAACCGCGAGTTCGCTCGAACGATCTCGCGTCTCCATTCCTAGAACCGTCGAGGTCGCGTTCGACGCGAAAACGGATGAAGAGTTGATTTTCCTTTGGCAGTTGGCGGCCGGAGAAGTCCAAAGTGGTTCGGGACGACGCGACGCATTGAACGCATTCTTTGATGCGCTCGCGACGAATAGGGAACAATGGAGACCGGTGTATGACGAAGCTAACACGTCGTCTGACGTGGGGTGCGCGCGAGGTCACCCTCGAGACGTAGTACTCGCGGCTGTCGCAGACGTGGCGACTCTTCCCGTCAGGTTGGAGGAGTTGACAAAAGTGTGTGCCGACGCCGAAGAACAGGCGCGCCGGCGAGCGAGCATTGGACTGGAGACATTTCGCGCGATCGAATCCATGGCTCGTTCTCGTCACGATCGCGCGCTCATGGACCAGTGCGGGCTTGGTAAAGCGCTCGCAAGCGCTTGCAAAGCCTGCACGCAGAAAATCTTGGCGATAAGCCCAGGAATAGGATTGGTTGAAGATGATACTAGCAAGGAAGTTGATGCGATTTTGCAGCTGCTTCAGCGTATGATTGGACATATCGTTCATATTTTCGGCGTGTACTTGACGGAGGATGCGGGATGGGCACTTCGATCGCTCAACGAAGCGGGCGCGCTCTTGTGTCTAACTGAGACGCTTCGAGTTGAAAGACTTTTGCTGTCTAAAGTGAGAAACGAGCAGCGCGAGGATGTCATGAAGATTGAGCATGCAGCGATGAGTGCCATGAAATGTGCCATTCACGGAGAAGTTACTATTCATAAAAGTCTCGCAAGTGCAGGTGGTCTCGACATCTTCTTCGAAGGCGTCTACCCACGAGAAGTCTGCACCGAGATTGACGAATTAATGTTCACTTCTGCGCTAATGTCACTCGATATTTCGTTTCTCGTCATGGAACGCGATTTGGTTATGATTGAAAGAGCTCAGGCGATAGGGATATTCTTGAGACTAGCAACTCTCATTCGGCGCGCGCAGACGTTGAGTTTAGACAATGCCGCCGTAAATAATGTTCAAAAGAGTTTATCAGACTCTCTAAATGCTATAGGAGAACCGAATCATGTTAGTGCGGACGTTGATCCAGAGAATCTGCTTACTCTGATACTGGTCCGCTTGGGATCTGTTTTAGACATGCACTGTACGACACAGGGCGACGGCACTCTTCCAAGGTCGATCCTTTCTGCAGTCATTGACGCGTGCAGGAATTCGTTCATGCCGTTCGATGATGAGTCGCAGTGTTTGCAACTCCGTACACGAGTGATCAACTTTATCAATGAACGTATGGATAACGGCGTCGACATTCACCGTGTGATGCGTCAGGCACGTGTCTGGGACGTTTTGCTTGATTCTGATTCTTTTGGTCAATTATCTTCAGCGACAGCATCAAGTCGGATGGACAAACACATTCCGCTCTATTATGAAGTGCAGACACGAACTGCTTCTCTACTACTTCGATCAGCCCGTTGTGCTGGTGGAATAGATGATTGTGTGAATGAATGCAACGTCTTGGTTGGGGCCATCACAGCGAGAGCGATAGAACATTCATCGGTAATACGGTTTTGTCGCGTCGTGCAGTTGCTGCTGTCGTCCGATGCGCATTACGCGGCAAAAGCCTTGTCGGAAGTTGAAGCGCCAGGTCGACTTGCCGGTGCTTTGAATGCGCAAGTGAAATGCTGGGGGATAGATAATGTATCTTTCACATGTGACGATAGTGCGACGGAGGAGGCGATTGCTTTGGGAGAGATGTTAAACACTCTAACAGCTTGCTTGCGAAGTTCGGATGTACTCGCTGCGTCGGCACTGAACAATGACGGTTTGGTAGACTTAATCTTCAACGAGTTAATGTGGCAGAGGTCTACGTGTCAATTTGCCATGGATGCCGTGACGTCCTTATTGACATTGCGAATTCACGCGCCCTCGCCACACATCAATACCCTGCATCGTGACGCGTGGAGCACACTGGCTAGAAGATACATCCAAGCCTTACCGCGGGCTAGAGCGACGGATTCGGAATTGTTGTTGAGAATGTTGAAGAATCTACGTGGTATGCTCAACAATGCGAACGGTTCTGGTCTGGTCATGCGAGATTGGATCTCGAAGGAGGATGGCGCCGAATTAGTACAGATTGTAGCACTATGTGACGGTGACGCGGGAGAACCGATCGCGCTAGAAGTTATTGCGACTATACAGGCTGTACTTCACGACTCACCTGGCGCGTTAGAAACTTTCTCACGGGCAGTCGGTTATGATACATTTTTAGATGCCATTCAATGTGCGAGAGGCAAAGATATGGTGTCGCTTGAGCTTCTTGATGCCATGATGAATTTAGTCACGAGTGCACGTCAAGGTGACGATGTAGACGCAAACACTAGTGTTGCTTTAAGGAATCCAGATGCACTCAGGCTACTGTGTAGGCTACTGGACAACGAAGGTAGCAGCGGGGATGTTAGAAGTCGGTTTTTGCGTTATTCACTGGAACTTCTATCAACATCAGTGACATCAAAAGCGACAGCAGATGCCGCGGAAATGCTTGACTTTTTGCTTCAGTGGTACGTGACCGATGTCACTAATCGTGCAATCATATTAGGGGCAATCCATGCGTGCAGTTCTTTCTCAATTTCTACGCGTCATGCGCGACAAATGTTGCGACTGCTTCAAAGTGATCACATTTTGACAAATGATCGGATTGAGCTTTTGACGTTGCTACAACGATGCGCAAAACGCGATGGGCCATCAACCTTCTTTGACTTGACTGGTCCTGGGTGTGGAATCCATATCAACCGACAACCTAATCTGTCCAACCGCGGTGGCTATACACTTTCGCTGTGGTTGAGGGTGGAGAAGTTTCCTAATGGCGGCGCGCCGATGCCGTTATTTTCGATGCTCTCCGGAACTGGCAGCGGCGTTCTAACTGAGCTAAGCTCTGATAATCTTACGATTGGCATGCGCGGAGGAGACGGGTCAGTTGATACTGCGTCAGTTGGCGTAAGTATTAAAGAGCAAGAGTGGGTCATGCTGACAATCAGTCACACCCCGTCGCGAATGTCTCAACCAACGATGCGCATATATTTGGGTGCAGACATGATCAGCCAATTACCTTTACGTCTTCCAATGAAATCGAGCGAGGTCATGTCGTATTGCCGCATCGCTACAGTGACGTTCGACGTTAGCATTTTAGACCAACGCTCGAAGGTTTCTCCTTTCTTTGGACAGCTTGGTTCGGTTCAGATTTTTCAGGACACACTGACTCAATCTGGCGTCGCGTTGCTGTACGCATTTGGTGCAGAGTGTGTTGGGCACTTCAAATCGACTGAATTGCAGTCCGACGGCGCGTCATCTATCATCACCTCGAACGCTGTTGAGGCGCGCGAGTTGAGAGAACATTTATCTGAAAGCCGGATACTAAGCATCAGCGCGATTGACGTCGCGGGTCGACTCACGAGTACGAGCAAACAGGATGTTCAAACAGTGTGTGATCTCATCGGCAGCACCAAAGTGTGTGTGACGAAGTCTGTCAAAGACGCCGTGCACTGTCTAGGAGGGGTCCAAGTGGTACTTCCAATATTTTCTAACATCATGCCCTACATCGAGGACGCGCGTCAGCATGAAATTGTGCTCAAGGGCGTCGACTTACTCGTCGCTTTACTCGAAGGAAGTCGATTGACCCAAGTTACCTTGTCGCTTCGGGATGGCTACGGTATCATCGCTCATCTCTTACGAGAACGGCCCAAAGAACGCATGAGTCCTGAGCTTGTGTACGCGTTGGATAGACTTCGCCGCACCGCTGGTGCCGAGCACGAGTCTCACTCGGCTCGCATTGTCGTTGACTTACACCTTTGGTCTCTAGCCGATGACGAGACGCAGGACGCTCACGGGAGCTACCTGTTGGATCTGGCAACGAGGCACACCGCAGGTCTGCGCACTCATTTGACGACATGCGACGTCCTTGACGCTCTTGAATATTCCCCCGGTACGCGCGGGTCCAGACGACGCAGAGTTCTACTCGACGTGTGCTACCAACTCATGCTGAACGCCTCACAACAAGTCATCGAGGAAACGTGCGAAGCCGTCGTGCATCTTGTGGAAGAGTGCAGTGACGAAGAGCTTGTCGGCGACATCCTTCGATGGTTGGTGAATTGTATGCAACCGAACGATCGAATGTATGGTCAGCTCTTCGATGCATTCACGAAATTAGGTGGTCCCTTATTGGTTCTCGCGCCGTTACGAAGAAGCGCAAAACGAGTCCGCTCATTTGCGCTGCTCTGGCTGGCGAATCTGATGCCTCCACTAGAGACTGAATCCAGCTCGAGAGACGGCTTACATTTGTCAGCCGCGTTCGGCGCAGCAGCTGGTGCGCTTACTGCGACATTAGGAGGCAAGTTTACGTCAACGACAAGTCAAGACTTCGAAGTTGGATTCTTCACCGCCGTCGCCTCGTCGCTCGAGCAGTTTCCTGAAGACGTTGCAGAATCGCGCTCAGCACTATTCGAGCTTTTACTGGGTGGCCAAGCATTACCTGCGGACAAGGTGGCAGAGAAACTTCGACAAGATAAAAAGTCTAGCGTTCGTATCGTTGCAGAGAAACTCTTTTCAAAGGCTTCCCGCGAGCAGAAATCTGGATCGGAAGCAGCGGAGAGCGCCGGCGTTCCCGGCATAGTCAACGCCGGAGCCGCTGGTGTGCTGTTGCGCCTCATGAGCACGTGTGATGATGACGAGACGCGACTTAGCGTGCTGGAGCTGCTCTTGCAGCTCGTAGAAGGCGCAGGTGTGAATGCACAGGCTGTCTTGGAGCAGAGAGGATGGCAAACATGGATTCTTCCAATTTTTAGCGAAAGCAATAATCCTCAGGATGAAGAACAAACTTTGGCGCGCAGATTGATTACAGCAATGCTATATCATGCTGTTCTTCACATGGACGATGGGCACAAGCACGTGTCAGAAACACTGGGGGTTGTCGATATCCTGATCAAGCGCGGCGTGTTGAAGGATGATTCTGATCTCTCGCAGGAACTGCTATCGGACCTTCTGACGCTCATTCTACCTGGTTCCAACTCTGAAGGTGATGAGTGGTCAGAAGTTCACGGGTTCGAATCACCGCGATGCCGACGAAATTTAGCCAATCTCATTGGTACGTTTGATTCTATATTGACCGACACAGCACCCGATGCTTCCATGCTCGGAGTGCCAAACGCCCCAGTAGATGCCACCTCGATCAAGCAAGTGTCATGGCGATTTTACAAAACCTTGTGGCACCTGCTTGACGCCATCTCGCCACCAGGACACGAGGTCGACGAATCGACATCTCCCGAAGACGAACAGAATAAAAATGTTGCGAGGAGAATTCATCGACGAGCGAAGAGTATTATAAGAGACCTGCCATTTTCGGGATCAAGTGAGAACACAGACAATGTCGCATCGACGGAAAAGCTGCGGGTCAGCTGCCAACGTCTCGGCTTCAGATTGATATTGTTGTATGTGCGCGTTGGAGCGTCGGAAGACTTTGAATCGGCTATGAATACGTGTTTAGGATTACTGCCATCCTTTTTGGCTCCAGCGCCCGTAGACGAAGATGGTAAAGTGCTTGACAACTCGTCGTTGTGCAACCGGGCACATTTATTTTTGGGTGATTTGCTTCGTTTTGTTGAGTTGCAAAAGCACTCAGAGACATCAAGCGAAGCGCGCGTCGGGATTGTGTCAAACATGGTGCGACTCGCATCGGAGGTTGGTCGATTATTACTCACTGGGTGTGCTACTATGGAGGAGTGCGCTCATCTCGAAGGGCGCGATTTGATTTCAGAACAGAAGGTCGCCGCTGCAGCTGCTCAAGAGGTCAAAGAATCGCGCCGTCTCAAGGAACACAGAACCAAGATCAGCGAAGACTTTTTATCTTCTCGAACTAGTGACGAAAAACGTCAGAAAGAAGCCGAGTACTCGCTTTTGGAGACGCGTAGATCCAAGATACAACCAGTTTGTGAGCGTGAACGTGGACGCAGAGCCATCCAGCGCCTCACGCTTGAAGAAAGGCTAGATCTAGTCGCAAATCGATGGTCCACTTTGGTACGTAGCTTACAAGGAAGCCGTGGTGTCTGGGCTAAGTCTGATGACGCGTCTGAAACTCATTGGAAGCTGGACAAGTCATCGGATCCTTCGATGAGACGCGCGCGCTTGAAGAGAGATTTCAAGTTCGTGCAATATGCAGACAATCAAAAAGGCGAGACGGCGTCTCAAGTAGACGTTGAGCATACCCCAACCGTACGGCTCGTAGGTATGGCTCAGAAGTGGCGTATCGCATCAGACAACGAGTACACCGACGTGGATGACTTCTCCGAAGAGTTCGCAGAGAAGCTTGCTTCAGATAAGGAAAATGCCATGCACAACT
>Ga0181601_10001685_pt1 | contig 18998 bp, 8 predicted proteins | sample 041ome_8_FD_133020 | JGI IMG/M metagenome (GOLD analysis project Ga0181601, IMG submission 133020) | Coastal salt marsh microbial communities from the Groves Creek Marsh, Skidaway Island, Georgia - 041407BS metaG (megahit assembly) | ecosystem: Environmental > Aquatic > Marine > Intertidal zone...
GCACTTGGCGAAGGCGAGCGTTTTCGATTGGAACGACGTAGCGATAAATCAAGAAAAGTTTGATACGCTTCTCGCGTGCGACGTCTTGTACGAGGAACAGGCTGTGGCTCCGGTGGCAGAGTTGATACCAAAGCTCGTCAAGTCTGGTGGCGGACGATTTCTCCTCGGCGATCCGCCCAAGCGCACGCCGCAGAATCGAGCGCGTTTCTCATCGCTCCTGGTTGAACAGTACGGGGCGTTTGTGATGAGAGAATGGACCGCCGCGCTCGAGATTGAGGGAGATGAACTCGTCTTCATCGATTTTAAACTTTGACGCGAATACGTACATTTCGTTGTTAATGACAACTTAAACGAGATGCAAAAAAGAAAAGAATACAGAAAGAGTAGGAAAAGTGCGCGTTCGTTTCGATATCCTATAAGTACAATGAATCACTTTTGCTGCGCTGCACTCGGACCTGTCTGCGGAACTACGATGACTTGCGGTTGCCGTTGCTGTTGAGCGAAAAACTGCGGCTGCGCCATCATAAACTGTGGCTGCGTCATAAATACGTGCCTCGGGCGGAAGCAGCAACATTTACACAGAAACGCACACAAAATGACGATTCCAGTGATGACGGCGACGCACGCGACAGCCACACCGACGATCGGTCCCGCATCCGGTTCGCAGCAGTCTCTCTCTGAAGAAGCGAGACAGAACTCAGCGGAGTCGCCCACCGCAGCTTCAACTGCAGCTTGTTCATTCGTAAGTCCCGCGAACAATGCCATGACGTCAGCCATGTTACACCAGTGATCTTCATTCTTCTTCATGAGCGCAGGGCACGAAGATCGCTGTTGAACATCGGGATTGGGTCCCGCGTACATGAGGCACGGGACGCTGAACAGGTCCAAGTACGAAGGCACCTCCACATCCCACGTCCCTGTGCCACCCGTACCACACGTCCCCGTGCCATCAGAGTACACCGGGTCGACGGCACTTCCGTCGGCGCACGTCACGCAATCGTTGTACTTGTCCGGCCACCAATAGTATCCACACTTTTCACAGCTCGAGTGGCAAGAGCAGCCAGCTATAGGAGAACTGTCCCCAGAGTTCTGGAAGCAACCCGAGTTCGGCGGCGGAACCGCGACGGAACCGAGCACGCGCGCGGCCACGAGCGCGAGAAAGAGTGCAAACGTCTCGGTGCGCGGGTGCGAGCGACCGCGCGCGGTTGGCGCACGAGTCATCGGGAACACGACGCTTCGCGGCAGGGAATCAAGATGGGACGGGTCAACCGACTGCCACCAACCTCAACGTCTGGGCTATTTTTATTTTATTTGTTGTGATGGGTATTGTTACAAACAAGAGGAACAGCGGACGAGGTTACATCATCCCGTTCACGGGGAATCAACGCTTTCCCGCTCGTTCCAGCGCGATGCGCGCCTCGACTCGCGCTTTCGCGATCGCCGCGTTCACTGCAGCTTGCTGCGCGGCGTCCGGCTGACTCGGTTGACTCGCCGCTCGAGGCGCGTTCGGAGCGAACCCGGAGCTTCTGAAAGAAATACCGTTCCGCTCCGCCAGATGCTTTTCCGTCACTGTCTTTTGCTCCTCCGCTAACGATTTGTACGAGTCCTCTTCTTCTACGTCTTCGGTGACCCCGAAATCAAAGGCTACTCCCGTGGCGAACGCTCCGCGAAGACCGACGCACCCATCCTTGGCGCACGTCAGCATGAACTCCGGGTTTCTAAAAGTTGACGACGTGAACATCAGGTCGTGCGGTGTGACCCCTCGTCGTTTCGATTCCAGCAGAATACCATTCACGAGGTCTTGCGACGACACCGAAGACGAGCTCGTCGCCTTTGCCGGCGGCCATTCCACCTTTGACGCGAAACGCTCCGGAGCCGTCGGCGACGTCGCGTCGCCTTCTTCCTCCGCGTCGCCGTCCCGAACGAGAGACGCCAACCAATCCGCGTCGGCGGCGCACGCCGGTGCCGTCTCTTCACCATCACCGTCACCGTCACCATCCGTCATCGTCGTCGTCATCATCATCCCCGCCGGTGGTCGAGCCGGTCCCACGAAAGCCTCCTCATCCTCATCCTCATCCGCATCCTCGCGTTCCCCCTCTCCATCGCTCGACCCGTACCCGAGTCCGAGGGCGTTCTCCATCCCCCGCGTCCGCGTCGCCTCTTCGCCTCTTCGTCGTCGTCGTCGCGCCGCGTCTGAAAACGAAACGATCCGTCGCGCGTCGGGGACTTTCGCGCGTCGCGCGTCGCGTACAAAACCACCCGAATAAAAAAAGTCGCGCGTCTCGGTCGTTCTTCTTTCATCGCGTTCACCATTCGCGTGCGTCGATTTTTTTTCCCGCCTTTTTTTTCTTCGTTCCTTCCTTCGTTCGTTCGTTCGTCCCGCTCCCGCGCGATTGATTGAATTTTCGCGCGCGATCGCGTCGACGGATCGAATCCCTACACAGTACTTGGTTAGTTATGGTTATCATCCGTGCGTGTGTATGTGTGTATCTCGAACGACGAGTCGGGAACGGCGGAATTGAATAGACCACGAGCGGGGTGACGTTTCGGAAAAAGACGACGACGAGATACAAGATGATGATGAATGGATGAATGAAAGATGGTTTCGAAGAAGATGCGCGACGGATGCGGGACGTTCGTGCCGACACTCGTCGACGACGCGGTCGACGACGACGACGACGACGACGACGCGCGCCGGTTCGGTTTGTTTTTCACACGATCGGAGACGGACGGACGGACGGACGGACGTTGTACGAAGAGACGCTCGACGGCACCGAATCGAGATCGATCGCGGGGGAACGTTGACGATTCGTTGGTGTCGGCAAAACGACGGAACGAAGAGGAGGGAGATCGCGGCGACGGCGACGACGAGATCCGGGGACGATCGGGAACGAGCGGGTGTGGCGAACGAAGGCGCGCGCGGTTGAATTCGAATCGTCGAGATGGCGGGCAAGACGAACGGAAACGGGGGGAAGAGGAGCGCCAAGTCGACGCCGGTGAAGCGGACGCCGCTGAAGAAGCCGAGAGACGTCGCGGGCTCGACGCCGTGCTCGCCGGTTGGAGGACGCGGAACGCCGAGACGCGCCGCGGCTTCGGGAGCGGTGGAACGGATGAAGAAGATGGCGGTTAAGACGGAGGATACAGATACGGAGATGGATGAAGCGTTCGATGGTGACGAAGATTACGATCGGGCGCCGACGGGCACCGGCTCAAAGGCGTCGACGCCGCGCAAGACTTATCGAGCTCGCGTGCGCTCTGCGCCCACGACGCCGACCAGCAGAAGGTGCGTATTTTTGTCTCAACTCGAAATAGTCCGACGCCCACGAACCGCGCGCGACGAGAGATCATCGACGACGCCGAGGGCGAGGAACAAGATTAGTAGATCTCGAAGAAGAAACTGACGAAAGACCGCGACGCCGCTTCGCGCCAACTTACTTACAGATCTCCGGGCAAGGGCACTCCGCGAAAGTTGAAGCGCGAGTCTGACACGGCGAGTGACATCAGTGGCGACAGTAATACGTCTTCGAGAATCCAACTCGCTGAGGACTTGCCGGTTATCGGGGATATTGGTGAGATGTTTGTCGATCTCGTATCTCGCGTTCCCGGTATGGAAACCTTCTTGACAGCCATGAAGAGACCGATTCGCGTCGCGACGATGTGCTCCGGCACCGAGTCGCCGCTTCTCGCGCTCGACAAGATTGGTGACGCCACCGAGAAGCTCTATGGCACTCGGTTGCCGGTCGACCACGTGTTCTCTTGCGAAATCGAACCGTTCAAGCAAGCGTACATTGAGAGAAACTTTGCGCCGCCCATCCTCTTCCGAGACATTCGTGAATTGGGTGGTGATCAAGCGACCACAGCTTACGGCGCCAAGATTGATGTGCCCCACGACGTCGACATGTTGGTGGCGGGTACTTCGTGCGTTGATTACTCCAACTTGAACAACGAACGCAAGGGATTGGACGCGCAAGGTGAATCCGGGCAAACGTTCAGAGGGATGATGAACTGGATCAGAAAGAGCCAGCCGCCGATCGTCATCTTGGAGAACGTGTGCAACGCGCCTTGGGACCAAGTTGCGAAGCGATTCAATGATGAGGGTTACCACGCGCAGTTTATGAGAGTCGATACAAAGCGTTTCTACATTCCGCACACTCGAACGAGAGTCTACTTGTTTGCTTGCAAGGCTGATGATGCTACGCTCGTCGAGCAGTGGAAGGCGAACGTCAAAGCTCTCGAGCGACCAGCGAGTGCGACGCTTGAAGCCTTCCTCTTCGACTCGGATGATCATCGCGTCCACGAGGGTCGACGCATGTTGGCGCGTCCGGGTGAAGATTCCACTCGAGCGAACACTGACTGGGGTCGATGCGAATCGCGCCATCAGCGCGCCCGATTGGATGAGGGCTTGGGTCAGCGACGCCCGTTCACGCACTGGGATGGTGGCTGCACGATGCCAGACTATGCGTGGAATGACTGGGGCAAGGCGCAGACTGACCGAGTGCTCGACTTGATGGACATTGATTACTTGAGATTGGCTCAGTTGGACATTGACTCTATGCACAAGACGCTCGTTTGGAACCTCTCGCAAAACGTGGATCGCACCACTGGCTCTGTCGCGCCTGGTATTTGCCCATGCTTGACACCGTCTATGGTGCCGTTCGTCACCAACAGAGGTGGTCCGCTGGTTGGCATCGAAGCACTCAGTCTGCAGGGAATCCCCGTTGACGACTTGCTCCTGACGCGCGAAACTGAAAATCAGATGAGCGATCTTGCGGGTAACGCGATGACGACGACAGTCGTTGGCGCTTGCATGCTCGCGGCGTTGACGTTGATGACGGACAACCTCGTCGCGAAGAAGCACAAGACGGTTCGTCGTGCCTTGAAGCTTGAGGACTCGTCTGCGAGCACGCAAACTGTCAAGGGTACTCTCACCGTTGTCCAAGCCGCTGCTGCTCAAAAGGCAAACGTTGTCGGACAAGAGAAGCTTGTGAAGCGTCCTTTGGATCTTGGCATGAAGCCCATGGCGATGAAGCATTTGCTTGACAAGGCGAACCGCTCCGCGCGCTTGTGCGTTTGCGAGGGCGAAACTGGCACCGTGGCAAACGACGCTTTGGTCATGTGCGGTGACTGCTACCACACTTGCTGCATCAAGTGTTGCGGTCGTCCGGAACATAACTACGCCAAGCACGCCGTCAAGCGCATTTTGCCGGAAGATTTCAAGGAAGAACTGAAGAATTCCCTCCCGATGCACATGAAAATTGACATGAAGACAGTCAAGTTTGACAAGCCCATCGATGTTCTTCCAGCTGTCTGGGACGACTGGCAGCAAGCGTTGAAGACTGTTGGCGAAGCAGACTTCTTGTTCCGAGGTATGAAGCGAACGAATGTGTGGAGAGTGTTCTATTCGTGCTCTTCGGAGGATCCAGTCCGTCTGGAGTTGCGAATCGCGCCGAACGCCGCCGAATGGTTAATTTTCGTCGATCCATCCATCAAGAAGGGTAAGCCGCACGACATGTTCCTGCGACCCTTAATGAGAATGCGCCTCGATTCATCTGGAAAGAGCGCGTTGGACGGCGTTTGGGAAGTTTTCCATCCGGAGACTCAAGCTGTGCCCGTCACTATCCGCGGTTCGGGGACTCTTGAAGATTCGTGGCAGGTCAAGCTCGGCATGCAAGCGCCGAGTGTGGGCGCCAAGCCTTGGGCACTCAAGCGTTGGAGTCAGTATGAAGTCAAAATCTCGAAGGAAGACGCCAAGAAGCTCGATCGTGACATCAGCGGTACGTATCAGCTGCACGACAAGTGCGACGCCGCCCAAAGCTCGCTGCACAAGCGAGTCGGCGGGCCGGCGAAGGATGGTCGAGAAATGTACTTCTTCATGGACCCGAGACGAAACCAGCGAGGCGACTGCGATTACTTTGTTTTCGCAGACAACCACCGCCGCTTGATGTACGGTGAAGATCGCATGGAGACCGCTCACGTCGATCCCTTCTTCCGTCCGGATGAAGAGGAAATTCACGAACTCTTTGTGAAGACGTTTGGCACTTGGACGTCTTTGTCGCCGAAGGTTGTTCTCATGCCAGCTGTCGCCGATGGTGCTGTCGTTCTTACGCCGCCGGTCAACTCGGTCCCGACGCAAGGAGACGACGCATGCTCGAAGGCTGTCGCCATCATGCGCTGTTCTGTTCCAATTGCCGAGGTTGACGCTGAATTCTGGCCCAAGGATGAATACACGACTCTGCGTCTGGATAAGAGCCACGCGACTTTCCAGCGCCTTGAGTGGTTTACTTCTCGCATGGAGCTTCCGAAGGTTGTGGAGAAGTGGAACGAGCTTAGTGATCACAAGGCAGTTTGCTCCGACTACTCTTGCCCGCGCTGCGCTCCCGCGCCTCCGTCGCTACAATGGAGCCGACAAGTCGGCTCGCAAAAGGTTCAAGCTCGGGAAGATCCTCAGCAAGCTGCCCAGTACGAACAAGCGCTCAAGTGCCGTCCGGCACCATTCGTCGTCCAATGGACGCGTGAGAAGCTCGTCGGCAACTTGATGATTGCGGCGAACCCCGCCACGCTCGTTCACCGCGCGCTAGCGCTGGTTGCTCCGTCTAGCGTCCGCGGTATCAAGTCGACTGAACCTAAAATGTCCTGGAGAATTGTGCGTCATGATGATCGTCCCATGGATAACTTCGGCGAGTTTGAGCTCAAGAGTAACAGACATGACAAGATGGTGTCGCAACCGCCCAACTGGAGCAAGAAGTATCCGCTGCGTCCTGAGCAGCTGCGTTCGCTCGGCTGGATGATTCAACAAGAAATGTGTGAAGAACCATTCCTTGAAGAAGAGGTTTGTGAAAACGTCCTCCCAGCTCTTGGCCTTCGCATGGATGGTATGGCGCAAGTCTCAAAAGTTGTGCGTGGTGGCATTGTCGCTGATCAAGTTGGCTATGGGAAAACCGCCATCTCGATCGGCGTCATCTTGGCGAACCAGCTCAAGTTCCCCACGCCAAATCAAGCCAAGGTGGAGGCCCCTGTCAAAGCGATTCCGACAAAGGCAACTCTTGTAATTGCTCCGTCTCAGCTGCTTCGCCAGTGGCCGCGGGAGGTTGAGAAATTCAGTGCGCGCGGCTCTCTGAACACTGTCGTTCTCAAGACCATGTCTGACTTGAACTCGTTGACTGCGCGAGACGTCATGGAAGCCGATGTTGTCATCGTCGCCACTACTCTGTTCCGTTCATCCTTGTATTTTGAACGCCTCGCACAGCTTGCCGGCCGACCATCTTTGCCCGATCCGAAGTCGACCAACCAAGCACGTCATTTCTCGAGTGTGTACAGAGATACCATCACAGCTTTGGAGGATCAAGTGATGCGCTTGACTGACAAGAATCAAGGCATTCGCGAGGTTGCGAAGCATGTGCGTCACGGCGTCTCGTCTTTGACGGATGTGGCAGTCGCCGCTGCTCCGAAACGTCTCAAGGGTGCCAAGCTCATCGAGGCTACCGTCAAGGCTGGAGGTGAAGGCTTTGAGTACATCGAAGCGATGCATAACGAAAAGCAAGAGACGACAGACAAGGAGAATGCCTCACGTCCGCTCAACGTCCCTCATTCGAGCTTGCCGTCGACTCCCAGCAAGCCGAAGAAGACACCGACCAAGAAGACACCGACCAAGAAGACGCCGACCAAGAAGACGCCGACCAAGAAGACGCCAATCAAGTCTCCCATCCGTACCTCTGCTCGTAATACTCCACGCAAGTCGTACGTCGAGGATGAGTTTGAAACAGATGATGAAATTTCAGATTGGGACGAATCAGACGAGAGTGACAGTGAGGATTTTGCTCAGAAAGCGACGCCGAAACGCAAGCGAGTGATCAAGCGCACGAGCAGCGTTGAAGTTGATGCCGACGGCAACAAAGATCACTGGGGTTTGGAAAGCGCACAGGTTGAGTACGATTGGCGCGACATCAAGTCGGTTCCGGTTGAACTTTTCCACTGGCGTCGTGTCATTGTCGATGAGTTCACCTACTTGAAGCCGTCTGACAAGGCTGTGGTGCTCGGTCTGCAATCTGAATCGCGTTGGTGTCTTTCGGGTACTCCGCCGGTTGGAGAATTTGCTGACATCAAGGGAACTGCCGCGTTGCTCGGCATCAACTTGGGAAGCGATGAGGTCCCGCGCTACAGCAAGGCGGAAATCACAAAGGTTGAAACTTTCCAGTTCTTCAAGGAGAAGCCAACGCAACAATGGCACAAACGTCGCTGGGAAGTTGCTCAGCAATTCTTGAACAGGTACATGCGTCAAAACATCGCTGAGATTGACGAAATCAAGTTCAAGGAAGATGTTGTCGATGTCAACTTGCGTCCGGCTGAGCGTGCCATCTACCTCGAACTCGATCACTACTTGCAGTCGATGGACATGAAGGCAAAGAAGAAGAAGAGAGGTGGCTCTGAAGGCGATCGTGACGCCCGATTGGCTGCTGTTCTGAGCGGATCGTCCACCGCTGAAGAGGCACTTTTGAAGCGCGTGGCTCATTTCGAGCTTGATGATGAATCTGGCACGGCTTTGCGTACGTGCCAGGACATTGTCAACGTCCGCAAGAGCCAACAAGACGCTTGCCTTGTCGAGTTTGGTGAGGCGGTTCTCAAGGCACGCGCCATGTACGCTCAAGTTGCCAGTATGGATGGTTTCGATGACGAAGAGAAGAAGGTCAACTCTTTCGTTCGCTGGGAGGAAGGCGTTCAAGGCGAAGGTATTGGTGATCCCACGGCTACCGATCTCCTGCGCGCGGTGCTCAAGGAACAGACCGATGAAAAGGCGCAACAGACTGCTCATCTCTTGCAGACTCGTCCTCCCGTTGGCAGCCGTGTCAGTGTACTTTGGCCTGAAGAAAACAAGTGGTTCGAAGGCGAAGTGCGCGGATACAGTGGACAGTGGAAGCAAAAAGCGCTGATGTTTTACGACGATGGGGATCGCCGCGAGGAAGACTTGACCAAGGTTAACTGGAAGGTCCTTCAAGCTGCGCCGGAAACACCGAGTTCTGTGACGACCAAATCTAACGTCTCGAAGAAGCAAAAGAACGCTTCGTACGAGGACAAGCTTTGGGAATTGCGTGAGCACACTCACGGTCTTCGTAAATTGCAAAAAGAGCTCGTCGGACGCGTGCGTTCTCTCCGCTTCTTCCAGTCCGTTCGTGACTTGCAGCAAGCCAAGCTTTCTGATTCTATCACATGCCAAGTGTGCGTCCAGTCGAAGAAGGCGGCGAAGGCTGTGAGCGCTAAATCGCTTTCTGGTGTGTTATCCACGTGCGGTCACGTCGGTTGCCTCGAATGCCTGAAGACAAACGCCGAGAACCAAGAGTGTGGTGTTGAAGGCTGTGACTGCGCGACGCGCGATAGCTCTGTTGTCACCGCTGACTCGCTCGGTACCGAAGGTGCCAGCAAGGGCAAGAACAACGGTAAGACTGACGGTGGCGTTGGTGTCCATGGTTCGAAAATTATCGACCTGGTTGCGCATATCAAGTCCATCCCAGAGGATGAGCGCGTGTTGGTCTTTGTTCAGTTTACTGATTTGATGCAGCAAGTCAGTTCAGCGCTGAACGAGGCTGGCATCAAGACGCTCAAACTCAAGGGCTCTGTACACCAACAAACCGCTGCGCTCGATGAGTTCCAAAAGGAAGACTTGAAGCAGAATGACGCAAGAGTACTCTTGCTTCTCAGTCGTGACGAAAGCGCTTCCGGGGCCAACTTGACGACGGCGAACCACGCCATCTTTGTTCACCCGTTGCTCACAAACACCGCTCAAGAGTACATTGCCAGCGAAACTCAAGCTATTGGTCGTATTCGCCGCTACGGCCAACAGCGCGAGGTACGAATCTGGAGGTTCATCGTCCGAGATTCGATTGACTCTGAAATATTAAGTCAGCGTTCAGCGAACGCTTCGCAACAAAAGTGAGGAAACTTGCTTCTTATGATATCTGTTGACTACATATACGCTTGATGCAACCTATCCGATTGCGCGTCTATTACATACTTTACAAGGATATATTATGTTGTAATTGGGAGAAAAATCAGTTCGACAAATCTCTCAACCACGTCGCTCGGCGCTCGCGCAGCTGCGAATACAAGGGTAGTTCGTCTTCGTAAATCTTCATCGCGCGCGATTTGCCACCTCCTCGCACTAGAACGTACTCTTCACCGGAGTTGAAATCACGATTGGATGCTTCATCACTCTGAAGCTTATATTTCGCTAATTGTGATCTCAAACGCTCAATCTCCTTTTGCTTCTTCTCCAACGCGCGTTCGCAAGCTTCTCTTTGTTGGCGCTCCTCGCACACGACTCGCTTGAGCTCGTCAACTTCTCGCACTTGAGACTTGGCGCTCAGTCGATGCCGCGCTCCAGCCAATGCGGTCTGTCCTCTGTGGGCGCTCGCTCGCGCGGCATCAGCTCGTCGTCTCGCCCAAAACAACGCCATATCGAGGTCGAGCGGCTCTGCCCGCTCTGACGCGTCTTCGTCTTCCTCCTCCTCATCTTCACCTTCTTCGTAGCCACCGTACACCGTCTCTGAAAGGTTCAATTCGTCTTCAAACTGCGCATACTTTTCCAAGCGAACTTCTTCCAAGTGTTTCGACACCCTGCTCGCCCTCTTCGCCTCGTACTCTTCGGGCGTCAACGCGTACTCGCGTCGCCGCTCGTCCGCATTGACGTCGCTAATCCACGTCGGTCTCGTCGTCGGTCTCGCCGTCGACGTCGACGCCCATCCGCGTCGTTCACCGCCCAGCGTCCGTCTAAAACGCTCATCGTTCCCCATCCTCTCCTCGTTCGTCCGCTCGTTCGTCGGCGCCCGACGAAGTTTCACGGTGCACGCGCGAACGAGCGAGCGAACGAACGAACGAACGACGACACCGTTTCCTCGTTTTCAAATTCCTCTGACGCGAAACGAAACGAAACGAAACGAAACGAAACGAAACGAACAGGCGCGATCGCGATGACGATGGGGTCCCGGGTGTGCCCACTCTAAACCCTAACCCGACCGTTCATGATTCGAGAAATAGAACACTAGTGCATTTCGCGACGTTTCGCGGTCGACACACGAAGCGATGGTTGGTTGCCAGCGTGTCCGCGCGAAGCGTCAGTCGGGCACGCGCGCGTCGACGTCTCCGTCTCCGCCGACGGGAGAGAACGAAACGCATCCTCCGAGTCGTTTAAATTACTTGCGATGTTGTCGGCGCTCCTGAGCGAAGAGAAGCGCGACACCGCGCTTTTGCGCGCGGAAATGCGACGTCATGCCGAAATCAAGCGCGCGGCGACGGTTCACAACGAACTCGTGCCCTTGCCGAGCGATGAGGAGCAGAGCGCGCAGGAGCTTCCACCGCGGCACTCGTCGCCTGAAAAGAATAGACTAGAACTGCTCTCTCGCAGAGAAGTGTTTCAGCGATGGCCCGCGCAGCGGTGCATGTCGGCTGCCGAGCTGAATCGATTAGAGCTCTTCTCGCGCTCCGTCGAGACGAAAGATTTCGACGTGGACGTGGACGACGAGGACGAACCTGTCATGCTGCGCCGAGCGATCTACGAGCCGTCTCCGCTCGGTAGAACCGAGCCGATTTCCGCCTACGTCCGTGAGAATCCCAGAGGAGTTCGACCGGGCCTTCGCGTCGCCGCTTCGGAAGGAGACTTGAGCGCGCTCTCCGTCGCGCCCGATCCGCTCGCCTTTGGCGAGGACGTGGCGCTGATGCTGATCGATATACAGCCGGTGTACTGGTCCAAGGCACCCGAAATAATGGAAGCGTTCCCTGAATTTGAGTCAAACGTGAAGCGTGTTCTCGAGTGCGCCCGAAACGCGGGATCGAAAATCGTCCATGTGAGGGCATCGTACACCTACGAAAAATGTCCATGGCTTGAGAATTTTGAACGTCTGAATCCAGGTCGTCGCGCCTACGAGATTGATCCGAATGAGACGGAGCCTTTCGCGGCTCCACTGGAAGGCGAAACGGTTGTCGATAAGGATACGTTTGGAGCTTTCATCCATGCCCCAGACTTGGCGCCAATGCTGCGCGCCGCTGGTGTGAAGACTATCGTCGTCGCCGGACTGATAACGTCCGTCTGCGTTCAACACTCCGTCTTTGGTGCATTCAACGCTGGATTTAGGGTAGTTGTCGTCGAAGACGCTTGTGGAGATCGAAGCAGACGCCGCCACGAAGCCGCTCTCATGCTGTATGGCCAGTACATGTATGACATCTGTAAAACGTCCGAGCTTGTCAGCCAAACGGCGCACACAGCCGACTCTCACGTCGAAACGTTAGGCGAGACGCTCGGAGCGATGGCCCTAAAAAAATCTGACAAGGTAGCACGCGAAAGCTCACCTATTAGCACGCTGTGTATCCCGAGCTCACAAGTCTCTCTGTGAGCGTGTTCAATAAAAAATGCACGGCGCGAGCGTCGAAGATGTTGTTGTGTCCTTGAAATGTATTTACTGTAATAAAACAAGCTACTGAACCAGACTAAATCTAACTATTCTTTTCGATGATGATGTCGATGACTTTGTTGTTTCGTCATCCTACTGTCGACCACCGCGTCTCCAAACTCGCGGTGACGCCTTGCCGGGGTCGCCTCTCGATTGCACGACAGTTTCTTGTCCCTCCTTCGCCGGCAAGAGTACCTCTCTCTCGATATTCCTCGCTTGACCTCGCTCGAGCCAGTCATAATCATCGTCTTCATCTTCAAGTATCTTGACGATAGGACCTCTACTCTTCTCTGTCTCGCCCCCGAAATAGGCTGGGTCGTAGAAGATTGACGTGCAAAGAGCGATGAATTCGAAAACGCAAAACACTGGCGTGAGAACGATGGTGAGCAGGAAGAGAATGTTGTAGTAGACGGTTCCCGAAACTGCACCGTTTGAGAGGTCGGCGACAGAAGCGCTCTTGTAATATCCTACGGCGTACTTGAATGTGACACACGCCGTGATGAAACCAACTATGCAAGAGACTGCAAACATGTCGACGCCGCTTCTCCGAATGCACCACGGCGCAAAGGCGCTGACGACGGGGGCAATTGTAGAGAATCCAGTGCTCACGCAAGCCAAAGTTAAACTAGCGCGATGAGTTGGATCTAGGGCTGAGTCGTCACGCATGAGAACCAAAGCGCTATGGTGATCTCTCGCGCGAACTTTGAATAACTTCCAAATGTTTGAGACGATCGGCACGTGAACGCCGGCATCCAACCAAGCGAATTTCACCCCATTGTTTGAACATCTCAAAGCGAACGACGTGAGTTCGAAACCATCGTGGACTTCCATACCTTTAAATCCAACTGCGAGCTCGAGCTCGTTCGGAACAACCAAAAAGGTGTTTGGAATGGGGGCGACAACGCGCGAGTGCTTCGCATACATCATGCGCAACGCCCCGTACGATTCGCCAGCGCGAATGCACTCAGCCATGGCAGGAATCCACTGAAAGACGCTTTCGACACCGTCTATGAAAGAGTTTGACGTTCTCGTGATTCCAGGGAGGACAGCACCCTGTGCAAGGCGCCGCACGTGGGTTTCACCGCGTCCTGACAACGCCGCCAAGCGGGTTTCGCGAGCGCAATGCGCCAACACTGCATCCACAGCTCGCACGTTGAGAAGGGCGTCAGGTCCCATGTGTACAACCCAATCTCCCCAGGTAGCCGTACTCGCCTGCGTGGCGAAATTCAACAAGCCAGCGCTACCAGAGACTTGATAGTTCATTTCAATGGGAACGACAAGTTCGCTAACAGAGGGCGTCGAGATGCCCAATTCCTTCATCGTCACAACCTCAATCTCCCACAAGGTTGAGGGGATCACTCTCTGTAAGATTTCTACCGCCACATCGACGGCACGCTTCACCGCGAGGGGTTTGGCGTCACGCGTGACGTGAAATCTAAAGTAGAGTTTTCCACCCAGCTCCTCTAAAATCTTCCCGCGATCGGGGAACTGTTCCATCCACACTGGAGGCCATGTCAAGTAGCCCGTGACGTGCGCTAAACAAGACGGAATCGCTACGAAACTCGCCAAGGATATGACAAACCACACCAAATTTTCCAGAGTGTTGAGCTCGAGGATCTCGTCCACTGGATTAATGTACGCACCGACTGAAGTGAGTATGACGAATAAAAACACCATGGCCATGAATGACACGTACAAACCAAACAACCGCATCAAAAGATTAAACGTCACCGGTTTGTACGCACGCCTCTCCGCTTTTCTACGAAGCGCTTCCTTGGACGACTGTGCCTTATTCACTGAACCGCCGTGTCGTCGACTTCTGCGCGAGCTCGTCGCGATTGTTCCTCGACTTCTCCTAGAGCTCGCGTTGACGATTGAGCGTTTTTCGGCGTTTGACAGTAAACTCGTAGTAATGGCAGCTTCTCCCGATGCCACTCTCTCCTTTCGCCCCACTAAAGATTCCTCCGCGTCTTCAAACTCATCTGTATCGTTACCATCGGATTCACTAGCGTCGCCCGCCCTTCGAACTCCGTCGTCCTCGTCCTCGTCTTCCTCCACGTCTGTGACGTACGCGTCGTCGTCGTCGCTCGATCCGCCTTCGCGCATTCCCAGTCCCTGACGGGCCAACGCTCGCGTCACCTCATCCGGTTCATCGTCCGCCGTTCGTCCGGTCTCATCGTTTTCTCTTCCCGGTACCACACTCCTCCAGCTCGGATCTCTCTGGCTGAACATTATCGTCGTCCGTCTGAACGCGAACGCGAATGGTGTTGCGAAATGGCACGCCTCCACGCCTCTCACCCGTTCCGACGCGACTGAACGACCCGCCTCGGACGTATCAACTCAACACCCTTCACGCGCCAGTCTGTCTTCCTTCACGCGCCAGTCTTCGTCGTCAACGTCGACTGGCGTCGCGCACCGTCGTCGACTGGCGTCACCACCACTCAACAGCAGCAGGCACCGACCGACTGACTGACTGACTGACTGACTGACTGACTGACTGACTGTTTTTTTTGGATTGATTTGCCGATTGCTGGACCGACTGACTTTGCTGGACTTTGCTGGGCCGTGTTCGAAACCGCACCGCTCGACCCCAGTCGACGACGGACAGGATCGAGGATTTGATCGTTCCGTCGTCGTCGCCGGCCTTTCGTCCTCGATCTTCCTCTTTCGATGGCGCCAGCGAGCGTGGAGGAGGACGGGGGAGAGCTCGGCTCACACGTTGCCAAGGATGGGACGACGAGAATGGCGACGACGACGGCGACAAAGGATGAGAGCGGGCTGGACGGGGTGAGTCGAGTGGACACGACGACGAATATAGAGAAAACGACAACCGCGGTGACGACGAAGGATGCGGCGAACGGGGTTCGGACGACGGAGACAACGTTTCTTGAAAGTCGCCACCAACACCATCACCAGCACTTGTGGACCGATCGCAAAAAGCAGTACGTCGAGGCGAATACGCGCGACTGGAGACGCGGGGCGCAAGAAGACGACTCGGATTTTGAATATGAGAACGATATCACGAGTCCGGCCGCCGTGCAAGAGCGTTGGCGCGATCAGTCTGAGCTTAAACCAGGGAACGGTTTGTTTCCTCGTCGAGGCGCTGCCGCTTCGGACTCGAGGCGCTACGGACTGGACAGCGATTTGAGTTCGGAGAGCAGTTATACGACAAATTTGAAGGCGGCGGTGACGGTTTCGGACTGGGCGAAGAATGAAAAATACGCTGTCTCGCGTGGAGCTCTCCACTGGTCGGAATCTTCCGGGAGCGACAGAATTTCTACGCGTTCTTCCTCTTCAACCTCTTCTTCTTCGTCGTCTTCATCCTCTTCTTCGTCGTCTTCAGCTACGAGTTCTGGCTCGGGGAGCGAAAGCGAACCCAGGCCGAATCTTCTAGCTGGACGAACTTTGATGCGTCAAGAACAAATCAGACACTACGACGAGTCAGACATCGAGTACTACACTGGGACTGACTCGGATGAGGAGTTGGGAATTAAAAAGCGGAAAAAGAAGCGCGATAAAGTTAAAAAAGGCGACGGCGCAGGTTCCGGTGGGGACGACGACGGTGAGGGCGACGAAGATGGAAGCACTAGTAGTGACGACGATAGACACGTCACGGGGGCGGATTTGACACCACCCATGAGTCCAAAAAGCAAGGCTCGATACAGGTGCATCAAAGGCGAACTCAAAGCCGCCTTGCAACTCACTGAAAAGCTTCGAGAACAGCAATCCAAAGTAAAATATGTGATTCAGACGGGTGACGGCGGTACGCTTGAGAATGAGGAGTTACACGATGCGGTTTCTCGAGCAGTCACCCACTCCCAAGCTGTATCATTCGGCCAGATGCATCACGCAGACATCCTAACGAGAACGTCCATGTACGCAAAGACGAATGGTTTGTCACCACTACCAGTCTGTACGTGCAACGAAGTCGCGATGACAAAGTTGGGCGATGGAGAGAGAGATAGGACGTATGCTGCTTATTGCCAAGTACACATGCCTTTCGCTGCGGCGAAAACGGGTGTATTTGGTACTTCTCACAGCGAAAGTCAAGTTGAAGAGGCGACGCGAAGAATGCGTTTAGTGTACCTCGAGGAAAAGGCAAAAGAGGAGAAGCGACGAGCGAAACAAATGCAAATAGATGCGCGACGTAAGAATACGCATCCAGCTCGCCAGCTACGCGCCGACGAGTACGACGAAGAGTGGGACTTGACGGAAGTTTCAAAGAATTTGAGTAGGCGCGGCGGACCACCGATACTCGTGCCAAATCCACACATTGAGCGGTCCAAAGAGCGTCTTTCAAAGTTGCGAGAGGCTCACGGTTACCAAATATTTGAAACGAGGAATAATTATCTCATCGTGACGAACGACCGAAGCCAGTCGTTTTATCGACTGGCGAAGATTGAACGTTTCTCCGACGAGTTCAGGATTGATGAGGACCCTCACTTGTACTCACAGCTCCAAATGCAGAATGTGCTCAAGATGGCTGCTTTGGGACAGCAAGGTTGTAAACGCATCAGCAAAGGACACGGCATCGTTGGATTCATACAAATGTACAATTTCGAGTCGACGTCAGATACTGGCATGGATCTCGACGCGATGAATTCTTCACACGGCGACATAATCCGATTGACAGAAGAAATTTATCGTCGACACATATGGGCGATGAAACGCAAAGAGTTGATGTTTTCGTTTCTCGAACGCACGGTAACTGCGCAGGGCGTTCCCGCTTACATGAGTCAGCTCGGTAGTTTCCAAGGGTACACGCTGTTCAGCGGTTCCGATGTCGTTCGACCGATTGGAAAGTATGGCGTCAAAGTTCACGCTCGACCGAATCTCGATACGTTGATACAAGACCTTCTGAGCGCAAAAGATCATCCCGCACAAGACGAAAAGGCGAAAGATGAGACCGAGCAGAGGGATGCCGCCAATGATCATCAAATTACCAAAGAAGAGATTCCAGCGCCAGCGCCGCCGAAGACGTCCAACTGGTTTCAGAGAGTTCTTGACAATATAGACCAAGCTGTCGAGCAGCAAGAAAGCGCTGAGCGATCAAAGAACGCGAAAAAACTTGGTCTCGATCCCGAGCAAGTGGCAGCGCAAGAGGAAGAGCGGCGCAGAAAAGAAGAGGAAGCCGCCACCGCAGAACTTGCGCGCCAAGACGGCAGTTGGATGAAACTCATTCTCGAGGGATTCATGATGCCAGAGATTCCAACCAACAATGCTCTTCCAGGTCAAGTTATTCAGATTGGCACGAACAAGTTTATGTATCGCACAAAGTACCTCACAATCTTCAAAGAGCTCGATCCCTCTGAAGATGAGAGCGATCCTCTCCCTGAGAGTCTTCCGGCGGCGTTCGAGGACTCTGACACGGACTCTTCAGTGAAAGACGAAAAGATGAAGGCAAAGGGAAAGAAGGCAAAGGTGGAAGCGAACGCTAAAAGAGAGGCTCCAACCACGGTTGAGGCGAGCGACAACAAAGAAGTTCCAGCCAAGGATTCGCAGCCCAACGCGCAAGATAAAGTCGTGCACTTTCCTGAACCCATTGAAGAGCAGACCCAGGATAACGACCCGCCTGTAGATGACTTGACGTTGATAAAAAAACTGAGTTTGAAGACGGGATCAAAGTTCTCCGCTCAGATACACGAATCAGACCATATCACCACGGCGAAGCGGGCCGGAGAAAGATCGAGCTCAATGGCTCCAAAATCGCCGAAGACTAGTACAGAAACTCCGAAGGAGAAACAACCACAGAAAGAAAATGCCGTCGCCATCAACAGCAAGATGTATCCAGAAGATTACGCATCTGACTCAGATCCCGATGCTTTGATTGATGACGACGGCGACCCTGACTTTTTCTCTGACGAATCAAGCGACTCTGACGACGACGTACACACTGAGTTTGTTGAATACACGCTCATCGAGCGAATATTGATTTGGTTGGGTTTCTTGGTCGATACGCAAGCGCAGCAAGATGAATCAGATTCTGAAGAAGAGCCTGCAGCTGGATTTTTGACGAGAATGTACAGCGGAGTTAAGCATGCCACGAGCGGGGTTACGGCGAAAATGGGCAACGCCGCCGCAAAAAAGACCGTAAAGGCCACCTCGATCAAGAAAAAAGGCAGTGTGGCGTACAAGAAGAAAAAGACTGTCACAGATAAAGATGGCAAAGCTCGGCGCTTGACGCCGGAAGAAATCAAGGCTGCCGTCGAGAAGAGAAAGGCTGCGTTAGAGGCTCGTGAGCAGCGCCAGGCTCTGCGGGCAGAAAAGCGCGCCAAACGGGAAGAAGCGAGACGGAAAGCGCAAGCTCGGATCGATAGGTACAAATTTGATCCCGAGCAAGACATCATCAAGTTACGTTTCAAGTCGTTTGGCGCGCACGCTCCGTTGCTGTTGTAATTCAAAACGTTTTAGTGCTTAGCTACACAACAATCTTCTACTTATTACACACTGGTCTCTTTGTCGCTGCGCACGTCGTTGTTGTCGTCAGCAAGCAATAGCTTGTTCGCAAGTTCGCACACTTCGTTGAGCTGACCACCATTCCACACGTCCTCCACGCTCACA
>Ga0181601_10001692_pt1 | contig 18955 bp, 16 predicted proteins | sample 041ome_8_FD_133020 | JGI IMG/M metagenome (GOLD analysis project Ga0181601, IMG submission 133020) | Coastal salt marsh microbial communities from the Groves Creek Marsh, Skidaway Island, Georgia - 041407BS metaG (megahit assembly) | ecosystem: Environmental > Aquatic > Marine > Intertidal zone...
CCCCGTCACTACGGCGCGTTTGCCATCTAGGCGGAACGACGGGGTTTGCGGAATATCGCTCATGGTTTTCTCACATTAGGACACAAAGAGGGCAGCCCATCCGGCGCAGCCGAAATCACTCGATCCTGAAAGCGGCTGTGCCGCAAGCACGACATCTTCGTGCCTTCGTGTGAGCATTTTGATCAAGCAGCAGTCTCGGGCGTCGGGTCCACTGCCCCGGCATAGGGCACGTTGCGACCGCCATAGCGGCGCACACGGATATTGGCCTGCTCGCCGTGGCCGGCAAAGCCCTCCATCGCGCACAAGCGGCTGCAATATTCACCCACCAGCGTGGTCGCCTCGTCAGTCAGCACCTTCTGGTATGTGCAGGTCTTGAGGAACTTGCCCACCCACAGACCACCGGTGTAGCGCGCGCTCTTCTTCGTGGGCAGCGTGTGATTGGTTCCGATCACCTTGTCGCCATAGGCCACATTGGTTCGCGGCCCCAGGAACAGCGCGCCGTAATTGGTCATGTTCTTGAGGAAGTAATCCGGATCCTCGGTCATCACTTGCACATGCTCGTTCGCATAGTCATCCGCCACGATGCGCATTTCCTCATAGCTGTCGCACACGACGACCTCGCCGAAGTTTCCCCATGCCGGACGGGCATAGTCAGCGGTGGGCAGGATATCGAGCAGGCGCTCGACCTCGCGCATGGTATCGCGCGCCAGCTTTTCCGAATTGGTGATCAGGATTGCGGGGCTTTCCGGGCCATGTTCGGCCTGGCCGAGCAGGTCGGTGGCGCAGATTTCGCCGTCCACGCTCTCGTCAGCGATCACCATGGTCTCGGTCGGGCCAGCGAACAGGTCGATACCAACGCGGCCGAACAACTGGCGCTTGGCTTCAGCGACGAAGGCGTTGCCCGGGCCGACCAGCATGTCCACTCCGCCGATGCTCTGGGTGCCGATGGCCATCGCACCGATTGCCTGGATTCCGCCCAGTGCATAGATCTCGTCAGCGCCGGCCATCGCCTGCGCCGCCACGATCTTGTCAGCAGGCTTGCCTTCGAACGGCGGGGCGCAGGTGATCACGCGCGGCACACCGGCCACCTTGGCGGTCAACACGCTCATATGCGCCGAGGCGAGCAGCGGATACTTGCCGCCCGGCACATAGCAGCCCGCGCCGTTCACCGGGATGTGCTTGTGGCCGAGCACCACGCCGGGCATGGTCTCGACCTCGACTTCGTTCATCGAGTCTTTCTGGATCTGGGCGAAATTGCGCACCTGCGTTTGCGCAAACTCGATATCCTTGCGCTCCTGCGGGGTCAGCCGCTCCACGCAATTGTCGATCTCGGCCTGCGACAGGAGATAGTCCTCGCGGTCCCAGCCATCGAACTTGATGCTCAGTTCGCGCACGGCAGCATCGCCGCGAGCATCGATATCGGCCAGCGTCACCTCCACGATCTCGCGGACCTTCTTGTCTGCATCGCGCTTCGCTTCTGCGGTCGCGCCGCGCTTGAGCCAGGTGGCCATCGGTGATCCTCTTGCAGTTTTGCCGGTTGAAGCCAGCCAACTGCCGCAAGCCTTCGTCGCAAACCAACGCATCTTATCGATGGCTTTGTATCTGTCCTATGCCATTGAGCTTGCCGCGGGCGCGCAGTAGCCAATCCTCGTAACCAATGGGAGATTTGAGCCAATGCGCCTTGCAACCTTGAATGACGGAACGCGTGACGGACGGCTGGTCGTGGTATCGCCGGATGGCGAGAACTGCGCCTATGCGCCCGTGAAGACGCTGCAGGACGCACTTGACGATTGGGCCAATGTGGCCCCGCAATTGCAGGCGATCGCCGAATTCTCCGAGCAGCTTGAGCTGGAAAACCTGCTCGCACCCCTGCCGCGCGCATGGCAATGGCTGGACGGGTCGGTGTTCGCCAGCCACGGCGAGCTGATGGACAAGGCGCTGGGTGTGGAAGCGCATCGTCCCGATTTCCCGCAGATGTACCAGGGCGTGTCGGACACTTTCTATGCCCCGACCGAAGACGTGCCGATGATCAGCGAGGATCTGGGCATCGATTTCGAAGGCGAGTTCGGCATCATCACCACCGCCACGCCGATGGGCACCAAGGCCGCCGACGCCAGCAAGCACATCGCGCTGCTGGTGCAGATCAATGACTGGTCGCTGCGCAAGCTGGCTGGCCCCGAAATGAAGACCGGCTTCGGCTGGATCAACGCCAAGCCGCCCTGCGGCATGGCCCCCTTCGCCATCACGCCCGACGAACTGGGCGAACACTGGAGAAACTCCCGCGTCTGCGTGGACCTGCAGGTAAAGTGGAATGACAGGCAGTTCGGCAATGCCAACGGCGAACCCATGGCATATGGCTTTGACGAACTGGTCGCCCACGCTGCCATGAGCCGCAATCTGGTGCCCGGCACCGTGATCGGTTCCGGCACCGTCTCCAACCCCACCTATCGCGAAGTCGGCTCGTCCTGCATTGCCGAGCGGCGGGGCATCGAGATGGTCGATTTCGGTGAGCCGAAGACCGATTTCATGAAATATGGTGACCGCGTGCGCATGGAGGCGCACCTGCCCGATGGTTCCGCCCCCTTCGGCACGATCGAACAGACTGTCGTTGCTCCATGACCGCCTACCCCCCGCGCGCCGTGGCGTGGCGATCCGCGATCATCGTGTTCGTCCTCACCGCCATCGCGCTGGCAGACCGGATGGCGATTTCCATGCTGATCGGCCCCATCAAGGCGGAATTCGGCATTGGTGATTTCCAGGCGAGCTTGCTGATCGGCCTCGCCTTCACGCTGTTCTACGTCATCTTCCTGTTGCCCATCGGCGCGGCGGCAGACAAGTTCAGCCGCGCCAAGGTGCTGGCCATCTGCCTGTTCATATGGTCCATCACCACGGTCGCTTGCGGCTTCGCCACCGGCTTCATCAGCCTGTTCGTGCTGCGCATGCTGATGGGCGCGGGGGAGGCTGGCATCGGGCCCTGCTCTGTCGGTATCATCGGCGCCAGCTTCCCGCGCGAAAGCCTGTCAAAGCCGCTGGCTTTGCAAGGCATCGGCTTTCAGGTCGGCCCGGCCATCGGCGTTGGCGCGGCCGGGGCCATATTGGGGGCAGGCGCCGCGGGGGCTTTCGAAGGCATACCGTTGCTGCAGGACCTGGCCCCGTGGCGCGTGGCCTTTATCCTTATCGGCCTGCCCGGCTTGCTGGCGCTGCTGCTGATCCCGCTGCTGCACGATCCGGACCGCGCCAGGCAGACCAGCGAAGCCGCCGGCACAGCACCCAAGGCAGACGTCATGCCCTTTCTCAAACGCTATCGCGTACTCATGGGGACCATGCTGCTCGCCTCCGGCATTTCCGCCATGGCAGCAGGGATAGTCACCGGCTGGGTGCCCGAATATCTGCAGCGTTCGCTGGGAGTTTCCCCGGCCGAGGCAGGCAGCATTCTAGGCATCATCATGATATCCAGCGCCTTCATCGGCCAGGGCCTGTTCGCGGTAATTGTCGACTGGTTTGCTTCGCGCGGATATCTCGATGCGCCGATCCGTGTCGGCCTGTTGCCCACGTTCCTTGCCATTCCGCTGGCGTGGTTCGCCTTCTCGGCTGGCGGTGACAGCGGGTTCTACGTCCTGTTGCTGGCCTTTGCCTTCGCCATCGCGCCATTCAACACCATCAACAACACGGTGGTGCAGCAGGTCGCTCCGCCCCAGCTCCGCAGCAGGCTCTCCGCATTGTTCATCTTCTCGATCAGCATCATCGGCTTTGCCATCGGCCCGTCACTGGTCGGCTGGCTGAGCGAATTCGTGTTCGGCGAGGAGCGGCTGGGCGACGCCATGCGCATCGTCACCACCCTGTCGATGGCCGTCACCTTCGTGCTGTTGCTGCTGGCCCGCCGTCCGCTGCTCGCCTGCATGGAAGAAAAGCAGGCCGGTCAGTGACCGGCCTGTTCGACCTGAAGGGCAAGTGCGCGATCATCACCGGCTCGACCCGCGGCATTGGCCGCGCGATTGCCGAAGCGATGATCGCCGCCGGTGCACGGGTGGTGATTTCCAGCGAGGATGTGGATGACACCGCCCGCGTGGCCAAAGAACTGGGGCAGCCGGGCATTGCCGCCGATGTTGCGGACGATGCTGCACTGGCCGCGTTGGTTGCAAGTGCCGTGGCGGACCTTGGCGGACTGGACATCCTCGTCTGCAATGCCGGGATCACCGGCAAGCCGGGTCCCTTCGCCGGGATCGAGATGGACGATTACGATCGGGTGATGGCGATCAATCTCAGGAGCCAGGTGGTGCTGACGGGCCTCGCCGTCCCGCATATTGCGGCAAAGGGAGGCGGCGCAGTGGTGCTGATGGGCAGCATTTCCGCCCAGCGCGGCAATGGCGCGATCAACGCCTATGCGCTGAGCAAGGCAGGCGTGTCGCAGCTGGCACGCAACCTCGCGGTCGAATGGGGGCCGAAAAACGTCCGCGTCAACGCCATTGCTCCCGGCTTCATCGCCACAGAACTGTCAAAACCCCTGCTCGAAAGCGAGGCCTTCATGGCGCGCCGTATGCAGATGACCCCGCTGCGCCGCCCGGGCAAGCCGGAGGAAGTTGCGGGAGCTGCGGTGTTCCTCGCTTCGCCAGCAGGAGCTTTCACCACCGGCCAGACCATCACGGTGGATGGCGGCACGGTGGTTACCGACGGCAGCTAATCGCAGCCAACGTCAAAACTCGAAAGATCGCGTGCAAGGTCCAGCGGGCCTGAATAGGACTGGCGCACGCCGCTGCGCAGGTAGTCCTCGCTTTCGTGCAGGGCGACAGGCGGCACGGCGAAGTGCGTCAGCACCACGTGACCAACATCAGCCGTCGCCGCCATCCGGCCCACTTCCGCAGCATCGACATGATGTGTCGCAAGGTGCTGGCGCATGGATGCCTGCACCGGCGGCGGCATGTCGGGCCGCTTGGCGAGGATATCAGCGACCAGCGGTTCCAGCGCGATCACCTCGGTCACCAGCATATCTGTTCCGGCAGCAAGCTCGGTCAGGTCCTCGCTCGGGCCTGTGTCGCCGCTGTAAGTGATTGAACGGCCACCCATATCGAAGCGATAGCTCAGCGAAGTGGTGCCGATTTCCTCCAGCGGGAAATCGTAATGGGTATTGGTGCGCGCCCGTACCGTGATTCCGTCGGCGAGCTCGAAAGTCTGGTCATCCAGCGGCAGTTCCACCACGCGGATATTGGCGGCAGGATCTGCCACTGCTGCGCCTGTGCCGAAGCCGACCCGTTCCTGCGGGCGAAGCGACATGACAATTCCCTCGACCACCTGCGCCGTGCCCGGCGGGCCGTGGACCGTTATCTCGTCGGTGTAGGTGTTCATCCAGCGAAGGCCCAGTACGGCAGCCAGCCCGCCCACATGGTCCCAGTGCAGATGGCTGATGAAAACGTGCTTCACATCGCCGATCGGCCACCCCAACTTGGCCACCGCATCGGCCGTGCCATCACCGGTATCGACCAGGATCACCGTATCGCCAGCTTCAAGCATGTTCGCCGGTTCTGCCCGGTCCAGCGTGGGGATGGGCCCGCCCGCCGTGCCCAACGTGGTCCAGCGCATCGCGGGACAGGCATCCTGCGCCAAAGCGGCAGATGGCAGGGTGGCCAGCACAATGGCTGCAGTTATGATTGTTGATCGCATGACATCATCTCTCCTCTGATCCGGCAGCTTAGCCTGCCGCCGAGCAAAAGCAGCATGAAGCTTTTCGATGGCAGCCTATCCATAGAATGGAGTTTGAACCGCACCCTCCCCGGCCTAAGCGGATGCAGCAATTGCTGTATTTATGCGGAGTATGTGACGTGGCGCTGTTCGAACCCTTTCCCAATTACGTCTGGAACCTGTCGGTTTCCATCGCGGTCGAAAACGGCGGCAAGCTCGGCGAGATCGTCGACATCATCAACGAGCTGAAGGACAAGGCAGAAGCCGGCGAGGATGCCGGCACCGAGGACTTCATGAAGGCCTGGGTGCGCATGGCAGACAACCTCGTCGAACTGGGCGAGGAAGACCTCGCACTGGGCCGCGAATTTTCTGCCGGCAACAAGTTCAAGCGCTCCGCCATCTATTACCAGACCGGCGAACGCATGCAGAAGCATGGCAGCAAGGACCGCGAGGTCACCTACAGGAAGGCAATCGACAACTTCCTGCGCGCCATGAAGTACACCAAGGAACCGGTCGAGAAGATCACCATCCCCTACAAGGGCAAGGAAATTGCGGGCCTGTTCCACAAGGCTCCGGTCGATGGCCCGGCCCCTTGCGTCGTCTATTGCAACGGCCTCGACAGCATGAAGGAAATGCTGTGGATGGGCGGCTTCCCCAAGGCGCTTGCCCAGCGCGGCATCCATTCCATTTGCGTTGACCAGCCCGGCACCGGCGAAGCGCTGAGGCTGCATGATCTGCCCGCCACGCCGCATTCGGAGGAATGGGCCAGCGCATGGGTCGATTATCTCGAATCCCGCGATGATGTGGACAATGCAAGCATCGGCATGACCGGCATTTCGCTAGGCGGCCACTTCGCCCCGCGCGCCGTGGCCTACGAACCGCGCTTTGCCTCTGGCGCTGCATGGGGTGCCAACCACAACTGGCGCGAAGTGCAGGACAAGCGCATCAAGCGCGAGGGCGAAAACCCCGTGCCGCATTACTGGGGCCACGTGTTCTGGGTGTTCGGCGCGAAGGACATGGACGACTTCCTGGAGAAGACCAAGGACATGAACCTCAATGGCCACATGGACCGGATCAAGGTTCCCTTCCTGGTCACCCACGGTGTGCAGGATCGCCAGATCAGCAAGGATTATGCACAACAGGCCTATGGCCAGCTGATCAACAGCCCGCGCCGGGAACTCAAGTGGTTCACTCCGCGCGAAGGCGGTGTGGAGCACGTGGGCGCGGACAACCACGCCTTCGCCATCGATTACATTGCGGACTGGTTCGCTGAAACCCTTGGCGGCAAGACGGCAGCTTGATCGCTGACCGTCTGTCCCCATCTGGACGACCTATGGCACCTCCCAACAGACCCGCCCCACGCACGATGACCGTGCTCGCCAAGCGCAATGTCACACCCAATATGCTGCGCGTTACGCTGGGCGGTGAGGGATTGGCCGGATTCCCGCCCGACAGGCAGGGGGGCTATGTGAAGCTCAACCTGCCGCAGAATGGCGGAAAGCCTGCCGTGCGCACCTACACCATCCGCGCCCAGCGTGATGGCGAGATCGACGTCGATTTCGCACTGCATGCCGAGACCGCGACCGGACATGCCGGACCCGCCACCGAATGGGCGATGACAGTCGAGCCTGGGGCAGAGGTGCTGGTAGGCGGCCCCGGCCCCGCCAAGCCGCTACCCGCAGGGCACAGTTTCTACCTGCTGGCAGGAGACATGACCGCCCTGCCCGCCATCTTGGTCAACATCGAAGCGCTGCCCGCTGACGCTCGCGGCCTTGCCGTGATCGAGGTGATGAGCGTGGAAGACAGGCAGGATATCGCAGGGCCCGCAGGCTTCGAGATACAATGGCTGGTGGCCGAACAGCCCGGTCTGGGTGCGGCAGAACACTTGCAGACCATCCGCGATGCCGGTTGGGGAGCGGAAGATCTTTACGCTTGGGTCGCCGCGGAATTTTCCACCATGCAGGCGCTGCGCGCCTATCTGCGTGACGAGCGCGGGCTGGGGCCGGACAGGCTCTACATCTCGTCCTATTGGAAGAGCGGTTTGACCGAGGAAGCCCACAAGCTTGCCAAGCGCGAGGACGCCGAGGCGCAGTAGGACCTGTTGTTCAATCCTCGTGCGCAAACAGGCGTGCGGGCAGCAGGCTGACGGAAACCACCGCAAGCGCCAGCAGGCACGCCACCACCAGCGCGGCAGGCAGCAGGCCTTGCAGTGCAGGCTCGATAGTCCCGCCAAGCGCGAAATAGGCACCGCCGACCAGCGCGATGCCCAATGCACCGCCGACCTGCTGCGAGGTGCGGAAGGTAGCACTTGCAGTGCCAGCCAGTTCGCGCGGCACCTCTGCCACCACGATGGGACCAAGCGGACCTTGCAGGCAGCCCATGCCTACACCCGCCAGCATGAGCACCAGCAGCAGGATTGCGTTGCCGCCATTGCCACCACGGATCAGCAGCATCACCGCCACGGTTGCTGCAAGCATCAGGCTGCCACCGGCCGTGGGCAGCTTCTTGCCGATGCGCGGCAACAGGCGCGGCACGATAAAGCCCACGCCCAGCATCACACCTGCACCGAATGGAATATGCACCAGCGCGGTTTCGAGCGGAGTCAGGCCGAGTCCTGTCTGCAGCGCCACGGCGAACACCAGCAGGAAACCGATCGAGCCCGCCGAAAAGCCAAACGAGGCAGCCGTGGCCCAGCGGAAAGTGCCGATGCGGAACAGGTCAGGCCGGACGATCGTCGGCAGTTGGGCTGCCAGCCGCCGCTTGGCCCTTGCCCAGCCAAAAGCCGCAAGCAAGATGCCGATCACCATAAGCGCCAGCAGTTCCGGCCGCCATCCTTTCTCGCTTCCTTCGATCAGCCCGTAGAGCAGGACACCAAAAGCGCCGCAGAAGACCAGCGCCCCAATCGGATCGATGCGCAGCTCCGCCTTCGTCTCGGCATCAGGCAACACGAACCAGCCAAGCGTGATGGCGAAAAGGCCAATGGGCAGGTTGATCAGGAAGATCAACCGCCAGCCAAGGCCCAGCAGGTTGAGTTCGATCAGAATGCCGCCAACGATGGGACCGAGTATCGCCGCGAGGCCCAGGATAACACCGAAGTAAGCGAGTTGCTTCACCCTCTCGAGCGGGGTGTAGAGAAGTTGAATGATGGCCATGCTTTGCGGCGCCATGATCGCGCCGGAGGCGCCTTGCAGCAGGCGGGCGATGACCAGTTCCTGCGGATCGCGCGCCAGACCGCACAGCAGCGATGTGATGACAAAGCCCGCCACGCCGATCAGGAATACCCGCGAATGGCCCAGGGCATCACCCAGCCTGCCGCCCAGCAGCAGCAGCGATCCCAGTGCCAGCAAATAGCCTGCCACGATCCATTGCATGGCCGCTGGCGAGGCATTGAGAGAGGTGCGGATCAGCGGGATCGCGGTGTTGACGATAGTGGTATCGACCACTTCCAGCACCACCGCAACCAACACAGTAATGAACGCCAGCGAACGCCGCCGGTCGCTCATCCCGATGGCACTTCCTGCGCCATGTGCCGTTGTCTCACTCACTTGCTGTCCCCCGGAATATCCCGCGAAAACCGATTAGCGAGACCAAAATTAAAATCATGCTTCTATTATTCGAAGCATTGCCCTAACGTCAATCGCGATAATGCCGCGAAATCGAATCGCGCGGCACAGTCAATGAGCCCCGCGAGAGGGCAAGGGAGTGGATCAATGAGCAACGCATCTGCGCCACGGCAGGCGGGAATCCCGCAGGGGTTGACCGTCATCCTGACAGGTTTCCTGCCAATCCTGGCTATCGTGTCGATGTTCCCCGCCGTGGGCGCAATGATCGGCTATTTTGCACCGACAGACCCATCTGCGGCGACCAAGGTGCCCTCCATGGTCACTGCGCCTGGTCTGGCGATCGCAGTGATTGCCTTGTTCGCGGGCGTGCTGGTTGACAAGTTCGGCCGGCGCAAGCTGCTGCTGGTCTCCACCCTCAGCTATGGCATCATCGGCGCTGTTCCGTTCTTCCTCGAGGATCTTGACCAGATCTACGCCTCGCGCTTGCTCCTTGGTGTAAGCGAGGCGGCAATCCTCACGACCGTCAACACGCTGATTGCCGATTATTGGGATGAAGCTGGCCGCCGTCGGTGGTTGACCGCGCAGGGTATGGTCGGTCCGGCCTTGTCATCGGTCATGATCTTCTTTGCCGGAACGCTCACGGCATGGAAGTGGAACGGCATCTTCCTGCTTTACCTGATCGCCATCCCGATTTTCTTCGCCATGCTGAAGTACATGTTCGAACCGGAAAGCGATGCCACCGTGCGCCGCAACCTGGGGATGGACGAGCAGGGCGTCGCGGCCAGCGGTTTCCCGTGGCTGCTGATGCTGGGCATCGGCGCGATGACGCTGTTCACTTCGCTGGTCTACTACGTCTTCATCGTGAACGGTTCGATCGTGTGGCAGGAGCTCGGCATCGCTGACCCCGAGAGCATCGGCCAGATCACCGCCCTGCCCAGCCTGTTCATCCTTGCCGGCGCCGCCCTGTTCTTCATCCTCGGCAAGAAGAAGGTCGCCGCTCGCTGGCAGATAGCGACCACGCTCGGCTTCCTGGGCACCGGCCTGGCGCTGATGGGCTTAACCAGCAACTGGCAAGGCATGGTCGCAGGCATGGTGCTGCAGCAGACCGGCGCCGGCATGGCCATTCCCGTGCTGATCGCATGGGCGCAAAGCAAGCTGCCTTACGAACATCGCGGCCGCGGTATGGGCGTGTGGACAGCCACCTTCTTCTTCGGCCAGTTTGCCTCGCCGCTGGTGTTGAGCGCCGTGCGCGGTGAGGACGGCACGATGCAGAGTGCCTTCCTGTTCGCCGGCATTGCTGCAGTGGTCGGCGGCATCGTGGCTATGGTGGTCATGGGCATGACAGCGAAGAAGGACGCTGTCGCAGCCTGACACCATGGAAGGACAGCCAATGCTGAAGCACACAATTGCAGCCTTGGTGGCGCTGAGCACATGCGTTGGCACACCGGTTCTGGCGCAAGGCTTGCTCATATCGGAAGAGGCCTTGCCCGCACCGCAGCAGCCAGAGGCAGTCGCTCTCCCCGTAGCCGCAGGCGCAGCGGACGAGGAGTATTGGTTCCAGCAGGTTGAGGCTGGCGAACGCAGCTGGCAGGTCCGCAACATTACCGTGCCGACGCTGGTGCCGGTCCGCCCGGTTGGCGCGCACACCGGTGCAGCGATGATCGTGGCACCCGGCGGCGGTTTCCTTGGCCTCGCTATCGAGAAGGAAGGCTGGGACGTCGCCCGTTGGCTTGCCAACCGCGGTGTCACGGCATTTGTGCTGAAATATCGCGTGCTGCCCACTCCGGTCGACCAGCCGACTTTTGCCGCCGAGTTGACCAACGCGAGAAGTGGCGGGGAAGGCATGTTCCGCCCGCCGGATGACACTCCGCCGCAGTCGCTTGCGGATGGTCTTTCCGCCCTGCGCCATGTCCGCGAACATGTCGCCGAATTCGGCATTGACCCGGAGCGCGTGGGGTTCATGGGTTTTTCCGCAGGTGGCTTCCTGACCCGCAGCGTGATCGAGCATGGCGGCGAGAATGCGCCTGACTTTGCGGCGCCGATCTATCCTAACATGGCCCCTATGGTGGTGCCGGCGGACGCACCGCCGATGTTCGTGGTTATCGCGGCGGATGACTTCCTGCTTGCCCCGCACGAAGGGCTGCCGCTGCTGGAAAGCTATCGCGAAGCAGACAAGCCGATCGAGTTCCACTTGCTGTCAGGCGGCGGGCACGGGTTTGGCCTCGGCCGTGAAGGCGAACCGACCGAGGGCTGGCCCGACATGATGTGGCGCTGGATGCGTTCGATCGGCGTGCTCGAGGCCGGTGACGACTAGGCGTTCTCGGCCTCGCGCTTGCGCATTTGCATCAGTGCACGGCGACAGCGAATGGACGCCGCGTCGGTATTGAGGATTGCGGGGCGGGCATCCCAGAAGTCCTGATCGCCTAACGCTTCCTGCGCCGCCTCGATAATCGGTTCGTCCTCTTCGGCAAACACCTTCATCGCCAGCGCCCGGGCATCTTCATTGGGCTCGTGATCGTAGAAGTAGTGCGAGCTGGATTGCGTTTCAGGCGTGATGATATGCGGGTTGAGCATGGGCGGAACCAACGGCTGGGAGAAGTCCGTACCGGCCTGTGCCATCTCGATTGCCAATGCCATTGAAGCTGGCGCGTGCCAGCGTATGTGCAGTTTCTGGTCAACCCGTGCACCTTCCGGCAGGAACCCCTTGGCCCAGTCTGGCGCACGGGCGTCTGTCATGTCCCACTTGTTCCAGATCGCACCGTCCTCCATCACCTCCACCGTCTGGGCGCCGCTTTCAAACAGCGATCCGTTGGTACCAAAGGTCTCGACGTGCAGGAATTCGGCGTGACTGAGGTCCATCAAATTATCCGTGACCAGTTCGTAATTGCCCTGCATGGTCATGTGCCCGCGCTGCATGGCAGGCTCTTCCTTGTCGAGAAACGCAAAGTCAGGGATCAGCGCGGGATCGGCGAGGTAGGGATCGCCCGGCCAGAACCAAAGTCCACGATATCGTGCCACCACCGGCATGGTGGCAGCCTTCACATGAGCCGGCGGATCTTCGGGGAAGGGATTGTGCACGCAAGCCCCGTTCGGCCCGAAACCGAGACCGTGATAAGCGCAATGGATCACATCGCCCTGCTTGCGGCCCATCGACAGCGGCACGAACCGATGCGGGCAGCGGTCTTCCAGCATGGCATAGTCGCCGCTCTCCAGACGATGGATCAGCCACTTCTTGTCCAGCAGAACGCGGGACAGCATGCCGCCTTCGGGCACTTCCTCTTGCCATGCGGCCATGTACCAGCAGTTGCGAACATAGGCGCTCATCGCGAAAATCCTCTCCTTGCGAGGGTTCCGGCAGATGCGTTCACGGGCAGGACATCAGCATGCACCCCGTATCCCGCGCGAACGGAACCGTCGATTGACGCCGGGGCCTGCAGCTGGACGCCCGACTGAAGGGGCGCACCATCCCAAGCGGGGCGTAGTTCCCCGCTACCAGGCATAATCCGGCCTCTAACAAACTAGAATATCAGTTTCAATACTGGACTAGATCCGCCCTTCACGCAGCAATTGCACCGCGTGGTCGCAAGCGCGCGCGGTCAGCGCCATGTAGGTCAGCGATGGGTTCTGGCAGGCCGAACTGCTCATCTGCGCACCATCGGTGACGAACAGGTTGGGCACGTCATGCGCCTGGCTCCACTTGTTGAGCACCGATGTCGCCGGGTCATGCCCCATGCGCGCGCCGCCCATTTCATGGATCGCCCCGCCGCCGGTGCCGGGACGATCAAAGCCCATCAGCACCTGTCCGCCGGCATGGGTCATCATGTCTGCCGCATCGGCCTTGGCTTGTGCCAGCGCGGCATGTTCCTCCGCCCCGAAGGCGAAATCGATCTTCAGCTGCGGGATACCGTCTGCATCCACCTTCACCCGATCGAGCATGAGCCTGTTTGTCTCGCGCGGCATGCAGTCCGCAAAGGCGACCAGCACCATGCGCCACGGCCCGGGTGCACGCAGGGAGTTCTTGTACTCCGCGCCAAGACCCGCCTCGCGCTTGCCGCGAACCCAGGCCGATTGCAGCGCGCCGCCCTGGTATGAAAAGCCGCGGGTGTGCCCCTCGCCGTCCATTTCGTCCATGTTGCGATAACGCGCGATCACCGTGCCGGTGGGTCGGTTGCCGAAGGTGGTCACATCCTCGAAGCCGGGCATCAGCGCAGCAACCGAAAGCGTGCTCGGATGGTCCATGATATGTGTGCCCAGCACACCGCTCGAATTGGCGAGGCCGGCCGGCATCGCCTCGCTCGCGGAATTGAGCATCAAATGGACCGAGTTGAAGCTGCCGGCATTGAGGAACACCATCCGTGCGCTGGCGCTGCGGCGGCGGCCTTCGGCCTTGTCGATCCAGCGCACGCCGGTGACGCGCTGTGTGGCCGGGTCATAATCGACCTTCTCCACCACCGCGTCAGTCACGAGCGTCAGATTGCCGGCGGCTTGAGCTGCGGGAAGCGTGCTCGATTGCGTCGAGAAATACGCGCCGAAAGAGCAACCGCGCTGGCAGATCGCGCGATACTGGCACTTGGCGCGGCCTTCCTTTGCCTCGGTGAGGTTGGCGGTGCGGCCAACCATCAGGCGGCGCTCAGGCCAGCGTGCGGAAATCCGTTCGCGAACAGCGGCTTCCACCGCGTTCAAGGCCATGGGCGGCTGGAATTTGCCATCGGGCAATTGCGGCAGGCCTTCCATCGAACCGGATACGCCGATGAACTCCTCGACGAGGTCGTACCAGGGCGCGATGTCGGCATAGCGGATCGGCCAATCGGTGCCAAAGCCATCGCGGCGGTTGGCATCGAAATCATAGTCCGACCAGCGATAGGACTGTCGCCCCCAGGTCAGAGAACGACCGCCCAGATTGTAGCTGCGGAACCAGTTGAAATCGCTGCCTTCGCCCGTCTGGTAAGGGTTCTCGGCATCGTTGACGAAATGGTCCTGCGTGAATTCGGTGAAATGGCGATTGAGGCGCTGGACCGCGTATTCGCGCTCGTAAAGCTCCTCGTCACCTTCACCACGGAAAGGCATGTCCCAAGGCGCTTTCATCTCGGTTGTATAGCCGGTTTGGTGCGGGATATCCGGCCCGCGTTCCAGCATCAGCACCTTCAGGCCAGCCTCGGTCAGCTGTTTGGCAGACCAGCCGCCGGTAATGCCGGAGCCGACGACAATCGCGTCAAAATCGAAATCCTGTGCCATCAGCCGAAGTCCACTCCTGTCCATTCATTCGAATAGGCGCGCGTATCCTGGCCCATGGGCAGCGCCGGGTCATAGCGACCGGGCAAAGGCTCATAAGCCAGTTCCTGCGAACCGCCGATCTCCGATGTGTAGTAGCCGGTGAGGATCAGGCCCTTGACCATCCGCCATGGATGCGGACCAGCTCCTTCGGCGAAGGCTTCCGCATCGATGGCGGCAAGTGCTTCCAGCTTGCGCTCGGCGGGTTTGGCGGGCCAGTCGCCGCCCACGGCGCGGTCCAGTGTGTTCTCCAGCCAGCGCGCATGATCGAGGCTGCCATCGCGGCGCAGATGCTGGCGGATCGTGCTGCTGACAGCGTCAGGTGCCAGCGCCGCGCGCGAACCTTCTAGCCCGTGCGCGAGAGCCAGCAGCACGAAATCACCAACGCCAGCCTTCGCGGCACCCGGCGTATCCGTATCGGGGATCACCATGTCCGCCACTTCGCGCATGATCGCACGCTGGCGGTCGCTTGGCGCATCGCCTTTGTCCAGCCCTTCAAGATAAACCGCTGCCGAAGGCAGCCCCAAAGCCAGCGCTAATAGTGATCCTCCACCAGCGAATTCGCGGCGGCTCCAGCCCCTGCCTTCCATCCCGATCCTCTTCCCCCCTTGTGACGGGGTTTGACTCTTTCGATCCTTAATATCAGAATGTTTATTCTATTTCTAGGGAGAGGTCATGCTGAAATTGTCGCGACAGGTCGATTATGGGTCATCGCCGAAGCCTTTCGCCTTGCGCGATGCCGCGGGAGACGTCCGCACACTGGAGGAATTCACCGGTGGCAAGGGACTGCTGGTGGCCTTCATCTGCAACCACTGCCCCTTTGTGCGCCATGTGCTGGATGGCTTCGTGGAGTTCGCCCGCGAATACCAGCCGCGCGGGCTGGAGGTTGTTGCGATCTCGCCCAATGACCCGGCGGACTTCGCTGAGGATTCGCCTGAGGAAATGGCGCGGTTGGCACAGGAAAAAGGCTTTACCTTCCCCTATTTGTTCGACGAGACGCAGGACGTGGCGCTGGCCTACGGCGCGATTTGTACGCCGGACTTCTTCCTTTATGATGGCGACATGAAGCTCGCCTATTGCGGGCAGTTCGATCCCAGCCGCCCCGGTTTGCCGCACCCGCCGATGGAGGGCACGGAGACCTACCGCCGCACGCTTCCCGTTACCGGCGAAGACATGCGCCGCGCTGCCGATGCAGTGCTGGCAGGCGAGCCCGCGCCGCAGCCGCAGGTGCCCAGCGCTGGCTGTTCGATCAAGTGGAAGCCCGGCAAGGACCCCGACTGGGGCTGAGCGTCAGGCCCGGGGCATCAGTCGATTCCCATGATCCGCCGGTTGAGTTCGCGATCGGCACCGCCAGCTGCAAAATCGTCAAAAGCGCGTTCGGTCACGCGAATGATGTGGTCGGCGATGAAGGGGGCACCTTCTGCCGCACCCTGTTCCGGATGCTTCAACGCGCATTCCCATTCGAGCACGGCCCAGCCATCGAAATCATTGGCTGCCATCTTGGAAAAGATCGCCCGGAAATCCACCTGCCCGTCACCCAGTGAACGGAAGCGCCCGGCGCGATCGACCCACGACTGGTAGCCGCCATAGACCCCTTGACGGCCGGTGGGATTGAACTCGGCATCCTTCACATGGAAGCACTTGATGCGTTCCTTGTAGATGTCGATATAGTCAAGATAGTCGAGTGCCTGCAGCACGAAGTGGCTGGGATCGTAGAGGATGTTGCATCGCGGGTGGTTGTCCACCCGCTCGAGGAACATCTCGAAGGTTACGCCATCGTGCAGGTCTTCACCCGGGTGAATCTCGTAGGCGGCATCGACGCCGCACGCATCGAAATGGTCCAGGATCGGACGCCAGCGACGTGCGAGTTCGTCGAAGGCATCTTCCACAAGGCCCGCCGGGCGCTGCGGCCAGGGGTAGACATAGGGCCATGCCAGCGCGCCGGAAAATGTCGCATGCCGATCAAGGCCAAGGCGCTGACTTGCGGTTGCCGCCTTCTTCACCTGATCGACCGCCCATTCCTGCCGCGCTTGCGGGTTGCCGCGGACATGCTCGGCAGCAAAGCCGTCGAACATCGCATCATAAGCCGGATGCACCGCGACAAGCTGGCCTTGCAGGTGCGTGGAAAGCTCGGTGATTTCCATTCCGTAGGAAGCGACCAGGCCCTTCACCTCGTCGCAATAGTCCTGGCTTGCGGCAGCCTTTTCGAGATCGAACAGGCGCGCATCCCAGCTGGGAATCTGGATGCCCTTGTAGCCAAGGCCAGAAACCCATTTGCAGATCGTATCAAGTGAATTGAACGGAGCTTCATCGCCGGCAAACTGGGCGAGGAAAATGGCGGGTCCCTTGATCGTTTTCATGTCTCTCTCCCGGTGTTTCAGACGCTGAGGTCCACCCAGCCCGCTTCTGCGGCGCTGGAGCGGACGGCGGTATCGATGAAGGCCATGGACCGCAGGCCTTCCTCAAGGCGCGGCAGGCACGGCACGTCCTCGCCGCGCAGGACGGCGGCAAAATCGCGATAGATGTTGGCGAAAGCTTCGAGATAGCCTTCCGGATGGCCGCCCGGCGTGCGGGTGCCGCCAGTGGCGAGTGCGCCCAGCGAGGCATCGCCGGCGCGCACGATCTCGGTGCGCCCGTCAAGGTAGTGGAAAGTGAAGCTGTTGGGCTGTTCCTGCTTCCAGCTCATCCCGCCCTTGTCGCCATAGCAGCGGATGCGCAGGCCATTGAGTTCGCCGATCTCGATCTGGCTGGCGAGCAATACGCCGCGCGCACCATTGGCAAAGCGCAGCAGCACCGAACAGTCATCGTCGAGCTGGCGTTCCGGCACTACCGCGGCAAGGTCTGCCAGCAGGCGTGTCACCTTCTGCCCGGTAACGAATTCGGCAAGATTGAACGCGTGGACACCGATATCGCCGATGCAACCGCCTGCACCTGCCCGTTCGGGATCGACACGCCATTCAGCCTGCTTGCCTTCAGCCGGCTGCGACAGCCAGCCTTGCGGATATTCGACCACCACCTTGCGCAGCGAGCCAAGTGCACCGTCATCGATGCGGGCCTTCATCTCGCGCACCAGCGGATAGCCGGTGTAGGTATAAGTGAGGCCGAACGGCAGGCCGGCAGCCTCCACCACGCCTGCCAGTTCCTGCGCTTCGGCAAGAGTTGCCGTCATCGGCTTGTCGCTGATCACCGGATATCCGGCTTCCAGCGCAGCACGCGCTGAAGGCAAGTGGTTGTGGTTGGGCGTGACCACGCTGACGAAATCGATCCCGTCCTCGCGCGCCTTTTCAGCCTCCAGCATGGTTGCCAGATCGCCATAAGCGCGTGACGGATCAATCAGGTACTGAGCAGCAGCAGAACGCGACCTGTCGGGGTCTGAAGAGAACACACCGGCGACCAGTTCGATCTCCCGATCCAGCTCCGCCGCAAAGCGATGGACAGGTCCGATAAATGCTCCCGGCCCGCCGCCGATCATGCCCATTCGCAGGCGCCTCATCAGAATCCTCCCTTTAAATTTGTAATCCCCATTCTAGTTTGATATTGGAAGCTGCGTCAAGGGTGATAACCCGGGCTTTTTGGAGGGGACTGGATGTTTCTGGGTATCGATATCGGCACGTCCGGCGTGAAGGCCGTGGTGCTGGATGCAGATGACGTCGTTGTCGCCACCCATAGCGCCCCGCTCTCGCTTTCCTACCCGCAGCCCTTGTGGTCCGAACAGGATCCGCAAGACTGGCTGGACGCCTGCAACCGCGCGGTCCTCGCCATTGCTCCCGAACTGCGTGCAGAGGTGCAAGCTGTCGGCCTGACCGGGCAGATGCATGGCGCAGTCTTGCTCGATGCTGCTGACAAGGTGCTGCGGCCGGCGATCCTGTGGAATGACGGGCGCAGCCATGCAGATTGTGCGGAGCTTGAACGGCGCGCGCCGCAATCGCGGGCCACCACCGGCAACATCGCGATGCCCGGCTTTACCGCGCCCAAGCTGCTGTGGGTCGCGCGCGAGGAGCCAGAGGTCTTTGCGGCTACGCGCACGGTGCTGTTGCCCAAGGACTACATCCGGCTGATCCTGACGGGCGACAAGGCCAGCGACATGTCCGATTCCGCTGGCACACTTTGGCTCGATGTGGGCAAGCGAGACTGGTCCGACGCCATGCTGGAAGCAACCGGGCTCAAACGCAGCCACATGCCCGAACTGTTCGAAGGCTCGCAGCCGACCGGTACATTGCTTCCTGCCATCGCTTCCGCCTGGGGCATGGCGCAAGTGCCCGTTGCGGCAGGCGGCGGGGACAATGCGGCTGGCGCCGTGGGCGTTGGCGTAGTGAACCATGGCGATGCGCTGCTTTCGCTCGGCACATCCGGGGTGATCTTCGTGGCCAACGGCGCGTTTCGGCCCAATCCGGCCGGTGCGGTGCATGCCTTCTGCCACTGCCTGCCCGGACGCTGGCACCAGA
>Ga0181601_10001693_pt1 | contig 18953 bp, 18 predicted proteins | sample 041ome_8_FD_133020 | JGI IMG/M metagenome (GOLD analysis project Ga0181601, IMG submission 133020) | Coastal salt marsh microbial communities from the Groves Creek Marsh, Skidaway Island, Georgia - 041407BS metaG (megahit assembly) | ecosystem: Environmental > Aquatic > Marine > Intertidal zone...
CATCGAAGTTCGCAGTTTTCAGACGCCCATCATCCAAACCAAGCGTTTCTGCGCGTCGACGTTCAAAGAAAAGTTCGCCGTCATCTGCGCCATTTGTGGCATTTTGCAATATTTTCAGCGCATTGTTTTGATCAAGATGCGTTTCAAATGGTTGGAAATTGTCATTATTCATTGCTATGCGGACCTATTTTTCGCGCCTATTTCGACAAAAATCGCAAAAAGCGGCTCTTTGACGCAAGCTTATTTCTTTATCTCTTGTCATAAATATGGTTTTAAGCGTCCAGAATACAACGGGATTCCACCAAACGTGTGGGGTTCTTTTGGCGAATTAAAACCGATCAGGGTGTAATATGCGACTAAAATCGATGATGACTGGCCTCGTGGCCGCACTTGCTGCTTTACCTGCGATGGCGCAGGAAGGGCTTGAAATAGTTGGTAAACCAATCGACCAAAAAATGGGCTTTCAGCCTGCGGCGACTGAGCTTGCACGGGATTTGCAATGGCTTGACGGAATGATTCTGTACATCATTACTGCCATCGTGATTTTTGTTTGCGCATTGCTTGCGATCGTGATTGTTCGTTACAACCGTCGCGCAAATCCAAATCCTGCGAGCTTTACACACAACTCGCCGGTGGAAGTGGCGTGGACAATCATTCCGATTTTGATTCTTGTCTTTATCGGTGCGTTCTCTTTGCCAGTTCTGTTCAAACAGCAAGAGATCCCAGAGGGTGAAATCAATATCAAAGTGACTGGTTACCAATGGTATTGGGGCTATGAATACACTGATGAAGGTTTCGGTTTTGACAGCTTTATGATTGGCGACGGGAAAGTTTTGACCCCAGAAGTCGAACAAGAGCTGGTTGATGCAGGTTATTCAAAGAACGAATTCTTGCTAGCGACAGACACTGCGGTTGTTGTGCCTGTGAACAAAGTCGTTGTCATGCAGCTTACCGGTGCTGACGTTATTCACAGCTGGACCATTCCTGCCTTTGGCGTCAAGCAAGACGCCGTTCCAGGTCGTATTAGCCAACTTTGGTTCAAGGCCGAGCGTGAGGGCGTTTACTTTGGCCAATGCTCCGAGCTTTGCGGAAAAGACCATGCGTATATGCCGATCACTGTGAAAGTCGTCGGTGAAGAGGCCTACCAAGAATGGCTAGCTGGTGCAAAAGACGAATACGCTTTGGCACCTGCAGCCTATCAAGTGGCGTCTGCAAACTAATGTGATTTTCTGGACCCCATGCTGGGGTCCAGTGCCTTTCACAAGGAACCTGACGAATGAGCGATACAAGCGCAGATAACATCGTAAACGAGGCCCAATTCGGGGATTACTTTGCCCTGCTAAAGCCACGCGTTATGACATTGGTTGTCTTTACGGCATTTGTCGGCTTGTTGGCCGCTCCGGTATCTGTGCATCCATTTGTCGGGTTTACTGCGATCTTATTCATCGCGCTGGGCGGTGGCGCATCGGGTGCGTTGAATATGTGGTATGATGCCGATATCGATGCAATCATGCGTCGTACCCAAAAACGGCCGATCCCCGCAGGTAAAGTCACCGCGGATGAGGCCAAAGCGCTGGGCATCGCGCTGTCCGGTCTGTCGGTTCTTATGCTTGGTCTCGCGGCAAATTGGTTCGCTGCCGCGTTCCTAGCATTCACAATCTTTTTCTATGTGGTCATCTATACCATGTGGTTGAAACGCTGGACTCCGCAAAACATCGTGATCGGTGGCGCGGCGGGCGCGTTTCCTCCGATGATCGGATGGGCGGCTGCAACGGGCGGCGTGTCAATCGAAAGCGTTTTGATGTTCGCGCTCATCTTTTTGTGGACCCCACCGCATTTCTGGGCCTTGGCTTTGTTCATGCGTAACGATTATGACAATGCAAAGGTTCCAATGTTGACCGTGACGCATGGCCGTCGGGCCACGCGCGCGCGCATCTTTTGGTATACAGTCGTTCTTGCAATATTTGCGATGGCGGCTGGGTTCACGTCGCTTGGTGGGCCAGTGTACCTAAGTGTTGCTGCTATTTTGAACGTCCAATTCCTGATCGGTGCGTTTCGCATTTGGCGTCGCGACGAGGACGCATCAGAAGTAGACAACTTTGCAGAAGAACGTAAATTTTTCAAACTGTCCTTGGCCTATTTGTTCCTTCACTTTGGGGCAATTTTGGTCGAAGCGGGTCTAGTTCGTTTTGGAGTTTGGGCATGAGCATTGGTCGCCAACACGAAATTCACAAACGCCGCTTCAGCCGCAATATGGGGCTAGGCCTTGTTTTGGCGGCATTTGTTGTTTTGGTCTTTGGCCTGACAGTCGTAAAGGTCACTGATGGAAATGTTTCTCAGGCAATTTCAGGGAGCGTTGCAAAATGACCATGGATCCCAAACACAAAACGGCCCTACAGGCTTTGTCTCTTGTTGTTGTGATGGGGGCTTTGGCTTGGGCATCGGTGCCATTTTATGATTGGTTCTGCCGTGTCACAGGCTTTGGTGGCGTCACTAACGTCGCCGAGACAGTTTCAGATGTTGTTCTAGATCGCACCATAAAAGTACGGTTTGATGCCTCTCTTGATCGTGACATGCCTTGGGAATTCAAACCTGTACAACGTGAAATGGAATTGCGTATTGGTGAGACCGGTATCGCGTTTTACGAGGCGTTTAATCCAACGGACCGCCCTGTCGCAGGTACTGCGTCCTACAATGTGACGCCCTATGACGCAGGGGCGTATTTCTCTAAGATTGCCTGCTTTTGCTTTACCGAACAGGTTTTGCAACCGGGCGAACGGGTGCAAATGCCCGTGACATTCTATGTCGACCCCGAAATTGTAGATGATCGTGATGCCAAGTTTACCAAGGTGATCACTTTATCATATACTTTCTACGAAACCGAGTTGCCCGAAACGACCGCACAGGTTATGTCGGACCCAGCTTCAACAATAACTGTCAACTAGCCTTCCAACGAGGGAACACTATGGCGCACGTAAAAAACCACGACTATCACATTTTGACCCCATCCCTTTGGCCCCTTTTGGGAGCCATCGCAGCATTTGTCATGCTAACGGGTGCGGTTTTATTCTTTCACGACGTAACACCATGGTTGTTTGTCATTGGCTTCGTTGGCGTTTTATACGTCATGTTTGGCTGGTGGGCTGATACGGTTAAAGAAAACTTTGCTGGTGATCACACACCGGTTGTTTTGATCGGCCTTCGCTACGGCTTTATCCTGTTTATCATGTCCGAAGTCATGTTCTTTTCAGCATGGTTCTGGAGCTTTTTCAAACACGCAATGTACCCGATGGGCGAAATGAGCCCGCTGGTCGATGGCGTGTTCCCACCTGCGGGTATTGAAACGTTTGACCCATGGCATTTGCCACTGATGAACACATTGATTCTTTTGTGTTCAGGTGCGGCAGCAACTTGGGCACACCACGCGATTGCACATGAAAATAACCGCAAAGACATGATCAACGGGCTGGCAATTGCTGTGATCTTGGGTCTGATCTTTACCGTTTTCCAAGCCTACGAATATAGCCATGCGGGCTTTGGGTTTGCGGGCAACATCTATGGCGCGAACTTCTTTATGGCGACGGGCTTCCATGGCTTTCACGTGATTGTTGGAACGATCTTTTTGTTCGTCTGTATGTTGCGCGCGATGCGTGGCCATTTCACGCCTGAATCTCATTTGGGTTTCGAAGCGGCCGCATGGTATTGGCACTTTGTTGACGTTGTCTGGCTGTTCTTGTTCGCAGCTATATACGTCTGGGGCCAATAAGATCGAGTGATATGGCTTGAAGCCAACGCAATCCTATCGCATAAGAAAGCGCGCGGGACAGCCCCGCGCTTTTTTCATTGAGGGCCATGGTGAAACGCATCCTTTTCATAGTGTTTGTCGCTCTTGTGGGGACTGGGATCTTGATGTCATTGGGCAAATGGCAACTGGATCGTTTGGCATGGAAACAGCAAATCTTGCGCAACATTGAAACGCGCATTACTGATCCAGAAATTCCATTGCCGACCACCTTTGATCCCGCGGTGGATAAATACCAGTCAGTTTCAATGCGCGGTACGTTGCGCGGTGATTTTATTCGCGTGCTCGGCAGTCTTAAACTGGTCGGGGCGGTGAACAAGATTATCGCCCCTGTCGTGATCGATCAGCGCGTCATCATGGTTGATTTGGGGTATCTCAAAGAAGAAGATCTTGAACGATTGGCCTTGTCTGGTGACGTCGCAATCACTGGAAACCTACATTGGCCTGATGAAACCGACAGCTATACCCCACCGCCTGATTTGGGGCGCAACCTATGGTTTGTGCGTGATACGGCTGCAATGGCCCAACATTTTGGTGCGGAAAACGTCATCGTTGTGGCCAAAAGCATTGACCCGTTGCCCGCAGCAATTACCATCATGCCCCTTGATACGACGGGCATTCCGAATGATCATTTGAATTATGCGATCACCTGGTTTTCATTAGCCGTTGTTTGGATCGCGATGAGCGCGCTATTCATTTGGCGCACAAGACGAAAAAAGGTAACTTAGATGCGCTATATTTCGACCCGTGGGTCTGCCCCTGTTTTGAGTTTTGAAGAAGCGATGTTGACAGGCTTGGCCCGTGATGGTGGTCTGTATGTCCCAGAAACCATTCCGCAGATGTCCCATGATGATATCGCGGCTTTGGCAGGGAAATCTTATGAAGAGATTGCGTTTGCAGTCATGCGGCCGTTTATTGGCGATACGTTCACCGATGCCGAGTTTCGCGGCATCATTGCAAAGGCTTATGCAAATTTCGGTCATTCAGCGCGCGCGCCGTTGGTACAGCTAGACAACAATCACTTCCTTTTGGAATTGTTCCACGGCCCGACCTTGGCCTTCAAAGACTTTGCGATGCAGCTGATTGGTCAAATGTTCCAAGTGGCGCTAAGCCGTCGCAAGGATCGCGTGACCATCGTTGGCGCCACTAGCGGCGATACAGGCAGCGCCGCGATTGAGGCGTTTCGCGGTCTGGACGCGGTTGATGTCTTTATCCTGTTCCCGCATGGACGCGTGTCTGACGTCCAGCGTCGTCAAATGACCACACCGTCGGAATCAAACGTTCATGCCTTGGCAATGGAGGGCCATTTTGATGATTGCCAATCGCGCCTAAAAGACATGTTCAATGATTTTGAATTTCGCGACGGTGTAAAGCTGGCCGGCGTGAATTCGATCAACTGGGCCCGCGTGTTGGCGCAGGTTGTCTATTACTTTTCATCGGCCGTTCAATTGGGTGCGCCGCATCGCAAAGTGTCATTCACTGTGCCAACCGGAAACTTTGGCGACATTTTTGCGGGCTACATCGCGAAACGCATGGGGCTGCCGATTGATCGTTTGGTTGTGGCAACCAACCAAAACGATATTTTGCATCGGTGTTTGACAACGGGTGAATACCGGATGGATACGGTTGTGCCATCGATTAGCCCGTCCATGGACATTCAAATCAGCTCAAATTTCGAACGTGCTTTGTTTGATGCCTATGGTCGTGACGGTGCGGCCGTTGCGGCATTGATGGACGACTTGAAAACCAAAGGTGGCTTTACCCTTTCACAAGGGGTGCTAGACAATTTGCGTGCGCAGTTTGACAGCGGCCGTGTGTCTGAACAAGAAACAAGCACCGAAATCACGCATTCCTTTGCAACACGGGCAGAGCTTTTGTGCCCTCATTCTGCGATTGGTGTGCGCGTAGCTGACGCACAGCGTGATTCAAATGTTCCAATGATCACATTGGCAACGGCCCATCCTGCAAAGTTTCCTGACGCGGTGCATGCCGCGACAGGCGAACGTCCTGAATTGCCCGCGCGCATGGCCGATCTGTTTGAGCGACCTGAACGCGTGACGCGGGTGGCAAATGATTTGCATGCGTTGAAACAAATAGTTCAAGAACGGATCTAAAAGTGAGCATACAGCTTCATACCCTTCCTAACGGAATGCGCGTTGTCACCGAACACATGCCTGGGCTTCAATCGGCTTCAATCGGTGTCTGGGTTTCGGCGGGCGGTCGTAATGAAACCGTTCAGCAAAACGGTATCGCGCATTTTCTTGAGCATATGGCGTTTAAGGGGACAACAACCCGCAGCGCGTTACAAATTGCAGAGCAAATCGAAGATGTGGGTGGCTATATCAACGCCTATACATCGCGCGAAACCACGGCATACTATGTTCGTGTGTTGAACAATGATGTTCCTCTGGCTGTTAATATTTTGTCGGACATCCTGCGTAACTCTGTCTTTGATCCCCGCGAGATCGAGGTGGAACGTGGCGTTATCCTGCAAGAGATCGGCCAAACTTTGGACACGCCGGATGACATCATTTTTGATTGGTTGCAAGAAACGGCGTATCCAGATCAATCTATTGGCCGCTCGATCCTCGGTCCTGCTGACAATATCAAACGCTTTGACCGTGACGACCTCACGTCTTTTGTGTCTGCACAATATCAACCTCAGCGCATGATCTTGGCGGCGGCGGGTGGAATTGATCATGATGCGCTGTTATCCTTGGTAACCCAAGCGTTTCAAGATTTATCGCCCGATGTGACGCCACAACTTGAAACAATCGCCAAATTTTCACGCGGGGAATACCGCAATGAAAAGACATTAGAACAGGCGCATTTTGCCTTGGCGTTTGAAAGCCCAAGTTACAAGAGCGACGATATTTACACGGCCCAAGTCTATTCCATTGCTTTGGGCGGTGGGATGTCTTCGCGTTTGTTCCAAGAGGCCCGTGAAAAGCGCGGTTTGTGTTATTCGATCTTTGCGCAAACCGGGGCCTATGTCGACACGGGCATGACGACAATCTATGCAGGGACAGCGGGTGATCAAATTGCAGGCCTATCGCGTTTGACGATTGACGAATTCAAACGTGCCGCCGATGACATGACCCAAGCCGAAGTGGATCGTGCGCGTGCCCAGATGAAAGCGGGTATGTTGATGGGGCTGGAAAGCGCTTCAAATCGCGCCGAACGTTTGGCGCGCATGGTGCAAGTGTGGGGCTATGTCCCTGATCTATCGGAGGCTGTTGAAAAAATTGATGCGGTTGATCTGACCTCTGCCAAAGCCTACGCTGAACAGGTCGCAACAACTGCAAAAATGGCGTCAGCAATCTATGGGCCTATTTCATCAGCCCCAACATTGGATGAATTGGAAAATCAAAGAGCGGCGTGATGCTTTTATTCAAACGCAAAATTCGTCTGGACACTGAACGTCTGATCTTGCGCCCGCCCGCGCATACAGATTTTCGGGACTGGGCAAATCTGCGTTTGCAGTCGCGTGAATTTTTGACCCCTTGGGAACCAACCTGGGCGCCTGATCATCTGTCGCGCAAATCCTTTGCCAATCGCGTTTACTGGGCGCAGCGCTGTATCAATACGGAAACCGAATTGCCAATGTTCATGATTGAACGCACGCAAAATCGTGTTATCGGGGCAATTACGTTTTCTCTGATCCGTCGCGGCCCATCACAAACTGCTAATCTGGGGTATTGGATCGGTGCACCTTTCGCACGACAAGGCTATATGAGCGAGGCGATCCAAGCCATGGTGCATCATGCATTCGTGAAAATGGATCTTAGCCGGATCGAAGCGGGATGCCTGCCTGAAAATGTGCCGTCCCGCGCGACACTTGAAAAAAACGGTTTCAAATATGAAGGCGTGGCACAGGCTTACCTACAGATCAACGGGCGGTGGCGTACGCATGTTCTATATTCTTTGTTGCGTGCAGACCGTCGCGGACGTAGCAACGTTGGAATGGCCTAGGAGATCCGATGTTACAGCCCGCCAATGACGCCTTTTTACAAGTTTTAAAAGAGCACTTACCTGAAAACGTTATTGGTTCTGTCACAGACGCCTACCTTGAAGAACCGCGTGGGAAATGGTCTGGCATTGGGCAAATCCTTGTGCGCCCAGAAACCGTTGAACAGGTTTCCGACCTGTTGCGACTTTGTAATGATCACCGCGTCGGCGTCATTCCCTATGCGGGGGGGACGGGATTGGTCAGCGGCCAAATCATGGAAAGCGGTCCGGTGCCCGTCATTCTTTCGCTGGAACGGATGAATAAAATTCGTGCAGTATATCCGCACGAAAACGTGTTGGTCGCAGACGCTGGTGCGATTTTGGCTGAAATCCAAGCGGCAGCTGAGGCTGAGGACCGTTTGTTTCCGCTGTCACTCGCGTCTGAAGGATCAGCGCGGATCGGGGGTAATTTGGCCACCAATGCCGGTGGCGTAAACGTGTTGCGCTATGGAAATACACGCGATTTGTGTTTGGGGCTTGAGGTGGTTTTGCCGAATGGGGCCATTTGGAATGGTTTGACACGACTACGCAAAGATAACACGGGCTATGATCTGCGTAATCTGATGATCGGGTCCGAAGGCACTTTGGGTGTGATTACTGCTGCGGCATTGAAATTGGCCCCGCGGCCCCGCGATGTGGTAACGGCATTGTTGTGCGTGCCATCGCCCGACGCGGCACTTGGGCTTTTGTCCCTTGCCCGTAGCCACGTTGCCGAAGCGGTCAGTGCGTTTGAGTTGATTGGTGAATCGGGGCTTGTCTTTTTAGAGGAAGCCCTACCACACATCCGGCAACCTTTTGCGCAAAAACCACAGTGGATGGTCTTGATCGAACTGGGCGTCAGCAGAGCGAATGCTGCCGCTCAGGCCATAGAGGACGTATTTCAAGAGGCGCTTGATCGGGGCCTTGTTTACGATGGCGTGATCGCGCAATCCGCAGGCCAGCGTAATGATCTTTGGGCTATTCGTGAAAATATCCCTCAGGCGAACCGGATCATTGGATCCATCAGTAGCCATGACATTTCATTGCCACTTTCCGCTATACCGGAATTTATCGCAATTGCTCCGACGTACATTGCAAAATTAGGCGATTTCAGGATCAATTGCTTTGGGCATTTGGGGGATGGTAACCTCCATTATAATGTTTTCCCCCCGAAGGGTGAAAGCAAATCAGCCTATCGACATATGATTAATGACGTTCAAAACTGTGTTCATGATTTGGTGGTCTCAATGCGAGGATCGTTTAGCGCAGAGCATGGGGTAGGGCGCCTGAAAGTGGCGGATCTTGAACGTTATGGCGATCCGACCAAGTTGGCGATGATGCGCGCAATAAAAGCCAGTTTTGATCCAAACGGCATCATGAATCCTGGCGCGGTTTTGCGGGTTTAAGGGTCAATCGCCTCGCGCTTGCCGTGCAATGCGTCGTTTGTGGCTGGCATATAACACCGGCGCAAGGACATGGTCATATACTGCGTTTGCAATCTGTTTGACCAACGGCAATCCGGTAATGCGTCCCAACCATCGATAGCGCGGCATCTGTTGCCAGATGACACGAAACGCATCCATCCCAGACAACACGCGATCCTCGTGCAAGATATGCAAACGCCGCGCAGCCTGGTCTTGGGTTACGCCGTAGGCAATCGGATCGACTTGCATCAGATCATCAAAGCCAAATACGATTCCGCGTTTTTCGGCATACTCTCGATAATGGCAAATCTCTGCGTTACAAATCGGGCACTGCGCATTGTACAAAATCCGTGTGGGCATGTCTTCTCCTTTGAGAGCGAATGTAATCGAACAAGCGTGGGGCGACAATGCGACACTTGCCCCTTGAATTGTGCGTCAAAGGTTGTTACGAAGCTGGTTAACTAAAAAGGTATTAGATATGTCAACGACGAATCCAATTCAGTTCATTCAACAAGTCCGTTCAGAAGTGTCCAAGGTCGTTTGGCCGACGCGGCGTGAGGTTTTGTTAACGACTGTCATGGTGTTTGCAATGGCTGCATTGGCCGCATTGTTTTTTGGATTGGTTGACGTGATTATTCGTTTCGGATTGCAAACGATCCTTGGCATGTTCGGCTAAGCCACACAATACTTTGATCCCAACATTGATGCCCCTCTGCTGGGGCATTTTTTATGCGCCATCGATAACTCCCATTTTGACACAAAATCTAAAAATGCGTTGTTTTGCGACGCAAAGATCGCAAATCTATGTCTATAACCCTAGCGGGGGAGTTGACTGCCCCTGAGCGGGTATGGCGCGGTGAGTCAAGTATTAGAGGCTTGACCGATGTTGATCCGTCGATGACCGACTAGCGCCGCTATTATGTTAGAGTCCGTGTTTCAGCTTCGGAGGCTTTAGAAAAATTTGCTGCATCCTCCTAATCTTTCCGCCCGAGAAAAAGAGATTTTGCCGTCACTGTTGGCTGGTGCAACGCGAACTGAGATCGCGAGTGAAATTGGCATTTCCACGGAGACGGTAAAAATTCATGTCCGCAATATTTTGAAGAAATTTGAAATGCTAAATGTCCGAGACGGATTCTCTCGTTTGTCTGAATATCAAACCCACTTTGGTGTTGGGGGCTACCAAATGGACCGTTTTATAAATTCTGCTGAATGCAGAGTTAATGTGGTTCATCCGACCCAAGAAATTGTTGTTTCTACACGAATAAATTTGACAGTCATGGCGGAAGAAATAGATAAATTTATCTTCACGCTATTGCGACCGGATTGCAAATTTTCTGCTAGTGTGGAAAATCACGATGTAATTGGCCCGATTGAGCAAGACGGTCGCAGTTTATTCTCCTTTCTGCCGAACAAAAAGCTACGAAAAGGGGATACATATGAGTACAAAATTAATGTAACCATAAAGGCCAAAAAGAATAAAGCCATTGATCAATGGCTCGAAGAAACATCATTTCGCGCAGCTTTCAGAAGTTATGAGATTCAATTTTCGGATACTGCTTGTGTTGAGAAATTCGGTTTCCAAGTCTTTTCTGGGCTTCATGAGCTCAATAATTACCCTTTCCAGGTCAATCAGGGCGACACTTGGCTTAAATGTTCGGATCATTTACCGCAGGTTCCATTGAGGGTGAAATTGTGGTGGCAATAGAGAATAGGTTTTTGGAGTTAGGAAAACTAACTGTAACCTCAAAAGTTCGTATGGCCGCCCCAACCCAGTAGGTCGGGGCGGCGCAATTTATGACTCGTCAGTATCGAGAGCTACAGCTATGCTTGGCAAAACCAAGCCCGTGGCTGACGAGAATGCGAGGCAAAGAATTAGTGCGATTTTCTTCATGGATGTCTCCTGAATTGTGGGGTAGTGGCACATCGATACAAAAAAATAGTAAAAATCGATATATTAACCCTTTTTTATATTCAATAAGATAATTTTGGGTCGGTTGTGCCAGATTAAATTGTGCATATGTCAATGCGGGCAGTCATCAATATTTATCCAAACCAGCACTTGAATTTCCCGCACAACTGCCGTAGCCAGCCATCCAAAGAGTTCATCAGGCGCGTTGCGATTCGTGACGCGTCAGATTATGTATTGAACTTTGCAAACGAACACAGCGGTCCAGTCCGCCAACAAAAGGAACGAACATACAATGGCAAAGCGTTGGTATTCGGTTAGCGTTCTTTCGAATTTCGAAAAGAAAATCGCCGAGCAAATCAGAACAGCCGTTGTCGAAGCTGGTCTAGAAGAGCAGATCGAAGAAGTGTTGGTTCCGACCGAAGAAGTCATCGAGGTGCGTCGCGGTAAAAAGGTCACGACCGAACGTCGCTTTATGCCTGGTTACGTATTGGTGCGTATGGAAATGTCAGATCGCGGGTATCACCTGATCAGCTCGATCAACCGTGTGACTGGTTTCTTGGGCCCACAAGGTCGCCCAATGCCAATGCGCGACGCCGAAGTGAACCAGATCTTGAATCGTGTTCAAGAAGGCGAAGACGCACCGCGTACATTGATCAGCTTTGAGATTGGCGAACGTGTCAAGGTCAACGAGGGTCCGTTCGAAGGGTTTGATGGCATGATCGAACAGGTGGATGATGATCATCAGCGCCTGAAAGTCGCCGTATCTATCTTTGGCCGTGAAACACCGGTCGAATTGGAATTTACACAGGTTTCGAAACAAGCCTGATGTGAAAACTGTGGGAGCATTTGGCGCCGCGGCGTCAAAGGCGGACCACACAACTGAGTTGCCCCGATGACGCGTCGGCGGGGCGTTGGAAAAAGGAAAAGGTCACATGGCCAAGAAGCTAGTAGGTACGCTGAAGCTGCAAATTAAAGCAGGTCAAGCAAACCCATCCCCACCCGTCGGTCCAGCATTGGGTCAACGCGGCATCAACATCATGGAATTCTGTAAAGCGTTCAACGCGAAAACTGCAGATATGGAGCCAGGCGCACCATGCCCAACCGTGATCAGCTATTACCAAGACAAATCATTCGCGATGGAAATCAAGACGCCCCCTGCGTCTTATTACCTGAAAAAAGCGGCTGGTTTGAAACCTGTTGGCAAACGTAACCGCCCACGCGGTTCCGAAAAGCCCGGTCGTGATGTTGCTGGTTACGTGACTGTTGCGCAAGTTCGTGAAATCGCGGAAGCGAAAATGAAAGACTTGTCTGCGAACGACATCGATGCAGCAATGCAAATCATTCTGGGCTCTGCCCGTTCTTGCGGTATCGAGGTGAAGTAAGATGGCAAATCTAGGTAAACGTACACGCGCAGCGCGTGAAGCATTCAAAGGCCAAGAAAACTTGACCGTAGAGGCAGCTGTTGCATTGGTCAAAGCGAACGCGACTGCCAAATTTGACGAAACCATCGAAATCGCGATGAACCTTGGTGTTGACACCCGTCACGCTGACCAAATGGTTCGTGGCGTTGTTGGTCTGCCAAACGGCACTGGTAAAACTGTTCGTGTTGCCGTGTTCGCACGTGACTCAAAAGCGGATGAGGCGAAAGCCGCAGGCGCAGACATCGTTGGCGCAGAAGATCTGATGGAAACCATCTTGGGTGGCAAAATCGAATTCGATCGCTGCATCGCGACACCAGACATGATGCCAGTCGTTGGTCGCTTGGGTAAAATCTTGGGCCCACGCAACCTGATGCCAAACCCAAAAGTTGGCACAGTAACACCTGATGTTGCAACAGCAGTTGCAGCGGCAAAAGGCGGCGAAGTTCAGTTCAAAGCTGAAAAAGGCGGCGTTGTGCACGCAGGCGTTGGCAAAGCATCTTTTGACGAAGCCAAATTGGTTGAAAACATCCGCGCATTCGTTGATGCGGTTGCAAAAGCAAAACCAACAGGTGCCAAAGGCGCATACATGAAAGGCATCACACTGTCGTCCTCAATGGGCCCAGGCGTGACCGTCAGCGTAGACAGCGCAAACGCGCAGTAATCTGCCAAAGACATTTACAAAGGGCGCCTGTTTGGCGCCCTTTTTTGTTTTTAACAGGTGCCGTTTTGGCTAGAAAACGGCTGCGTCTGCGCCCACATCGCGGGCACGCGCCGCCGTTTTTTACCGACGACGAGAATGGGATTACGTGACTACTGCATCAATCTGGTCATTGCCCCTTGGCATTTCCCCGTAAATCCCGTAAAGCACCACACATGGACACAGCGCGATTCGTCGCGCTGTTCCTATTTCGTCCGAGACGGAGGGTGGGAAAACCCATAATTCCTTCCTGAGATGGGAGCCGAGTTACAGTCGCTTGCAAGGCTATGCCTTCGGGTGGTTTTGGTCTCGGGTCGCTATCACTGGACCCCGAACGCCCCGCAAAGGGGCAAACATGAGCCGGGGAGAGATCCCCAAAATTGGAGTGAAACTGTGGATAGAGCACAAAAAGAGCAAGTGGTCGAAGAACTCGGCCAAATCTTTGAAAGCTCTGGCGTTGTGGTCGTAGCCCACTACGCAGGTCTAACAGTTGCGAATATGCAGGATTTGCGCGCACGTGCCCGTGAGGCAGGTTGTGCAGTCCGCGTTGCCAAAAACAGGCTCGCCAAAATCGCCCTAGAGGGTAAGCCATGTGAAAGCATCACAAGCTTGCTGTCAGGGATGACCGTTCTAACCTATTCTGAAGATCCAGTTGCAGCCGCAAAAGTTGCAGAGGATTTCGCCAAGTCGAACCAAAAGTTCGAAATCATTGGCGGTGCAATGGGTGAAAACGCACTTGATCGTGCTGGCGTTGAAGCCGTGTCGAAAATGCCATCTCGCGAAGAGCTTATTGCATCTATCGTGGGCTGCATTGGCGCACCTGCTTCGAACATCGCTGGCGCAATTGGCGCACCTGCTTCGAACATCGCAAGCATCCTGTCCACAATCGAGGACAAGGCTGCTGCATAAGCAACTTAAGATCTGCGTTGGGAGTTAACCCTTCGTTGGAACACAAACATTTAGTAACGGAAAGAGTCTAAAATGGCTGATCTGAAAAAACTGGCAGAAGAGATTGTTGGTCTAACACTTCTCGAAGCACAAGAACTGAAAACAATTCTGAAAGACGAATACGGCATCGAACCAGCAGCTGGCGGTGCAGTAATGGTCGCAGGCCCAGCAGCAGACGCGGGCGCAGCAGTAGAAGAAAAAACAGAGTTTGACGTTGTATTGAAAAATGCAGGCGCAAACAAAATCAACGTCATCAAAGAAGTACGCGGCATCACCGGTCTTGGCTTGAAAGAAGCAAAAGACTTGGTCGAAGCAGGCGGCAAAGTAAAAGAAGGCGTCGACAAAGCAGAAGCAGAAGACATCAAAGCCAAGCTGACAGCAGCTGGCGCAGAAGTCGAACTAGCATAAGCTGGTCCTGGGGTTTCCCCAGAGCTTTTTATTGGCTGGGTGTGGAACTTTCACGCCCAGCTAAACCTGTCTTAGAAAGGGCCTTTGCGAAGGCGTTTTGTTAGACAAGGTTCAATGATCGGGCGACCTTCCTTGGGAAGAGGGTCAAGAATTGATCGAAACTTGTTGTCTCAACGAGGGGCATGGCTGGTACCCGACAGCATGTGCACCTGGCGAGAAATGAAAGGTGAAATCGACCATGGCTCAATCCTATCTTGGCCAAAAACGTCTGCGTAGATATTACGGTAAAATCCGCGAAGTTATTGATATGCCGAACCTCATCGAGGTTCAAAAATCATCTTATGATTTGTTTTTGAAATCTGGTGACCAACCTCAGCCATTAGATGGCGAAGGCATTAAAGGTGTGTTCCAATCCGTTTTCCCGATCAAAGATTTCAATGAAACTTCGATCTTGGAATTCGTGGGCTATGAACTTGAAAAACCAAAATACGATGTAGAGGAATGTCAGCAACGCGACATGACCTATAGCGCTCCGTTGAAAGTAACGCTGCGCTTGATCGTTTTTGATGTCGACGAAGATACAGGTGCAAAATCTGTAAAAGATATCAAAGAACAAGACGTGTTCATGGGCGATATGCCGTTGATGACGCCAAATGGGACGTTTGTTGTAAATGGTACCGAGCGTGTCATCGTATCACAGATGCACCGTTCACCTGGCGTATTTTTTGATCATGATAAGGGCAAAACACACAGCTCGGGTAAGTTGTTGTTTGCCTGCCGCATCATTCCCTATCGCGGCTCATGGTTGGATTTTGAATTCGACGCAAAAGACATGGTTTATGCGCGGATCGACCGTCGTCGCAAACTGCCTGTGACCACATTGCTATATGCTTTGGGCATGGACCAAGACGCGATCATGAACGCATATTATGACACAGTTCATTACAAAAGCGAAAAGGGCAAAGGTTGGGTCACCAAATTCTTCCCTGAACGTGTTCGTGGCACCCGTCCGACCTATGATTTGGTCGATGCTGCAACTAGTGAAATCATCGCCGAAGCGGGCAAAAAGGTCACCCCACGTGCCGTCAAGAAATTGATCGACGAAGGCAAAGTCACCGAATTGTTGGTGCCATTTGATCACATCGTTGGCAAATTTGTCGCGCAAGACATTATCAACGAGGAAACTGGTGCGATCTACGTCGAAGCGGGTGATGAGCTGACGCTAGAATACGATCGTGATGGTGAATTGGTTGGTGGATCGTTGAAAGAATTAATGGATGCGGGCTTTACCGATATCCCTGTTCTGGACATCGACAACATCAACGTGGGTGCCTACATCCGCAACACCATGGCCGCAGACAAAAACATGAGCCGCCAAACTGCGCTTATGGATATCTATCGCGTCATGCGCCCAGGTGAGCCACCGACCCTAGAAGCGGCGTCTTCGCTGTTTGATACACTGTTCTTTGATCGTGAACGTTACGACCTGTCGGCCGTTGGTCGCGTGAAAATGAACATGCGCCTTGCGCTTGATGCAGAAGACACTGTGCGCACACTGCGTAAAGAAGACATCGTTGCCTGTGTTAACGCTTTGGTTGAATTGCGCGACGGTAAAGGTGAAATCGATGATATCGACCACCTTGGTAACCGTCGTGTGCGGTCTGTCGGCGAATTGATGGAAAACCAATACCGTGTTGGCCTGTTGCGTATGGAACGCGCGATCAAAGAGCGTATGTCCTCTGTCGAAATCGACACAGTCATGCCACAAGATTTGATCAACGCGAAACCTGCGGCAGCCGCTGTTCGCGAATTCTTTGGCTCAAGCCAGTTGTCGCAGTTCATGGACCAAACCAACCCATTGTCCGAAGTCACGCACAAGCGTCGTCTTTCAGCCTTGGGCCCAGGTGGTTTGACACGTGAACGCGCAGGCTTTGAGGTGCGTGACGTTCACGCAACCCATTACGGCCGTATGTGTCCAATTGAAACGCCAGAAGGTCCAAACATTGGTCTGATCAACTCTTTGGCGACATTTGCACGCGTTAACAAATACGGTTTCATCGAAACACCCTACCGCAAGGTTGTGGGCGCGAAAGTGACCGACGAAGTCCAATACATGTCTGCGACCGAAGAAATGCGCCACACTGTGGCACAAGCCAACGCGACATTGGACGAAGATGGCAACTTTATCAACGAATTGGTGTCAACACGTCAAAATGGTGATTACACGCTTGCGCCGCGCGAAAGCGTTGATTTGATCGACGTGAGCCCGAAACAGTTAGTGTCTGTTGCGGCATCTTTGATCCCGTTCTTGGAAAACGACGACGCCAACCGCGCTTTGATGGGATCGAACATGCAACGTCAGGCGGTTCCATTGCTGCGCGCCGAAGCGCCATTGGTCGGTACCGGCATCGAGGGCGTTGTTGCCCGCGATTCAGGTGCGGCGATTATGGCGAAACGTGCCGGTGTGATCGACCAAATCGACGCACAACGTATCGTTATTCGTGCGACCGAAGATTTGGAATTGGGCGATGCGGGTGTTGATATTTACCGTATGCGTAAATTCCAACGTTCAAACCAAAACACCTGTATCAACCAACGTCCGTTGGTAAAAGTGGGTCAAACCGTTGCAAAAGGCGAAGTTATCGCCGACGGTCCATCCACAGATATGGGCGAATTGGCGTTGGGTAAAAACGTTGTCGTGGCCTTCATGCCATGGAATGGTTACAACTACGAAGACTCGATCTTGATTTCTGAACGTATTGCACGTGACGACGTATTTACTTCGATCCATATCGAAGAATTCGAAGTTGCCGCACGTGACACGAAATTGGGCCCAGAGGAAATCACACGCGACATTCCAAACGTTGGCGAAGAAGCGCTGCGCAATTTGGACGAAGCGGGTATCGTTTACATCGGCGCAGATGTTCAACCAGGTGACATTTTGGTGGGTAAAATCACACCAAAAGGCGAAAGCCCAATGACACCCGAAGAAAAACTGCTTCGTGCGATCTTTGGTGAAAAAGCGTCTGATGTGCGTGACACATCCTTGCGCGTGAAGCCAGGTGATTATGGTACAGTGGTAGAAGTTCGTGTGTTCAACCGTCATGGTGTCGACAAAGACGAACGCGCGTTGCAAATCGAACGTGAAGAAGTTGAACGTTTGGCCCGTGACCGTGATGACGAATTGGCGATCTTGGACCGCAACATCTATGCACGTTTGAAAACTTTGATCATGGGTAAAACCGCGGTCAAAGGACCAAAAGGCGTTGCATCGAATTCTGTTGTGACCGAAGAATTGCTCGACAGCTTGACACGCGGTCAGTGGTGGCAATTGGCCATGGCCGAAGAAGCGGACGCCCAAATCGTCGAAGCGCTGCATGAACAGTACGAACAACAAAAACGTACTTTGGATGCGCGTTTTGAGGACAAAGTTGAAAAAGTCCGCCGTGGTGATGATCTGCCCCCAGGTGTGATGAAAATGGTCAAAGTTTTCATCGCCGTGAAGCGCAAATTGCAGCCAGGTGATAAAATGGCGGGTCGCCACGGGAACAAAGGTGTTATTTCACGCGTTGTTCCAATGGAAGACATGCCATTCTTGGCCGATGGTACACCTGTCGATTTCTGTTTGAACCCGTTGGGCGTTCCGTCCCGTATGAACGTGGGTCAGATCTTGGAAACGCATATGGGCTGGGCGGCGCGCGGCTTGGGTCTGCAAGTGGATGATGCATTGCAAGAATACCGTCGTTCGGGTGATCTGACACCTGTGCGCGAAGCAATGCGGATCGTTTATGGTGATGAAGTCTATGAAGAAGGCATCACAGGCATGGACGAAGATCAGCTGATCGAAGCGGCAAGCAACGTCACACGCGGTGTGCCAATTGCGACGCCTGTTTTCGACGGTGCGAAAGAGGCCGACGTCAACGATGCGTTGAAACGCGCGGGCTTTGACACATCGGGTCAATCGGTTCTGTTCGATGGTCGTACGGGTGAACAATTCAGCCGCAAAGTGACTGTTGGCATCAAGTATCTCTTGAAACTGCACCACTTGGTTGATGACAAAATCCACGCACGTTCAACAGGTCCATACAGCTTGGTCACACAACAGCCGTTGGGTGGTAAAGCACAGTTTGGTGGTCAGCGTTTCGGTGAGATGGAAGTTTGGGCATTGGAAGCATATGGCGCGGCATACACGCTGCAAGAGATGCTGACAGTGAAATCAGACGACGTCGCCGGCCGTACCAAAGTGTATGAATCGATTGTTAAGGGTGAAGACAACTTTGAAGCAGGGATCCCAGAATCCTTTAACGTGCTTGTCAAAGAAGTCCGCGGCCTTGGCCTGAACATGGAACTCCTGGAC
>Ga0181601_10001705_pt1 | contig 18888 bp, 17 predicted proteins | sample 041ome_8_FD_133020 | JGI IMG/M metagenome (GOLD analysis project Ga0181601, IMG submission 133020) | Coastal salt marsh microbial communities from the Groves Creek Marsh, Skidaway Island, Georgia - 041407BS metaG (megahit assembly) | ecosystem: Environmental > Aquatic > Marine > Intertidal zone...
GGTCTGCGGTTTCATAGGTTCTCCAAAGAAGTTGGTCGGTTAGGAACTGGCCCAAGGCCGGCGCGGCCCTGGGCACGACCACGACTCTGAACCCGGTCGTTTGTTGGATGGAGATCGCGAAATGGCCGATGCAAAAAACTCTTACAGGCTTGCCGCCCTTTGGGGTCTAAAAAACAGGCAGACTAGGCGTATACAAACCCATTCAAAGAGAGACGTATGAAAGAAGGTCAGGTCAGCGCCAGCCCGTCTTCGGTTATTCGCCAGTCCGATTACCGCCCCCCAAGCCACCGCATCACCGACTTAAAGCTCGACTTTGAGCTCGGGCTCGACGAGACCTGGCTGACTTCGGACTTTGGTTTTGAGCCGCTCCCGGGGCCTTCGAATCAAGGCTCAACCGATCTTTTACTTTCCGGCGATGGGCTTTGCCTTGAGGGCGCCTGGCTTAACGACCAGCCGCTTGCCGCCCAGGCCTTTCAGGCGTCGCCCGAGGCCTTTTGTTTAAAAAATGCGGGCGAGGGCCGGCTTCGTATTCGTACCCGGCTACAGCCTTCTGCCAACACCGAGCTTATGGGGCTTTACGCCAGTCGCGGCGGGCTGTACACCCAGTGCGAGTCCGAGGGCTTTCGGCGCATGACCTATTTCCTTGACCGGCCTGACGTGATGACGGTTTACACGGTGACCTTAAGGGCGCCGGCCGGCCTGTTTCCGGTGCTGCTCTCAAACGGCAATTTGGTGAAGGAGTACGAAGAGAACGGGCAACGCATTAGCGTTTGGCACGACCCCTTTCCGAAGCCAAGCTATTTGTTTGCCTTGGTGGCCGCCGACCTTCAGTGCCTAGAGGCCTTTGTGACCAGCCTGTCGGGCGCGCGCAAGCAGCTGCAGGTATACACCCGCCCGCAAGACCTGTGCCGCGCGGATTTTGCACTGCAAAGCCTGAAGCACTCGGTGGCCTGGGACGAGAGACGCTTCGGCCTTGAGCTTGACCTTGAGCGGTTCATGATTGTTGCGGTGCCCGACTTCAATTCGGGGGCCATGGAGAACAAGGGCCTCAACCTGTTTAACACCAAGTACGTTCTTGCCGACCCCGATACGGCCACTGACAAAGACTACGAGATGGTGGAGGCGGTGATTGGCCACGAGTATTTTCATAACTGGACGGGTAACCGCATAACCTGCCGTGACTGGTTTCAGCTCACCTTAAAAGAAGGCTTGACGGTTTTTCGTGACCAGGAGTTCACGGCCGATCGGCTGGCCGAGGGGCTAAGCCCCGAGCAGGCGGCTAGTGCCCGGGCCATTAAGCGCATTGAAGATGTCCGCACGCTGCGCACCCATCAGTTTCCGGAAGATGCGGGCCCCATGGCCCATCCCATTCGGCCCTTGCAGTACCAAGAGATTCGCAACTTCTACACGGCAACGGTTTATGAGAAGGGGGCTGAAGTGATTCGTATGCTGCAGAGCCTTCTTGGCCAAGAGGGGTTTCGTAAGGGCATGGCGCTCTATGTGGAGCGGCACGACGGCCGAGCGGCCACCTGCGAAGACTTTGTGAGCTCCATTCTTGATGCGAACAGCCGATCAGAGCTCTTCGAGCCCTTTATGCGTTGGTACTCGGCAGCCGGCACGCCTCGGGTTGGTGTCAGAAGTGATTGGGATGCGCAGCAGGCGAGGCTTACCCTCACGCTCACCCAGTCACTGCAGGCCGCTCAGCAGCCCCTGGTTATTCCAGTGCGTATGGGTCTTCTTAGTGAAGAAGGTGAGCAGCTTCTTGGTGACCAGGTGCTTTTGCTTACCGAGCCCGAGCAGTCCTTTGTGTTTGATCTACCTGCGTACAAGGGCAAGGCCGAACCCATTGCATCCCTGCTTCGGGGCTTTTCGGCGCCGGTGCAGCTTGAGCAGGGCTTAAGCGCCAAGGCCTTGCAGACCCTGGCTACGCACGACACCGATGCCTTTAACCGCTGGGAGGCCTGCCAACGCCTGATGCTTGCTCAGCTTATGCCCGATGCCACCGATGCCGAGGACCGCGAGGGACTTATACAGACGCTTTGGCGACTTGCAGCCGACCAAGCCTTAAGCGATGGGTTCAAGCTCTTGTGCCTCACGCCCCCCTCGGAGGCCTTGGTGGCCGAGCATTGGTCTTCGGAGGGTCATGCCATCGACCCCAGTGCCATTCGCAGGCGGCTTGAGGCCTTAAGGCTTGCCATGGCCCTTGCACTGGAGTCGGTGATGAAGCCCCTGGATACTCTGGTGGACGAGCCAGAGCAGGCTGAGCATTACCAGCCTTCTGGGCCGGCAGCGGGACGCCGAGCCCTTCAGCACTTGGCCCAGTCGCTTGTTACTTTGCTGAGCCCAAGCCTGGATCGCGCCGAGCAGCTTTTGAAGCGTTACCTTGCAGCAACGAATATGACGCGACGCATGGCCTGTCTTTCGGGCCTCGTAAGTCTTCAAGGCATTGCGCCTCAGCCTTGCCAGGCGGCCCTAGATGATTTTTTGAAGCACTACCACGATAACGACCTGGCCCTTGATAAATGGTTCACGGTGCAGGTTGCAACCGTTCGGCTGCATGACACCGAGGGGCTTGATCTTCTTGCCACAGTGCAAAGCCTGCTGCATCACCCGCGCTACGACCTGGGCAGTCCGAACCGTATTCGCTCGCTACTTGGCCCCTTCTTTATGCAGGTCTCGCCGGGCTTTCATCGCAGCGATGGCGCGGGCTACGTGCTTTGGCGTGAGCAGCTTGCAAGCCTGGCAAGCCGCAACAGTCAGCTGGCGTCGCGTCTGGCCCGATCGCTGGATCGCTGGCAGGCCTTTGAGCCGCAGCGTCGCCTGGCCATGCGTAAGGCCATTGAGCTTTTGGCGGAGAGCCCGGGCCTGCCTGCGGATCTGGCCGAGGTCTGTGGTCGATTCCTGGCCGATGTCACAGAATCGTCACGGTGAGGGTCTAGATTGGATTCTTAAGACCAGCTTTTTCGTGGCCGCCGACCATCCCTACCAACGAGACAAACGCCCCATGACCCAGCCCCCTTTAAGCTTTCAGCAGCGCGCCGACTTAGACCTTCTTGATAGCTACGACGAAGAGCTTGAAATGGAGCTTGATGACGACCGGCTCGATGCACTTTTGCTTGATGGCCCTCAGCAGAGTCCTTCCACCGATGGAGCCATCGACCGCCGACTTTATTTTCGCGAGCTCTTTCGGCTGCAAGGTGAGCTAGTGAAGCTGCAAGACTGGGTGGTTGAGAATAAGTTGAAGCTTGTTGTGCTCTTCGAAGGTCGCGACGCGGCGGGTAAGGGTGGCGCCATTAAGCGCATCACCCAAAGGCTCAACCCACGGGTAGCCCGTGTGGCAGCGCTTTCGGCGCCGAGCGAGCGTGAGCGAACCCAGTGGTATTTCCAGCGCTACGTCAGTCACCTTCCAGCCGGGGGCGAGATTGTTCTGTTTGATCGCAGCTGGTACAACCGGGCGGGGGTTGAAAAGGTGATGGACTTTTGCACCGATGACGAGTACGAGGAGTTCTTTCGAACCGTTCCGGAGTTTGAAAAAATGCTGGTGCGCTCCGGCATCATTTTGATTAAGTACTGGTTCTCCATTTCGGATGAAGAGCAGCACATGCGCTTCACCATGCGCATTAAAGACCCATTAAAGCAGTGGAAACTCTCGCCCATGGACCTTGAGTCGCGCAGGCGATGGGAGGCCTACACCAAGGCCAAGGAGCTTATGCTTGAGCGCACGCATATTCCCGAGGCGCGCTGGTGGGTGGTTGAGGGCAATGACAAAAAGCGCGCGCGTTTGAACTGCATGGTGCATCTTTTAAGCCAGATTCCTTACGGTGAAGTACCCCACGAGCCGGTCGTTCTGCCTGCCCGCGAGAAAAACCCCGATTACTTCCGTAGGCCTGTTCCTGCGGAAATGTTTGTTCCTTCGGCCTACTAACTTTAGGCCGGTTTGAGCAAGGCGTGGGCAAGGGCATGCCAGAACCTTGCCCCGATGGGAATGAGGCTGTCGTTGAAATCGTAGCTGGGGTTGTGCAAGGCGCAGGGCCCAAGGCCGTGGCCTGCCTCGCGGTGAGGACCGCTGAGGTCACCGTTGCCAAGAAAAATATAGCTACCAGGTCGCTCAAGCAGCATGTAGGCAAAGTCTTCGGCGCCCATGGTGGGCTCAATGGGAAAAATCACCTTGTTCGCACCGGCCAGGCCTCGCGCCACCGCGGCCGCCTGTTCGGTGGACTGAGGATGGTTAATGGTGGGTGGGTATTGGCGTTCAAAGCGAAGCTCGGCGGAGGCACCAAAGGCTGCAGGCAGCTGATCGCAAATGCGCTGCATGGTGTCTTCGATTTTGTCGAGTGCTTCAAGGCTGAAGGTGCGGACAGTGCCCTTCAGCTGGCATTGGTCGGGAATAACGTTGACCGCTTCGCCGGCCTTCACCTGGGTTACCGAGACCACCACGGCATCCACGGGCTTGGTGGTTCGGCTAACCAGCGTTTGAAAGGCCTGAATAAGATGGCTGGCCACAAGCACAGGGTCAATGCCTAGATGGGGCATGGCGGCATGCGCCCCTTTGCCCTTCACAAGAATTTCAAACTGATTACTTGAGGCCATCATGGGCCCAGGGTTAAAACCGAAGCTGCCCTCGGTAAGGCCAGGCCAGTTGTGAATGGCAAAGACCTGATCGCAGTCAAAACGCTTAAATAAACCGTCGTCAATCATGGCCTTGGCACCGCCTCCCCCTTCTTCAGCCGGCTGAAAAATAAGGTGCACGGTGCCGGCAAAGTCACGGTCGTTGACAAGAAGTTGGGCGGCTGCAAGCAGCATAGCCGTGTGGCCATCGTGCCCACAGGCATGCATCTTGCCGGCATATTGGCTGGCATGGGCAAAGCTGTTTTTTTCGGTCATGGGCAGGGCGTCCATGTCGGCCCGCAGCCCAATGGCCTTGCATAAGGCATTCGCACCAATGGGCTCGCGACCTCGAATGACTCCAACCACGCCGGTGCCCCCAATGCCTGTATGCACCTCGTCCACCCCTAGCGCTTTGAGCTCGTTGGCAACCAGCTCGGCGGTTTCAAACTCTTCGAACTTAAGCTCGGGTCTGGCGTGAATTTGTCTTCGGATAGCAGAAAAACGCTGAAGAGGATCGTGGGTGGCTGGCGCGTTCATGCTTGGATTATGGATGACTTGGCCAGGCTTGGGTGGATCGGGAAAGACAGGTTATTTCGAGTCGGAATCGACTGCCTTTAGGGCTCGATGCCACCAAACGCAATTCACCGCCCATGGCTTGCGCGGCTCGCGCGGCGATGGACAGTCCGAGCCCTGTGCCGGGCTTGTCGCCGCCCGCCTCGCCTCGGAAGAAGGCCTTAAAAAGCTTGCTCTGCTCGGCTTCGGGGATGCCCGGGCCTTGGTCGCAGACCTCTAAGGTTAAAAGGTCGCCCGTGTGCTGAAGATGAACGTCCACAGGCTTGCCATCGCTGTACTTAATGGCATTGGATAGAAGGTTTTGAACCACAAGACCAAAGAGCCTTCGGTCCAGCATGCACTCCCCTTGAAACGGGCTTGCCTGAAATCGCAAGGATTCAGGGGCCAGCGATTGGGCTTGGTACGCCCATTCCATGGCCTCCCGGCAGAGCGCCAGGGGCTGACACCAGCCTGGTTTGGCAATGGCCTCGAGCGACTCCAGTTGGTTGAACTCAAGGGCGTGGTCAAGGATGGACTGGATGCGCTGGACCGCATCAATAATTCCACTGAAGTAGCTGGCCATCTTTTTCTCGTGACGAGGGTCACGGGGCTGGCTTGTGACTTCAAGCAGATCTGCGCTTGTGGTGATCACGGCAAGCGGCGTTTTCAGCTCATGGCTCAGGATGCGAACAATGCGGCTTCGCAAAATGGCAAGTTCGCGTTGTTGTTCAGCCAGTTGACGTGCCTCGTCCTCGGCCTTTTGTTGGGTCTCCACATTCGAGATGGCCCCCACCAGCATGGCATCTTCGCCTTGCAGGTGATGGACCATGCGCCCCCGAAAAAGTACCCATAGCCAGTCGCCATGTACCTTGCGCAGCCTGACCTTAAGGTGAAGCTGGTCATCGGGGTCTGCAATGGCTTTATTAAAGGCTTCACGAAAGCCATGCAGGTCTTTGGGGTGCAGGCGTACTTCCAACTCTTCCAGACTCGTGATGCTGTAGGCCGCGCTGGTGCCCAGCAGCTTGTTGAGATGAGGCGAAATAAAAAGTGCCTGCGCCTTGGGCTGCCAAGACCAGATGCAGTCCTGGGTGGCCGCCACCGCCGCCTCGAAAATAGACTTCTCAAGGGCAAGCTCGTCGGTCAGTTGGTCGGCCTTGATATTGAGTCGTTCGTTGGCAAGGGCAAGGGCCTCTGCGCGTTTTCGATTGGCATCTTCAAGCCGATGGTCAAAGACTGAGACCACAATGCCCGTGATATTGACCGTGAGCAAAATAAGAAAAATAGAAGTCGCAAGGCCAACATGCTCGCCAAAGGCTGAGGACAAGGTGGCAAGGTCTTTGTTAAGCGTTGTAGGGGCGGCGCAGACCGTTCCGTCTAGAAACACCGTGCCTGCCATGGCCGAGTAGTGCATGCCCGAGGCGGCAAGCCCAAGGGTGACACCAATGACCAGCAGTCGACTCCAACGCGGAGTCTTGGCAGAGGCCATGGCGGAGCGTAGGAACCGAAAAGCCAACAGACTGGTTAGAAAGGCAACCAGACCTGCAAGCCAAAAGCTCCAGTCGGCGTAGATGGGACGTGGGCTGACCATAACGGCTGTCATGCCCGAGTAGTGCATGGCCACAATGGCGCCTGCTGAAAGCGCAGCGGCGCCCCATTCAAGCGGCCAGGCCATCTTGGGTCGCGTGCTTACCCAGACAAGGCCAAGCCCTGCGCCCAGGGCTGGTAAAAATGACAGGGCGGTGAGCCCAGGCTCAAACTGCAAGACGAAGGGCATCTTTACAGCCACCATGCCAATGAAGTGCATGGACCAGATGCCGGCAGCAAGACTTAGTGCTGCACCAAGCCCCCATAGTCGCCGCGCAAAGGGCCTGGGTGCGCGGCCCGCACGGACAGCCAGCGCTGCAGCCGTCATGGCTGATAGGCAGACCGCAAGAACGGAGAGGCTCACTAACAAGGGTTGATGGGTGAGCGTCATGGTCGTTACACTGCCAGCCAATGAGAGTCCTGATTGTTGAAGACGACCCAAGCCTTCGGCCTCTGCAGCGTGAACTGGTGGAGTCTTTGGGCCATGAGGTGGATGAAGCCACCAATGCAGTCGATGCCCTTGCCATGCTTAAGGGTGATCCCGAGATTGAGCTCGTGCTGCTTGATCTGGGGCTGCCGCCTGATCCGCAGGGAATCTCCGAGGGGGTTCGTTTCTTGAAAGAGGCCCGGCTTTGGAATGCCTTCTTGAAGGTGGTGGTGGTCACTGGCCAGAGTCATGATGACGCCCTGTTGACCTGCGTGGAGGAGGGGGCCTTCGATTTCCTGACCAAGCCTTTTCGGCAGGCTCAGGTGAAGGCTGCTCTGCAAAGGGCGGTTCTTTTTAGTCAGTCTGAGAAGACACTGCGCTCGCAAGATCGAAAATTCTCCGTCATGGTGGTGGCCGATGCCTCTACCGAGGAGGGTCTAAAACAGGCACGCGAGGAGGTGATTGAGCGCCTGGTTCGGACAGTACTGGTGGACACGGGCTTTAACGTCTCTGAGACGGCCCGACGCTTGAATATCAGCCGGGAGCATCTCTGTTACTACATTAAAAAGTATGGCATTCAGCGGCCGGATTCCGAGCTGTTTTAGGCGGTTATGGGTCTGACATGTCAGGCTTTCTGACATGGCCAAGGCCTTAGAAAAGAAACTCTGACCTTTTTTCTTGCAATTACTTCCTTCCGGGCCTTGCGATTATGGTGCAACGCACAATATAATTCGTTCGAAGGATGCGCTAAGCGCTTTATATAAGGCTCGTCCTTCTGCTGTGATGCGTCAAAAGTCCCTTAAATTGGGTTCGATAGACCAGACCAGCAGGCTTAGGAGGTCTTTTTTAACCCTATCTAATTGATCAAGGAGTTTCACCATGAACCAGACTATCGTTACCCCCGAGCATTTCCTTTCTGCCATCAAGAATGCCAACGCCGCCATGGCTCAGCTGGCTGCAACCTCGTTTGATGCCATGGAAAAGCAGATTGACCTGAACCTAAAAACAGCGCGCGCTTCGTTGGCTGACGCTGCTGAGGCTTCCAGCCAGATGCTCGGCGTGAAGGATGCTCAAGAGCTTTACGGCGTTGCCCAAGGTGCTGCACAGCCCGCCGCTGCCAAGGTCACCGGTTATGCCCGTCAGGCCTATGACATTAACGCAGAGACCGCCTCGGAAGTGGCACGTCTTGCTGAAAAGCAAGTGGCTGACCTGAATAAGTCCATGGCCGGCATGATTAACGAACTCTCCAAGACGGCTCCTGCAGGAACCGAAGGCGTGATTGCTCTTATGAAGTCAGCCTTTAGCGCGACCAACACGGCTTATGACGCCATGAACAAGGCTTCTAAGCAGGTTGTTGAAATGGTTGAGGCCAATGTTGAGGCCGTTGCTAAAGCCGGTGAGACGGTTGTCTCGCCTGCAGCCAAGGGCCGCAAGCGCGCTGAGTAATTTATTGGTCGTTCACAAAGGCTTAGCGGGGTTGATAGCCCAGCTCTAAAACTCGCTGCCTTTGTCTTAAAAGCCGCTCACGGGTGATGACCTCGCCCGAGCGGCTTTTTTCTTGCAAGCCCACCTCAAGCCATGCCAGCAAAGGCCGGCGCCAGCCTTGCCCCTCGGCCTGACTCACCCCAGAAGGCCAGAGAAGGCCGTCGGGCCAGCCATAGCGACGCAGCAGGGCAAGGGCTAGCAGCTTAGAAAAAGGGCCTGCCTGAGCTTGCGCCGCGGCGACACCTTCAGAAAGAATGGCCGCAAGCTGCGCCTCGGTTGGCTGGGCCTGACCCTTTAGAGCGAGGAGTTGGGCAATGGCGCCTCCGAGCCTTTGGTGTGTAGTGGGAAGTTTTGGGACATTGCCTGGCTGCAGTTCGCCGTTCAGCAGGCGCGCATAGGCCTGGTCGGCCTCAGAGGCATCCTGGGCAAGGGCATCGAAGGCGGTACAGCGCTGAAAGTTCAGGCCTGCAATGGCTGCCGCGCATTCTGTAAGAACTGCCTTGGCAATAAGCTCGGCCCTGCCGGTCTGGCTTAAGAGCTGGATAGCCCTCTGATACTCAATGGCCGACCGACGCGAGTCGCCTTCAAGGTGCGCCTGACTGCCGCGGGCCATGGCCGTCTGGGCGGCCGATAAGAAGCCTGGCGGGCTGGGTTTGCCTGCGCAGGCTGAAATGAGAAGGCTCGCGGCGAGGGCAAGGCTCAGCAAAACCACTTTTGAATGAACCTGAGTCATGGAAGGGCAAGTCCTTTCTCGGGGTCCTGCGATAAAGGCCAGACCCTCTGAACATCGCGCATTAGCTCATCGGCTGTTCTTAGGCTCGCTTCAACCTCGTATCGAAGTAGCTCGAGATCCTGGCTTGCCGCCCGCACATTGCGCGTAATGGCTTTGGTGTCGTCAAGCACAGCGTCCAGCTTGGTCAGGCTTTCCTGCGCCTTACGAAGCGTGGCCTCTGTGGCCTGAATGGTCTTGTTGACGGACTCCAGGGTGCTGGTGGGCGCGTCAGCCGGCCCGACGATGGACGCGCTGGCTGTGGTGCTGCTGTTGGTGCTGGATGGCCGAAGACCCAAGACCTTCTCATTGGTCGCAGCGATGAGCTGTTGAAGATCGCCAATGGCCTCTTGCAGTTGGTCGGCCCCTTGCGTGTTGCCCATAAGGACAGCCAGTGCCCCGCGATTGCTCGCAAGTCGCTGGCTGGCGACTTCAATTGCCTCTAAGCTACGGACAAGAGGCGAGTTGCTACCGGTAAGGGTTTGTAGGTTTTCAAGCAGTTCGCGGGCCGTGCCCGCCACCTTGGGAATGTCCGCCGTGGCATCGCCTCGTAGTAAAGGCCGAACCGCGCCATCGGGAAGCAGGGGATCTTCAAGAATGCCCGAGTAGGCCTTTAGTTTTGTGCCACCTAGCAAGTTGCGCTCAAGCGTAAAGACGCTCGATACCTTTAGCCAGTGGGCCTCGGACTGCGGGATATCCACCTCGATATGGGCATTACCATCCTCGCCGAGCCGAATGCGTGTCACCCGTCCAAGTTGAAAACCGGCAAAGGTTAGGCTCATGCCTACGGTGGCACCCTCGGAGTCGTCTGTAACAAGAGTGAGTCGCTGGCTTGACTCAAAAGCCCCCCGTGCATGCAAGATAAAGACAATGGCACCCACAAGCAACAAAGCAGTAAGCCCAATGAGAAACTTGGCGCGGCGGCCGACCTGCTCGTCGGTAAGCACGGTCATGCGTAGTTCCCAACCAGCGAGACGACTTCAACCAAAAGCAAAAGAGCAATAAGCCGTGTGAAGGCCTGAAGCTCGTTGGCCTTGGCAAGGCCCGCAGGCAAAAGGGCCACCGCAAGGCTGAAGGCCAGGGTTTTAAGTAAAAAGATAAAGGACATGGCGGGTGTGAATATTTTGCCAATCGCGCCAATGTAGCTTGCAAGGCCCCATGGAGAGAGGCCATAAACCATAAGGTAGGCAAGCGTTGCAGCCAGAAGGCTGGCGAGTCCTGTGAAGAGCAGGCTGGCAAGCAGGCCCGCCCAGGCCTGGGCGATATCGGTGTGGTTCGTGCGGTCAGGAAGGCTGATGCGCAGTGCCACGAGGATGGCCGAGTAAAGCGGCAAGAGTTCGAGTACCAAGGTTCGAACCAGAACCTCCAATGCAAATTCGGAGAGGCCATAGCTTTGCGCGGTGACTGTAACGATACGAATGATGACAAGGCTGAGCAGGCTTGATAAAAAAAGAAAGCCGGGTAGAACGGGTAGGCATCGTTCGGCGATTGCTCTTTGAGCAGCGGGCCAGGACCTTGCGTCTTGGTAGGTGGGTAGAGCAAACATACGAACGAAAAGTTTGGCCATTTCAAGACTGGCATGACCGGTCTGATGGAGCCAGTTCAGTTGCATCATTGCGGCGCGAAGTAATCGGGCACGAGGCGGTGCGAAATTTTGGGTGGGCGTTTCAGAACCCTGGTTTTCTGGCTTTCTGATCTCTTGCTTGGTGATTTGCCTGCCTTCACGCTTGGAAGCTTGATGGCTTGCTTGCGCACGGGCTTATACGGAACAAGGCTTAGCAGGTGTTGGATGCAGTTCAGTCGGGCCTTGTGTTTTTCGTCGGCCTCCACCACATACCAGGGGGCCTCGGGAATATCGGTGGCCTGCATCATGTCGTCCTTGGCGATTGAATAACTGTCCCAGTGGTTGCGCGACTCAATGTCAATGGGGCTAAGCTTCCAGGTCTTCAAGGGGTTCGAGGCACGTTCTTGAAATCGTTTCTCCTGCTCCTCTTGGCTAACCGAGAACCAGTACTTCACTAGTTGAATGCCCTCGGCCACAAGTAAACGCTCGAAGTACGGGCATCCCAATAAGAAGGTATGTAACTCGTCGGGGGAGCAAAAGCCCAGCACCCGCTCAACCCCCGCACGGTTGTACCAGGAGCGGTCAAACAGAACGATTTCCCCATGGCTTGGAAGGTGCGCCACATAGCGTTGAAAATACCACTGGCCGCGCTCACGTTCGTTTGGTTTTGGAAGGGCCGCAACACGGCAGACTCTGGGGTTCAGCGCCTCGGTAATGCGCTTAATGGAGCCACCTTTACCCGCAGCATCCCGGCCCTCAAAAATAACCACCAGGCGGGCTCTGGTTGCCACCACCCATTCCTGCAGCTTGACCAGTTCAATTTGAAGTCGCAATAGTTCTTTTTCATAGACTTTCTTGGGTAGTTCTGTCATGAGGTCTCCTTGTTCGATCTTCGATTTCTTGAAAAGGCGTCTTGGCGCGACCTTTTTTTACAGCCTACTTCATGCCAATAAGAAAGCCCTGGGCAAGCGAAAGAAATCGGTCTTGGTGATGACTGGGAAGTTCTTGTTGGCCAAGCGCCCTTTGCAGGGTCGTAAGCATAACGGCCTGATCGTGGTCGTTGCCAAGCTGGTCTTGTGCCTTGGCTGCTCTGCGAGCATCTTCGGCCAGCGAGGCGTCTGCACCGAGTTTTAGTAACACCGGGCTGGCATAACGCAGGGCCTTGTAGCCTAGGCGAAGCCGGTGCAGGTTCTCATCGGTCGGCTCGAGCTTGGCCCGTTTTTTTATTCGGCGTCGAAACAAGGCCGCCTGCTGATTGGCAAAGGTCTGCGCTCCGGGCAGCCCAACATGCCCCTTAAGGCTGTTAGCGAACTGAAAGACAGTAAGAACGAAACGTCGGCAGTCGTGCTGCAAAAGCCTTTGGCGTAGAGACTCTCGAACTCTGCTGGTCTGCTCGGAAATGGCCACGGCCGCTGCTGTGACCGCGGCATCAAAGCTGAGTTGGCTCTCTAGGGGGCGAAGCAATTTCTCTTCGGCAACATCAAGGTCGCGCAGCTCACCCAAGGCGTCAGCAAGCTCGGAGGCCTTTTCTTCAAGCCTTGCGCTTGGATCGACAAGGCCTGCAGCAACAAGCAGTTTAAAGAGGGTGCGAATTTGGCGTAAGGCCACACGAGCCTGATGAGGGCCCTCGGGGTCTTGGGTTTCAAGAACTCGGATAAGCTCTTGGCTAAGCCTGTCGACTGCGATTTGCAGATGCAGGCTTAGAACATCGCTGGTGCTTGGGGACTGCGGCTCGGGTGACTTGGTCAGACCCAACTTTCTTGGGCTACCCTTCGCCTTACTGCTGGGCCTGGCACCCTTGGTTTTGCGGAGGTTTGAGGCCGCGAGCTGAAAGCCTCGTTCCGCCTTTGAGCGGGGCTCTATATAAGCCTTCAGTTCCAGTGTTTCTAAATGGCTTGATAGAGATTGCGCTGCCTCAAAGAGGTCGTCCAACTGGCCGGCGTTGAGCTCGAGCTCCAGTTCGGTGAAGGCCTGCTGCTGATCCGACGCGCGAAGGATGCCCTGGTCGAAGGCCAGTTCAATCTGGCTTCGCCCCCATGCAAGACCCCAGGTCTGGCGCCTTACCTCAACCTGAAACTGCTCTTCCAGCGTCTCCAATTCGAGAAGTGTTGTTACCTCAGAGCGTTTTAGGCCTAAGGCCAGAAGTTGTTCTTTGCTTGGAAGCCCCTCTGTCAATAGGCTGGGCCGTGGGCTAGCCTGTCGTTGGGCAAGCCGGTGGTTGAGTTCAAGCCGCTCAAGGCCAGTCGATTCGGCCTTGAAGGTTTGAACCCAGCTTCCAGACTCTCGCCGCAGGCGCAGGCCCATTCGGCTTCGGGCAAGAAGCCCAGTCGGGGTATCGAAATAATGTGCAACCAGCAGTTGGCGGCGGGCCTTAAGTCCAGTAAGTGCTGACCAGCCGCTAAGGCTGCGGGCGGTTAATGGTGTCTTGGTGTCAAGTCCAAGGCAGATTTCGATCTCTTTCATAACTGGTGCTAATTATGGTCTTTTTGAAGCAAAGCCGGTCCCCCAGTCCTTCAAAATGCGTTGTGACTCATTCTTATCGCTTTATAGCGTTCTCCGTCGTGCTGTCCGTAGCCTTGTTATCGAATACTCGAGGCGCTAACAGCCAGTCGATGCTTGATGAGGTGGTTGTGAGTGCAAGCCGCTCTGAGCAAAAGGCCTTTGATGCCCACGGATCGATTGATGTGGTGAATAGACAGACCATCGAGCGTTCGGGCCCACAAATTAATTTGAGTGAAGCCCTTGGTATGACCCCGGGTATTTTTGTTGCCAATCGCAATAACCTTGCCCAAGACCTTCAAGTCTCCATTCGTGGCTATGGAGCTCGCGCGCCTTTCGGTGTTCGGGGCGTTCGGCTTATGGTGGACGGCCTTCCCCAGAGCCTGCCCGATGGTCAGGGGCAGACGTCACAGTTTGCTGCCACTTCCGCCTCACGTATTGAGGTTCTTAAAGGACCGGTTGCATCGTTGTACGGCAATGCGAGCGGTGGTGTACTTCAGGCCTTTACGCGCGAGCCCTCTGAAGATCCCGAACTCTTGTTATCGGGTTTCATGGGGTCTGACAATTTGTACCGGTCGTCATTTCAATATTCTGACACACGAGGCGACTACGGCTTTGTGGTGGACTACGGACTTTTGAGTTACGACGGTTTTCGAGAATACAGCGAAGCCAAGCGCAGCCACCTGAACAGCAAGCTCGTTCTGAAAGGCGAGGACCGCAAGACCAACTTTATTTTTAATGTGCTCGATCAAACCAAAGGGGAAGACCCTGGCAGTCGAAAAGATAGCGAATTTAACGAGGCCTCAGCATTTAAAGCACCAGATAATAACGAGACAAATGGCGCCGGTAAAACTTATCGGCAGAGCATTATTGGCGCGGTCCACGAGCAGAGAGATGCCGACTTAGGTAGCTTCCAGGCTCGAGCCTATGTCTCAACTCGAGATCTTGATAATCCATTGCCAACCGGTAGGTCTATCTTTATTGACCGTGTCCAGTGGGGTGTTGGCATTCAAAATCAGCGAGATAGTAGCTTCGCAGGTATCTCGACAAGGGTAAGTCTTGGTTTTGAGTTTGATCACTTTAGTGATGATCGTCAGACGGGTCAGTCGAGTGTAGAGGCTCGTCGGGATAATGTCTCCACTGGGTACGGCCTTTGGGGGCAGGCTGAATTCTTCCCGAGTGAACTTTACAGCCTTGCGGCCGGAGTTCGAATGAGCTCTGTTTATCTTATGGCAACAAACGACGCCTTAGATCCTGCAGATACCAGTGGGGGGAGCCGACGATATGCCGGAAACGCTCTCTACCTAGGGGGTACTCGGCATCTTGGAGAGGCAACCAACTTATACGTCACAGTCGGAACGTCATTTGAAACCCCTAGCCTTAATGAGACGTTGTACACCTTAGGTGCTACTAACGGAGTCGAGCAGTTTAATCGCGAAATTGATCCGGCTCGATCTGTTCAGTGGGAGCTAGGCTTAAAAAACCGTAGGAGTGGAGGAAGCTTTGCCCAAGCGGCGGTTTTTGGTGCTGAAACAAAAGACGACATCGTCCCCCGGTTTTTGTCCACCAGCAATTCGGTCTGGCAGAACGCAGACACACGCAGAATTGGATTTGAACTTTCTGTCGGCCAGAGTTTGGCACCGGGTCTTCACGCGGGAATCTCTGCACAATGGATTAAAGCCGAGTTTGTTAATTCGTTGTCAGTTTTTCGGCGAACGGCGGGAGCGCTTGTGCCAGTCTCTGTGGCTTCGGGCAACCGTATTCCAGGCATTCCGCAAGACCGCGTACAGGCCGAACTCACCTGGTCGACAAAGTCAACTAAGCCAAGCGTGGGTCAACCTTCTCGCTATGTAACTCTTCAATTTATTAGCCTGGGTGACATCGATGTAAATTCAGACAATAGTGAGTCAACCGATCGCGCGCAGCTATGGAACCTCCGTTTTGGGTCACGCTATTTGGCCCTCGATGGGGAGATTACAGTGCAATTGGCTGTTGAAAATATTACCGACAAGCTCTACGCAGGCTCGGTAGTCGTGGACCAGGCTTTTGGGAACTATTACGAGCCAGGCGCACCGCGCCAATACCTTTTGGGCCTGCAATACAAGCGAATGATGTAAAAAGGAGGGCGTGAACGCCCCTCAATCTTTTAACGCGCCGCACGCGGACCCTCATAACGCTGGGCCTAGCCCGCTCGACCGCGCTCGTCGGCTATGCGTTGCCCCGATGATGGACTGGACGACACGGCATTGCCGATTCTTTCATAGGCTTCTTGCGCCCAATGCACTGCTTTACACCGAGATGGTGACGGCTGCAGCCGTTATTTACGGCAAACGTGACCGGCTGCTTGGCTTTGATACTGCCGAGCATCCGGTGGCCTTGCAGCTTGGTGGCTCAGACCCAAGAGCTCTGGCAGAGGCTGCGGCGATTGGCCAGGCGATGGGCTATGACGAAATCAACCTGAACTGCGGCTGCCCAAGTGATCGCGTGCAAAAAGGGGCCTTCGGTGCCTGCCTTATGCGCGAGCCTGCCCTCGTGGCCGACTGTCTTCAGGCCATGCGCGAGTCGGTGACGGTGCCCGTAACCGTTAAGCATCGTATTGGTGTTGACGACGAGAATGACTATGCATTTCTTTCCCGGTTCGTTGAGCCACTCTATTTTCGGGGATGCCGTGTTTTTATTGTTCATGCGCGTGCCGCCCTTTTAAAGGGACTAAGCCCCAAAGAGAACCGTGAGATCCCACCGCTTCATTACGAGCGGCTGAAGGCTTTGAAGCAGGACTTCCCTAAGGCCCAATTTATTTTAAATGGAGGTCTTACCGATGCCACCGCGGTTCAATGGCTCGAAACGCTGCCCGCCGATGGCCTCATGATTGGACGTGCCGCCTACCATAACCCCTGGCTATTAAGGGACTTGGATGCGCTGGTTTTTGGTGAAGACGCTGCGCGTCCGGCCGATAGGAGGGAAGTCATTGAGCCCCTGCAGTCCTACTTTGAGAAAGGCCTCTCGGAGGGGGTTCCAGCAACCGCCATGACCCGCCATTGGCACGGCCTTTTCCATGGACAGCCTGGCGCAGTGGTCTGGCGCAGGGCGATGGCTGAGGGACGCGCGCCTGCAACCGTTACAGCATAAAACTCGGGTACCCTTTTAAGTTCTTACCAACTCTCACGGAGGACTGCAGATGAAAAAAGCAGCAATATTCGTGAGCCTAGTCGTTTTGGCGTCTGGCTCTTTTTCAGTTCCTAACATCGCATTTGCGAAAAAGAACACGGTCTGGTGTGTGGTTGACCAGAAGTCTGGGGACTATTCCAGCGATTGCCACAAAGTAAAGGGCGACTGTGAAAAGGCCGCCCGCGAAACAGCCAAGAAAAAGGGCGGCCGCTTCACCTGCGGCGCCAACATGGGCTAGTACTTAGCGATCAATAATGTTCATCATCGGCGGGCAGGTGTAGCCGGGCGCTACACTTTCGCTTGCCGGTTTGCCATTTGGGCATTTGTAGATGCAGGACGTGTGGCCATTGGGGTTCTTAATGCGCTCGCTGATGTAGCAGTTAATAGTCTTCTTTTTAAGCTGCGTCTGAGCCATTGCAGTGGACGCAGCGCCCAAACAAAACACGGCCATCCAAGCCGTCGCGAGGGTCTGAGTAATACGAGAGGTCTGGGGCATGAAAACGTCCTTATCTTTTGTTGCGAAATGGCGGGATGTTGGCGCCTCCGGCACGAATCGAACGTGCGACCCTCCCCTTAGGAGGGGGATGCTCTATCCACTGAGCTACGGAGGCCCGAGGTTTAAGAGTACCTATTTTTTCAGAGGCTCGTCACCCGGTGAGCCTTGCTGACCATCGTTAACCAATGGGTTTGGCCTGTTTCTTTTGCTCTCGCTTTAGGCGCTGCATAGCAAGCAGGATGGCACCGCAAAGGGCAAGGCCTAGAACAAGCCATCCCAGGGCTAGCCAACGCTCAGAAACACTGGGTGAGACAATTCGAACAAGTGCCTCGCAAAGGTAAAGCCATATAAGCAGCGACATCCATTGGTAGGTGTAGACCTTCGCCCGTGCCAGGCCAGGCATGGCAGCAGCCAGTGGAACGACCTTAAGCCACAGCCAGGAACCCTCGCGTACAGGGTCAATGAAAGACTCCCAAACCAGGCCATAAAGAACCATCAGCCCACAGACCAGAACGCTGATGCGGACCAGGCCAGGCTCGAGCTTGGCCTTTAGGGGGGAGGGCGTGATAAAGGTTGGTTCGATGGGAGGCTGGGCGTGGGCGGCGCCTGGATCGGGCTGGCTCACGCCGTCGCTCTCCCTCTTAGGCTCAGGCTTGTAGTTGCCACGCGACGGCCAAGGGCATGGGCAAGCCTCAACTCTTCTGGACTGACCGGCTGTTTACCGTCACTACCTGCCCAGTGCGAGGCCCCATAGGGCGTCCCTCCAGAGCGGGTGGCGGAAAGGTCGGTCTCGCTGTAGGGCAGGCCTACCAAAAGCATGCCATGGTGCAAAAGGGGCAGCATCATCGACAGCAGAGTTGACTCTTGCCCTCCGTGCAGACTTCCCGTGCTGGTAAAAACAGCCGCGGGTTTGCCAACCAAGTCACCGGCAATCCAGCTGTTCAGGGTTCCATCCACAAAATACTTCATAGCGGCTGCCATATTTCCAAATCTTGTGGGCGAGCCAATAATGAGACCGTTGCACTCCTTAAGATCGTTGGGCTCGGCGTAAGGAGGCCCGGTGTCGGGAACGGGTGGTTCGGTTGCCTCGTGGTTGGCCGAGACCGCTGGCACGGTGCGCAGTCGAGACTGGCAGCCGGGCACGGAATCGACACCATCGGCAACGGCTCGGGCAAGCTCCAGGGTGCTGCCATGTCGACTGTAGTAAACCACTAAAATCTCAGAGTGCGTCATGGGCCTATCATAGCGAGGAGTCTCGACTAAACAAGGACCTCCACGAAGGGGCGTTTAATCACTAGAGGAGAAGGCCATGCAGGTTCGTGACATTCTTAAATACAAAGAGCCGATGCTCTTTAAAACCTCGCCAGAGGATTTACTCTCGGATGCCGTGGTGACGATGGCCGATGAAAACATCGGCTCTCTGGTGGTGCTCTCACAGGGCCAGCTTGCAGGCATGCTGACCTTTCGCGAGATTCTTGTGGTGCTTGCTAAGCGTCAGCGCGAGCAACGCACAGGTCCAACGCCCACCATGTCCGAAATTACAGTGGCAGAGGTCATGAATCCCAAGCCCACCTGTTCACATCCCGACATGACCGTCGATGAACTGCGCACAATTATGAATGCCTGTGGCGAGCGCTACCTGCCTGTGGTGGAGGCCGATAAGTCGGTGCTTGGTGTGGTCTCTTTCCATGATGTTGCCCGTGCTGTTCTCGAGGCCCAGAAATTCGAAAACCAGA
>Ga0181601_10001711_pt1 | contig 18854 bp, 23 predicted proteins | sample 041ome_8_FD_133020 | JGI IMG/M metagenome (GOLD analysis project Ga0181601, IMG submission 133020) | Coastal salt marsh microbial communities from the Groves Creek Marsh, Skidaway Island, Georgia - 041407BS metaG (megahit assembly) | ecosystem: Environmental > Aquatic > Marine > Intertidal zone...
CCCACGCTCACCCAGAATTCCGAATCCGGATCGAGCGCGCCGCGCACCTGCGGCAGGATATTGGCGTGGAAATGCTGTGCGGCGTCGATTGGCGAGGACGGCCAGTCCATGCCGGTGAAATCGAGCTCCACCATCAGCGGCGTTCGCGCACCAGCGTGATGCCGATCTTCTCGTCCGCTTCGGACAGGGCCAGCTTCACGATCTTCACGCTCACCTGTTCCACCCGGTCATCCTGCAGGAACAGCGTTTCGCACACGTGGTCTGCCACCGCCTCGATCAGCTTGTAATGCGTATCGCCCAAGCTTTCCGAACAGGCGAACTTCAGGTCCATGTAGTTCTTGGAGGCATCAAGCGGCGTTTCGGGATCATAGTGATCCTCCACGCGCAGTTTCACTTGCACCGTGAACTGGAGCGGCTGCGGCTGGCCTGTCTCTTCGGAATAGATACCGGTGTGGATATCATGCACGAAGTCGGCGAGTTCGAGGATGAGGCTTTCTGCCATGCGCGCGCAGATGGCAAAGCGGCGCGCGCTTGGCAAGCATGGATGCGCGTTGCGGGACCCAAGGGCGGTGTTGACGCGCGTGCCGGATTATGAGCTGATCGCGCGAGAAAGACTGTTTGGAGAAGGATCAACCATGGCTAGTGCACCTGCTGACAACGCATTGGAAAACGAGAAGGCACAGAAGTGGATCGGCTGGCTGTGCAACTTTGTGCTCGGCGGCGCGATTCTGATTATCGTGGTGGCGCTGGGTGCCCTCACCCTTGCCCGCTATGACATCATCGGCAAGCTGCCCGGCTTCATGACCTTCATGCAGACGCTGCAGCCTTCCGTCGTGATCGCCCTGCTTGCCTTCCTGGCGCTGATGCTGACGGTGTGGCGCAAGGCCAAGGGTCGCTGGAAGGCGGGCGTGGCAATGGCCCTCTCGCTCGGCCTGCTGCTGGTGATGTACACGCAGGTGATGATGCCGGGCGGCAGCGTGCCGCCGATCCACGACATCACCACCGATATGGAAGACCCGTCCCAGTTCGTCACCAAGGATCGCCCGGAAACCAGCACCGGCCCCTTCAGTATCGAGGAATGGCGCGCCTTCCACTCGCAGGCCTATGCCGATGTCCAGCCGATCGTGATCTCCAAGGACCCGGCGCAGGTGCTGGGTGATGCCCGCGCGCTGATGGAAGAGCGCGGCTGGGACGTGGATTATGTCGATGCCGCGACGGGCCATGTCGAAGGCACCGCCTATGCCGGTTACCTGAAGTTCCGTGATGACGTGGTGGTGGAAGTCACCCCCGTCGCTGACGGATCAAGCCGGGTGGACATGCGCTCTGTCAGCCAGGTGGGCGTGAGCGACCTTGGCTACAACGCCGCGCGCATCAAGGCCTTCCTGGGCGACCTGCAGGCAATGTGATGGCTGGCTGGCCGCCCGTCGACAAACGGTGGGGCGGTCAGTCATTCCTCCAGCGGGCGAAGATGGCGGTGGGCAGCAGCCGCCCTTTGCCGTCATTGGCGCCCTCGCCTTCCTCGCGCACGGCCAGTTCGCCATGCTCCACGGTGCCGGGCAGCCCCGCGAAAACCTCTGCCATCAGCCCGCCGATGGCCAGCGATGACATGCGCACGGCATAGACGGTGAGGAAGCAGAACCGGCTGTCTGCATCGAGCAGCTCGCGGCAATCGCCGACAAGACCCGCCAGGCTTTCCTCCAGCATCCAGCGCTCGTTCTTCGGCCCGCGCCCGAACTTGGGCGGATCGAGGATGATCCCGTCATAACGCTTCTCGCGTCGCACTTCGCGCGCGGTGAACTTGCTCGCATCGTCGATCATCCAGCGGATCGGGCGATCTTCCATGCCGGACAGCGCGGCGTTTTCGCGCGCCTGCGCCACAGATTTCTTGCTGGCATCGACATGGGTGACAGGGCCGCACTGGCTCAACGCCAGCGAACCAACGCCCGTATAGCCGAACAGGTTCATCGTCTGCGCGTCAGCCTTGCCTTTCAGCATCGCCCGCATCCACTCCCACACCGGGGCCATGTCGGGGAAGAAACCGAGGTGGCGGAAGGGCGAGCATTGCGCGGTGAAGGTCACGTCGTTCCACGAAAGCGGCCAGCCTTCGCGCGGCACGTCGCGGCTGAACTGCCAGCGGCCGCCGCCGTCCTCGTCAGACCCCGGCACGAATTCGGCGTGGGCATCCCAGTCGACAAGGCGCGGCGCCCACATCGCCTGCGGCTCGGGCCGGATGAAGCGGAACGGGCCATAGCGCTCGAGCTTGCGCCCGTGGCCACTGTCCACCAGCCCGTAATCGGGCCAGGCGGCACCTTCCATGACAATGGGACTGGCGGCGAGCTGAGCCATCAGGCGCTCTCTGTCGCGCGCTCCGCCACGAACGCTGCCACAGCGTCATAATCACCCGGCAGCTCGACCAGCGCTTCCTGCCGCTCGAACAGGTCGCCCACGCGCGAAGGCAGGCCCGGGCGCGAACCGGTGGCGCGTTCCACCGCGTCAGGGAACTTGGCGGGATGCGCGGTTGCCAGCGTTACCACCGGCACTGACGGGTCAATGCCCGCCTCGCGCGCGGCGTGGAGGCCGATGGCGGTGTGCGGATCGATCGTCTCGCCGCATTCCTGGTATGCCCAGGACATCGCCCGCGTCATGGCGTCTGCATCAGTGCGGCACGAGGTGAACAGTGCTGCTGCCCCTTCGCGCTGGGCATTGGTGAGCTGCATCGCCTTGTTGGCTTCAAAGCCGCGCATCTGCTCCGCCAGCGCCGCACCATCACGGCCACCACAATCGAACAGCAGGCGCTCGAAATTGCTCGACACCTGGATATCCATGCTCGGCGCTGCCGTGGGCGTGACGGTCCCTGCGGAATAGTCACCGGTGGACAGCGCACGGTGGAGGATGTCGTTCACATTGGTGGCGACGATCAGCTTTTCGACCGGCAGGCCCATCTTCGCTGCGACATAGCCAGCGAACACGTCTCCGAAATTGCCGGTCGGCACGCTGAAGGCCACCTTGCGATCGGGTGCGCCCAGCTGCACGGCAGAGGCGAAGTAATAGACCACCTGCGCCATCAGCCGCGCCCAGTTGATCGAGTTGACCGCGCTGATACGGAAGCGGCCCGTCATCTCCTGATCCACGAACATGCGCTTCACCATCGCCTGTGCATCGTCGAAGCTGCCTTCGATGGCGATGTTGTGGACATTGGGTGCGCGCACGGTGGTCATCTGGCGGCGCTGAACGTCCGAGACGCGACCTTTGGGATGGAGCATGAAGATATCCACCCGCTCGCGGCCCGCCACAGCGTCAATCGCGGCAGAGCCGGTATCGCCGCTGGTAGCACCGACGATGGTCAGGTGATCCTCGCTCTTGGCAAGGAAGTGTTCGAACAAGCGGCCAAGCAACTGCAGCGCCACGTCCTTGAAGGCGAGCGTGGGGCCGTGGAACAGCTCGAGCAGCCACTGCTGCTGATCAAACTGGACCAGCGGCGTCACCGCCTGATGCGCGAAGCGGCCATAGGCACGGGTGCACAGAGTCCGCAGTTCATCCTCGGTCAGGCTGGGCGTGACGAAGGGCATCATCACCTTCACCGCCAGCTCGACATAGGAGAGGCCGCGCATCGCCGCGATATCGTCCGCGCTGAACTGCGGCCATTCGGCGGGCACATAAAGGCCACCATCGCTGGCGAGGCCTGCCAGCGTCACCCCTTCGAAATCGAGCGTCTTCGCGCTTCCGCGTGTCGAGATATATTCCATGGCCTGCGCGCCTAGCGCCAGCGGCGGCGCAATGCCAGTATGTAAATGACGAGCGCTGTGAAGGCGAAGAAGAACCACTGGCCCGCATAGGCGAGGTGGGTGTTTGGTGTGGAAGACGGATCGGGCGTGGCATTCGCCTCAAGCCCGGCCAGCGGCGGGTCTGCTACGACGCGGAAACCTGCCTCTCCGCCAGGGGCGATGGTGCCGGTAAGTTCGCCGCCATCCCAGTTCACCCGGTTCGGCCCCTGCGACCAGCCCAGAACCACGTCTGCACCGGGGCAGGAGATGATGTGCACATAGCCAGCCTGATCGCGCGCGTTGCGGCCAGAGATGGCGTTCCATTCGCCCGCCTCCTCGCAATCGAAAGGCGTGCGGCGGTAAAGGTTGGCAAGAGGGTCTTGGGGGAATGCGGAGAGCCGCTGCGGGTTTTCCGCCGCAGCCTCATAGCGGGCAAGCATCGCTTCCTTTTCGTCCAGACGGCCAAGCTGCCAGATGCCAAGGCCGATCATGGTGGCGATAGCCGCAGCCACGATCACGGTAGGGATGATGGGGATTCGTCGTTCGCTCACGAAAGGTCGCTCCCGTCATGGCGATGCTCTTCTGCACGGGCGCCAAATTCGCGCACCAGCAGCGCCGCCTTGGTGACGCGCAGGCCGCCCACCACCAGTACGATCAGCAATGGCAGCCACAGCACGATATGCAGCCAGAAGGGCGGCTCTGCGGCGAGTTCCAGCCAGATGGCGAGCACGGTGATGAAACCGCCGATGCCCAGCGTCAGGAATGCGGCAGGCCCGTCACCCACGTTGAAGCGCGAATTGTCGAGGCCGCATGATCCGCATCGGTCAGCAAACTTCGCCACACCGCCGAACAGCGTGCGAGCACTGCATCTGGGGCAGAGACCGAAAAGGGCAGCCTCGGCAAATCCGGGCTGCCCTTTTGGATTGTCGGATTGTTCCGTCACGTGGCGTTCGATCAGTGGATCGGCACGCCCCAGCCGCCCCACACGTAGACGACAACGAAAAGGAACAGCCACACCACGTCAACGAAGTGCCAGTACCATGCGGCTGCTTCGAAGCCGAAGTGCTGCTTGGGGGTGAACTGGCCCTTGTAGCTGCGTACGAGGCAGACGATCAGGAAGATCGTGCCGACCAGAACGTGGAAGCCGTGGAAGCCGGTCGCCATGTAGAAGGCCGAGCTGTAGGTGTTGCCGCCGAAAGCGAACGGCGCATGGCTGTATTCGTAAGCCTGGATGCAGGTGAACAGCGCGCCCAGCAGCACGGTAAGCCACAGGCCCTTCTTCAGGCCTTCGCGATCATTGTGGATCAGCGAATGGTGCGCCCAGGTAACCGTGGTGCCCGAGCACAGCAGGATCAGCGTGTTGAGCAGCGGCAGGTCAAAGGCGTCCAGCACGCGGATGCCCGGTGCCGGGAAGGTGCGGAAGGCAGATTCGCCGTCGGCGCCGAGGCGGTTGAAGGCAAGGCCATCAACAATTTCCACCGGCGCGGGGAACAGCGCGAAGTCGAACCAGCTCCAGAACCAGCCGACGAAGAACATCACTTCCGAAGCGATGAACAGGATCATGCCGTAGCGCATGTGCAGCTGCACCACCGGCGTGTGATCGCCGCGCTGCGCTTCGTTCACGATCTTGGAGAACCAGCCGAAGAAGGTGGCAATCAGCAGGGCGATGCCGAGGCCCAGCACGAGGTGGGCATTCGCCATCTCGTGCATGAACAGAACCATGCCGCTGGTGAAGGTCAGGCCCGCAAGCGCGCCGATGAACGGCCAGATATCGGGATCGAGAATGTGATAATCGTGGTTCTTGGCGCCGGCCATTGGTCTCAGTCCTGGTTAGTCACTTTCGGCACCAGCCCTTAGAGCCCCCTGCCCCAAGGGTCCAGTGCCTATCAGTCGGTTTTTGCACGGTGGAATGTGTAAGACAGCGTAATCTGCTCCACACCTTTCATGTTGGGATCGTCCAGCACTGCCGGATCCACGTAATAGAGCACCGGCATGCGGACTTCCTGGCCCGGCTGCAGGGTCTGTTCGGTGAAGCAGAAACACTGAATCTTGTTGAAATAGCGGCCGGCCTGCTCGGGCTCGACATTGAAGGTGGCGGTGCCCGTTACCGGCTCACTGGAAGTGTTGCGCGCGCGGTAAGTCGCCATGTCACGCTGGCCGACCGAAACCACATCGGTCACCTGCACCGGCTCGAAATCCCACGGCACGCCATTGGCGACATTGGCATCAAAGCGAATCGAGAAGGTCCGCCCGCCGGCACTCGCGGCCATCCGTTCAGCAAGGTTCGCCTCGGCCTCTGTCGCCACCTGGGTGGTGCCACCAAAGCCGGTAACGCGGCAAAACAGGTTGTAGAGCGGGACAGCAGCAAACCCCAGACCCAGCATCGCCAGCGCCATGCCCAATGCCATCAGCATGGTGCGCAGGTTGCGATCTGCCAGGGCCGCGCTTGCCATCAGTCGCCCATCCTCACGATGGTGATGGCATAGAACAGCACCACGAAAGCCAGCAGGGCGATACCCATCGCCTTGTTGCGGGCGCTGCGGCGGCGCTTGAATTCGGTTTCTTCGTCAGGCGTCATGCCAGAATGATCCTGTCTGCAACCAGTGCGGTGAAAAGCGCGAAAAGATAGATGACTGACCACGCGAACAGGCGCTTTTCCGGCTTCATCGTGTCACCTTCCAACGCGGTGCGGAATGATACCGGTATCGCCAGCGCAAGGAATATGGCCGAAAGGACCAATGCCGAAATGCCGTAAATCGCTGCGGTCCCGCCGATGAACCACGGCACCAGGCTGACAGCCAGCAGCGCGACCGAATAGGCGAATATCTGCCGGCGCGTGCTCTTTTCACCGGCAACCACCGGCATCATGGGGATGCCGACCTTGGCGTAGTCCGTCTTCACAAACAGCGCGAGCGCCCAGAAATGCGGCGGCGTCCAGATGAAGATAATGGCGAACAATATCACCGGCATCAGCGTGATGTCGCCGGTCACCGCCACCCAGCCGATCAGCGGCGGGAAGGCCCCTGCACCGCCACCGATCACAATGTTCTGCGGCGTGCGCGGCTTCAGCCAGATGGTGTAGACCACCGCGTAATAGAAGATTGATCCGGCAAGGATCAGCGCGGCCAGCCAATGGACGGCAAGGCCCATTACCATCACCGAGGCACCGGACAGGAAAAATCCGAAATCGCGCGCGTCCTCGCGGCGGAGCTTGCCTTGCGGCAGCGGACGCTTGGCGGTGCGCTTCATTTCCGCATCGATATCGGCTTCCCACCATTGGTTGAGGGCAGCCGCCCCGCCAGCACCCAGCGCGATGCACAGGATGGCGGTAAAGCCGATCACCGGGTGGATACTCCCGGGCGCGGCCAGCAGGCCCGCGAGGCCGGTGAACACAACCAGCGTCATCACGCGCGGCTTCGTCAACGCGAAAAAATCGCGCCATTCCGCAGGCATTGTCACAGTGGAGGCGGCGTTACTTGCCATGGCGCTTGCTTGTCTCGGCGTCCTTCATGCGGGAGGGGCGCAACCGTTCCCGGCGCGCCCCACCCCTTTTCTGTGTGCAGGCCCCGCCGCGATTGGCGGGGTCCCGCGATCAGCCCTTTGCCGGAGCCGGGCTGATGTGATCGTCGGACGAATGGTGGTCCTCGATCACGGGAAGCGTTTCGAACTGGTGGAACGGCGGCGGGCTGGAAAGGCTCCATTCCAGCGTCGTTGCGCCTTCACCCCAGTAATTGCCTTCGGCCTTCTTGCCCGCGACGAACGCGTAGATGATGTTCAGGAAGAACACCGCAACCGAGATCAGCGTCACGACATAACCAAGGCTGGCCACGTGGTTCCACTGTTCGAAGGCGGGCGTGTAATCCGGGTAACGGCGCGCCATTCCCTGCAGGCCCAGGAAGTGCATCGGGAAGAAGATCATGTTCACGCCGATGAAGAAGATCCAGAAGTGGATGTGCGACAGCAGCTCGGAGTGCCAGCGGCCGGAAATCTTCGGGAACCAGTAATACCAGCCGGCAAACATCGAGGTCACGGCGCCCAGCGACAGCACGTAGTGGAAGTGAGCAACCACGTAGTAAGTGTCATGCAGGTTGTCGTCGACGCCACCATTGGCCAGCACCACACCAGTCACACCGCCAACGGTGAACAGGAAGATGAAGCCCAGCGCCCAGACCATCGGGCTCTTGAACTCGATGGAGCCGCCCCACATGGTGGCGATCCAGCTGAAGATCTTGATGCCAGTCGGCACGGCGATGACCATGGTGGCCGCGGTGAAATACATCTTCGTATTCACGTCCAGGCCCACGGTGTACATGTGGTGAGCCCACACGATGAAGCCGACCACGCCGATGGCAACCATGGCGTATGCCATGCCGAGGTAGCCGAACACCGGCTTGCGGCTGAAGGTTGCCACGATCTGGCTGATCATGCCGAAGCCCGGCAGGATCATGATGTACACTTCGGGGTGGCCGAAGAACCAGAACAGGTGCTGGTACAGAATCGGGTCACCACCGCCGGCGGGATCGAAGAAGGTCGTGCCGAAGTTGCGGTCCGTCAGCAGCATGGTGATGGCGGCAGCAAGCACCGGCAGCGCCAGCAGCAGCAGGAAAGCGGTAACCAGCACCGACCACACGAACAGCGGCATCTTGTGCAGGGTCATGCCCGGCGCACGCATGTTGAAGATGGTGGTGATGAAGTTGGTTGCGCCCAGGATCGAGCCTGCGCCAGCAAGGTGGAGCGAGAAGATCGCGAAGTCGACAGCCGGACCAACCGAGCCGCTGGTCGACAGAGGTGCATAGACCGTCCAGCCTGTGCCTGCGCCAAGACCAACGCCACCCGGCACGAAGGCCGAGAACATCAGCGAGCAGAAACCGGCAACGGTCAGCCAGAAGGAGATGTTGTTCATGCGCGGGAACGCCATGTCAGGCGCACCGATCATCAGCGGTACAAACCAGTTGCCGAAGCCACCGATCATGGCCGGCATGACCATGAAGAACACCATGATCAGGCCGTGGGCCGTGATCAGCACGTTCCACATGTGGCCCTGCTGGTCGAAGGTGCCCTCGCCGCCCATAAATTCGACGATATGGCCCATGATCTGCAGGCCCGGCTCAGCCAGTTCCCAGCGCATCAGGCCGGAAATGCCGCCACCCACGATACCCGCGATGATCGCGAAGATCAGGTAAAGGGTGCCGATGTCCTTGTGGTTGGTCGACATGAACCAACGGGCAAAAAAGCCGGGCTTGTGATCATGATCGTGCGCATGATCATCGTGGTGGGCGTCAAAGCCTTCAGCAGTAGTGGCCATGTTCGTCTCGCAACCTTGCTCTTAAATCGTCTTGTTTCGTTTCAGCGACGGAAAATCAGGCTTCCACAGCCACTTCTTCGGTCTCGGCAGCTTCTGCAGGCGCTTCTGCGCCAGCTTCCGCATCCGCCTCAACTTCAGCTACCTCATCGCCGCCAATCGTGCCGCCCTTCGACAGCACCCATGCCTCGTAGTCCTCCATGGAGCGCGCTTCGATAGCGATCGGCATATAGCCGTGGCGGGCACCACACAGTTCCATGCACTGGCCGTAGTAGATGCCTTCTTCCTGGATGGTCAGCATCTTCTCGTTGATGCGGCCGGGAACGGCGTCCATCTTGAACCACAGCGAGGGGATGCCGAAAGCGTGGATCACGTCGGCACCGAAAGTCTGGATGCGCAGCGGGGTGTTCACAGGCACCACCATGCGGTTGTCTACTGCCAGCTGCGGGGGCAGGTCCTGGGCCAGTGCGTCAGCTTCGGGCATCATGTTGGAGATGACTTCGAAGCCACCGTTGTCGACATATTCATAACCCCAGTACCACTGGTAGCCGTTTGCCTTGATAGTGATGGCGCCTTCCGGAGGGCTTTCATACTGCGCGGCGAGCAGTCGGATCGAGGGAACCGCGATCACCAGAAGGATAATGATGGGGATAACCGTCCACACAACTTCGATCAGCGTGTTGTGGCTGGTCTTCGATGCAACCGGGTTCGCACCGCGGCGATAGCGGAACACGACCCACAACAGCAGGAACAGCACGAACAGGCTGATCACGGTGATGATCGGCATCAGGATCGCATCGTGCATCCACAGGGCGTAGTCGCCGTTGGGCGAATACTGGTCCTGAAAGCCCAGACCGCCCGGCTCGGGCTGGCCCTTGATCATGTCAGCGCCAAAATATTCAAAAGCAGGAGCTTCTGCTTCGGCAGCAACTTCAACAGCGGCATCAGCCGATTCCGCTTCCTGTGCCAGCGCCGCATTCGGAGCCATGAAGAGAGTGACAGCAACTGCAAGAAAAGTCATATTTTGCAGCCACTTACGGGCGATATCGCCGAATTTCATCTGTCCAACGCTTTCCGTTCTGTTGCGGGCCGACCGACAGCCCGTTCAGCCCCCCTGTAAGGGCATTCCGGCGCGCCTATACGCCCGCTTGTCCGATGCCTCAAGCGGTTCTAGGGAGATTTTTCACGATTGGCGATACGGGCTTTGATCCGCGCGCCGCGCAATCCACAAGAAGGCAAGCAGCAAATCATGACCGAAGACGAGGTACTGGCCGAATTCCGCAGCAGTCAGGCCCTGCTGGAAGGACACTTCAAGCTTTCCTCCGGCAGGCACTCCGCCCATTACCTGCAATGCGCCCGGGTGCTGATGGACCCGGAACGGGCATCGCGGCTGGCGCTGGCCATCACGCAGAAGATCCCGCGCGAACTGAAGAGCAAGATCGACCTTGTCGTCTCGCCAGCCATGGGCGGTCTGATCATCGGCCACGAAATGGGCCGCGCGCTGGGCAAGGAAGCGATCTTCGTGGAACGCCCCACCGGAACCTTCGAACTGCGTCGCGGATTCGAAATTGCCAAGGGCGCCAATGTGCTGATGGTGGAGGACGTGGTCACCACCGGCCTTTCCAGCCGCGAGGCGATGGATTGCGTGCGCGCCGAAGGCGGCAAGGTGATTGCCGAGGCAGCCGTGGTGGACCGCTCCGGCGGCAGCGTGGATCTGGGTGTGCCCTTCTTCCCGCTCTTGGCGCTGAACTTCCCCACCTATGCCGATAACGAAGTGCCTGCAGAACTCGCCGCGGTGCCCGTCACCAAGCCGGGCAGCCGTAAGTAAGCCATTGCCATGAGCAGCACCCTTAATCCCGGCAAACTGCGCCTTGGCGTGAATATCGATCACGTGGCCACCATCCGCAACGCGCGCGGCGGGGACCATCCCGATCCCGTGCGCGCGGCGGAAATCGTGGCGCGTTGCGGCGGCGATGGCATCACCGCCCATCTTCGTGAAGACCGCCGCCATATCCGCGATGACGATCTGAAGCGCATCCAGGACGCGACCGATCTGCCTCTCAACCTCGAGATGGCAGCAACATCGGAGATGCTCGCCATTGCGCTGGCCCACAAGCCGCACGCGGCCTGCATCGTGCCCGAAAAGCGCGAGGAGCGGACGACCGAAGGCGGGCTCGATGCCGCAGGCCAGCACAACCAGCTCGCCCCCATCGTTACAGAGCTTAAGGATGCGGGCATCCGTGTTTCGCTGTTCATCGAGGCGAGCGAGCGCCAGCTGGATGCCGCGCTGCGCCTCGGCGCGCCGGTGGTGGAATTCCACACCGGCGAATATGCCCACGCCTTCCTACATGGCGAACCCGAGCGGATGCAGCGCGAACTGAAGCGCGTGGCGGATATGGCAGCGCTTGCCGCCAAGAACGGGATCGAGCCGCATGCCGGCCATGGCCTCACCTACGAGAACGTGCAGCCGATTGCCGCCATCCCGCAGCTCGCCGAACTCAACATCGGGCATTACCTTATCGGCGAAGCGATCTTCTGCGGGCTGGAACCCGCCGTCGTGCGCATGCGCGAGTTGATGGACGCGGCGCGATGATCATCGGCATGGGATCGGACCTCTGCAATATCGAGCGGATCGCCAATTCACTGGAGCGGTATGGTGAGCGGTTCACGCAGCGCGTCTTCACCGATATCGAGAATGCCAAGGCCGCTCGCCGCCCGCATACGCAGGCCGGCACCTATGCCAAGCGCTTTGCCGCCAAGGAAGCTTACAGCAAGGCAGTGGGAACCGGCTTCAAGCGCGGGGTGTTCATGAAGGATATCGGCGTGGTCAACGCTCCTTCGGGGGCACCCACGCTTCACCTCACCGGCGGCGCGGCGGCGCGGCTTGCAGAACTCACTCCTGATGGGCACAGCGTGACCGTTCACCTCACCCTCACCGACGATCATCCATGGGCGCAGGCCTTCGTGATCCTTGAAGCGCATCCGCTGGCAGCGAAGTAGACATGGACAATCCGGGAGAGAAAATGGACAGCGCCGCGGCTGACACAGCCGACGAAACGCTCGTGCCCGAAACCGGGAGCAAGCCTGCGGAAACGAAGGACGCCGGAAAGAGCCCGGTCAACTGGCTGGCGGAATTCCGCGGCCTTGCGCTGATGCTGCTGGGCGTGCTCGCCTTCCATTCGGTGATCGCCAAGCCGTTCTACATCCCCTCTGCCAGCATGGTGCCCAATCTGATGGTGGGTGACAGGCTGGTGGTGTCCAAATATCCCTTTGGCTGGAACTGGTCCTCGCTCTCGTTCCATCCGCTGGACCGCGCCAGCTGGCGCATTGCCCCGGCAACGCCCGAATATGGTGACATCGTGGTGCTGATGCCGCCCGAAGGCACCGAGCCGATGACCGAGTATATCAAGCGCGTGATCGCCCTGCCCGGCGATACCATTGCGCTGGTGGACGGGCGCATCATCCTCAACGGTCAGGAAGTGCCGCGCGAGATGGTGCCTGCGGTGCAGCTGCCTGCCGACAACCCCAATATCTGCAACGGAGACGATTGCCTCGCCACCTTCGGCCTCTACCTCACGCGGCTGGAAGACGGGACGATGGTCTATGAACCGCCGACCTATCGCGAAACGCTGCCCAATGGCGCCAGCTTCCTGGTGATCGACCACATGCCCGACGTGCTCGACAATTATGGCGAGATCACCATCCCTGATGGCCAGGTCTTCGTGATGGGCGACAACCGCGACCATTCGGCAGACAGCCGCGCGCCGATGGCAGGCAAGGGGCTGGATGGGCCGATCCCCATTTCCGACATTGGCGGGCGTGCGGAATTCATCACCTTCTCGCTTGACGGACAGGCCAGCTGGAATCCGCTGACGTGGATCCCGGCCTTGCGCCCGGACCGTGCGTGGACCAGCTTGCGCCCGCCGCTGGACGGGGTAAGCCAACCGGATGAGTGACGTAACGCCACCTTCCGCCGATGACGAGGATGGCCTGGACGTGGGGGCCAGCCCCACGCGCATCGTCAATGCCGAAATCCGCCACGAAGTTGCCCGCGCTGCGGTATGGATCGCCATGGCGGGCCTCGTCTTCATTGCCGTCTACATCTCGCAAAGCCTGCTGGTGATCTTCGGCGCCATGGTGCTCGCCGCGATGATCGATGGCGGTTCGCGCCTGCTCGGCCGGGTGTTGCCCATCGCCCGGCCGTGGCGGGTTGGCATCGTGCTGGTCGGCAGCATCGCTTTCCTCACCTGGCTTGGCTATTTCGCCGGCTCCACCATCTCGCGCGAAGCCGCCCAGTTCCCCGAAATCGTGCAGGAACAGGCCGGCCTGTTATTCGACTTCCTGCAGGACAAGGGGTTCGAGGTTCAGATGACCGACGTGCAGGGCCTTGTCAGTCAGGCGCTGAGCGGCTTCGGCACCGTCACTCGCGCGCTCGGGGGCATCCTTGGCGGTGTGACCACGCTGGTGCTGATCGCCATCATCGGCATCTATATCGCCATTGAACCGCGCCTTTACGAACGTGGCTTTGCATGGATGCTGCCCAAGCCGCGGCGGCATGACTTCCACATCCTTGTCACCCGCATGGCCTTCACCATGCGCCGCCTGATGTTCGGTCGGCTTGTCGGCATGCTGGTGGAAGGCATCTTCACCTATCTGATGCTGCGTGGATATGGCTGGGTGACAGGCGATGACATTCCCATGGCCGCCCTGCTCGCCATCCTCACCGCGCTGCTGGCCTTCGTGCCCAATATCGGCGCGGTGATTTCGGGCGTGCTGATGGTGCTGGTGGGTTTTTCCGGCGGCACGGAGATGGGCATCTACACCATCGTGGTCTATTTCCTTGTCCAGAACATCGACGGCTATTTCGTGATCCCGATGATCGCCAAAAAGACGGTGGACCTCGCCCCGGCGCTGGTGCTGTCCATGCAGCTGATCATGGGCATATTGTTCGGCGTGCTCGGCCTGTTCCTGGCAGACCCCTTGCTCGCCATGATCAAGGTTGTGCTGGAGCGCCGCTCCGAACAGAACGAGGAAGGCGATCGCGCAGCGCTGGCCGAGACAGAGCGGCGCGCGAAGGAAGAAGTGGAGGCGGCCCGTTCAGTGGCGGCAGGCAATGCGTAAATTTCTCTACATTATCGTTTTCGGCTTCCTGCTGGTGGCTGCGGCCGCATTCGTGCTGCGCATGTATAGCGAGGAGCTGACCCAGATCGCGCTGGTCCCCTCTGCCGAATACGAGGACCAGGGAGAGCTGGAGGCCAACGCCTATGCCGATCCCGCCATGTGGTTTTCGCGCCCCGGCATGGGCGCGCCCAATGATCCGGCGCGCTGGCAGCCGCAATTTGTCGAAGGGCGGGACATCCTGCCCACACCTGCGGAACCGGTAGGGGAAGCGCCCCCGTCCTTCGCGGTGTTCTTCGTCCACCCCACCAGCTTCTTTGACGGTCAGCGCTGGAACGCCCCGCTCGACGATGGCGAATCGCAGGACTTCGCGCGGATCTTCGTGCGCGGCCTTGGCAGCGCCTTCAATCAGGCGGCCGAAATCTGGGCTCCGCGCTATCGCCAGGCCACTTTTGGCGCATTCCTGACAGGCTCTGACCAGGCGCAGCAGGCGGTCGATGCCGCCTACCGCGACGTGGAGCAGGCCTTCGAATATTTCGTCGCCAACACCTCTCCTGAAACGCCCATCGTGCTCGCGGGCCACAGTCAGGGTTCGTTGCTGATCCTGCGCTTGCTGCGCGAGAAGGTGGCGGGCGCCGAACTGCAGGGCCGCATCGCCATGGCATACCCCATTGGCTGGCCGATCTCGCTGGAACATGACCTGCCTGCCCTGCCCCTGCCCGCCTGTGCCGAGCAGGACAGCAGCGCCTGCATCGTCAGCTGGGCCAGCTTCGCGGACGAGAACGATCCCGGCCTGATGCTGATGCAATACAGCCAGTCAGCAGGGTTTGACGGCGAGCTGCGCGGCGACAGCGCGATCCTGTGCGTCAATCCGCTCACCGGCAAGGTGAACGACAGCGGCGAAATGGGCCTGAACCTTGGCACGCTGGTGCCCAGCAGCGATCTCACCACGGGCGAACTGGTGCGTGGCGCCGTTCCCGCTCGATGCGATGAGCGGGGCCTGCTGCTGATCGGCGACCCGCCCGAAATGGGCGCGCATGTACTGCCGCAGGGCAATTACCACGTCTATGATATCCCGCTGTTCTGGGCGAACCTGCAACAGGATGTCGTGCGCCGGGTGAGAGCATGGCAAGCACGCCCCTGATCACCGAAAACGCGCCTGAGTTCCGCGATGCCCTGCCCGACGGTGGCGGGCTGATCGGACTGGACCTTGGCACAAAGACCATCGGCACCGCCTTCGCCGATGCGCACTGGCGCTTTGCCACGGCAGGCAAGACGCTGGCCAAGGGCAAGTTCGGCAAGGACAAGGCCGCAATCGAGGCACTGGTGGCCGAACGCGGCCTGAAAGGCATCGTGATCGGCCTGCCGCTCAACATGGACGGGACGGCAGGCCCACGCGCGCAGGCCAGCCGCGCCTTTGCCCGCAACATCGCCGTGCTGGGCCTGCCGGTCTTGCTGTGGGACGAGCGCTGGTCCACCGCCAGCGCCGAACGCGACATGATCTCGCAGGATTTCAGCCGCGCCAAGCGCGCCGAAAAGATCGACAGCCACGCCGCCGCGATCATCCTGCAAGGCGCGATTGACCGGCTGGCGGGCGGGATTCTTTAGGCCGCAAGCATCCGCAGCCGCCGCTTGGCTTCACCTACCACCAGCCTGCTGCCGTTTGCCTCGGCTCGCCGCCAAAGCGCGGCACGGTCTTCAGGACCAAGAATACCCGCCTGCGCTTCCAGCGCCACCAGCCGCATCCGCTCGCTCACGTGATTGCGCGCGAAATTCTCTGCCAGATCGAGCGCTTCGGGGTTCTCCAGACCAACCGCAAGGCGCAGGAATATCTCGCTGCCCCCGGCGCTGATTACGCCCGAAATCTCGTCCTTCTCCACGTCGAAGCGATACTGGTCGAGCCAGCCCTGCGCGCCGCCTGCGTGCATGATGTTGAGCGAAACGGAGAGGCTTTCGGGCGGCAGTTGCGAATGCACATCGCGGTGCGCGCGGTAATGCATCAGCTTGCCGGGATCGAGCGTGGAGCGTTCCACGAAGCGCAGGTTCGCTGTCTCGCCCACGATGCCCTCCACCGCTTCGTAGTCGAACTCGTAATAGTCCGAAGCATAGCCGGGACCGAAATATCCCACGGTGAGGAAGTCGAAATTGTGGTCATGCGGAAGTTCGTAAGCGAAGGCCGCCTGGCCTGAAGCGCGAAAGGCATATTCATCGCGGCTCGGCCAGAAATTGGCGCGGATGAAGAAGTCATGCCCCAATGGGCTGAGGGTGATCACCTGCGCGCCATGGGCACTGGCATCCTCGCCGCCGTGCGCGTGATCCTTGAGTTCGTCGATCATGGCATCGGCCAGGAAGCTGCGGTTGTTGCCCAGCTTTCTCAGCCAACCTGCTGCGTTGATCAGGCTTTCTTCCTCGAGCGGATCAAAGCCATCGGCTTCCAGCGCGGCAATGCAATCGCCCAGCTCGCAGGCGGCGTCATCGGCATGGTCGATCACGCGGGGCATTGCATTGTCTCCAGTTGCAAGAGTTGCCGATGGGCCTCCACCAGCTGCACGCGCAGCGCACCGGCTTCTGCGCACAGCGGATCGTCGGCATTGCGGGCAAGGGAGAGCAAGGCGGCAAAGCCCTGCGCCGTGTCGAGCGCGAGGCATTCGCGCAGCGCCTGCCAACGCAGCGAATCCTCGCCCTGCTGCAATGCCAGTTCAGCCAGCACCGGCGCAGCATCGGCCCGGCCCATCCGGCCCAGCAGCGCGGCCATCATCTCGCACCTGCTGGAAGATAGCTTGCCGGCAGAACGGTGCAGCAACCTACCCGACTTGCGGCAATATTCGCGCAGCGGGCGCGGTTCCGGTGCAGCCTGCAAAAGGCGCAGGGTCACCAGCCGTTGCTCCACTGCCTCGAGGAACAGCATCTCGCCCGAACAATCGAAGCCGAGTCGCGATCCGGCGGCAAGAGCGATCGGCTCTTCGGAAAAGCCGACATGCTCTTCCGGTCCGTGGATGCGGATGATCCGCGCCTTTGCCTTGCCTGCAAGCACGGCATCGAACCGGAGATTGTCCGAATAGCTGGCAGTATCGCTGGCATAGGCGCCCGGTTCACGCGCCTGCAGCAGCAGCTGCGCACGGTCGGAACTGGCCAGCTGTATGGTCGAACTGGTGCCGTTGAAACTGTTGCGAAACGGCGGATGGCCAAGCGGGTTGTCGGCCAACGCCAGGCTGAAGTGCCGCATCAGCGCCTGCATCAGCAGCGGGGCATCGTCTTGTCCGGTGAATATCTGGTCCAGCGCCGGGCAGTCTTCCAGCGCGGCACCCTTCCCGAACCGCTCGAAATCGGCCAGCGCAGTGGCAGCTCCCGTTTCCGCGCGCCAGTGGTCGAGAGCCACCTTCATGGCCGCCTGGGCCTGGCGTTGCGGAGCACGGTCGCTCCGCAACGCCGCGATGGATGGATGGACTCGCATCGCTCGCGCCCGGCCGTCAGATGATGCCGCTGCCCGGAGGCTGGGTTTCATAGACGATGGTCATCAGCACCACGAGGGAGTCGTCATGGCCCGGGCCAGATTGGCGCATGGCACCGAACATGCTGGTAACGTTGCTGAGATCAGGCAGGCTCGCCAGATCGATCTTGGGCAGTTTCATTAGGGGTCTCCTGTTGCCGGCGAAGTCTTGCGCTTCACCTGCCGGAAACCTGCCGAGGCAGCGGGCCTTTGAGAAATTAAAAGCCTGTAATGATAATGATTACAGCATCTTAAGTCTTGATCAAAATAACCAGCCCGTCGGGCTCCCGCCCTTCAAACGGGAGCGGGAAGCGCAAGGCATCCGCGCGCGACCGGTCCAGTATCTCGGGCGGGACGGCGGGATCGTGCAGCACGGCATCGGCGCTGCCCAGCAGCCGGGCCTGCCGCAGCGTCAGGTCTTCGGGATCGAGGCTTGCAAGAGTGATTTCCACGCGGCCAGATTGCGCTTGCGGCGTATCGCCATCGAGCCATGCCGCCACCCGGTCTGCCGAGCCTTCCGCCAGCGGGTCGAGCACGCCGCCGCTGGTCAGCGCCTTGTCGAGCGCCTGCCGCCGGTCTGCCATGGCAGGCCACTTGTCCTTGATGCGCCCGCGCCATTCGTTGAGCCTGCTGGCCAGCGTGCCGAGGTCTGCCGGGAGCAGCCCTTCGAGCCGCAAGCGCAATTGCTTGGCAAGGCCCGCAGAAGCGCCGCTGGTACCGATGGCGATCAGCACCGGATCGCGTTCGAGCAGGCTGGGCGTGGTGAAATCGCACAGCTCGGGACGATCCACCACATTGACCAGCAGGCCTGCACAGCGCGCGCGGATTGCATCTGCCTCGCACATGGCGGCATCGTCATGCGCGATGAAGGCCAGCCGCGCGCCCTTGTCTATGCCCTCCTGCAAGTCTGCAATCACCTCGCCGCCTGCACGCTCGACAAAGCGGCGCTTGGGGGTGGCCATGTCGCCCTCCCCCAGCACGATCACCGGGGTGCCGGCAATGCGGTGGAAGAGCGGCAGGCTGCGCATCAGTCGTCCAGCCAGTCCGGCACGCGCTCGGCGGCGTAGATGTCTTCGGGCAGGATACGGTCAGCAACGCTGGCCACCTTGTCACCGTCCACCATCACCTCGGCCACGAAGCCGCGCGAGTTGTAGGAACTGGCCATGGTCGCGCCATAGGC